>Ga0070694_100002098_pt1 | contig 11819 bp, 9 predicted proteins | sample KBSK1251metaG_FD_65470 | JGI IMG/M metagenome (GOLD analysis project Ga0070694, IMG submission 65470) | Corn, switchgrass and miscanthus rhizosphere microbial communities from Kellogg Biological Station, Michigan, USA - KBS K1-25-1 metaG | ecosystem: Host-associated > Plants > Roots >... | reverse complement strand
TCTATGCCTCTGACTGGCAAAACAACGCCAAGGGGATTTCCACCGGCAGAATCTACATCTACTCTGGCAAAGATGGCCAGCAGTTGTTTGTACTCACCGGAGAAACTCAATTTGACGGCTTTGGGATTGGCGTAGCGGACGCAGGCGATGTCAACCGTGACGGCTATGCTGATTTGATTATCGGCGCCTGGCAGCATTCAAGCGCGGCGCGGTCAGGCGGGAAAGTTTATCTCTACTCTGGCAAAGATCGCTCGCTGCTTCAAACCTACACGGGCCGGATTCCTGGCGAAACCTTCGGCTTCGATGCGACGGGCATGGGCGACGTGGATGGCGATGGAGTGATTGATTTCTTGCTCACCTCAGCCTGGAGCGGCATCAAAGGTTTTCAGTCAGGACGGGTCTACATCGTTTCAGGCAAGGTCGCACGATAAAACTCAGACCCACAAAACAAGGAGTCTCAATCAGTCTTAACAGAGTGCTCCGCCGAAAAGCCACGCAGCACAGATCTCATGACTTCGGCTTTGGTCATTGCTACCTGTGGCAGAGCCATTTCACCAGGAGAATCAAATTATGACGCGACAGTTAATGTTTTTGCTCTTCCTTTGCCTGAGCGCGATTCCGGCTATGGCGCAAACAAACTCATCAAACCCCGGCCCAGTGAGCGCGCAACTGAAATCGCTTTACAATTACAACAAACGCAGCACCCTCGACGCTGCTGAGAAAATGTCTGAGGCGAATTACAGCTTCAAGCCGACGCCGGAAGTGCGCAGCTTCGGCGAGGTCCTTGGACATATCATTGATGTGCAGAACGGTCTATGCGCCAATCTCAAGGGTGAGAAGCTCTCGGATGGCGAGTTGGTCGAGAAGAGCAAGAAGACCAAAGCTGAGATGATGCAGGCGCTGAAAGCTTCTTATGCCTATTGTGATGCCACCTTCAGCACGTTGACCGATGGGCTCTTGAGCGAGACAAAGAAAGTCGGAGAGCGGGATGTGGCGAAAGCGGTCTACGCTATCGGCATCGTCAATCACGGCACGGAGCATTACGGAAATATCGTGACCTACATGCGGCTCAAGGGCCTCGTGCCGTTCGGCACTGAGATGCAGCAAAAGTACGAAGAAGAGCAGAAGAAGAAAAAGTAGAGGCCATCGGCCCAACTCAAAGCACGTTAGATCAACATACTTTCCCACGCACCTTACCGAGGTGGTCGAAGGCTGTCGCCCCTGGGCCAAAAACTTGGGGGGCTTTCCTCCACAACAATTCAAATCCATGTCGAAGGAGCCAACATGAAAAGAGCTCAGTCAATAGCATTCTGTTCGGGCATGCTGATTGTTGTCACGTTCGTTTGTCCATCGCTAGCGCAACAGCCTTCTGGCAGTGACTCCGCGCGCCGGCCTGAAGCGGCTGTAGCTAGTCAAAGCGCCGGGCCAGGCCAGTCAGCAAATCATCAAACGCCAGCCGATCCAGCCAAGCTACTGATCCCGGAATTGATGTCGCGCGAGCGTGAGATGGAAATGGCGCTCAGCGCCGGGCCTGAACATATCCGCAAAGAGGCCACGGTTTATGTGCTGGAGAAGAACGGCTTTGTCAAAGTCCGCGAAGGCAGCAATGGTTTTGCCTGCATCGTCAATCGCGACCATCCGCTCAACCTCAAGCCGACCTGTTACGACGCAGAAGGGGTCGCGACGATCCTGCCGAAAGTTCTGCGCGTCGGTGAGCTTTTGATGCAAGGCAAGCCAATGGCCGAGATCAATGCTGAAATCAGGGAGGGCTTTCACACGGGCAAATATATCTCTCCGCGCAGATCAGGGGTGGCTTACATGCTTTCGGGCGACATTCGCAACTATAATCCAAGCACCGGAAAGACCGACTCGTTTCCGCCACACCTGATGTTTTACGCGCCGAACCTGACCAATGCGGACATCGGGACGACAGCGGAAGCAATGAATAAAAATCCGTGGCTGCCGTTTGTCGCTTATCAGGGGCCGCACGGTTACATCATCGTGGTGGTTGGCGATCAAGCCAAGCATCCATCAGATCACCGATAATCGTGGGCAGATCACCGATAATCGTGGGCAGATCACCGATAATCGTGGGCAGATCACCGATAATCGTGGGCAGATCACCGATGATTGCGGGCCGCTCCCGTCACTGCCCACGAAGATACTTCTGGCAAATCCAGAGAGGAGGTTAGAAGTGAACACCTGGCTAACTGATCTGCGCTACGGCGCGCGTCTGTTGCTCAAGCATCCCAGCTCCACTTATAACGCTGGCTTGGGGGATCGGCGCCAACAGTGCCATCTTCAAGTATTGTCAATGCTGTGCTGCTGCGCCCGCTGCCGCTCAAAGAGCCGGAACGCCTGGTATAGCTCCGGCTGGTCGATTTACACGGGCAGGAGCTAGGCGTTTCTTACCAAGGATGATATGAGCAGAGTCAACCGACGAGAATTCATTAAACAAGCAGCATCCTGCGGCGCGGCTTTGGTGTGGCGTTCGATGGCGGCACACGCCTCTACTGTTCGTTGGCAGGAACGGCGCGACTTCTTCCCGCAGGGCGTTGCTTCTGGCGACCCGGCTTCCGACAGCGTCATTTTGTGGACGCGCCGCCCGCCTGCGAGTCAAGCGGCTGAAAAACTAACCGTCGAGGTTGCCGAAGATTCGGCCTTTCGTCGCGTCGTGGCCAAAAGCGTCACGCAGATTTCCGGCGACGCCGATTGGACCTGCCGGGTGATGGTCGCCGGGCTTAAGCCGCGGGCGATTTACTGGTACCGATTCACCGATGAACATGGTTTTGGCAGCCGTGTCGGACGCACCGTGACTGCGCCAGCCGACCAGGATAATCGTCCCATCAATTTTGCTTTCGTGAGTTGCCAGAATGTTCAGCAAGGCGCTTGCAACGCTTATCGCCGAATGATCTGGGAGGACGAAAGAAAACCCGCCGCTGAACAACTCGGCTTTGTACTGCACCTCGGCGATTTCGTCTATGAAATCGTCTGGTACCCGGAAGATCGTCCGCAAGGTATGTATGCCCGTCGTTTGCGCGACCTGGTGCGCTATGAATCAGGCGAAAAAATCAACGATTTTCACGTGCCGACGACGCTTGACGATTATCGCAATCTTTACCGCAGTTATTTGTTAGACCCTGATCTTCAGGATGCGCGGGCGCATTTTCCTTTCGTTTGTATGTGGGACAATCACGAATTTTCGTGGAAGGGCTGGCAGTCGCAGCAAAATTTCGGCAGCTCGCGTCCCGCGCAAAAAGTAAAAATTGCGGCCAATCAGGCGTGGTTTGAATATCAACCGGGGCGCTTTCTCAAGCCCGACCATCGGTTGCTGGAACATTTTCAAGCCCCGCGTGTCAGCAACACGCCGCTTAAAACTTTCGACGATCATGGGTTGGGACTAGAGGAAAATAATCTCGCGGCCATCAACAGCCTGAAGACCTATCGCGCTTTTCGTTACGGTAAGAATGTCGAAATGATTTTGACAGATAACCGTTCTTACCAATCTGAATCCATCTCTTTACAACCATTGTTTGCGCCATTTCAGGTGCAGGATTTTCCCGCCCAATCAGAAGAGATCATCTTAACGCTGGATGCGGGAAAAACTTTCAATCACGGAAAACCGCCTGCGACCATCAGATTCAAAGGTCAAGAGTTGCCGAACCCGCGCCGGGACGCGGCCCCGCAATCCGTTCTTGGCAGTGTGCAAAAACGCTGGTTTCTCAGCCGACTGCGTAAGTCGCAAGCAACCTGGAAGATTTGGGGCAATTCTTTCGGGATGCTCGATCTGCGCCTGGACTTTCAGAATCTGCCGCCTGAGATAAAACCGCAATGGACGTACCCTGGCTACGGGCTGACGAGCATTAATGATTGGTCAGGCTATCGCACGGAGCGCAACGAAATTCTTGCCGTCGTGCGCCGCGAAAAAATTACCGGTCTGATTACCGTTGTCGGCGATCGGCATTCCTTCCAAGCCGGTGTGCTCTCGGAAGCCCTCCCGCCCAAAGAGTTCAAACCCGTGGCCGCGGAATTTATTACTGGATCGGTGTCCGCGCCGGGAGGGGCTGAGGCGGCGGAATATAACATGGCCAAAGACCACCCGCTACGGCCGATTTATCTTCACCAAGCATCGCCCGACTCGCCCCTTAGTCCGGCTATCAACCTGTCGCTGATGCATGGCGTACGGGCCGCACTCGCACTGCAAAAAACCGGCGACGTGAAACAGGCGCTGGCGGCGCGTAATCCGGCTCACGCACCGCATCTTTCGTTTATAGATCTGGGTGGTCACGGCTATACGACGGTGCGGGCTGCGACCGCAGAAATCGAAGTCGAATTTGTCTGCATCCCGCGCCCTGTGGAACGCAGCGACCGCACCGACGGCGGTGATCTGAAATACCGTGTCGCGCATCGCGTGAAGCGATGGAAAAGTGGCGAAGCGCCCGAACTCTTAAGGGCCAAGACGGAAGGTGAATTGCCCTTGATCAGTTGATCTATTGTCGGTCGCAGCTTTCGCCCAGAGGAAGAATTGGCTGGCCGCAGCAACACCGTGATCTTAAGCTACGGTCTTTGGCAAAGGCGCTTTGGTGGAGATCCGAGCGCCATCGGGCAAACACTGACGCTCAATGGCAACGGGCGACGAAGGTAGACCCGATGGTGGCGTTGAGATCTGAGTAAATGACTCACGCGAGCAATAGCGCCAACGCTGCTTCCGGCATTGACGCGAAAGAATCAATTCAAGAGGAACTGAGATGAGATTGCATTCAAGCGAAAATGTATCAAGCACTTTTCAGCAGCGGAGGCTACTGCTAGTTGTCAAACGCTTAGCTTTTGTGTTCTTGATCACAATAACGAGCGGCACGCCTCCAGTTGCTTCGCAACACGATCATCATGCGACTGAGCAAGGTGCGATACCGGATCATTGTCGTTACTCTCCAGCGATCAGCTTCAGCGCGCTGCCACCGGCGGTGTTGATGGATGGCATCGGCACTAGTTCGATGAAGATTACGACCAATTCCGAACAGGCTCAGCGGTTCTTCAATCAAGGGCTCAATCTGCTGCACTGCTTCTGGGATACCGAAGCGTACCGGGCTTTTCGTGAGGCAGCGCGGAAGGATGAAAACTGCGCCATGGCTTATTGGGGTATCTTCACCGCGCTGGCGCAAAACAGTCAGGAGATGGCGACAGAACGATCAGCGGCGCTCAAGAAGGCGGTTGAGCTCAGCGCCCGCGCCAGCGAGCACGAGCAATATTACATCCGTGCTGCTTCGCTCTCAGTTGAACCTGGTAAGGGACGTCCAGCCTGGATCAGCGAAATGGAAGCCTTGATTGACCGCTTCCCGGAAGATGTCGAGGCCCAGCTCTTATTGGCCAATTCTCTTTCGACGCCGACTTCGAGTTATAGCCCCGACGGGAGGCCACGCGAAGGTAAGCTGTATGGTCAGGCCATCCTCCGTAATCTATTAGTCACCCATCCGAATCATGCTGCCGTGCATCATTACTGGATTCACGCGGTGGAGAACGGCCCGCGGCCACAAGAGGCATTGGCGAGCGCCGCGAAGTTGCCGACGCTCGTGCCAGGGTCGGGGCACATGCTCCATATGCCGGGGCATATCTATTACCGGCTGGGCCGCTATGAAGAAGCGCGCCGCGCCTTTCTCGCCTCGATGCAGCGCGACCAGGAATACATGAAGCAGCAGCAGATGAACCCGATCAACAATTGGAACTATGTGCATAACCTCGATTATTTGGTCGGCAACTGCGCCGAAGATGGCCGGTATCAAGAGGGCGTGAAATGGGCCGAGGTCTTGCGCTCAGTTCCGATAGATCAGGAGAGGTTAAAGGCGACCGGCGCTGGCTACATTCTTTATGGCGGCTATACGGCGCTGGCGCGGCTGCAAATGCGTTACGGGATGTGGGAAGCCGCTGCGAAGAGTCTGACCGAGGCCGTCTCGCAAACGACTGCGACCGGTTCATTGTCTGATGAATATCTCAAGGGGGTATTGCTTTACTTGAAAGGCATGGCGGCAGTCGAGCAAGGGCGCGGGGATGAAGCGAGCACCCACGCACAATCGCTCGAGGCTTTGATACAAGAACTCTCCGGCAAGCGTTCTCAACTCGGCTCGGATTGGTATTTTGGTCATGCGACACGGATCCTCGGCGTGCACGCGAGCGATCTGCGCGGGTCGCTGCTAAGTTTGAAAGGAGAGCATCAGCAGGCGCTCAAGTTGCTGAAGGAAACGGCGGAGAAGGAGAAAGCACTCGGCTACTGGGAGCCTCCGCACTATGCGCGCCCAGTGTTTGAAAGTTTAGGCAAGGCAGCTTTGCGCGCCCAAAAATATGACGCCGCGAAGGAAGCTTATAGCCAGGCACTGAAGCTGCGGCCCGAGAGCGGTCATGCGCTGTGGGGACTGGCGCAGGCATGTGAATTGGCTGGGGAAAAAGAAGAGGCGAGACGCCAGTACCAACGATTTCTAACCGCATGGCGCAATGCCGATGCAACGCTGCCGCAGATGAGTGCGGCGAAGGAGTGGGTGAAAAAGAATGCTTCAGGGCAGCCTCGCAGGTGAGAGCGCGGGGCCAAGATCCATAGTGCGCCAAGTAAGCGCGACCGACCCGCTGACGTTTGCAGTCGTGGCGATACTAGCCTGTTACCTGCCAGTACGACGAGCGGCGAAGAGCGACCCACTGGTAGTGCTATGAATAGTCGTTCCAGTGGATTTGAAAGCCAGGGAGTAAAGTTTCTAGCTGGCTACGATTCCGGTCCAAACCCTGACAAAGAGTGCGGCCAGCTAGAAAGTTTGCTGGGCACTGCCCGCTGATTTTCATAGTTTCAGAATATCGAGCACTGCTTTTCTGGATAAATCGCATTGTTATCTGTCCCTGAAAATGGGCCATGTGTCCCTTGTCCATCGCTCAGTGCCAAACGATTGCCTATACTGTGCCAAGAATGAAAGCGTATGCAGGCACGGAATCATAAGAACACCCTTGCCCAAGCAGACATTGGCTGGCGCAGGATTCTCTTTTGCTGGTCGTTGGTCGGGGGCTTTGCGGTGTTGCGGAATCTAGCCACAGCCCTTGGACAGACGCAGCCTATCAATTGGCGGCTCGTTTTCTTTTACGAGTTGCTTTACGTATATATGTGGGCCTTGCTCACGCCGTTCGTGTTTCGCTACGTGAGCCGCTTTCCTCTGACGAAACGAATTCAGGGGCGAAGAGCACTATGGCATCTGCTCGGCGCAGGGCTGACGTCAAGCATACAGATGACCGTTGTGGTGTGTCTGGTCGCCTTGAGTGAATGGGTTGTAGATCGGGCGGCGCGCCTCGTCACCCCGCGTGAAATGCTCTTTATGCTCTCCACCAATCTGGTGATTTACGCGGTTTTGCTCAGCATTCATTACCTGATCAGCACCAGGCGGGAACAACGCTTACGCGAAGAACAAATGGCGGAGCGACTGGCGCGGTCAGAATTGCAGAACCTCAGGATGCAGTTGCAGCCGCATTTCCTCTTCAACACGCTGCACGCGATTGGCGTGCTCATGATGCGTGATGCTCAAACCGCGCGGCGGATGTTGGTGCGGCTGAGCGAATTGCTGCGCCTGACGCTCGATCATCAGGCTGCCCAAGAAGTAACGCTTCGGCAGGAATTGGAATTTCTCGCCGCTTATCTGGAAATCGAACGCACACGCTTTCAGGACAAGCTAACCGTGCAGATGGAGATCGAAGCCGCTACGCTGGAGGCCGCGGTGCCGAGTTTGTTGCTGCAACCGCTGGTCGAGAACGCGATTCGCCACGGTGTTGCCCGGCGCGCGGAAGCAGGGCTGGTGGTCATCCGCGCCACTCAGCAAAACGGCTGTTTGCAACTAGAAGTGCGCGATAACGGGCCGGGGATGAGGACGGAAATCCAACCCGGCATTGGGCCAGGCATCGGGTTGGCGACGACGCAGGCGCGCCTAGAACAGCTTTATCGCGCCGCGCAACAGTTTGAAATTGCAGACGCGGCGGAAGGCGGCCTGCGCGTGACGGTAAGGATTCCGTGGCGGCGCTGCAACGAGGATTGAGATCATGGAAAAGCTGCGCGTCTTGATCGTGGATGATGAGCCGCTGGCGCGTGAGGGAGTGCGCGTCTTGCTCGCGGCAGACCCGACCATTGTCATCATCGCCGAATGCGCGAGCGGGCTGGAAGCCGTCGCCGCAATTCAGCAGCACGCGCCCGACCTAGTTTTCCTAGATGTCCAGATGCCTGAACCGGACGGCTTCGGGGTCGTCGCCGCCATCGGCGCAGAACGAATGCCCGCCGTCATTTTCGTGACCGCGTACGATCAATATGCGCTCCGCGCGTTTGCCGTAAGTGCGCTCGATTACTTGGTCAAGCCGTTTGATGAAGAGCGTTTCAATGCCGCACTCCAACGCGCCAAAGCGCAACTGGAACAACGCCGCGCGGCCGATCTCAGCGCGCAATTGCAATGCTTACTGGCCACGCTGCAACCGCAGCCGTCTTATCTGCAACGCCTCGTCGTCAAAGAAAACGGGCGGATTTTCTTTTTGAACGTGGATGACATCACCTGGATCGAGGCGGCAGATAATTATGTACGCGTCTGCACCGCGCGCGGCGACCATTTGATCCGCGACACGCTCAGCCATCTGGAAGAGCACCTGAACCCGCAGCACTTCCTGCGGGTTCGTCACTCGGCCATCGTCAATGTTCGTTGCATCAGAGAACTGCACCCGCAGGGCAATAGCGAGTACGTCCTGGTCTTGCAGGACGGCACACAATTGCCTTCCAGCCGGAGCTACCGCAAAAATCTGGCCGCGCTGCTGAGCGAATGAAACAGGCTGCCGTTAAGATTTCGTCATCTATCCCAAGTCGCACACTACTTATCCCAAAATCGTGGACGGGCAATAACCACCGCGCTACTCTGCGCGGCGTAATCAATTGCTCATCACATTTTGAGAGGAGGCAAAGAGATGCTGATTGGAATGGAACCCTTGAATGGCAACGCTTTCTTGAGCCATGCGGTTGAAACCATAGCGGCGCCGGCCATGCCGATGATCGCGAGAAAACCCGTGAGCAAAGTCCCCGATTTCAAGCAAATCATCCAGGCGCATTGGGAGGCGTTAGCGGCGTTGGAGATAGAAAAAGTGCTCACGTTTTATACTGAAGCTTTTTCCTTTTCCGATCCGACGATGCACATCAATTTGCCCAGCAAAGCAGCGGTGCGCGAGGCGCTGAAGCAATTGCAGTCCTACTATGCCAACGTCAAATTCACGCCTACGCAAATCATTACGGGCACCAACTGGGTGGTCGCACAACACATCTTAGCGGGTTCATACAAGCCGCCGAAAAGGCCAGAAGCAGGTTTCAAAGAATTCTCCATACGCGGCGTCTCGGTCTTTGAATTCGTGGGGGCGAAATTTAAACGGCAAACCGATTATTACGATGTGCTGACATGGCGGAAGCAAGTCGGCATCGAAGAAAGGAGCTAGGACCATGTTGACTATCCCGCACTTGCTCACCCGGAGATCATTTGTCGCGCAGACCGGCCAATGGCTGGGCGGTCTAGCGCTCGCGTCGTCCTTTCCGCCGGCGCGGGCGGGCATGGCGAAAAATCCCAAACAGCTCGTCGCGGCTCTTTATGCCGCGTATGCAAGCCTCGACATGGAAAAGCTGCTGGCGTGTTATGCCGAAGACGGTTGGCTGGAAGACGCAACCTTTCATTTCAAGATTGAGGGGAAAAACAAGTTGCGCGAATTCTTCACCAGCCAGTGCCCGTTTTTTCTGGGAGTGAAGTTCGAGATCAAAACGCTGCTCATCAACGGCCCGTACGCGATCTCGCAGCACCGCCAATCTGGCTCAGTGAAACAAGGACTTGTCCCCAACGCCGGACCCTTTCAGTATGCGGTGGAAGGGATTTCGATCATTGAATTCGACCGTGAAAAGGTCAAACGGCAAACGGATTTTTACGACGTACTGACATTTCGTAAACAGAGCGGGCAGAGTTAAGGAGGGGTCAGAATGAGTTTCATCCGCACACCTGGATTAAGCCTGTTACGAGTCATGGCGATTTCGACGCTTGCCCTGCTGCCGATACTTTTCAGTCTCTCACCCAATAAAGCAGAAAGTCTTCTCAGTGAAGCACCTTCAAAATATGCCAAGCTCGATAATCTTCGAGTCCATTACAAGAATTACGGCGCAGGGCAGGACGCGCTCATCTTCGTTCACGTGTGGGGTTTAGATCTGACTTCCTGGCGGGGCCAGATCCCAGCCTTTGAGGGCAAGAAGAGAATGCTTTTGCTCGACCTGCCAGGTCATGGAGAGAGCGACAAACCGCAAATCGCATACACCTTCGATCTGTTTGCGAGAAGCATTGAAGCCGTCATGCGCGACGCTGGCGTCAAAAAGGCGATCTTGATCGGGCACAGTAATGGAACACCAGTGATTCGCCAGTTCTACCGCAAGTACCCGGAAAAGACTTTGGCGTTAGTTGTTGTTGATGGCCCCCTCAAGGTGTACGGCACTAAGGAACAACTGGAAGGATTTATCGCGCCACTGCGAGGCGAGGGCTATAAAACTGCAGCCGTGAATCTTTTGGAGATGGGGCTGCCACCAGACTTCCCGCAATCCCTGCGCGATGAGATTAAGACGAGAATGCTCCGCACGCCCCGACACGTCATGGTCAGTTCGCTTGAATCGTTTGTTGATCCGGCTCTCTGGAAGGACGATAAAATTACCGTTCCGGTGCTAGCCGTTTATGCCAAGCAACCGACCTGGAACGCTGAATACCTGGAATACGCTCGAAATCTTGTGCCGAACTTAGAGCTGCAAATGTGGGATGGAGTCGGCCATTTCTTAATGATGGAAAAGCCTCAGAAGTTTAACGAAGCGATGAAAGCATTCTTGATTAAGAATAAATTCTTGAAAGGCTGAGCCGACCTGACGGGAAGAAAACAGAGCCTGGAGAGAAACAAGGGTCAAAACCTGCGGTGAGAAAGATTAGGCCGTCAGCGCTGGGATCCAGGTTCTGCGATCCGTTTTTGGTTTTCCGGCGCCGGTCGCTGGTTATCATTCAGGTGAAGATTGAACTCCCACTTCACTGGAATCTCAGCCGGTCTATAACAGATCTGGTCATCGCATGCTTGATAGCGGAGGACGCCTTCAATCACCAGTGCTCGGCTCTGAGTGAAATCCGGTGGCAATGTTCGCATCACTTTGCTGGAGTCAGAAATTATTATGTCCTGGGTGATCCGCACCCTCCCTTCGAATACCGGCACCGTTTCCTTGATAACTTTCAACCTCAAGTGTTTCGACTTTGGATAAACAACCAGCTGCGGTTTGATCTCCATGGCCGGGTTGACCACTAATTCGACCGGTTTGTAGCCTGTCACGCCTGGTGCGTACAAGTGCATTTTTTTCGGGAGGGTAATGTCAACGACCAACGTGAACCGGCTGCCCGGGTTGATCCTCCGATCGGTCTGTCCGAGCATGACGTTAAAATGCGGCGTTTTCAGTGGGGCACTTCGCGTTTCTAACACCTGCGGGAAGAGAGCCAGGATCACGCTGCTGGCGGTTCGACGATCATCGTAAGCGCCATCAATGAATCGTTCCTTGACGGTCCCATTCGGCAAGATCCAGAACCAGCCTGGATAGGCGGTGTTCTTGTCACCGTACTTCGGGATATTATTTTCCGTATTATCTGGATCGACCATCCGAAAGGCTCGGATCACCTCGGACTTCGGATCAGCCAGCATCGGAAAGGTGATCTTCAGGCGCTGGCCGAAATCGCGTAGGGTTTCGGGGGTATCGTAGGTGAGGCTCGCGACTC
>Ga0070694_100002097_pt1 | contig 11822 bp, 9 predicted proteins | sample KBSK1251metaG_FD_65470 | JGI IMG/M metagenome (GOLD analysis project Ga0070694, IMG submission 65470) | Corn, switchgrass and miscanthus rhizosphere microbial communities from Kellogg Biological Station, Michigan, USA - KBS K1-25-1 metaG | ecosystem: Host-associated > Plants > Roots >... | reverse complement strand
AGGCCGACGCCGATGATGAACGAGGCGTCGATCAGGCCGAGCAGCAGGAACACCTTTGCCTGCAGCGAGTCGGTGAGTTCGGGCTGCCGTGCCGCAGCCTCGAGGAACCGCGAGCACATGATGCCGACGCCGACGCAGGCACCGAGTGCGCCCAGGCCGATCATCAGGCCGATGCCGATCCCGGTATAGGCCTGGACCATGGCGACGAGTTGCAGTTTTTCCATTGTGACTCCCTTTCTTGGCGAAAAGACCGAGTGGTTAGTGGTGTTCGTGCGCCATCGAGATATAGACGATGGTAAGCATCATGAAAATGTAAGCCTGCAGGACAACGATCAGAATATGGAAGATCGCCCAGAGCAGACCGAAAAAAGAGCCGAAGATTGTTCCCACCAGGCCCGTGGCGGCCCACGTCCACAGCAGCAGAAAAATGAGTTCTCCTGCGTACATGTTGCCGTACAACCGCAGTGAGTGCGATAGCGGCTTGGAAAGATATTCGATCGCGTTGAACAGCAGGTTGAGCGGAAACACCTTGCCGCCGAACGGCGAGCAGAAAAGCTCATGCATCCAGCCACCCCAGCCCTTGGCGGCAATCGAAAAGAACAGCATCAGGAACCAGACCGTAAGTGCGAGCGCAAAGGTGGTATTCACATCGGCGGTCGGCACGATGCGGAAACCGTGCTCGGAGATGTGGTGGGTGCCGAGAGCGATGATGTCCACCGGCAGGAAATCCATCGCATTCATCAGCAGCACCCAGACGAACACCGTGAGCGCGGCCGGAGCGACGAAGCGGTTACGGTCGCCGTGCCGGAAGATGCCTCTCGCCTGGTCGTCGACGAACCCGACCAGAACCTCAACGAAGGCCTGACGCTTGTTGGGCACGCCCGAAGTCGCTCCGCGCACCACCCACCAGATGAATCCGATGCCGACGAATCCGAGCAGGATTGAAACCACGAACGAATCCAAGTGCAGCGTCCAGAAGCCGCCGTCGCCCAGGAATGGCCGCGCGTCATGGGTGAGGTGGTGACCGATGTATGCGGTCGGATCGAGTTCTGTGCCGGCGGCCATCAGGGTTGGTCGTGTTCGCGTACAAAAAAAGCCATCGAGAAAATCAGGGCGGTTGCCATGAACGAGCCAAGAAACGCCAGCACCACGACGTCCGCGTAGACAGTCAGTACGAGCCCCAGAAGGATAGTGATCGTGCCGAGTTTGACTCCCTCGGCCTTGAGCGCGGTCACCAGAACTCCCCCTGCAGATTCCGCCCTGCCCGTCGTCGCGACCATGCCCGACGCCCACCCCGCACTGATGCTGACCGCGCCTCCCAGGGCCGCGGACAGCGCACCATGCACGCCAGCCAGGACCCCGGCCAACAGGGTCAGGACGGCAGTGGCAAGAAACTGCCACCGGATCACCGTGCGTATCGGATTGCTCAGGCCGCGGCCGCTGGCATTCATGTTCGCCGCTTCCTGCAATGCGCGGAAATTATATGGGTTTGGCGCACTGCGGGTCAACGTGTTGCGGCGCAAAATTTTGTCTGTTGCCGTGTCAGCGCAGCTTCTTCAGCAGGCGGTCGAGATGGTCGAGTCCCGAATAGTGCACGATGATCCTGCCGCTGCCCTTGCGTCCCGCACGAATCTGCACCGTGGTGCCGAGCCGCTGAGAAATATCCTCCTCCAGCCGCGCGATGTCGCGGTCGGATTTCGGTTTGCGCCGCGTCGCCGTGCCGCGCGCGAGACGCGCAGCCAGGGCTTCGCTTTCGCGCGCCGACAGGCCCCGCGCCACGATGCGGTTTGCCGCCTCGACCTGGCGTGCGCCGTCGAGGGCGAGCAAGGCGCGCGCGTGTCCCATCTCGAGGGTTCCCTGCATCAGCATCGCCTGTACCGGCTTGGCAAGCTTCAGCAGGCGCAGCAGGTTGGTAGTGGCGCTGCGCGAGCGGCCGACCGCGTCGGCGGCCTGCTCGTGGGTCATGTGGAATTCCTCGATCAGGCGCTGCAGCCCGCTCGCCTCCTCAATCGGATTCAGATCCTCGCGCTGGATATTTTCGATCAGCGCCATCGCCAGCGCGGCGTTGTCCGGAACATCGCGCACCAGCACCGGAACTTCGCTGAGCCCCGCGAGCTGCGCGGCGCGCCAGCGGCGTTCGCCGGCGATCAATTCGTAATTGCCGCCTCCGAGCGGCCGCACCAGCAAAGGCTGCATGAGTCCCTGCGCGCGAATCGATGCCGCAAGTTCGGCGAGCGCCTGCTGGTCCATCCGCGTGCGCGGCTGATACTTGCCGGGCCGGATCGACCCGACCGGCAGGCTCGCCATCGCATCCTTGCGCGTGCTCTCGTCGCCGCCAAGCAGGGCATCGAGGCCCCGCCCAAGTCCTTTGGGCTTGTTCACGGGTAGCCTTTCAGAATTTCCTCGGTGAGCGCGGCGTAGGCCTGCGCACCTTTCGAAGCCTTGTCCCAGATCAGCGCCGGTGCGCCGAAGCTGGGAGCCTCGGCGAGGCGCACGTTGCGCGGCACCAGGGTGCGGTAGACCTTATCGCCGAAATGCTGTTCGAGCTGCCGCGATACCTGGTTCGCCAGTGTGTTACGCGGATCAAACATGGTGCGCAGCAGGCCCGCGATCTCGAGCCGCGGATTGAGATTCGAGCGTACCCGCTTGATGGTGCCGACCAGATCGGAAAGTCCTTCCAGCGCGTAGTACTCGCATTGCATCGGAATCAGCACCTGCGCCGCGGCGGTGAACGCGTTCACCGTGAGCAGGCTGAGCGACGGCGGACAATCGATGAGGATGAAATCATAGTCGCCGTCGAGTCGCTCCAGCGCGGCGCTCAGGCGCCCTTCGCGATTCGGCAGCGTCACCAGTTCAACCTCGGCGCCCGCCAGATCACGGTTCGCCGGAATCAGGTCGTAGCCGCTTTCGACGCGCATGCGGATGTTGGCCGCATCGCCGAGCCCGAGCAGGACGTGGTAGATCGTGCGCTCGAGCTTGCTCTTGTTGACGCCGCTCCCCATCGTCGCGTTGCCCTGCGGATCGAGATCGACAAGCAGCACGCGTCGGCCCGATTGCGCCATGCCGGCCGCCAAATTAACACTCGTCGTCGTCTTGCCGACGCCGCCTTTCTGATTCGCGACCGCGAGAATCTGCGCCATGCTCAGGAGCCGATCCGGCACAGCACGAGATGCCGTTCCGCATCGAGAAGCGGGACCTTGAGGCGGCGTACGTCGCGGCAATCGCAATCGGCCGGCAGTTGCGCGAGCTCGTCGCGCGGATAGGCGCCCTTCATCGCGGCAAGGACACCCGAAGGCGCAGCAAGGTGGCGGCAGCGCTCGAGGAATTCGACCAGGCTGGCGAGGCCGCGCGAAATCACCACGGCGAAGCCCGACGCCGGTCGCCAGTCTTCCGCCCGGCCAACATGCACTGTTGCATTGCCAAGGCCGAGCTCGATCACTGCCTGGCGCAGGAACGCGCCCTTCTTTTCGCTCGCGTCGTTCAACGTGACGGAGCGCGCCGGATCCGCGATCGCGAGCGGAATGCCGGGCAGCCCTCCGCCCGAGCCGACATCGACGAGCGCTCCCGTGTAGCTGGATAACTCAGGCAATACGACGAGCGAATCGAGGACGTGGTGGCTTACCGCCTGCAGCGGATCGCGAATCGCCGTGAGGTTGTAAGTCTGGTTCCATTTCCCGAGCAACGCGAGGTAGGCCGTCAACTTTTCGCGTCCGCCCGCAGGCAGCGCCAGCGCGAGTTCGGCCAGTCCGCGCTCCAACGCCGCGCGCGGCGTTCCGCACGCGGCCTGTGGCGTCATGCGCTCTTCTTGTGTCGCGATTCTTGCTTGCCGGTGCTCGCGCGAACGCGCTTGAGATGCACCAGCAAGAGCGAAACGGCTGCAGGCGTTACGCCCGAGACGCGTGCCGCCTGGCCGATGGTCTGCGGTCGTTGCCGCGACAAGGTCTGACATACCTCGGTCGAAAGGCCGCGCACCGCCGCGTAATCCAGGTCCGCCGGCAGCAGGGCCGATTCCTGTGCCTTGTGGCGATCCACCTCTTCCTGCTGGCGCGCGATATAGCCTTGATATTTCGCCTGAATTTCCACCTGCTCCGCCACGATTGGGTCCTGTACACCATTGCCAAATGCTGGTATTACCGAAAGCGAGCCATAACTAACATTTGGCCGGCGCAGCAGTTCATGTAATGAGTACTCGCGCTCGATCGACTGGCCGAGCGCCAGTTCGGCGAGTACGGCGGGTAGATTCCGAGGATTCACCCAGGTGGATTTCATCCGTTCGGTCTCGAGGGCGATCGCGTCCCTTTTGCGGCTGAACGCGTCCCAGCGCTCGTCGTCGACCAGACCGAGCCGGCGGCCAATGTCCGTGAGCCTGAGGTCGGCATTGTCCTCGCGCAGCATCAGGCGGAACTCGGCCCGGCTGGTGAACATGCGATACGGTTCACTGACGCCACGCGTAATTAGGTCGTCCACCAATACACCCAGATAGGCCTCGTCGCGGCGTGGGCACCAGGGCGGCTTGCCCTGCGCCAACAGCCCGGCGTTGAGACCGGCAAGCAGGCCCTGAGCCGCGGCTTCCTCGTATCCGGTTGTGCCGTTGATCTGGCCGGCGAAAAACAGACCGGCGACGGTCTTGGTCTGCAGCGACGACTGCAGATTCTGCGGATCAAAATAATCGTACTCGATCGCGTAGCCGGGACGCAGCAGGTGCGCGTTCTCCAGCCCGCGAATCGAGCGCACCAGCGCGAGCTGCACGTCGAACGGCAAGCTGGTCGAAATACCGTTGGGGTAGATCTCGTTGGTGTTCAGCCCCTCGGGTTCGAGAAATATCTGGTGACCCGTCTTGCCGGCGAAGCGGTGGATCTTGTCTTCGATCGAGGGGCAATACCTCGGGCCCACGCCCTGAATGACCCCGGTGAACATCGGCGAACGATCCAATGCGCCGCGGATGATGGCGTGGGTGCGTTCGTTGGTGTGCGTGACCCAGCACGGCAGCTGCGCGGGATGCATGTCACGCCGGCCGAGGAATGAAAACACCGGCGCGGGCGTATCGCCCGGCTGCGCCTCCAGCAGTGAGAATTCGATCGTGCTGCCATCCAGGCGCGGAGGGGTTCCAGTCTTCAGGCGCCCGACCGGCAGCTTCATTTCCCGCAACCGGGCGGCAAGCGCGATCGAAGCCGGATCCCCGGCACGTCCGGCTTGATGGTTCTGCAACCCGACATGCACCAGTCCGGACAGGAAGGTTCCCGCGGTGAGGACGACCGTCCGCGCGCGAAAGCGCAGCCCGATTTGGGTCACCACGCCTGCCACTTGATCGCCTTCGAGCAGGATGTCGTCAACGGCCTGCTGGAACAACGCCAAATTCGGTTGCCGCTCCAGCCGGCGCCGGATCGCCTGCTTGTACAGGAGGCGGTCGGCTTGTGCGCGGGTTGCGCGCACCGCCGGTCCCTTGGAGGAATTGAGCGTGCGGAACTGAATGCCGGCCTCATCCGTCGCCAGCGCCATCACACCCCCCAGCGCATCCACTTCCTTCACCAGATGCCCCTTGCCGATCCCGCCAATGGACGGATTGCAGGACATCTGACCCAGAGTTTCAATGCTGTGCGTCAGGAGCAGCGTCTTGCAGCCAAGTCGGGCGGCCGCAAGTGCGGCTTCGGTCCCGGCGTGGCCACCGCCAATCACGATTACGTCGAATTCAGTCGGAAATTGCATGAGGGGAGCGTTGCGCGGCGAATGATACGTCAATGTTCCACGTGAAACTAGAACGAACCCGCGGAGACCATATGTTTCACGTGGAACAGCAAGGTCCTAGCTCGTTGCTGCACCGCAGCAAGAATCCTCAATGTGCGACAATCCGGCCCCCTGACGCCTCCCCGTGGGCCGGATTTATCGTGATTTCGCTTGCCCGCTATTCGGCCCTGCTCGCGCAACCGGCCCTGCGCTCCGCGTTTGCCGCCTCGATGCTCGGGCGCCTGCCGATCGGCATCGCCGGGCTGTCGATCCTGATGCTGGCTCGAGACGCGACCGGATCTTTCGGCAGCGCGGGCGCGGTTGCTGCGTGGTACGTCGCCGGCCTCGCCGCCACTGCGCCAGTGCTCGGGCGCGTGATCGACCGTTATGGTCCGCGCTCGACGCTGCTTTGCTGCGCTCTCGCGTTTCCATCTGCGCTCGCGGCACTGGTGGCGGCATTGTCGGTACCGGTACCGCTCTGGCTCGCCTTTGCACTTGCCGCCGCTGCGGGTGCTTCATTTCCACCCATCACGGTATGCATGCGGACTTTTTTCAAGCTGCGCCTGAAAGACGATGCGCTCGCCACCGCATATTCGCTGGAGTCGGTCCTCATCGAGCTGATCTTCATTCTCGGTCCGGTGCTGGTGGCGATCTTTGTCGCGCTCGCCTCGCCCGCTGCTGCGGTGCTCTTCGCCGCTGCTTGCGGATGCGCCGGGACCCTGCTATTCCGCGATTCGGAGGCGTTGCGCCGCTGGACGATCATCGAGCGCACGCCCCCGAGTACCGCTGGCGATTCGTGCGGGCACGCGAGCCTGTTCGGGCCGCTTGCGGAACCGGGTTTCGTGCCGCTGCTCGCAGTTATTCTCTGCTACGCGTGCGCGTTCGGACTGGTGGAGATCGGCACGATTGCCTATGCGACCGAATCGGGGAACGCGGCGCTTGCCGGCGTATTGCTCGGCATCATGAGCGTGGGCAGCGCTTTTGGCGGCATCGTCTACGGTAGCCGCAGCTGGCGTCTGCCGCTGGCGCGCCAGTTTCCCGTCACGCTGGCGCTGATGGGCTTGGGTGTGGCGCCGCTCGCGCTGTGGTCCGCCGCATTGGCATTCGGCCTCTGGTGCCTGGCCGCGGGGGTTGCGATGGCACCGGCTCTGATCATGCAGTCGATGCTCGTGGCGCGAAACTCGCGGCCCGAGCACTCGACGGAAGCGTTCACCTGGTCGACGACGGGATTGCTTGCCGGCGTCGGGCTTGGACTTGCAGCGGGCGGCGTGCTGCTCGAATTTGCCAAATCACCGGCAGTGTTCGCGGCTGCAGCGGGGCTCGCGGTTGCTGCAGGCGCCATGGCCTTGCCGCTGGTGAAAACGCGCAACTAGGACTGCGCCCTAGGCGGCAAGCTTCTGATGCAATCTGCCGCGGCGCAGTTCCAGCTCCTTCGGCAGGTGGCCGGCGAGTCTGTGGAAGAGTTCGTCGTGCGATGTCAGCTCCGCGGCCCAGGCTTTTTCGTCCACGCCTGAAATCTCGGCGAAGCGCGAGCGATCGAAGCGCTCCAGGCCGCTCCAGTTGAGATCCTCGAAGCGCGGAACCACGCCGAGCGCGGTTTCCACGCCCTGCGCGCGTCCGGCACAGCGGTCGACGATCCATTTCAACACGCGCATGTTTTCGGCATAGCCGGGCCAGACGAACTTGCCGCCCGCATCCTTGCGAAACCAGTTGACGCGGAAGACGCGCGGCGGGTGCGACATCGCTTTGCCGACCTTGAGCCAGTGCGAAAAATAATCCCCCATGTGGTAGCCGCAGAAAGCGAGCATCGCCATCGGGTCGCGCCGCACGACGCCGACCTTGCCGGTAATCGCGGCCGTGGTCTCGGATCCCAGGGTCGCGCCCATGTAGACGCCGTCTTCCCAGTTCGCCGCCTCGACCACCAGGGGTATGGTGGAAGAGCGGCGGCCGCCAAAGATGAACGCCGAGATCGGCACGCCTGCGGGATCCTCCCAGCGCGCGTCCATCGACGGGCATTCAGAAGCGGCGACAGTGAAGCGCGCGTTCGGATGTGCGGCCACGCGGCCGCAACCCGGTATCCATTCCTTGCCTTGCCAGTCGGTCAGCCGCGCCGGCGGCGATTTGGTCATGTCCTCCCACCACACGTCACCTTCGGGAGTCATCGCGACATTGGTGAAGATGACGTTCGCGCGCAGCATCTTCATCGCATTCGGATTCGTCGCTTCCGACGTTCCGGGTGCAACACCGAACAGACCGGCCTCCGGATTGATGGCGTAGAAGCGGCCATCGGCACCAGGCTTGATCCAGGCAATGTCCTCGCCAACCGTGGTCACCTTCCAGCCGGTGAAGGCCGCCGGTGGAATCAGCATCGCAAAATTCGTCTTGCCGCAGGCGCTCGGAAACGCCGCCGACACATAATGCTTCTCGCCTTCGGGCGACTCCAGGCCGAGGATCAGCATATGTTCCGCGAGCCAGCCCTCATCGCGCGCCATGACCGAGGCGATGCGCAGCGCGAGGCACTTCTTGCCGAGCAGCGCGTTGCCGCCGTAGCCCGAGCCGTAGGACCAGATTTCCCGCGTCTCGGGAAAATGCACGATCCACTTTTCCTTGTCGTTGCACGGCCAGGCGACATCATTTGCGCCCGCAGCCAGCGGCGCGCCGACCGAGTGCATGCATGGCACGAAGGCACCGTCCTCGCCCAGATGCTCGACCACTGCACGGCCCATGCGCGTCATGAGCTTCATGTTGACCACGACATAGGCCGAGTCGGACAGTTCGACGCCGATCTGCGCGATGTGCGAGCCGATCGGGCCCATGGAAAACGGCACCACGTAGAGCGTGCGCCCGCGCATGCAGCCTTCGAACACGCGTCCCAGGGTCGCGCGCATCTCGCCCGGATCGATCCAGTTATTGGTGGGCCCGGCGTCGTCCTTGCGGTTCGAACATATGAAGGTACGGTCCTCCATCCGCGCCACGTCGGTGGGATTCGAGCGCGCGAGATAGCTTCCCGGCCGCAGTTTTTCGTTCAGCCTGACGAAAGTGCCGCCTGCCACCAGATCGGCGCACATCCGGTCGTACTCCGCCTGCGAACCGTCGCACCAGACCACCCGGTCCGGCTTGGTCAGCCGCGCCATCTCAGCCACCCAGTCACGCAACCTGCGGTGCCGCACCCAGTCTGGCGCTGCGGCAAGTTCGGCTTGAGGGATTGTGCGGTCGTTCATCGAGCGTGCTCCCGGAAAGCAAAACGGCCCTGGGGGTGCAACCGGGCCGATCGAATTTTCTCGAAGGGGACAAATTCTACCGCGGCCGAAGCGAGGTCGCCCCCTGCCTCCGGAAACTATGACTTTCCTTTACATTTCAAATAGATAATTGCCAATAACTATCATTTTCCAATACAGAACCTGGAGAAGATTTCTCCCAGCAGATCGTCGGCGCTCACGCGCCCCGAGATCTCGCTTAGGACCTCCTGCGCCAGGCGCAGTTCCTCGGCGAAAAGCTCCCACTCGGGTAACCGCGCGCCAGCGATTTCCAGGTGGCCTCGCGCTGCAGAGAGAGAGCGCAGATGCCGCTCTCGCGCAAGGAATACCGTTTCCCCGCGCGTCGTCCAGCCGGCCGCTTCGAGCACCGCCGCGCGCAGGGCATCAAGCCCCGCACCGGTCTTTGCCGAGACGCGCACTTCGTTCCCCTGCCGGCCGGCGACAGCGCCGGCAACGAGATCGATCTTATTGACTACGTCGATTCGCGTCGCCGCCTCCGGCAACGGTCCTTCCGGCGGCAAGGGATTGCCGGCTTCCAGAATGACGAGCAGGACGTCGGCGCGCGCCATTTCCTCGCGCGTGCGCGCCATGCCTAGCCGCTCGACCTCGTCGCGCGATTCGTGCAGCCCCGCAGTATCGACGATCACGACCGGCACACCCTCGATCAGGATCGATTCGCGCAGCGCATCGCGTGTGGTCCCAGGCAGCGCGGTGACGATTGCGCGCTCCGCGCCCGCAAGCCGGTTCAGCAGGCTCGACTTGCCGACGTTGGGCCGCCCTGCGAGCACGGCGTGAATGCCGCTACGCAGCAGGCTGCCGCGCCGGCTTTTCGCGAGCACGTCCTCGAGCGAAGCGCGTAACTGGCCGAGGCGCCGGCCCGCATCCTCCCGCTGCAGAGCGTCGACCTCTTCATCCGGGAAATCGAGCATCGCTTCGGTGAGCGCGCGCAGTTCGGTGAGCGAGGCGACCAGTGCCGCGATCACCGCGGAGAAATCGCCTTCCAGGGATCGCAGCGCCGAACGCGCCGCCTCGCGGCTCGCGGCGTCGATGAGATCGGCTACCGCCTCGGCCTGCGCGAGGTCGAGTTTGTCGTTCAAAAACGCGCGCCGCGTGAATTCCCCCGGCCCGGCCAAGCGCGCACCGGCGTCGAGCACCGCACCGAGTACCGCGTGCAGCACGACCGGTCCGCCGTGTCCCTGCAGTTCGAGGACCTCGTCGCCCGTATAGGAGTGCGGCGCGTTGAAATAGAGCGCCACACCCTCGTCGACGCGTTCGCCATGTGCGTCGCGAAAAGCGCAATGCCGGGCAACCCTGGGTTCCGGCAGCCTCCCGATTACCGCCCTGGCGATCGCCGGCACCTTCGGGCCGGAGACTCGTACGATCCCGATGCCCCCGCGCCCCGCTGGTGTAGCGACCGCAGCGATAGTGTCCAGGGCGAGCGGGTTATTACCTATCTCACCGCTTGGCATGGGCAGGCTTGTCGCGATCGAACATGCGCTGGATCTGCCATTGTTGAAGGATCGAAAGGATGTTGTTGATCAGCCAGTACAGCACGAGTCCGGCCGGGAAGAAAAAGAAGAAGATGCTGAAGACGAACGGCATGAACTGCATCACTTTCGCCTGCACCGGGTCCGGCGGCACCGGATTCAAGCGCGTCTGGATGATCATCGTAAGCGTCATGAGGACCGGCAATACATAGTACGGGTCCAGCGCCGACAGGTCCTGGATCCAGAGAATGAACGGTGCGTGGCGCAACTCGATCGCTGCGAGCAGCACCCAGTAGAGTGCGATGAACACCGGGATCTGGACCAGAATCGGGAAACAGCCGCCCAGCGGATTGATCTTCTCGGTCTTGTAGAGCTCCATCATCGCCTGGTTCATCTTCGCGCGATCGTGCTCGTACATCTCCCGAATCTTGGTCATGCGCGGCGTAATCAGTTTCATTTTCGCCATCGACTTATAGCTCGCGGCGGAAAGCGGGAAAAACACGATCTTGATCAGCACGGTGAGCAGAATGATGGCGACGCCCCAATTGCCAGAGAGCCCGTGGAACTTCTCCAGCAGCCAGAACAGCGGCCAGGCGATGATGGTGAGCCAGCCGTAGTCGACGACCAGGTCAAAACCGGGGGCCACTGCGACCAGGCGGTTCTGCTCCTGCGGCCCGGCATAGAGTGGCACCGCGATGGCGGCACTGGCGCCCGGCGCAATCGGCCCGGCCGCGACCAGCGCACGCGCTACGTAGACGCCATCCGCGCGCTTTTCCACAGCGTATTCGCGCGCGACTTTGGCGGCGGGCAGCCAAGCCGAGACGAAGTAGTGCTGCACATAGGCCAGCCAGCCGTCGTGCGCCTGCTTGGCGAATTCCGCCTTGCCTTTGTCGACGTCCGTCAGCTGCACCTTCTCAAATTTCTTTTCTTCGGTGTAGACCGCATAGCCGTTGAAGCTCTGCGCGCCGAAGGTCGCCGCTATTGCATTGGCGTCCGCCGAGGACTTGCCGTCGTGCGTCAACTGGAAGTAGGCAAACGGCGCGAGCGGAGCGGCGCCGGTGTTTACGATTTCGAGCGCAACATCGATGACATAGCTGTCGCGCTTGAAGCGGTAGGTCTTGGTCACCGCTACACCGTCCTTGCCCTGCGCGGTGAAGCGCACCTCGACCGCGTTCTCGCCATCCGCAAGCGTGGTGCTCCCTGGCTGCAGGCTCCACAGCGTGCGGTGATTCGGTCCGCCCTCGCCGGTGAGTCCGCTTTGCGCTTCGTAGCGATGCTCGGGCCCGAGCAGGACCAGATTCTTGGCCGAGTTCTTGGCTTCCTTGTGGCGCAGGAATTCGACTCGCGTCAGGCT
>Ga0070694_100002095_pt1 | contig 11828 bp, 8 predicted proteins | sample KBSK1251metaG_FD_65470 | JGI IMG/M metagenome (GOLD analysis project Ga0070694, IMG submission 65470) | Corn, switchgrass and miscanthus rhizosphere microbial communities from Kellogg Biological Station, Michigan, USA - KBS K1-25-1 metaG | ecosystem: Host-associated > Plants > Roots >... | reverse complement strand
CTGCACTACACGCAGCGCGAGGACGCGAAGCCCCACGACGTCCTGCTCTGCATCCAGCAGCAGAAGCTGCAGTCGGACACGAACCGGCTGCGGTTCGACTCGGCCGAGTTCTACCTGAAGACCGCGGAGGAGATGCGCGAGGTCTTCCGCGAGCTGCCCGGGGCGTGCGACGCGACGTTGCAGATCGCCGAGATGTGCGAGCTCGAGCTCGTCTACGGGAGCTCGGCGGCGCCGAAGGATCGCTTCCACGTCCCGCGGTTCGAGCCGCCGGAGGGCAAGGACCGCGATGCCTACCTGCACGAGCTCGTGATGGAGGGTGCGCGGGAGCGGTACGGGACCCTGACGCCCCCCATCCTCGAACGCATCGAGCAGGAACTCGGCGTGATCACATCCATGGGCTTCTCCGGCTACTTCCTGATCGTGTGGGACCTGATCCGGTTCGCGCGGGAGAACGGCATCCGCGTCGGACCCGGACGCGGCTCGGCGGCCGGCTCGGTGGTCTCGTACTCGCTGCGGATCACCGATCTCGATCCACTCCGGTACGACCTGATCTTCGAGCGATTCCTGAACCCCGGGCGGATCCAGATGCCCGACATCGACATGGACTTCGACGAGCGCCGGCGCGACGAGGTGATCCGGTACGTGGCCTCGAAGTACGGATCGGATCGGGTGGCGCAGATCATCACGTTCCAGACGATCAAGGGGAAGCAGGGGATCCGCGACGCCGCTCGCGTCCTCGGGTTCCCCGCGAGCGTCGGCGACCGCCTCTGCAAGATGTACCCGGCGGCGATCATGGGGCGCGACGAGCCGATCGAGAAGGCGCTCCGGCTCTCGCACGAGCTCCGTGACGCCTACGAGCGGGAGCCCGAGGCCCGCGAGATCGTCGACACGGCGCGCGCGCTCGAGGGTCTTCGGCGCGAGGACTCCGTCCACGCGGCCGGGGTGGTGATCGGCGACGCACCGCTCGTGACCTACCTGCCGCTCAAGCTCTCGAAGGACTCCCGGGACGACTCCCGCCGGATCGTCACGCAGTTCGACATGCACGGCGTGGAGGAGCTCGGCCTCCTCAAGATGGATTTCCTCGGTCTGCGGACGCTGTCGGTGATCGAGGACACGCTCTCGCACCTGCGGCGCAGGGACGTCGAGCTCGACATCGACCACGTGCCGCTCGACGACCCCGACACCTACGCGATGCTATGCCGGGCCGACACGACCGGCGTCTTCCAGCTTGAGGGCGGCGGGATGCGCTCCCTGATCAAGCAGCTCGCCCCCGACCGGTTCGAGGACCTGATGGCGCTGGTGGCGCTGTACCGGCCTGGGCCGCTCAGCGCGGGGATGCACGTCGAGTACGCCGAACGCAAGCACGGGCGCCGCCCGGTGTCGTACCCGCACACGGATCTCGCGGAGATCCTCGCTCCCACGTACGGGATCATGGTGTACCAGGAGCAGGTGATGCAGATCGCGGTGCGGATGGCCGGGTACTCGATGGCCGAGGCCGACATGCTCCGCCAGGCGATGGGCAAGAAGATCCGCGCCAAGCTGATGGTCCACCGCGAGAAGTTCATCCAGGGCTGTGTCGACAACGGATACGCGGACCGGCTCGGCACGGACCTGTTCGACCTCATGGAGCCGTTCGCCGACTACGGGTTCAACGCCTCGCACGCGTGCGCGTACGGGTTCATCGCGTACCAGACGGCGTACCTCAAGGCGCATCACCCCGTCGAGTACATGTCGGCGATCCTGACGAGCGTCCGCGACGACAAGGACCGCAAGCCCTTCTACCTGAACGCGTGCCGCCTCATGGGGCTCGAGGTCCTGCCTCCCGACGTGAACGAGTCCGAACAGGACTTCGCGCCGGTGACGAGCGGCGAGCCTAGGATCCGGTACGGCCTCTCCGCCGTGCGCAACGTGGGCTCGGGCGCGGTGCAGCAGATCATCGAGGCCCGTCGCGCGAAGGGTTCGTTCACCGGCTACGCGGACTACTGCCGCAAGGTGGATCCCTCCGTCCTGACCAAGAAGGTGCTCGAGAGCCTGATCTACGCGGGCGCATTCGACTCGCTCGGGTACCGGCGACGCGGACTCCTCGAGAACCAGGACAAGATCTCGATTCCGATCTCGGCCGAGCGAAAGGCCGAGGCCGCGGGGCAGTTCTCGCTCTTCGGAGGTGGCGAGCAAGCGGCGAACGAGATCGACGAGGGAGTGATCACCTCCGACGAGTACGACCGGCGGACCCTCCTCCGTTTGGAGAAGGAGGTGCTCGGTCAGTTCGTGACCGACCACCCACTCCTGGGCGTGAAGGAGCGGCTTGCCGCGCTCGCCGACATGGAGATCGCCGAGACCGAGGGCCTGGGCGACGGAGATCTCGTCACGGTCGCGGGGATCGTCGCCTCGGTCTCGCGTCGCTACACGAAGAAGGGGGAGCCCTACGCGCAGTTCCGCCTCGAGGACCTGGCCGGCGGCGTCACGGTGGTCGTCTTCCCGGGCCAGTACGAGAGCCTGCAACACCTGCTCGAGCACGACTCGATCCTGCTGGTGAAGGGTCGCGCCGACCGCCGGGGTCGCGGCGAGGAGCTGCAGCTGCGCGCGGTCGAGGTCTCCGAACCCGATCTGGGCGACGGCGGGCGGCCGACCCCTCCGAGCGGCCGCCTCGTGATCGACCTCACCGCGCAGAGCTGCACCGGCACCGTGATCGCGACGCTCAAGGAGCTGCTCGCGGCGCACAAGGGGTCGTCGCCGGTCCAGGTGCGCTTCCATTCCTCCGCGGGCGTGCGGCCGTTCGACGTCGGCACCTTCCGCGTCGAACCGGGCGCCGGGCTGCTCTCCGAGCTGCGCGTCCTGCTCGGCACCGAGGCCGTTCGCTTGGCGTCGCTCGAAGCGGACGACGTAGTCGTCCTGCCTTCGTCCGGCGTCCCCGCGCCCACCGGTTAGCGTTACGGACCCATGCCCCTCGAGGTCATCCCGGCGCTCGACGTCGCGGGCGGGCGACTCGTTCACGTTGTCGGGTCGGCCGAGGTCGCCGCGGCGGCGTTCGGGGGCGATCCGATGGCCGCCGCGGAGGCGTTCGTTGGCGCCGGTGCCGCGCGTCTGCACGTCGTCGACGTCGATCTCGCGCGCTCGGGCGAGGCCGGGAACGCCGACGTCCTCGCTGCCGTGTGCGGTCTGGGGGTGCCCGTGCAGGCGAGCGGCGGCGTCCGCACCGCGGAGCAGGTCGACGCGCTGCTCGCCGGGGGGGCCGACAGGGTCGTGCTCGGCTCGGCCGCGTTGCACGATCGCGGCGGGGCCGAGGGGCTCGTCCGGCGGTTCGACGATCGGCTCGTCGTGGGGATCGAGGCGGACGGCGACACCGTGCGGGCGCGCGGGACCGACCTCGAGTTGCCGCTGCGGGACCTCCTCGGCTGGCTGGCCGGTCTCGAGGTCCGCCGGTACCTGTTCACGGAGGTGGGGCGTGCCGGCGGGCTCCAGGGTCCGGATCTCGAAGCGATCGGGGCGTTCGCGGAGCACGTGCCCGTGCCGGTCGTCGTGGCGGGCGGGATCCGGGGCGTCGAGGACCTGCGAGCCATCGCCGCGCTCGACGGCCGGGTCGAGGGCGCGGTGATCGGCCGGGCTCTCTACGATGGGCTCGACCTGCGCGCCGTGATCGCCGCGGTCGCCTGACGTCGCGGGCAGCGCCGTTCGCGTGCGTAGACTTGCGGCTCCATGGGCTTCCTGACCGACCTCCTCGACGACCTCCGGCGTCGCCTCGAACACGACCCGCTCGACGAGCCGGGGTTGTTGGCGTTGGCGATGCACCTCCCGCCGCCCCGGTCGTTCGAGGACGCCCTTCGATCGGCTCCGCCGGCGCTGATCGCCGAGTACAAGCGCTCGTCGCCCTCGGCGGGGGCGATCGCCGAGCCGGACGTCGCGAGCCAAGCGCGCGCCTACGAGGAGGGGGGAGCGGCGGCGATCTCGGTGTTGACCGAGCCGACGCGGTTCGACGGCGCGCTGGCGGACGTCCGCGCGGTTCGGCTCGCCGTCGGCCTCCCGGTGCTGCGGAAGGATTTCCTCGTCCACCCTGCGCAGGTGATCGAGTCTCGAGCCGCGGGTGCCGACGCCGTCCTGTTGATCGCCGCGGCTCTGTCGGAGCTCGAGCTGAAGGGGATGCTGGCGGTCGCGGCCGACCTCGGTCTCGACGCGCTCGTCGAGACCCATTCGGAGGAGGACCTCGCAAAGGCGCTGGCGACCGATGCGCCGGTAGTCGGCGTGAACGCGCGCGACCTGGAGACGCTCGAGGTGGACGTCGATCGGGCTCTCGCGATGCTGTCCGATGTGCCGTCGGACCGCCTGGCGGTGCTCGAGAGCGGGGTCTCCACCCGCGAAGACGTCGAGCGCGCGATCGACGCCCGCGCCGGAGCGGTGCTGGTCGGAGAGACCCTGATGCGGTCCCCCGACCCCGCCCACACGATCCGGTCGCTGCGGGGTGCGTCGTGAGCGGGCCGGCGACGCTTCCCGACGAGCGGGGTCGGTTCGGAGCGTACGGGGGGCGGTACGTGCCGGAGGTTCTGATCCCCGCGCTCGACGAGCTCGCTACCGCGTGGTCGACCCTCCGCGACGACCCGGCATTCCGGGGCGAGCTCGACGCGCTGCTCCGGGACTTCGTCGGCCGGCCCTCGGCGATGACCTTCGCGCCGCGGCTGACGGAGGCGACCGGTTACCGCATCTACCTCAAGCGCGAGGACCTGAACCACACCGGCGCGCACAAGATCAACAACACCCTGGGCCAGGTGTTGCTCGCTCGCCGTCTCGGCAAGGGACGGATCATCGCCGAAACGGGCGCGGGGATGCACGGGGTGGCGACGGCCACGGCGTGCGCCCTCTTCGGCCTGCCGTGCGTGGTCTACATGGGCGAGGAGGACACGATCCGGCAGGCGCCGAACGTCGCCCGGATGCAGCTGCTCGGCGCCGAGGTCGTCACGGTCACCTCCGGCAGCCGAACGCTGAAGGACGCGCTCAACGAGGCGCTGCGGGATTGGGCGGCGAGCGTGGTCGACACGCACTACGTCCTCGGCTCGGTCGCGGGACCCCATCCGTTCCCCGCGCTCGTCCGTGATCTCCAACGCGTGATCGGCGACGAGGCCAGGGTGCAGCTGCGCGAGCGCGAGGGTCGCGACCCGGACGTGGTGGTGGCGTGCGTGGGCGGCGGGAGCAACGCCATCGGAATCTTCGAGGCGTTCCTCCCCGAACCGAGCGTCGGGCTCGTCGGCGTCGAGGCCGGAGGCCGTGGCGACGGGCTCGGAGAGCACTGCCGGTCGCTCACGCTGGGCGAGCCGGGCGTGCTCCACGGGAGCTACTCCTACCTCCTGCAGGACGAGCAGGGGCAGGTGGTGCCGACGCACTCGATTTCGGCGGGGCTGGACTACCCGGGCGTGGGCCCGGAGCACGCGTACCTGCGAGATGCCGGCCGCGCCACCTACGTCTCGGTCACGGACGAGGAGGCGCTGGAGGGCTTCCGCGCGCTGGCGACGCTCGAGGGGATCCTGCCGGCGCTCGAACCCGCCCATGCGATCGGCTGGCTCCTCCGGCGTCCGCTCGCGGCGGGTTCGCTCGTGCTCGTCAACCTGTCCGGCCGGGGCGACAAGGACCTCGAGACGGTGCGCGCCGCCATGGGGTCGAGTCCTGGGGCGCCGCGTGCCTGATCTCGAGGCGTCTCTGCGATCGCGGCTGAACGCGGGCGGTCGCGCCTTCGTCCCCTACGTCACCGGCGGGCTCCCGGGCGTGGACGCGGAGCTGCTGCGGGGGCTGGAGGAGGCCGGGGCCGATGCGATCGAGGTGGGGATCCCCTTCTCGGACCCGGTCATGGACGGGCCGGTCATCCAGGAGGCATCCCGTCGCGCGCTCGAGGATGGCGCCACGCCGTCGAGCGTGCTCGGCTCGATCAAGGAGGCCGGGCTCGAGGTCCCGGTCGCCGTCATGACCTACGCGAACCCCGTCTGGCGCGCGGGCCATGGCGCGTTCCTCGCCGCGTGCGTCGACGCCGGCGTCACGGGTGTGATCGTGCCCGACCTCCCCGTGGACGAGGCCCACGACTGGACCACCGCGTGCCGCCGAGCCTCGGTGGAGCCGGTCTTCCTGGCGGCGCCCGGCACCTCGGACGATCGGCTCCGCGCGATCGGCGATGCGTCGAGGGGGTTCGTCTACTGCGTCGCGACCTACGGGGTCACGGGCGCTCGGGACCGGCTGGCCGAGACGGCCGCCGAGCTCGTCGGGCGGCTCCGCCCGCTCACGCCGCGACCGCTCCTGGTTGGGGTCGGTATCGCCGAGCCGTCGCAGGCCGCCGAGGCGTGCGAGTTCGCCGACGGCGTCGTGGTGGGGAGCGCCCTCGTTCACCCGTTGCTCGACGGAGAGACGGCTGCGGCCCTGGGGCTCGCCCACGCGTTCCGAGCGGCGACGCCGTCGTCCTAGGCACGTCTTCGGCTTCTCCATCCAGTCCGCGCGTGCTCCCCGTTTCGTACACCTTCACGACGGTCGGGCATGAACCCTCGGCGTCGGGCGGAGTGGCCCGCCACCTGCGGAATGTGATAGGTACCACCCGACGGAAGGGGAGAAAGGGGGCGAACCGCCGTTCCTCATATGCGTTCGCGTACGACCATGTTCGTAGGACATCTTCGGAGGGGGGTTGGATGAAGAACCGCAAGTACTTTGCGATGTTGGCGCTCCTCGGGGCGCTGATGCTCGTCGCCGCCGCGTGTGGCGACGATAACGGTGGAGAGACCGGTGGCGGTGGCGGCACATCCGCCACGGGTGGAGCAGTCGACTGCGCTGCGGACGAATTCGGCTGCGTGGAGGTCGCCGCCGGCGATCCGATCCAGCTGGCGTCGTTGCTCTCGATCACCGGGGACACCGCGTTCCTCGGGACCGACAGCAACCACGGCATCGAGCTGGCGATCGACTACCTGGATGGCACGTTCGACGCGACACCCGGGCAACTCCTCGGGCACGACGTCGAGCTCACGCAGGAGGACGACGGGTGCTCGGCGGAGGGTGGGCAGGCGGGCGCGACCGCGATCGCGGCGAACCCGGACGTCGTCGCCGTGATCGGGACCTCGTGCTCGAGCGCCGCGCTCGGCGTCGCGGACACGATCCTTGGTGACAAGGGCATGATCCTGATCTCGCCCTCGAACACGAACCCCGGCCTGACGTCGGAGGAGGCGCACCAGCCCTTCTACCTGCGCACGGCACACAACGACAAGATCCAGGGCGCGATCGTGGCCGACTTCGTCTTCAACAAGCTGAAGGTCGACACCGCCGCGACGATCAACGACGAGAGCCCCTACGCCGACGGACTCGCCGCGGCATTCCGCGACAACTTCGAGGCGCTCGGCGGCACGATCACCGACACCGAGCAGGTCAGCAGCAGCGACACGGACCTCGGTCCGGTGTTCACGAACATCGCCGCGACCGACCCCGGCGTCGTCTACGGGCCGAACTTCAACCCGGTCTGCGCCCTGAGCTACACCCAGGGCTCGGACATCCTGGCGAAGGGGACCGTCCAGATCGGTTCGGACGGTTGCCTGGAGAGCTCGTTCCTGGACACGGTCGGCGCTCCGATCAAGGACTTCGACTACTTCGCGTCGTCACCGGACGTGACGGCGTTCCAGGGTGGCGACTTCTACAAGAACGAGTACCTCCCCGCCTACACGGACCAGTTCGGCGAGCCGACGTCGGTGTTCAACGCCCACGCCTTCGACGCCTCGAACATCCTGTTCGACGCGATCGAGGCCACGGCCGTCGACGACGGCAGCGGGAACCTGACGATCTCCCGGACCGCTCTGAAGGACGCGCTGTTCGCGACGAGCGGCTACGAGGGCGTCACGGGCACGATCACGTGCACCCCACTCGGGGACTGCGCGACCGACGTGACGATCGGCGTGTTCGAGTACGACCACTGGCCGGTCGAGGGCGGCACAGACCCGACCGACCCGGTGTTCTCGGAGACCAAGACGCTGGCCGACGTCATCTAGTTCGACCGGCACCGCACGCTTCGGGTGGGCCTCCGGCCCACCCGAAGCGGTGCCTGGTGGGATGGGCTAGGCTCGCGCGATGGCCACCGCCACCGACGAGCAGGTCCGCGGCGCCGAACTCGGACTGCTCGAACGCCTTCCCTGGCGGCGGATCATCCTCGTCGTGCTCTCGATCGCGATCCTGTCCGTGGTCGCGATCGGCGCGTTCAAGACGCTGACCCTGCCGGCCGACGAGCGCTACTCGACGACGACCTGGAAGGACTTCATCGTCCTGGGCCTTGCCCAGGGGGCCATCATCGCTCTGATCGCGCTCGGGTACACGCTCGTGTACGGGATCCTGCGGATGATCAACTTCGCGCACGGCGAGGTCTTCATGTTCGGCGCCTTCGGCGCCTTCTTCTTCTCCGACGCCTGGGAGCAGAGCGGCTTCCTCAACAGCAACCCGATCCTGTCGATGGCGCTCCTGTTGGTCATCGCGATGCTGGTCTCCATGGGCGTGGCCATCCTGCTCGAACGGATCGCGTATCGCCCGCTCCGCAACGCCCCCCGGCTCGTCCCACTCATCACCGCGATCGGAGCCTCCCTGTTCCTGCAGAACACGGCGCGGGGCTTCTTCGGGGCGCAGAGTCGCGGGTTCGGTGTCCCCGAGGTGCTCGACGGTACGTGGACGATCTTGGGCGTCGAGGTCGATCGGATCCAGGTCGTCGTGCTGGTCACCGTGATCGTGGCCGTCACGGCCCTATCGCTGTTCGTCTCGAAGACGACGACCGGGAAGTCGATGCGCGCGGTGGCGGCGGACAGCGAGATCGCGAGCCTCATGGGGATCCGCGTCGACCGCGTGATCGTGACGACGTTCGCGATCGGCGGGCTCCTAGCGGGGATCGCCGCGGTGCTGTTCTCGATCACGTTCGAGTCGGTGAGCTTCACGATGGGCTTCCGACCCGGGATCGCGGCGTTCACCGCGGCAGTCCTGGGCGGGATCGGGAGCATCTCGGGCGCCGCGCTCGGCGGCGTCCTGCTCGGGCTCCTACAGTCGGTCGGCCCGGCGCTGATCCTGACCGGGTATGGCATCCCGTCCTCGTTCCAGCTGAAGGACGCGTTCACGTTCCTCGTTCTGGTCCTGGTCCTGATCTTCCGGCCCGGTGGGCTCCTCGGGTCGAGCGAGGCCGAGAAGGTGTGATGGGCGGGGTCCCGACGCGCTCGATCGTCCGCACCGGTCTGCTCGGCGGCGTCGGCGCGATCTACGTCGCGCTCGTCGGCCTCTACACAAAGTTCGCCGACCTCGAGCTGGTGGGGCAGCAGATCACACTCGGGCGGGTGCTGATCGTCGCGCCCGCGTTCGTCGCCGCCTTCGCCGTGACTCGCCCGAGGGTCGTGGCGGGCGAGCGGCAGACGGTCGAGCTGCGTGGTGGCCTCGGGGTCGGCGCGCTGTCCGGCCTCGTCGGCGCGGGGGTGTTCGCGGCGGCGCTCTGGTTCGCCGACTGGTTCGGCGTCGATCGGATCCGGGAGGTCTTCGTGGCGATCACGGAGCCGCTCGTCGACTTCCTCACGTTCGACAAGGGCGTGCCGGCCGGCCTGCCCATCCTGATCGCCCTGTGCGTGGTGGGGGGTGTCGTGGGCGGGTTCGTCCGCACCGCACCGGTGGAGATCCGACGGCCCGCCTCGGCGGGGGTCCTTGCGGTCATCCTGTTCGGCTTGCTCCAGCGGATCATCCCGATCGTATTCGTCCAGCTCGGATTCGAGGCGGACTGGCTCTACGATCGCGGCGCCGGGCTCACGTGGTTCGGGGCCCTGATCGTCTTCGCGGTCGCAGCCGCCGCGAACTCGCTCTGGAACCGGGACGGCGGTCGCACCCGCGAGCGCGTACGTCGGAACGTGGGGCAGGCGCCCGCCGCCAAAGTGGGTCTGTTCGTCGCGATCCTGGCGATCATGACGATCCTGCCGCTGCTGTTGGGCACCGCCATCTCCGAGGTGCTCGGGTCCGTGATGATCTACGTGCTGCTCGGCCTCGGGCTGAACATCGTCGTCGGCTACGCGGGGCTGCTCGACCTCGGGTACGTGGCCTTCTTCGCGTTCGGCGCCTACACGACCGGTCTCCTCACGGGCGCCTTCCTCAACACCACGACCGGAGCGGCCACGCCGGCCCTGTCGGCCGACCTCAACTTCTACGTCGCCGTGTGGATCGTGGCGCTGCTTGCGGCGGGCGTCGGACTGTTGATCGGGGCGCCGGTGCTCCGGCTGCGCGGGGACTACCTCGCGATCGTGACGCTGGGGCTGGGGGAGATCGTGAGCGTCATCACGGCGTCCAAGTGGGCGCAGCCGCTGATCGGCGGCCCACAGGGGATGAGGGGCGTCACCAAGGCCGAGGTCTTCGGCCTGAACTTCCAGGACAACCCGCAGCACTTCTACTACCTCGCGCTCGCCTTCGTCCTCCTCGCCGCGTTCGTCTCGTGGCGATTGTCGACGTCGCGGATCGGACGGGCCTGGAACGCGATGCGCGAGGACGAGCAGGTCGCCGACGCGATGGGGATCAGCACGACGAAGTTCAAGCTGCTGGCCTTCGCGCTCGGCGGCGCGATCGGATCGCTGGGCGGCGCGCTCTTCGCGGTCAGCATCGGCTCGCTCACGCCGGCGAGCTTCGAGATCACGGTGTCGATCACGGCCCTGGCCGTCGTGATCCTGGGCGGCCTCGGCAGCATCCCCGGCGTCCTGGTCGGGGCGCTCGTGCTGATCGGTCTTCCGGGGCTCCTGCGTGAGTTCGAGGAGTATCGGGCTCTGATCTACGGGGGTGCCCTGGTCGCGATCATGATCCTGCGGCCACAGGGGTTGATCCCGAACGTCCGGCGCAGCCGGGAGCTCGAGGACGAGGAGGTCAGCCAGGACGCGTGGGCAGCCAAGGCGGCCGCTGAATCCGAGGCCGTGGCGGCCGTGTTGCCGGGAGGTGGCCTCGGCGTGGAGCGGGAGGATCTGGAGTGAGCGCGCCCGAGCACCTGCTCGAGCTCACGAACGTCGCCAAGCACTTCGGGGGTCTGTACGCGCTCTCGGGGCTCACCTTTCACGTCGACCCCGGCGAGATCGTCTCGGTCATCGGCCCCAACGGCGCCGGCAAGAGCACGATGTTCAACGTCGTCACCGGCCTGTACGGGCCGGACGACGGCGGCATCCGCTTCCGAGGTGCCAACATCGTCGGGCTCGCGCCGAACCAGGTGACCAAGCTCGGCATCGCCCGCACCTTCCAGACGGTGCACCTGTTCCCGAACATGACGATCCTGGAGAACGCGATGGTGGGCCAACACTGCCGGACCAGGTCCGGTGTGTTCGGCTCGGTGTTCCGCCTGCCCGGCACTCGTCGCGAGGAGCAGCGGATCCGCGAACGGGCGCGCGAGAGCCTCGGGTTCTTCGGCTCGCGCCTGGCCGGCTACCGGGAAGAGCAGCCGGCCTCGGCGCTCTCGTACGCCAACCGGCGACGGCTCGAGATGGCGAGGGCGCTGGCCACGGACCCGGCGCTCGTGATGTTGGACGAGCCCACGGCCGGCATGAACCCGCGTGAGACGCTCGAGCTCCGCGACCACATCGTTCGGATGCGCGACGAGCTCGGGCTCACGGTGCTGGTGATCGAGCACGACATGCGGGTGGTCAAGGGCGTCTCCGACCGGGTCGTGGCCCTCGACTACGGGCGCAAGATCGCGGAGGGCTCCTACGACGAGGTGGCGAACGACCCCCAGGTGATCGAGGCATACCTCGGGACCAAGGCCGTCGGATGAGCGACGAGGCGCCGACAACCGCGCCCCCGGCCGTCGATCCGGCCGAAACCGGTGTCGACGTCCAGCC
>Ga0070694_100002094_pt1 | contig 11830 bp, 13 predicted proteins | sample KBSK1251metaG_FD_65470 | JGI IMG/M metagenome (GOLD analysis project Ga0070694, IMG submission 65470) | Corn, switchgrass and miscanthus rhizosphere microbial communities from Kellogg Biological Station, Michigan, USA - KBS K1-25-1 metaG | ecosystem: Host-associated > Plants > Roots >... | reverse complement strand
ATGGGAGAGGGCTTTGCCCTGCGGTGGTCCCTAAAGCACGACATTGTCGTTGGCTCTAGAGATGCAGCCAAGGCAAAAGAGGCTGCAGAAAATTATACAAAGGCTGCAAAGCAGGCCTATGGATCCAGCATGTCCGGCAGCATCTCAGGCGACGACAATTTTGCGCTTGCAAAAGACGTTGACGTCCTTATCCTGTCTATCCCGTACGAGTACATCACAGACACGTGCGCCAAGATGACGGGGCAAATAAGAGACGATTGCTTGGTAGTTTCTCCCATTGTCCCAATGACCCGCACCGACGCAGGTTTTGTCTACATACCGCTGGAGCAGAACAAGAAGAACGCTGGTGATATGGTAGGTAATGGGTTAAAGCCGAGGTCCCGCGTTGTTTCTGCGTTTCATACGATATCTGAAGTAAAGCTGAAAAACATCGGGCAGAGTCTTGATTCTGACACGTTTATCTGCGGCGACGATCAGGGCGCGGTGTCAAAGCTAAACGCATTGGTATCCGAAATAACTGGACTACGGCCGATATATCTGGGGCCGCTTGCGCTGTCATACCAGGCAGAGATGCTTACCCCAATGCTCCTCAATGCCGCAAAGAGGAACAAGATGAAGAACCCCGGCGTCAAGCTAACTTGAGCGCAAACATTATCACTGACACAAATTCACAATAAGGGTAGTTTCAGAAAATGCGCTGGAAAGAAGAGATAGGCGGCAGCAGGCGCGGAAGGAACTGGGTATCCGCGATGGGAGTCCTATTCCTTGTCACGGCGGCTATTGTTCTTATCAGAAATATTGTGCTCTTGGTCCTTGACCACTCTGCCGGAGTAGTCGGTCCACCGCTTGACGAATTCCTAGACAACTTTGTGAACAACGAAATCACAAATGAAAAATTTGCACTTGCAATGATTGCCACGGGAGGCTTTATGCTGTACTGGGGCTTTTTCAAAAAGAAAGAAGACTATGGTCCGCCCGACGATCGCGACTGGCGAAGGTCCAACAGGTAGCATAGCCAGATTTTTATAACTAGACGTCGAATTAGGACAAAGGGAAACGCAAATGGGACTTTTGAACCGGGTATCTACCGTTATCAAGCAAAAAGTGAATGTACTACTCGACAAATACGAAGATCCGCGTGAAGCTCTGGATTATTCCTATACAAAGCAGATCGAAATGGTCAACAAGCTTCGCAGGAGCCTTGCAGAAGTGGTCACGGCCAGAAAGAGGCTCGAGATGCAGAAGGCAAAACTCTGGGACAACATCAGAACGCTTGACGAGCAGGCCCGTCGCTCACTTGACGCCAATAGAGAAGATCTGGCAAAGCTTGCGCTTGAGCGCAAGAACGCAAACCTTCTGCAGGTCCAGGGACTCGACAAGCAGATAGCCGAGATGCAGCAGGAAGAGAAAAAGCTCGAGCAGACGGAAAAACGCTTAGCTGCAAAAGTGGAGGAATTTAGAAGCAAAAAGGAGGTAATCAAGGCCCAGTATTCCGCTGCCGAAGCCACTGTGAAAATAAAGGAAAGCGTAACCGGCATCTCAGAGGAGATGACTGACGTCGGAATGGCGATGAACAGGGCCGAGGACAAGACGGAAAAAATGAAGGCCAAGGCAATGGCGCTCGATGAAATGATTAATTCGGGCGTCTTGACGGATTATACATCAAATAAGGATGAAATTGAAAGGGAACTTGAAAAAATTACAGTACAGACCTCTGTTGACGAAGAATTAGCAAAGTTAAAGTCGGAGAGGGAACGTAAGAAGAAGCAGCAGTTGGAGCAAGAAGCTCAGCAATGAAGCGAAAAACGAATTCAAAACGCAAAAGGCAGATTGCCACAAGCAAGCTGAAAACCCGGAGAAAGGCAGGACCCAAAAAGGCAGCAAGGAAGGGAACTATGAAGAAAAGGCCGGCTGCCAAGGCAAAGAGCGCAACTGCAGCGTCTGTAAGGAAAATAGTTCGAATAATGGGCCAAGGCCAGTTTACCGTTGACGGCAAGACTCTGAAAAAGCTCAATGAGCTAGACAACTCTATTGTGGAGCTTGTGAGCCAGGAGCGATCTGACGATTCAGAATTTCGGAGAAAGTTGGCAGAGCTTTCTGAAATGGTCGTCAAAAATAGCAAGCCGCTGGATCCAAAGGCAATCATCCAGTCAGACATTATCCTGCCGAGCACCGATTTATCGATTGACGAGGCAAAGCGGCTTTTCAGAGGCGAAGGCGTTATCCCGGAGATCTAAGCGGAAGATCCCACAGCGGGTACCACAAGCTCATATCGCGCTCAAACGGCACTTCCTCGCTAATTGCTGACATTATTTTCATCTCCTTTTCCGTGTCCCTTGATTTGCCAGTAGCGGGTACAAATGGATAGAAATTGTTGCGCTTGAAATTGTAGACAAGATACTGGAGACTTGCATCGAGGTCGCACCTAAATTCAAACACTGCGGCCAGCAGTTGGTCGGAAAAACCCCTTTCCTCGACGATGTCTCCTGCGGCTGTCAGGCCGGCAAGCAAATCTTCTATTCTGCTTCCTTCAAGAACTATCCACAGGTAGCCGTACCGGTCAGTCACGGCGCGAAAGGAAAGATCGAATTCAGGATGCAGGCTGGCCAGAAACCGCCTCAGGTCCTGCTCCATTTCGTGAAATAGAGTACCGCTCACAGTCTTGAAAGTTACAGCGCACCTCCCGCCCACCTTCAGTAGCAACTTTGTTTCAAGAGTAACGTGCGCTGAAGATATGGAAAAGAGGATGTCAGAGTCACTCTTGGGCATCCGCTTGTTGTTCAGATTGTCCCTGAGCCTTCGAAAAAAACTCAGCTCATCGCAGCCTCCATTTCCATTAATTTCTTGATTCTCTGCTCCACTGGGGGGTGTGTGGAAAAAATGCTCGAAAAGGTACCACCGGACAAAGCGGGGATGATAAAGAACGCGTTCATGCCTTCCACTTCCCTCAGATCCTTGCTTGGGATCCTCTTCATGGTGCCGCTTATCTTCAGTAGCGCGTTGGCAAGCTTGGTAGGCTTGCCTGTCATCATGGCTCCGTCCCTGTCCGCAACAAATTCCCTATAGCGCGATATGGCCCGGATAATCAAAAAGCTGACAATCCACGTGACGATGGCGACTATCATGATGAGGGCCACCCCTCCGGCACCTTCTCTGCTTCGGCCCCTGTATCCACCGCCGTAAAAGCTGAAGTTCATCAGGTACCACGCGACAGTTGAAAAGAGGCTCGCAAGAGTCAGCACAAGCACGTCTCTGTTCTTGATATGTGCAAGCTCGTGGGCAATCACTCCCTCCAGCTCCTCAGTCTCTAGCTCGTCCATCAGCCCTGATGTGACGGCGACAATAGCGCTCTTTGGAGACTTGCCGGTTGCAAATGCATTTGGGATCCGCGAGTTGACAACCGCGATTCTTGGTTTTGGCAGGTTGTTCCTCGCAACAATTCTTTCAACGAGATCGTGAAGCTCGGGGAACTGCTCTCTGGTGACCAGCTTTGCTCCAGTGCTCCACAACACTATCTTGTCAGAAAAGTACCACTGCGCAAGTATCATCAGTGAAGCGATAACTGCTATTGCAATAAAGTCAACCCCAACGTAAACGAGGACGCTCAGAAAAACAAGATAGAGCATCGTGAGGACTGCAAAGCTGACAATGATCCTTGCGGTAAGGCCGGAATCGCGTTTCTGCCAGGGCAGCTTTTTGCTTGAACTCACGCGTAGAATAGGTCACGTTTGTCTAATAATCATTTACTATGCACAAAGCGCTCGAGCCTGTCCATCGCCTTTTCAAGCATCTCTTCTGGCGGGAGGTATACTATCCTAAAGTGGCCGGAGCCATATGTGGAGCCAAAGCCGGACCCGTGCACTGTCAGCACACCGGTATTGTTCAGGAGGTCGACTACAAAGTGCTGGTCGTCACGCCACCGGCCGGCCAGGTTGATCTCGGGGAAGACGTAGAACGCACCGCGGGGAACTTTGCAGTGGATGCCCATTCCGTTGAGCCTCTTGACGACATAGTCTCGCCTCTCCCTGAGCTTGCCTACCATGCGCGGTATGTGGCTCTGCGGACCTCTGAGCGCCTGCACTGCAGCAATCTGCACGGGTAAGTTAGATGCAATCCGAACGCGCGCAAGCTTTGGTATGTCCTGGCGGAGCCCAGCGAGTTTTTTCGACCTGCTGTTCATGCAGATGTAGCCGCAGCGCCAGCCCGTCATCAAGTAAGCCTTAGAAAAGCCATTGAGCAGTATCACGGGCGCGTCCTTGGCCACCTTGCCAATGCCGGTGAATGCAGAATCAAAAACAATCTTGTCATAGATCTCGTCGCAGATAAAATAAAGGTCATGCTCTGTCGCAATGTCGATAAGCTGCCTGAGGCTCTTTCTGTCAAAGACTTCGCCGGTAGGGTTATTCGGGCTGATTACGCACATTGCCCGGGATCGCGGTGTTATCTTTGACCTGAGATCCTCAAGATCTGGCCGGCCATCCGCGTGCAATTTGAATTCGACAGGTTTTCCGCCGTAGAATTTTGCGTACGAGGAGTAGGGAGGGTAATATGGCCCGGGCATGAGCACCTCGGTGTTTGGGTCGACGATTGAGGCCATGGTCATGTCAAGGCCTTCAGAAACCCCGTTAGTCACGATGACGTCTTCTTCGGTAACGTCAAGCCCCTTTTCTGATTCCTTCTCCACTATAGCTTCCCTTAGCTCCGGAAGTCCTTCTGAATCAGTGTAATAGTTCTCATCTCGCATGACGGCATCTACCAGTGCCTTTTTTATGTGATCTGGAGTCTTGAAGTCGAACTTGACCGGGTCTCCAATGTTAAGGTAGATAATTTCCTTGCCAGTCGATTTGTACTTGCGCGCATAGGCCGCAATGTCGCGGATAGCATACTCGACGCCATGCGTCCTGTCTGATACCTTCAAGAGGACATCTAGTTGGAATTATTACCAAGATAAATTGTTATGCCGTGAATTTTCGATGAAATCACGAAGATAGACTTAAAACCAGTATGGGCAGTCATGCTTCATGCAAATGGGTGGCAGCTACGACGCAGTTATGAAACTCGCCCTTGAGAGAGGATTCTATTTTCCGAGTTGTGAAATTTATGCCGATGCCCCGGCCGGCTTTTGGGAATATGGCCCGACAGGGGTAGCCCTGAAAAACAAATTCATCGAGCTTTGGCGGCGCGAGCTCGTAAGGCGCGACGGCATGATGGAGATCGACGGATGCCAGGTCATGAGCAAAAGCGTCTTTGTCGCTTCCGGTCATATTGGGAATTTTACTGACCCGATAATAAAGTGCACAAAGTGCAGCTCTACTTTTCGCGCAGACAGGTTCATCACCGAAAAGACCGGAGAGAATGTTGGCGAAAGAGTGTCAAATGAAGAGATAAATTCGATCGTTGCAAAACACAATTTGCGCTGCCCAAACTGCAAGGGCGAGTTTGGCGGCGTCAGCAGGTTCAACATGATGTTCAAGGTGGGTATAGGACCTGCCGCCGAAGAAGCGTACCTACGTCCCGAGACCTGCCAGACGATATTTGTTGACTTTGCCCGCGTCTTCAAGACGATGCGCGGGCGGCTTCCCCTCGGAGTTGCACAGATTGGCAAGAGCTTTCGCAACGAGATTGCCCCGAGACAGAGCCTTCTCCGGTTAAGAGAGTTCTATCAGGCAGAAATCGAAGTGTTTTGCAATCCTGCCAGGCTTGACGACATGCCAAAGTTCGACGAAGTCAAGGACACCACCCTCCGAATCCACGACGGGTCAAACCTGGTTGAAGTCACTGCAGAGCAATCAATTCAGCGGGGGCTAGTTCCAAACAAGCTGATAGCCTATTACTTGGCGCTGCTTGTCCGGTTTTACGAAAAGACAGGAATCGATGTCAAGCAGAGCAGGTTCAGAAAGCTCTCAGATGAAGAAAAGGCATTCTACGCAACGGCCGCATTTGACTTTGAAGTAGAGACTGGCATTGGCTGGCTGGAGCTTGTGGCGTGCAACTATAGATCCGACTATGACCTAAAGGGTCACTCGGCAACTAGCAAACAAAACCTCGAGGTCGTAGATCCAGCCGACCAGAAAAAAGTCCTGCCTCATATCTTTGAATTATCGATGGGAATAGACAGGAGCATCTACACGATACTTGAGCACTGCTACTATGAAGACGACCAGCACGACGACAGAATAGTGCTAAAGCTCAAGCCCTACCTCGCGCCTGTGCTACTGGGCGTTCTTCCGCTCATGACAAAGGACGGGCTTGGAGAAAGGGCCCGGCAGATACACGCAGACTTGAAACTGGATTTTGACACATTTTATGACGAATCCGGATCCATCGGCAGGCGCTACAGAAGGCTTGAAGAAGTGGGTGCGCCTTTCGCAGTGACTATAGACCAGACAACAATGCAGGATAGTACAGTGACCATAAGGCAGAGAGATTCAATGCAGCAAGAAAGAATAGCTGGGCCAGCGCTCAAAGAATATTTCAATAAAGTTCTATCCAATCGATAGTGGTATTGGTTATTTTGGCAGCAAGGGATTATAACCTATCAGGAGCATCAATATTGTGAAAAGGCTGGGAAGAAAGGTGGCTGCAGAAGATGAACAGGCCTTTGAAAAATGGCTCGTCGCATTTCGCAATCCGGCCTCAAAAAGGCATCCTGACGGCTCTGTCTTTGTCCGCCAATTTTACGCTCCAGGGTATTATGAGGCGTACGACACAGTCATGACACACGCAGAAAAAATGAGCCTTGAGGTCCTATGGTTCCGGGAGAAGCGATCATGTGAGCCGTTTCTTAATCGCAACTTCCCCGATCTTGAATCAATCTGCACCTTCTGCAACAAGAGATACAATCATTCTGAGCCAATTCCCTGCGCCGTAGCAGAATGCGCAGGTCAATTCTGTTCAAGGGAGTGCCTTGGCGGTCACACTGAAATGAAACACTAGCTTTCTGTCCTGTTGCTGCTCGAGTTCCCGTTGAGCCTTTTGCCTTGGCAGTTTACTCTATGGCTTTGCAAAGGTCATTGTAACCATCTTTATCCTCACAGGGTCTCCCCTGAACTGGTCGAGGCAATGGCTGGAATAATCAGAAGGCGCGCCATGAATCGATCCCATACTGACGAATCCTTGTGACACGAATGCCTGCTCGAGCCACTCTGTCCATCTTTCATAATCGTCGTCGCTGACCGGCTGCAAGAGATCATCTGTCAGTTCAGTGACCAGCTGAAATGTTCCGCCGCGCTTTAGCTTGTCTAGCAGATTCTTGTAAAATTTCTTCCAGCTATCTTGCTTGCCTGGATCAATGAATGAAGGATCTGGAAGAACTGCTAGGAACAAATCAACGCAGCCGCCGGGAAGCGTTGGGATGAGGGCCTCGAACGATCCTTCAAGCAACAAGACATTGTCGGCGGAAATTCTGGACTTGGCTTGCTTGAATTGCGCGCTGTCAATTTCGATTCCGACGTATAGAGAATGCTTGTCTTTCTTGGCGAGGCTCTCAATGAGCCTACCGTCGCCCATTCCAAGTTCCACTGTTACTCGGGGATATTGGGCGAACCTGTCGCCTTGAAGCATGGCCTAGGCCTTTAGCAGCTCTGCTTCCAAAAGTTGCTGGACAAGCTGGACTACTTCCTGCTCGACCTGCTGCCTTGGCATTCCAAGTTTTGCAGAGAATTGGTCTGTGAGCTGAGTTATCGTCTTGCTCCCGTCGCACGTGTTCCAGAATTCGATTATCGCTTCATTGACCATAAAGCCCTGCTCCTTCTCATTCACGAGAATCAGCGAACCGTCCTCCTGCTTTGTTGAATGGCCTGATTTTAGTGGCTTACTTCTTTCATAGTCTATCTGGAAGCGCAGCTTGGGTTTGCCATAGCCTAGTTTTTCTCTGACAGCTGGATCCATTTTTTCAAGCGTCCATGGCGGATCCCATACTATCTCTACTCCAATGTTTCCTATGCCGGGGATCTTGCCGACGTATCTCTTGACATCGCTCACAAGTGTATCGTGAAGAGGGCATCCCCTGGTAGTCATGGTCATCCGGATATCGACATCCTTGCCCTGATCTACCTTGACGCCATAAATCAATCCCAAATCGACAACATTGACTGGTATCTCTGGATCCATGCATTTCTTCAGAGCAGAGTATACCTGGTCCTCAGTCACGGCAGTCGACATTTTGCTAGTGAATTGTGCAAAACACGATAAATACTTTCGCTAGCCGAGCAGCGCCTTGAGGTTCTTTTCAAAAGGGGGCTTCAGTACACCTTTTTCGGTGATTATACCGGTTATTAGCTCAGGCGGCGTCATGTCAAATGCAGGATTGAAAATCCTGACGCCTTTTGGGGCAACGCGCTTGCGGCCGACCTTGGTCACCTCGTCAGCAGATCGCTCTTCTATCACGACATCCTCCGGGTTGCTCTCAAAGTCAAAGGTAGATAGCGGCGCGGCGACGTAGAACGGGACTTTGTGCTTGCTTGCCAATATTGCGACCTGGTAGGTGCCTATCTTGTTGAACACGTGGCCGGATCGCAGCACCCTGTCTGCTCCTACGATAACTCGCTTTATTGCCCCCCTTGCCATCATGTGGCCGACGGCAGTGTCAGGGATGAGGCTGACGTCAATCCCGTCGTGCTGGAGCTCAAACGCAGTAAGCCTAGCGCCCTGCATCACTGGCCTTGTTTCGGTGGCGATTACGCTTAGCCTCTTGCCGGATTCCTTTGCGGATCTTATCACTCCAAGTGCCGTTCCATATGCAACAGTGGCGAGGGAACCTGCGTTGCAGTGTGTGAGCACGACGTCCCCGTCGCTGAAGAGCTTGGCGCCGTTTGAACCCATTTGCCTGTTGGCATGGATGTCCTCTTCAGACATTCTTTTTGCTTCCTCAATAACTGCCGCCTTTGCTGCTTCGACAGTCTTGGCACGTTTTGCCTTTCCCATGACGCGCTCTAGCGCCCAGAAAAGGTTGACGGCGGTTGGGCGCGTTGCCCGAAGCACTTTAAACGAAGTATCAAGCTCTGTCATTAATTCCGAAAGCTCCTTTGCCTTGCTGGCCTTTGCTGCAAGCGCCAGTCCAAATGCTGCAGTAACTCCGATTGCGGGAGCTCCTCTCACAACCAAATTCTTGATGGCGTCGGCCACCTGCTTGTAGTCCTTGCATTTTACGTAGACGAGCTTGTTCGGGAGCTTTGTCTGGTCAATCAAAACTACGCCGTCGTCTTGCCATGAAACAGTAAGCAAAAGATCCAAGTTCTTGCTTTTGGCCAATCACAAGAAATTCTTTTTCTGACGGTATTAAACCTAACTAGCAGGCTTGCCTATAGACGCAAACCGCACCTGTGCAAATCGCATTGGATCGAGAATTCCTCTTCCGTCGTACACGGACATACCGCCAAGCTTGTCGCTTCCAAGAGTACGGTATTCTGGATGATCTGCGGCCAGGATAACCAAGTTTGCGCCTTTTACTGCGTGGTTCAAATCGGATGTGAGCAAAACTCCTCCAGGTAGCGCCGGGTCCCTTAGTACTAGTGGGTCGTGAACCCTAATGTCATTCACGCCACGCGAGCGCAGCTGCTCAACGATCTTGTATGTTGGCGAGAGGCGGGTATCTGACACGCCACCCCTGAATGCAAGCCCGAGGACCGTGACAATCGGGTGGTCTGCAGCTTCGACAAGCGCAAGTGCCTGTTCGACGCAGTATTCTGGCATCGAGTCGTTGATGGTCCTTCCAAGCCTTGTGATATTGCATTCGATCTTGTTGGCATTGGCAGTATGCAATACAAACTGAGGGTACACGGGAATGCATGCCCCGCCGACTCCGGCTCCGGGCTTGTGGATATGGCAGAAAGGCTGTGAATTTGCGGCCTCCCTAGCTTCCCAGAAATTAACGCCGATTTTTTCGCATAGCCTGGCCATCTCGTTTGCAAGGGCAATATTGACATCACGGTACACGCCTTCGAAAAGCTTTTCCGTCTCTGCTGCCTTGATGCTCTGCATCCTGAAAACGCCCTTTTTGAAAATCATCGGATAGAGCTTGGTCCCCATCTCTAGGCTTTTCGGGCCTGCACCTGCGATTACCGCGGGATACCCTTCTTCGATGTCTTGGATCGCCCTGCCTTCATAGATCCTTTCGGGATTGTATATCATGTGGAAGTCCTGCTCGGCTTTCATGCCACTTTCTCTCTCTAGTACAGGGATAACTACGTCCTCGGTCGTTCCAGGCGGGACAGTTGGGTTAAGCGAAACAGTATCGCCTCTCTTCATGCCGCGGCCTATTGCTGTCGCAACCTGCCTAACCGGGCCAAGGTCCGCATTGAAAGAATCGTCAATAAGAACTGGGACGCAGATCATCTTGAAGCTCGAGTCCTGTGCTGCCTTGACAGGGTCGTCATAAACTGAAAAGCGTTTGTCGCACAAGCCCTTCTGGTATGCCTGATCCACGCCAGGCTCTGGAACATGAGTGCGGCCCTTTCTCGCGTTTTCAAGGACACTGGGCGACTTGTCAACGCCTATGACATGAGCGCCGGCCCGAAGCCATGCAGAAGCAAGCGGCGAGCCCACATGCCCTAATCCATAAATTGCGATCTTGAATTCGCCCGACTTTATTTTGGCCATCAAACCATCCTTGCTGGTTCCATTGGCCTTTTTTCTGCTAATGCTGGCACTTCGCCTGTTCTTCATATTGCGCTGGGATATACTGCCTGTTGCTATATTAGAGTTGATTTTCTGCGAGATTCGGCATGCCATCGGTTAAATTCAGGCGCAACCATTGGCTTTTCGTTGCGCGCGCCGACAGAGCCGATTCCATCACGCGTAGAGAAATTCCTTCGATCTCTTCCGCCGTCCCCAGTTGCGTTAATAGGCTGCCGTGCAAGCGATGCATCGCTTGATTGCTGTGAGTACGACATTGCAGTTTTTGCGGAAGGCAGTGAAGGCCAGGTAATCCGACTTGATGGTCAAACGATTGAACTGCTTTACTTTGCCGGACATCCACGGAACGCCATTGTAGATCTTTATGGAATGAGAATCGCGCGGGACAGCAACAAGTTTGCACTGGCGTCGGCTGCAAAAGAAATGACCCAAGAAAAATTCAAGAAAGCCTTGAGAGCGTCTGGAAGGAAATCCTTGGTGAGTTCGCTCTTTTGTCAGCGCATGGCCCACCAGGCAAGCGGATCCGTGGTTGGGCAAATGTGGGGCAAGATAGCCGCCTATCGCTTTGTTTCTGGCGCAATCGCGCTCTCGGGCAAGAGACCGATGCCGCTGCATGAATTAGGACAGGCGAGGCAGATGGACACTTCAGGTGTCGTGGCAGAAGGCCTTGCCGCAGCTCTTGAGTGCATCGGATTAGAGCGCGCAACTCGGCCTTCCATCAGCCGTTCAATTCAAGCTTTGCAGGAGCTCAAATCGAAGGATTATGACAAAGACCTTGTCGCGTCAAAGATCGAATATCTCATGGGCCGTCAGATGCTTTCCGACTGCTACTTTTTCATGGGAAGGACTGCGGCTGAAAATTTGGTAAAGAGAAAGGACTCTTTCCACCATAGATATTCAAAACTCGTCCAGCTTGCACTTGATCTGACAAGAGACACGCAGCAAATGGAAAAGTCCCAGCGCAGCCTGTTCAAGGCTGCCAGTGCGGCACTAAAAGAATGACTACCTTCTGCGAACGGTCAAGACAGGTGCAGAAGCGACTTCGATTCTTCCCGCGGTTCTTGCCCTCAGCTTAGCCTTGTACTTCAAGTTCCTGGGCTTTGTCCGAAGTCTATAGCCGCAGCACGGGCACCAAAGGCCATCCCATTTTATGAATATTTCACATATCTGGCATCGCTTTTGGCCTGATGCGTAC
>Ga0070694_100002092_pt1 | contig 11833 bp, 5 predicted proteins | sample KBSK1251metaG_FD_65470 | JGI IMG/M metagenome (GOLD analysis project Ga0070694, IMG submission 65470) | Corn, switchgrass and miscanthus rhizosphere microbial communities from Kellogg Biological Station, Michigan, USA - KBS K1-25-1 metaG | ecosystem: Host-associated > Plants > Roots >... | reverse complement strand
CGTCTCAGCCGATAATGCAGGCGTCAGCACAGATCCGGATAACAATGTCGGAGCAATTGTACTGAAAGGTACTGACCTCGAAGCGTTGCCCGACGACCCTGACGATCTCGTCGCCGCGCTGCAGGCGTTGGCAGGACCAGCCGCGGGCCCGAATGGCGGACAGATTTACATCGACGGCTTCAGCGGGGGCCGAATGCCGCCGCTCTCTTCAATTCGTGAAGTACGAATCAACTCAAATCCCTTTTCGGCTGAGTACGATCGCCCGGGATCGGGAAGGATTGAAATTCTCACCAAACCGGGAACGGATCGATACCGCGGCCAGGTCGCCTTTAACTTCAATAATCAAAGTCTGAATTCCCGCAATCCGTTTGCGCCGACGCGCGCCCCGTACATGTCGCGCAATTTGAGCGGCAACTTCAGCGGACCAATCACGAAGAAAAAGGCCTCGTTCTTTGTCGATGTCGAAAAGCGCGACACTGATGATCGAGCGGTCATCAACGCCACCGTGCTGGATCCGAGTTTTGACATTGTCCCGTTCGCGGCGACGGTGCCCATACCGCGAAGGACTTGGAGCATAAGTCCGCGCCTCGACTATCAGCTCAATAAAGACAACACGTTGGTGGCGCGATACGAATACGAGAAGTCTCAGAACCTGACAATTCCGGGCTTGCCTTATTCGCTGCCCTCGCGGGTTTACAAAACTTTCACGACTCAACAAACTGCGCGTTTGACAGAAACCGCTGTTCTTAACAAGACGACCGTCAACGAGACTCGTTTTCAGTTTAATCACCAGCAGACCGGGGACACCGCCAACAACACAATTCCGACCGAAAACGTTCAGGAAGCCTTCACGGGAGGCGGATCGCAGATTGGTTTGACGTCGAACGAGCAGAACCGGTTTGAACTCACGAACATCACCTCAATGCTGATGGGAAACCATACCGTCAAGTTCGGAGCCCGCGCGCGCACGGTCAGCATTACCAGTTTCTCGCCGCAAAATTTCGGCGGCACCTGGACTTTCTCAGGCACGCGCAATCTGGCTAACCCCGAAGGCCTGACCAGTATTCAGGCCTATCAGATAACTCAGCAAGGATTGCAACAGGGACTCACTGGCGCGCAGGTTCGTCTTCTGGGTGGCGGCGCGACTCAGTTCTCGATTACCGCTGGCAATCCGGAAGCCACGGTCAAGCAATTTGATTTTGGCGGTTTTGCGCAGGACGATTGGAAATTCCGGCCCAATCTTACGATTAGCGCTGGTCTGCGTTATGAGAATCAAAGCAACATCGACAGCAACTTGAACTTCGCCCCTCGAATTGGAATAGCCTGGGCTCCCGGGTCACAACCGTACAAGACCACCATTCGAGCCGGCTTCGGGTTCTTTTATGATCGAGTAGGCGAGAACCTGACGCTCAACACGATTCGTTTTGATGGTCTCAACCAACAGCAGTACACCGTAACGAATCTCGCAGTTTTGAATACCTATCCGAACGTACCATCGCTCGCCGCTCTGGAAGCTTTTAAGACGCCGGTTTCGATCTATTCCATGGCCGATGATATCCAGGCGCCATATTCAGTCCAGTCAATTGTCAGCGTTGAACACGCGCTGCCGCGTAACCTCAGAACCAGTGTGACTTTCAGCCACACGCGGACACTCCACATGTTGCGGGCTCGGGCAATCAACGCGCCGTTGCCCGGAACTTTCATTCCCAATGTGCCAGGCAGTGGGGTGTATCCGCTGGGCGTCAACCGGTATTTTGAATACGACTCAACAGGAGTCTTCGATCAGAATATGCTGATTGTGACGTTGGCGGGAACCATCAATCGCAACGTCACCTTCAACGCTAACTACTCTTATGGTAAAGCAAACAGCGACACCGACGGGGCCGGAACCTTTGCATCGAATCCGTATGATTTCTCATACGAGTATGGCCGCACCTCCAACGATGTTCGGCATCGCTTTACTCTGTTCGGTAATTTCAGAGCACCGTGGGGACTCAGCTTTGTCCCAACGTTAACCGTTTCCTCAGGCCAGCCATTCAACATCACCATCGGGAGAGATTTGAACGGCGACGTACTGTTCACAGATCGTCCGGCACTCGCAACTGATTTGAGTAAGCCGGGCGTCATAATTACAAAATTCGGCGCCTTCGATACGAATCCTGCCGCTGGCGCCGTGATCATTCCGCGTAACTACGGCGAGGGCCCGGGCGCAATCATTTCGAATCTTCGCATCAGCAAAACCTTTGGTTTTGGCAGCGAGCGGCAATCCGCGGCCCAAAACCGCCGTCAGCAGAATGGCCAGGGTGACGCCGAAGGACAGCGTGGAGCCGACGGAGGTCGCGGAGGCTTCGGCGCCGCCGCAGCCAGAGGTGGCGGTGGCGGTGGTGGTGGCCGAGGTGGTGGTGGAGGCGGCGGCCGCGGTGGCGGTGGTCGCGGCGGCGGTGGTGGCGGTGGCCGCGGCGGTGGTGGCGGCTTTGGCGGCGGCGAGCCCGGCAAACGCTACAATTTGACCGTTAGCTTCAACTTCCAAAACATTCTGAATCACGCAAATCTCGGCCGCCCGGTGGGTAACCTGAGTTCCTCGATTTTTGGCCAATCCAATAGTAGTGCCGGAGGATTTGGCGGTTTCGGCGGACGAGGCGGCGGTGGGTCGGCCCCCTTTAATCGCCTGATTGAGGCCCAAATTCGCTTTACTTTCTAGTGCGGAAATAAACCGATTGACCTGAAACCCTCCGATTTGCGAAAATCGGGCAGGCTCGGGGTTGCAGCGCCACCGAACCTACTGCCAGACGAGTTAATCGTCCCCTCGCTCGTACGACCCCAAAGTCGTAGAATTACCCCTAAAGTTTCGACGGTCGAAACAACATCAGTTAGACTTCTACTTTTTTAAATATCACGGCCATGGCCGTGCTCCAGAGCCCCAATTACTGGAGCGGAGAAAAACATGGAGCATTCCTCTTCATACCCACCAAACTCTGACCCCGACCGGAAGCGTAATCTACCAGGAAAGAACGGCAACGCTGAATCAAAGGATCCAGCCAATCAGCGCATGATCGCAGATCGACTGCTCGCGGCCCTGGCCAACGGCAATTTGGATCACCTGGCTCAAGCGCGTGAGGCTTTTCTGAAGGAAGCCCCTGCCCCAACAAAAAAAGACCCTGCCCCGTCAAAATCAAAACCGGTAAAAGAACGCGTGGTCGAATCCAGGAAAGAAGTTGTCCGCGAAGCCGCGCCGGATCTCGCGTCATTGCTCGACCGTCGAGTCACACCGCGAAGTCCTGAGCATTCCTTCGCTCCGGTTGATGAACTCCGGAGGGAAGAGGAAGAACTAAAACGAGCTGAAGCCGAGCTTGAACGCCGACGGGGTGAAGTTGAAGCTGCCCGAAAAAGAGCCGAAGAGGAAGCGAAACGACGCGTCTTTGAAGAGTCGCGCCGTCAATTGGAACTTGAGGCGCAACTGCGTGCCGAAGAGGAAGAACACCAACTGGCAGACCTTCAGGCCCTCCGAGATCGTGCGCGGGAATCCGCACGCCGTCGCGCTCGTGAAGCCGAAGAACTCAGGGCCTCGTTGGATCTGCTTCGTAACGACGAACACGATTTACGAAAGCAGATTGCCGACACAGAAACCGAAATTCATGAACAGCAACGGGTCTGTCATCAGTTTGAAGCCGAAGCGCAGCAGCGTTCAGAGCGATCGCAATGGCTGTTAGCAGAAATCGAAAGCCTGAAACAGGCCGAGCAGGCACAGCTAAAACTAATCGAGCAAACTGAAGCCCGGATTCTTACCCAGCTTGAGGCGCGTCATCGGGCTGAGACAGAAGCAAAACGGCACGGCGAAAACGAACAGCAACTCAAACAGGAAGTTGAGATACTGACCAGGGCTGAAAGCGACGCCCTCGCTCGCGTGAAAGAGGCAGAAGCACGCGTTCAAGCGCTAAGCGAAGCAGTGCGAATCGCAGAGGGTGCTCTGCAACAAAAGTCTGAAAAGATATCGGAACTACAATCCCAAATCGCCACGTCCGAAAGAGATGGCGAGGTGGCCGCTGAGAAAATCAGACAGGCTACTGCCCTGGTAGCGGAACTGAATCGAACGCGCGATCAGCTGGCCCAGCAGACTTCCGCCCTGGTCGCGGACCAACAGCGAGTTAATAGGGGCATTGAAACGCTTCAGGCTGATGAAGTCGCGCAGCGGCAACGCCTCGAGGAGTTGAAGGTTCAACTCCAGATGCAGGGCGAAACGCGGGATATCGCGGCTGCCGGCGTGTCCGAATTAGCCGGCAAGCTGGAACAAATCGAGGCTTCCATTAAGACTCTGCACGCGGAAGAACAGCAACTGCGCGCGCGAATCGCTGAAATCGAAGAAGCCTCACGGACCGCGGAACAGGACCACCTGAGAGCAAAAGTCGAGGCTGAGCTGCGCGCCCAGCACGAGGAGCACCGTCAAAGTGAGCTGACTGTACTGCGAACCGAATTGCAGGTTGCGGACCAACAGCGAGCTAAGAGGCTCGCCGCCGTCGAAGCCGAGACAGAGGCCCTGCGAACCGCCGAGGCGGAACAGATAGCCCGCATTTCGGAAGCTGAAAGCGCGCTCAACGTTCAGCAGGAAACCAGGCGGGCCGCTGAAGCCAAGCTGCAAACTCTGGTCGAGAGGCAGAGCGTCCTGGCAGCCGAACTCGAGCAGCTCGCGTCGTCGACCGCCGCGTCGGCCAAACAACTCGCGGAAACCGAAGCCGATATTCGCGCGAAAGAAGATCTTCGGCAACGAACCTACGAACACATTCAGGAACTCATCGGAAAAAGAGATTCGTGTGTGACTCAACTGGAGTCGCTCCGATCGCAGGAAGAGGACCACGTCAAGCGAACTGGCGAAGCGGAAGCACGTCTCGCCGAGCAGCAAGAAGTTAATCAAAAGCTCGAGGCGGAATTCCAGGCGCGCGTAGGCACGGAAGCGCAACGGCATGCCGAGTTTGAATCCCGACGCTCGCAAGCTGAAGCTGAATTGCACAGACTTGCAGGCTCAGCGCAGCAGATCAGCGCGCAAGTCGAGGAAATCCGTCTCGCCCAACAGGAAAAGGCGAAGCAAATCGAAGAGGCGCGCGCTGCTCTGAAATTGCAGGAAGAGGCTCATCTACGCGCCGAGGCCGAGGCGGTTCAGTTTGCCAGAGAACAGGAAGAAAGACTCGCCGAGCTGAGAGAAGCCGGGAAGCGACTCGGGGCTGAAGCTCAGCAGCGGCACGTAACTGAAGAAGCGATTAAAGCCCAAATCGAAGACGCCCGGGCCCAACTCGCTAACGCCGAAACTACACTGAGTGATCAGCGGGCTAAAGTCGATGAGCTGCGCGGCAAAGAACAGTCCGTTAAGGTTGAGATTGAATCGCTGCGTCAGTCTGAGCAGGACCTGCTGAAACGGATCGTTGAAGTCGAAGCTCTCTTTGTCGAGCAGCGCAAGACAGAGCAGCTGACACTCGCCCAGGCCAAGCAGCAACAGGAAAAAGAAGACAAACTAAAAGAGGAACTCGAAGCACTGAACCGGGTTAAGCAGGAGACGCTGGCGCGCATCGAGGCTATAAAGGAACAGATTCCGCAACTGGAAGAGACCCACCGTCTGGCTCAAGAAGACTTCCATATTCGGGCCGAGCAGGAACAACAATTGCGGCTCACGATTGGCGTCCTTCGTGAGCAGGAAGATGAGCAGGTTAGACGAATTGAGGACCTCCAGGCACACCTCGCGGCCCAGGTGAAAGCTTGCTACACGGCTGAAGCCGAAGCACAGGGACACGCCGAACGGGCCGAGCAGGTAGATCTCGAATACGAAAATATCCTTAAAAACAAAGAGGACTACGTTAAGCGCGTCGAACAGGCGGAGAGTCGCCTGCGCGCGCTGGAAGAAAGTCGTCACGGCAGCCAGATTAGTACTCAGCGCCGTTCCGAAAAAGAGCAGCAACTCAATGCCGAGATTGAAGCGCTAAGGAAGGCCGAAGAAGAACAGATCAGGCGAGTTGAAGCAGCCGCGATGCGTTTACGCGAACAGCAGAAGGCGCGTCAATTGGCCAAAGCCCGCGTCAAAGAACTCGCCGAAGAGGAACAACGCGTAATTGACGAAGTTGAAGCGCTGCGCAAATCCGAAGTCGAGTACCTGAATCGGATTAAGGAAACTGAGGCTCGGCTGCCGGCTCATCAGGAAGCGCTGCGCCAGGCCGCGGCCCAGGCCCAGCGGCAAGCTGACGAAGAAATTCAGAGACTCAGCCAGCTCGAAGCCGTTTACGAAAAGGCCCGGGCCGAGGCGGCAGAACGTTCGTCGCACGAACGGGAAGTCTTCAGCCAGCTTGGATCTATCCAAAGCCCATTGCTGAGAACGGCAGAAGAAGACCATTCCCAGGAAGTCGGCGACGCCGAGACGCGTTTGCGCGAGCAGCAAGAGGCCCGTCAAATGGCCAGGGCCCGCGTCCAGAAGCTGGCGGAAGAGGAACAACGTGTAGTTGCGGAACTCGATGCGCTGCGCAAATCCGAAGCAGAGTACTTGAGTCGAATTAAGGAAGCTGAAGCTCGGCTGCCGGCCCATCAGGAAGCGCTGCGCCAGGCCGAGGAGCAGGCTCAGCAAACAGCTGATGAGGCAGTCCAAAAGCTCGGCCAACTCGAAGCCGTTGATGAAAAAGCGCCGGCCGAGTCCGAGCGCGCGGTACCCGAACTGAGTTTCAACAACGAGCTGGAATCAATTCAAGGCTCTTCGTCAGTGGCGGCCAACTTCGAAGTCATCCTCGACCCGGAAGTCGAAACAGTAGAGTTGGCGATCGAAGAGAATGTTAACTCGATAACGCCGTACGAAGAATCAACGGAAGAGCCCTGGTTGACTATCGATTTTGATTCAAAGAAATCAGTTGCCGGGAATGCACGCGAGATCGTCGCGGTCGAGACACCGGCCGATTTGCTCAGTCTCGAAAACATCGTCCCGGAGCCCGATAAATCAATCTCGGTTGGCGACACGGTTGCGGACGACGTCATCGCGGCGGACATTTCCGAGCGTCTGCAAAGCGCCGACTCTTCTCAGCGCGCGGCGGCGCTGGTTGATTTAGCCGAGGCCGGCGGAGATGAATCGTTTACTTTGATTACCAAATCGTTTGATGATCCCAGCGTGGAAGTCCGCAATGCGGCCGCGCGTGCACTCTATAGCCTGCAACCTGATCTGGCCGCTTCGTTCACGCGGGCTCTGCGTGAGGCTTCGGCCGAGCGCCGGCGCAAGATTGGCGCAGCGATCGCCGCTTCGGGCCTGGCCGCCAACGCAATTAACAGCTTGACCGGCGAAGGCCGCGATCGAACCTACAGCGCTTTTTCAATCCTGTTTCTGATGGCCAAAGCCGGAGAAGTCCAGCCGTTGATGCAAGCCATTGCCAAGCACCCAAATGTCGAAGTTCGATTAACCTCGGTGAAATTGCTCTCGCTCAGCAATCAGCATCAGATCCTCCCAGGACTGCGCATGTTAGCGTCGCGAGATGCGCTGCCGGCTGAGGTTCACACCGCTGTGATGGAAGCTATCTACCAGCTGAGTAATCAATCGCGGGAAGTTGCCTAGTGGGAATGCAGTTGTTCCGGCAAATGAGGGTCGCGGCATTTTCTCTTTTAACGCTGATTTATCCACAGATTACGCAGATTTCACAGATTAGAAGACGGATTTCCATCTGCGTAATCTGCGGATGGCGCGCTCCGGGCGCTATTTCGCTTCGATCATCCCGGGTTACTCTCGATAAGACGAATCGATGCGATCGAGCTTACGCAGCAGTCCGGGCCAGATCAGCGCTGAACCCTGACCAACCGTAACCGCGCTCAGCTGTTTCGCTGTGAGATTGATGATGGGCTCAGAAACCGGATGGAGTTTGCCGCCACCCGACTGAGCGAGAATCTGAATCTTGCAGGCGCGCTCGAGTATGTACATCCCGAGAAAAGCTTCAGCGGCGCTCTTCCCTATCGTCAGCAGTCCGTGGTTTCGCAAGATCAGGTTTTGCTTGTCGCCCAGGTCCGCAACCAACCGTGGCTTTTCTGCTTCATTTAAGGCGAGCCCTTCGTAATCGTGATACGCGAGTGAAGCCAGCGGAAACATCGCCTGCTGGGAAATCGGCAGCAATCCATCCTGCTGGGCCGAAACCGCAATGCCGTAATCGGTGTGCAGGTGCATCACGCACAGGGCGTCCTCGCGCGCTTCATGTACCGCACTGTGAATGGTGAAGCCGGCAGGGTTGATGAAGTAGAGCGAATCCAGAACCTTGTTGCCGGCCAGATCGATTTTAACGAGGCTCGAAGCTGTGACTTCTTCGAACATCATTCCATACGGGTTAAGCAGGAAATGATGATCGGCGCCGGGCACGCGCGCCGAGATGTGCGTGAAGATCAAATCATCCCAACCGTAAAGCGCTACCAATCGATAGGCGGCGGCGAGGTCGACCCGCGTCTGCCATTCTTCAGGGGAGACCAAAGTTCGGATGTCAGCTTTTGCCTCAACGGCTGCGGTCATAAATCTCCAATCGTCCTTACCCTTGAGCACCGTGTGATAACGCGTCGGAGTCAGTACCGGGAGCGATAGCGACTGGGTGGACCATCTGAGACTGTCACTCCAATTGATCGTATTCTTACTTGAACTCAAACGACTTCAAATAATCCGCATACGCCTGGTCCCAACGGGTAATCGTCTTCGAGGGCCCGGCCAGTTTGACGAAGTAATTCCCCTTCGGCGTCTCGATCACTGCCGCTCGCAAACGGTAATTCTCGTCGTTATGAAACGACCCACTGCCGGGCGCCATCTCGGCGGTATAGGTTCCGGTCACATCAACCGTAGTCACCTTCAACCCATTGACGGTCATCGTTTCGGTTTTCGCTTTGTCTTTTGACGAGCTGCCATCGGGCTGCTGCATCTGACCGATCCATCGATCGATGTTGGCCTGCGCGGTGCCGCCCTGACTCGCTCCAAAGTAATAGAGCACCAGACTGCCGTCGTCCTTGTCGCCCTCAACCCTGGGCAGTTTGTATTGCGCCACGCGCATTGTCGAAGATGTTTTCTCGGTCACCCAACCTTCCGGGGCCCTGGAACGCAACTCACCGGTCGTATTTGTTTGCGCAGAGTTGGCTTGCGGACCGCTGGTCGGCGTGGATCCCTTTCCCTGGCAGGCAAAGCAGGCGATTGCAGCAATCAGAGGGATTGCCGCCAACATGAATTTTGTTTTCATTAGTGCAGAATCTCCGCGGAGACTCTACACCGTGCGGTCGGAATTCGGCAACGGTACGCACACCTCTGGCGTGCTCGCCGTAGCACGCTGGAAGCGGCGTACCGAACGCTACTAGCCGCCGTGCGCAGCTTTCGCGCGTTGCAGCATCTCTTCGACGGACACATCTTCTTTGTGCGTAGCTACATGCCAGACATGGCCGAAAGGATCGATGACGGTGCCCATGCGATCGCCATAAAACTTATCCGTAACCGCATCCTTGACGGTGGCGCCGGCGCCAACCGCCTGTTTGAAAGTGGCGTCCACGTCTTCCACGTAGATCATAATGCTTACCGGCGAACCGTTCAGCGTCTGCGGTCCTTTGTAACCCATATCCGGATGTTCATCCGCCAGCATGATGGGCGAATCGCCAATCTTTATTTCCGCGTGACCAATTTTTCCTTCCGGCGCTGGGAAGCGAAGCAATTCTGTTGCGCCAAAAGCCTTTTTGTAGAATTCGATCGCTTCGGTCGCGCCTCTAATTATCAAGTAAGGTGTAACTGAGTGATAGCCTTCGGGAATTGGTTTAACTGACATAACTACTGTTCTCCTTTTTTCACGTTTTCGGAATTTCGGGCCGTGTCAGAACCGGGAGCGGTAGCGACCGGATCAAGACGCGACTTCAAAACTCGGTGATGGTTGCTCATAATCGTAAGGATGAATCCCTACTTCTTTGTTGATCCGGTCGCTACCGCTCCCGGTTCTGACACGCTTACTTGCCCGTGAACAGTGTCGTCTCATCGACAAAGCATAGGCCGTTGCCCCACGGATCTTCGACATAGAACGAGACTTCGCCCCACGGCCGCTTCACAATCTCGCCGGCCTCCTGATCGTGATAACGGTCCTGCGCCAGACAGTTCAGGGCCTGCGCGCGTTCATAAACTTCTTTGAGATTGTTGACCGCGAAATAAATATAATCCGGAGTCGGTTGCGGTTTTTCGCCGCCTTTCGCGACGTCAACCAGGGCCAGAGTTATGCCGCCACAATCGAAGTAATGACGCGATCCGCGCGGGATCGGGATACCCGGATCGTTAAGCAGTTTCGTGTAGAAGGCTGCCGCTTGTTCGAGATCCGCTACCTGTAGAGCTATACGAAACATTTTCGGAGCGCCCATAAGTTTCCTCTCGCTTTCTGTTGATTCTGCTTCCGCCATCGTCACCTGCGAGGCGATATACCAAACGTTATCGAAGGGATCTGTGATTGAGCCGACGCGCGCGCCATACGGTTGCATCTTCGGCGCATCCTTGGCCACCGCACCTTCAGCCTTCGTCGCCCGTTCATACCAGGCATCGACATCATCGACATACATCATGAACACCGAGGGCTTAGGCTGCCATTGATCATGCGCCTCCCCCATTTCGATAACGGCATCGCCAATCCTCATGCGCGCGAAATGGACAACACCATCGGGAGATCGATGTACCAACCCTTCTTCAGCACCGAACGCCTGTTTTAGAAACTCGATCATTCGCGGTGCGCCTTTGGGATGCAGACAAGGCATCAAGTTGTGCGCGCCTTCCGGCACAGAGCCGCCGCCCAGACGCGTGCCCAAAAACCATTGGTTGCCGCCGACGTCTTGCACGCCACAGTCGCGATCGCCGTACGGTTGATCCATCGGAGCATAAAGTGAAGTCGCCCCCGCTTGCAGCGCACGCCGATAGAGCACGTCAACATCTTCGACATACAAGTGAATCGAACCCGGAAAAGCATTGCCTTTCCAGGCCGAGCCTTCGCCACCGCCGCCGACCATAATGGTCGATTCGCCAATCTTGTATTCGCCGTGAAAACCTCCCTGAGTGCCGAGTCCAAAGACGTGCCCTTCAGCTCCGAGAGCCCGGGTGAGAAATTCAACCTCGGCGTGCACGTCCGGCACCACCAGATAAGGTGTGACCGTGCGAAAACCTTGTCGCACCGGATTCACTTCTTTTGTAGCTTGTTTAGTTGCGGCATTCACTGCTGCTTCCTCTTCCAATTCGTCTTGTAAACGCGCCTTGAATTCGGCGCGCGGCAAATCACGCAACTCGACCGCGATAGCGAGCAGATCGCCAATTCGTGCATCGACACTCGCCGGCATTTCACCGGTCGCCATCATCGTGTCGATCGCCTGATCAAGCTGCTGTGTTAGGTCAACTTCACTCATTACTCGTTCACTTCGTGTCGAGCTTCGCTCGCAGAGTCTGAAATGCGCGAAACTGCAACTGCTTCACCGCGCCTTCGGTGCGATTCAGCAGGGCAGCGATTTCGCCGATCGATTTCTCTTCGGCGAACCGCATCCGCACCACGCGCCGCTGATCCTCAGGAAGTTCATCAACCAATCGAATTACATAAGCCCGCCGTTCTGCCGCTTCCAGATCAGTTTGCTGGGCCTGAGCAGAGCTGCCGCGGTCCGCAAACTCGTTTGAATCCGGTTGGTCTTCACGGGCCACGCGCTTAGCTCGATCCGCGATTAAGTTTGCAGCAATTCTCAACAACCAGGCCCCAAAAGGCGCGCCGGTCCATTTGAATCGGGGCAGATGCGCGAGCGCTTTGCGGAACACTTCGCTGGTCAGGTCTTCGGTGGCCGCGCGGTCGCGCACGCGCCG
>Ga0070694_100002089_pt1 | contig 11839 bp, 7 predicted proteins | sample KBSK1251metaG_FD_65470 | JGI IMG/M metagenome (GOLD analysis project Ga0070694, IMG submission 65470) | Corn, switchgrass and miscanthus rhizosphere microbial communities from Kellogg Biological Station, Michigan, USA - KBS K1-25-1 metaG | ecosystem: Host-associated > Plants > Roots >... | reverse complement strand
TGCTCATGCATCCCTGCTCTTAATGGAGGGCGAAGACATGCGGACGATTATGGAAGTCCTGGGGCACAGCAATATCTCAACCACAGCCGACATCTACGCTCACGTTATGCCAGTAGTCAAAAGGCAAGCTGCTGAGAAGATCAACGCCATCTTGACAGGGAAAAAATGATAATCATCGCTCGGTTGCTGTCAAGGTTGCTGTCAAACCAGTAAATGCGATACTGGTGGGAGCGCTAAGCCTTGTGGATACTGCAATAAATACCTTCACTGCTCAGTCTTACTCGTCAAGATCGCATTGAACAGGAGCGGCAACGTCGCCAAACTTTGCCCCCGATACTGCGGGCGGAAACCGAAGAGCACGATACGCCCTTTGCCGATCTTGGCTTCAACCAGCGCCGCTTTGCCGCGAATCAGCTTGTCACCTAAAATCCATCCGCTCAGCAACGGGTTCGCGTTTTCAGCGTAATGCGCGATGACACGCGCGTGCGCCGCGTCAGTCACTTCAAAAGCCGGGCTGCCTTCGAACCAGGCGATAGATTCTTTTTCCAGGCCGAGTGTGAGCTGGCTTTCCTCGTCAAGCTGGGTGCGCAGGATCGAGCCGGGGCAGTAAAAATCTTTCGGCGGAATCCCACTGAGGACATTTTTCACCGGCGCGCCGAGATGCTCAATCGCGAAGTTCGAGGCGTTGTTGAGCGTAATGACCGTACCGCCAGCCGCGATGAATTCGCGTAGCGCCTTGATGCCCGCTTCACCCAATCCGCCCGCGTATTCCGATGGATAAGTTCCGGCTGATTCGCTTTCGCCACGCTCCGGTCTGGCCGATGTGCCTTCGGCCAACGCGCGCGCCGATTGATCGGGCAGGATAATCACATCGTACTTGGGATGCAGCTTGCCCGCGCGCACTTCCGCATCGTGGATCGAGAAATAGGGAAATTTGTATTGATCGAAGATCCACCGCGTCCATCCTTCATCCATCGAAGGCGCGTAGTTTTGATAAAGGCCAACGCGCAACGTCGAATTGGCTCGCACACGCGATTGAATTACGAGCGCCAGCGGCTCGCGCTTGCCTTCCATCGTAAATGGTTCTTTGACGGGCACGGCTTTGACGTTCATCAGCAGTGGCAGAGTGTGCGCTGTAACATCGTAGGGACGGCGCGGCGGGCCGCCGGGATATTCGCGCAGGTCGGGGTAGCGTTGCGCTTCGAGCAGCGTTTTGGCGAACGCGCCATACGGCTGCTGCATGAGCACTATGCGCGTGCCCACCGGATAACGCTTGCCGTCGGCGGTGAACTCCTGGTCGGCGCGCATCACTTCGACGCCGCCGCGATGAAGGATTGAAAGCACGCGGTCGTAGCCTTCGGTTTTGTAGTAATAGCCGATTTCTTCTTCGGTCGAAGGTTCGTTGCCGATGCGTTTGGCTAATGCTTCAGCGGTGTTGTGTTGTTGCTCTTGGCTGCCGCCAGCGTTCTTCATTCCGTCGCTCATTCGTTTAGCGGCGTTGGCGATTGACGCAGGCACATCGGGTTCGAGCAGGAGGAAAGCGTAGGGCGCGGTCTTCAGTTCGACGGCGCGGCGGCTGATCTCGTAAAAGTTGCGGAGGTAGCGTTCGCGGTAACGCGCGGCGTTCGTGAGCAGCGCTATCGCGCCCGCTTCTTGATAATCCACAATATCGCGCAGCGTCCACCGCCCGCCCGGCCACGGCTTCGGGAAATTCCACGCGGCGGTTTGCCCGTGGTAATTGAGGCCCGGCCCCAGCCGCTCGAAAGGCATCTCAATCGGCGTGGCCAGTCGCGCGCTCGCCGTCTCCGACAAAATTCTCAGGCCCGCGTGATAATGCGTGTAAGCTCGCGCCGGAGACCACGCATCGTAGATGCCATTGAAGACCACGCCGCTCTTACCTTGCGAAGATACTTCCCAAGCCATGGCCGCGCCGAGAGCATTGACGCCCGCTGTGATCGCCGGATCAATGTTCGGCTCCCACGGTTCCAAATAAGGCGGCACGAAGAAGCGCGCCGCACTCGCGCCCATCTGATGCACATCGTGCAGAATTTGCGGATGCCAGGCGTTGAGGATTTTGTCTACGGTCAACTGCGTCTCGACCTGCGTGAAGGCGTACCAGTCGCGGTTGTTGTCGTGGCCGGTGTAATGGTGATAAAGCTCCGGCGGCGCGGTGCCTTCGGCAGGCGTGCCGAGCGTTTTGCGATACCAATCGGTGACGATGTCCGTGCCGTCGGGATTGAGCGAAGGCACGAGCAGGATGATCGTGTTGCTCAGAATTTCGTTCACTTCCGGCGAGTTTTCAGCCGTCAGGCGGTAAGCCAATTTGGTAGCTGTGAGCGTGCCGCCGACTTCGGTCGAATGGATGCTGCACGTTATAGCGACGACGTTTTTGCCGGAGCGAATCAAATCATTGGCAACGGCTTCAGCGTTGCTGCCTGCTGGCTGATTAAGTAGGCGCGGATCGGCCAGCTTGCGCTGCGTCTCTTTGAATTCATCGAGCCGCTTGATGTTCTCCGCCGATGAAATCGTCGCTACGACGAAAGGCCGTCCAAGCGTGGTCTTGCCGAGTTCAGTGACTTTGATGCGGTCGCTGGTGGCGGCCAGCCGCTGAAAGTAACCGACGATCTCTCCCCACTTCGCCAGCTTGCGGTCTTCACCCATCTTGAAACCCAGCACTGATTCAGGCGTAGGGATAGCCGCATTGCGCTCCGGTGTTGGCGGCGCGGTACGCCCTGATTGCGTGATCGCTGGATAAGGGATGGACAGGAGAAGTATGGCGACAAGCAGAAAACGAAAACTGAATGGGGTCATGTCGGTCTCCGAAAGCTTAAAGCAGTGATGACAATCGTCTGCAACTGTTTGAGCCGTGATTGTGACAACGTTGTTGGTAATTTAACACCTGCCCCAAAAGAAGCAAGCCCCTCCCCGCTTTTATTTCGTCCCGGCGGTGCGGCGATGCCCAGCTAGACAACGCGAGAGGGCATCAAGTAAAGTGACGCTTACCGCAAATACAGTGGTCAGTGGTCGCTAGTCAGTGGTCAGTATTTCGTTGCAACTGATCACCGACCACCGACCACCGACCACTGACCACAAAGGAGAAACAACAGTGTTACGCACAGGCATCGTCGGCTTGCCCAACGTCGGCAAATCCACCCTCTTCAATGCGCTCACCGCCACGCGCGGAGCCGAAAGCGCCAATTACCCTTTCAGCACCACGGGCACCAACGTCGGCGTCGTTAATGTGCCCGACGCGCGCCTTGAGCCGCTGGCGAAAATCGCCAAGACGAACAAGATCGTTTACGCGACGGTCGAGTTCGTAGACATCGCGGGCCTGGCGAAAGGCGCGAGCCAGGGCGAAGGCTTGGGCAATCAGTTTCTTCATCACATCCGCGAGACCGAAGTGATCGTGCATGTCGTGCGCTGCTTCGAGGATGAAAACGTCATGCACGTCGAAGAGACGATCAATCCGCAGCGTGACATCGAAACGCTCAACCTCGAACTCATCCTCGCCGACCTCGCCGCGATTGAAAAGCGCCGCGAGCGCACTACAAAGCAGATCAAAGCCGGTGACAAAGCCGCCAAAGAAGAGATCGCGGTGCTAGACAAACTGCAAGCGGCTTTTGATGACGGCAAACCGGCGCGGATGGCTGGGTTGACCGATGACGAGAAAGCACGCGCTTATCATCTCTTCCTGCTCACGATGAAGCCGATGATCTACGTCGCGAACGTGGCCGAATCGGACTTGAACAAACCAGAGACGGATTTCATTCGTCAGGTGCGCGAGCACGCCGAAAGCGAAGGCGCTGATTACGTCGTCATCAGCGCGCAGCTTGAAGCCGATTTAGTTGACCTCGAACCCGAAGAGCGCCCGCAGTATCTGGCAAGTTTGGGCGTGACGGAAACAGGAATCGGCAAACTGATCCGCAGCGCCTATCACACGCTCGGCTTGATTTCCTATTTCACGGCGGGCGAAAAAGAAGCGCGCGCCTGGACGATTCGCAAAGGCGCGAAGGCTCCCGAAGCAGCGAGCGCGATTCACTCCGATCTCGAACGCGGATTCATTCGTGCTGAAGTCACTGCTTACGATGATTTGATTAAGTTGGGATCGAGTGCAGCGGCGAAGGAGAAGGGATTGATGAAGCTCGAAGGGAAGGAATATGTGGTGCAGGATGGCGACGTGATGCTGTTCAGGTTCAATGTGTAGTTAGACGGTTTACGACACAACGATGTCAACACGAAAATGGGGCGAGACATTTCTTAAGACTGGTCTCCCACTAGAACATCTAGCAGTCACGACACTCTCAGGGCTTGGCTGGAGTTGTGAGCCTAGGTATGAATACATCAGACCCAATCGCAAGCGGGAGCAAGTATGGTTCGAGGTTGATCTAGTTGCATCGCCACCTCGCGATCCAGCCGGGGACTTGGAACTACTCATTGAGTGCAAGTATCATGATGAACAGCGCTTTTGGTTTTTCTTACCTTGCACGACCGTCGACCATCTTGCTCAGTATGGCGCACTCTCTGCCGGCGGTGATCTTGAGTCTGATATGGCTGTTCTTCATTACGCCCCTTATGTCCCGCTACGGAATCGGCGGCGGCATTCGCTTATTTCACTTGCGCCAAAATCTGTTTGGGGTGCTAACGTTTCGCGGGCTGGTAGTCGAGAGGAGAACAGCATTAAGGAGGCACTCGACCAATTAGGCTTTGCATTCGTGCCTTTCTGTCTTGATAGATTGTACAGCTTTTGTCAGTACACTCCTGAGGCGGTGATCCCGGTCGTAGTAACAACAGCCAGATTATTTCGATTACGCCCTGACGTTCGAGACATCGCAGCTATTCGAGATGCTCGCGGACCGGAAGAAATCGCTGATGAATTACCTTGGACGTGGTGTTATTACGCGCCTCGCGGGGAACTCCTCGACCACAATGACGCTCAAATTGAGCACTGGCGTGGAACCCACAAAGAGGTGCGTTTTAAGGGGCTTGACGACCAACTAGCATCTCTTTGGTCGGGACCGCATTGGGTGATGATCGTAACAATCGAAGCTTTGGCGACTGCCGCTACAGTTGTTCACAAGACGTTCTTGACATTGCCAAAAAGCTTCAGCGGCAATGAACGCCTCCGTTGCGCTGTTGATGAGTTCGCTGCGCTCAGACGTGCTAAGTTTCATTCGGAGAAGGCCGTCTAACTTCAGCAGGCATAGTAACCCAAACTACGCGGCACAGTGATGAAGTCTTAGCGTGTGCTCCAGGTCGAATACGCGGACTTGCCTGATCTCAAACCGGGTATATGGTTGGCTGTGGCCTAACTCTGAATTTAGTCAGTGGCAAGTAACCGAAAGTCCCCCAGAAGCGAGAATGAAAGATAGGCTGTGAGCACTAGGCAGAAACGAAAGATGAATAAGCGTTCTTCGATTCGACCTGCGCCGAGCGGTTCTGGTGATATGCCTGCCGAAGAGTTTCGGCAATACGGCCATCAGTTGATTGATTGGATTGCCAACTTTTTAGCAAACATTGGCGAGCTTCCTGCTTTTCCTAACCTTCAGCCAGGCGACATCATCAACAAATTGCCGTCCGCGCCGCCGGACAAAGGCGAGGCGATGGATGAGATTCTAGCCGATGTTGATCGTGTGATCATGCCCGGCATGACGCATTGGAATCATCCGCGTTTCTTTGCTTACTTCACTTCATCAGGGAGCGGGCCCGGAATTCTGGGCGAACTGCTGAGCGCGGCTTTCAACGTCAATAACATGCTCTGGCATTCCTGTCCGTCGGCGACAGAGCTGGAGCAGGTGACGCTTGATTGGCTCCGGCAGATGCTTGGATTGCCGCCGGAATTTTTCGGAATCATTTACGATGGGGGATCCAGCAGCACCTTTCATGCTATCGCGGCGGCGCGCGAACAACTCCCTCAATTGAAAATTCGTGAGCAGGGATTATCAGGTCGCAGCGATGTGCCGCTGCTCCGCATTTACACTTCCGAGCAAGGCCATTCGTCAATTGACAAAGCGGCCGTGGCGTTGGGGCTGGGATTGGAAAGCGTGCGTCGTGTGGCTGTTGACGAGCAGTACCGAATGAACCCTGAGGCTCTGGCGGAAGCGATTGCCGAAGATCGCCGTGCGGGCATTTTGCCATTTTGTGTGGTGGCGACCGTCGGCTCGACTTCCTGTACGAGTATTGATCCGGTGGCGGCCGTTGCCAGCATCTGCGAACGCGAGGATTTATGGTTGCACATTGACGCGGCGCACGGAGGGGCGGCGGCGGTGGCGACTGAAATGCGCTACGTGCTTGATGGCTGTGAGCGCGCCGATTCGATAGTCGTCAATCCACACAAATGGCTCTTCGTCCCGCTCGATTTGAGCGTTCTTTACACATGCAAACCTGATGTGCTGCGGCGCGCTTTTAGTCTCGTGCCTGAATATCTCCGAACCACACAGGGAGATGAGGTCGTCAATTTCATGGATTACGGCATTCCGCTTGGCCGCCGCTTCAGAGCTTTGAAACTGTGGTTCGTGCTGCGCTACTTTGGCGTCGAGGGCATCGCCGATAGAATTCGTGAGCACCTGAGGTTGGCGCAGCAATTTGCCGCACAGCTTGATGCGCATGCTGAATTTGAACGCCTCGCGCCTGTCCCTTTGAGCACGATCTGTTTTCGCGCTCGTCCCGAAAGAATAGAGGACAATGATCGGTTGAATGCTTTCAACGAACGGCTATTGCAAGCCGTCAATCGTACCGGCGAGGCATTTCTGTCACACACCAAGCTCTCAGGATGTTTTGCGCTCAGACTGGTCGTCAGTCACCTCAGAACGAATGAAGCGCACTTGGCGCGCACCTGGGCGCTCATACAGGAGCAGTTGCGATTGCTAAAAGATGGCGGCATCAATCAATAAATCATTTGGCAATAGATCAACTGGTGAGGCGCAGGGCATCATACCGACTATGATGAGCGCGGTGCCAATGACCAGTCCAGGATACTGGATTGAGCCAGGCGTTTTCTCGGATGAGGAGTGCGAAGGCTTGATGGCGGCCCTCTCCAGTGCTGCCACGAAGCGAAGCCGCGCCGGGGTAAGGCATCTGATGGCTAATCCCGAGGTGGCGGCATTAGCGAGAGATAGCCGATTGCTGGCGATAGCTCGAAGCGAGCTTGGATCTGACGCGGTGCCATTCCGGGCCACACTCTTTGAGAAGTCTGGTCATGCGAATTGGCTGGTCGTTTGGCATCAGGATACAGCCTTGCCTCTGGCCTCATCCTTTGAGGCTTCTGGCTGGGGGCCGTGGTCGAACAAAGCCGGGATCGTTTACGCGCACGCGCCATCGTGGGCGCTGTCACGGATTCTCGCACTTCGCATCCACCTCGACAGCTCGACGAGCGAGAACGGCCCGCTCCGTGTCGTGCCTGGCTCGCACGCTTCCGGCGTACTGACCGACAACGAGGTCTTCGAGTTTGTAAGAACGCATAATCACGTCGAGTGTTTAGTTCCTCGCGGTGGCGTTCTCGCCATGCGGCCATTACTGATCCATGCTTCTTCCAAAGCGCGGACTGAAGCGCCACGGCGCGTGCTCCACATCGAATACGCAGACTCGCTGGATCTCGCGCCGAGCATACGGCTGGCTATTGCTTAATTGCCAAAGTCAGGCAGATTGCACGGCTGTTCCTAGTGAGTGAAATGAGGCGGTATGAACAAACTCGCGCCCGGTTTTACGCGAGCGCGATAGAGTTGCGATGGCTTCTGACCGGCCTCGAAAGAGGTGAACATTTCTGGTTTGCCGCACACATCGGGAGTGCGAAGGACATCGGAAATAACCGTTGAATCTGCGCTCCTGACGGCAGTCTGACGCGGAATCGTCCTTCATCAAGGTAATCTGCTCCAAGCCCGCTGTTTTTCGCATAAAATGAACGTCTCCGACGCACTTTTCGTTGACTCACCTAAGCTTAAAAAGTAGGATATGGCGGTCTTATCCTCGTTCCGAAGGAGAATATCGTGATTGCCAATCCAGCATCTTTGCCGATTCCACCGGTTGTTGAGCGGGCTTCTATGCAGGCAGACTCGAAGATAGTTTTCTTTGGAAACTATCGCCTTCATCTGTCAGAGGAAACGCTCCCGGTCATTCAAGTCTCCAGTGCCGCTGTCGTGGCTGCTCCTCAAGAAAGAGCGGCAGACAGAAAGCCAGACAATGCGCCGCCAAGTCAAAGGCCGCCAGCCAATCCCAAAACGGATCCAAACCAGGCGGCTCCACCGCAGACCGGGCAGCAGGAGCGCCGATCATTCTGGGAGCGGATGCTGAGGATGCCGCCGCTGCGCGATCGCATTGAAAAGTCATTGACGCAACAGTGGAAGTTAGCCGAAGTTCGTCCGCGCCATATCGAATGGTTGATGACGGATGAGGGAGAGGACACGCGGCGCTTCTTTATGGACGGCGTCAATGCGGGCCAGTATCAGAAGCTGCTCAAGGAATACAAGTGCGGTTTCGAGGATCGCAATGGCCGGGTGGTGGATGACTCTTTCGATACGCTCAGCGAGTACGGGCCGGAACTCATCGCCAGCTATCACATTTTGATGGGGAATCGGGAGATCATCAAGAAGTATTTCGCCGGGGTCTTCCGTGACGGGAGGATTGGGACGCCGTCGCTGATCCGCATCAGCAAGTCCATGTGGTTCGATCCGTTCGAGGCGCCAAAATTTAAGCGTGCGGCTAATTTCTTGCACTCTCGCTTCCAGGTGCCGGATCACGTCATCGGCCCGATGCTCGCGAGCGTGGGAGACTCGATGTGGCTCCAACAAGTGCTCGCTCGCCGCTCATCGCCGCAAGAGTTCACGCAACTGCTCAATCGCATCGCCCCGCCAGCCAGTAGCAGTGATGGCTCCGGCAATGCTTTTGCTCCGGCCTTGCAGCTTATGGTGCTTGGCGAAGAGAACAAGATTCCTTTCAGAGTCCTCGATTCTTTTGTCGAGTCGCTCAAACTACAGCCGAAGGATTTTGGCCCCTTCAGCGCGATCATCTTCAACCTCGGGCCGTATAAGCTTGCTAACGAGATCAAATGCCCGACCTTCTCGCTGTTTCTCCGTCGGCAGCTCGATGAATTCGGGGCTGACATCACTCAAGAGTCCGCGCGGCTGTTTATACTCTCTTTCGCGGAATTCAAGGACAACGCCGAGGCGTTGGGGGCGATTCTTTCGCCTCAGTATCAAGAGACCAAAACGTTTTTGAAGAGTCTCGGGATCGCGATTCCTTCCACCGTCTGGAATATGGAGCGCATCGGCGTGCTCACGCAGACGCTCACGCCATCCAAACGAACGAAGATTGCGCAACTGGTGCGTGAACTCAACGAAGAGGTCAAGGTGGCGGATGTCATGTTTTTGGCCGAGATCGCTGACAACGAGGAAGAGTGCAAGCTGCTGCTCAACCGCCCGGCTCTCCTGGCTGGCGTCAACGAGATCAAAATTGATCGCATCGTTGAGCGCAGCCGCAACGACCTGGTGAAGGAATTGGAGCGGGAGATTGATAGCGCGAACCGGAATGGCTTCTACCGGACGATTCGGCGGCTCTCGACGATGATGAAGGAGGAGAAGAAAGCCTACACCGAGCGCGTGGATCCGAGTAAATTGACTAATATTCAGCTCAGTCGCCTTCTCATCTTCCATCGCTCGATTGAGATGCCGGGATTTCTCGATACGCTCGGATGGAACGTGTCGCTGGATCTACAGAATGAGCGGAGCGAAGGCGGGGGCTATCTAGGTTATGACAAGGATATGGCCATGGTCACGATCGTGTCTGGCAAGCCCGGAGACAATAAACAGTATCGGCCAGAAAACCTCTTCCGCGCGCCAGCTTCATTGGCGCTGTTTCACAACCATGCCTTTAAGGACACCTTCGTACAACGGTATCTTGGGTTCTTAACGCGTCTCTTCCCCTCCAATAAAAACAAGAACAGCTACGCCGGCCCGAGCGGCTGGTATGGCGCTGAGAAAGGCGACATCACCGCCGCGGCTGAGTCTGAACTGCCATCGTTCATCATCACCAAGGTCGGATACCCGCAAAAGCCGGACGGCAGCCCAGATAGAAAATCACTCCTGGTGAATCTCGACTGGGTGGTAGTTGACCAACAAAGCGGAGCGGCGTTCCGATCTGATCGCGGCGTCTTCACTGTCCCCTATTATGGGGATAATGATCTGGGCAAGCTCAAGTGGCCATCGGGCAAAGAGCAGAAGCGTCGAGATAAGGAAAAGAGAGAGAAGTGCCCAATGGTTATGCCGCTGCCGTCAGCAACTCGATAACAGTTATTTTCGGCAGCCTCAACCGACGAACTGGAACTCAACACAAAGGGACAAAGGAACAAAGGATCAAAGAATTGAAATAGTCTTTGATCCTTTGACCCTTTGTGTTGGAATTTTTGCCTCTGACCTCAGACCTGCCGTTAGCCCAGCTTCAGCTTGCCGCTCTTCGACTTGAATTTCGCATCATCCAAAATCACGTTGTCAATCAAACGTGTCGTGCCGACGAAGACAGCGAGTGAAACGAGGGCGCTGCGCTGGCTCAGGTCTTCGAGATGATCGAGGCGTTCGCTGTCGGTGATGGCGATATAGTCGGCGCGCGCCAGCGGTTCACGCGCAATCTCTTTTTGCATGGCGCGAATCAGGCGGGCGGCATTGCGCTCGCCATCAGCGAAGAGTTCTTCGGCGCGAGTCAGCGTGCGGTGAAGCACGGTCGCGGCGCGGCGCTCCTCCGGCGCGAGGTATTGATTGCGCGATGAAATCGCCAGCCCATCAGCTTCGCGTACCGTCGGCAGCACCACGATCTCGACCGGCAGATGCAGATCGCGCGCGAGCTTCTTGGCAATGACCGTTTGCTGGGCGTCCTTCTGGCCCATGAACACGAACTTAGGATGGATGACGTTGAAGAGGATGGAAAGCACTGTAGCGACGCCGCGGAAATGGCCGGGACGCGCCGCGCCTTCGAGCTTGTCGCTCAGACCTTCGACCGTGACCCAGGTGGAAAAGCCTTTGGGATAGATCTCGTCGGGGCTTGGCGCGAAGATGTAATCTACATCAATCGGCGTGAGCAAATCGGCATCACGGGCCAGATCGCGCGGGTAGCTGTCGAAATCTTCGCCGGGCCGGAATTGCGTCGGGTTGACGAAGATCGAAACAATCACTGCATCAGACATCCGCCGCGCTTCACGCACCAGGCTCAAATGGCCTTCGTGCAACGCGCCCATCGTCGGCACAAAGCCGATGGGTTTTTCTTCGGCAGCGAACTTACAAGCAACAGAATGCATGCGCGCGGCACGCGTGATGATTTCCATAATAGGGAATAGGGAATAGGGAATAGGGAGCAGGGGGCAGGGAAGGACATTCAGTCACTCCCTACTCCCTACTCCCTATTCCCTATTCCCTTCATTCAGCAAATAAAACGTAATTCGATTCTTCCATCTCCGAGAGCCGCTCCAATTGCTCGGCGACTTCACGCGAGACATCATAAGATTCTTGCGCTGTAGGATAATTTGCATTCCGCACATCGTCGGCGAAGCTTTTGATCGCTTCGCTCATGGTTTGGCGGAGATCGGCATATGGCCGCACGAACTTGGCCAGGCGACCGAAGGTCAGCCCGAGCAGATCGTTGATGACCAGCACCTGCGCGTCCGTATCCGGGCCAGCGCCGATGCCGATGGTTGGGATCTTGACTTGCTGTGTGACCATACGCCCCAGCGTGGCCGGAATGACTTCGAGGACGATGGCGAAGGCTCCGGCCGCTTCGAGCGAGAGCGCATCATCAATGATCTGGCGCGCGGCAGCCAGCGTTTTGCCTTGCAGCCGGTAGCCGCCCATCTGTAAGACTG
>Ga0070694_100002088_pt1 | contig 11842 bp, 8 predicted proteins | sample KBSK1251metaG_FD_65470 | JGI IMG/M metagenome (GOLD analysis project Ga0070694, IMG submission 65470) | Corn, switchgrass and miscanthus rhizosphere microbial communities from Kellogg Biological Station, Michigan, USA - KBS K1-25-1 metaG | ecosystem: Host-associated > Plants > Roots >... | reverse complement strand
GATCGTGCAGATGTTCGGATGGTTCAAAGCCGACGCGGTTCGCGCCTCGCGATTGAATCGATCCAGTGCCTCGCGATCTCTGGAGTACTCGTCTGGGAGCAACTTCAAGACAACGCTGCGGCCGAGCCGAGTGTCTTCGGCTTTGTAGACCACACCCATGCCGCCGCTCCCGAGCTTGTCGAGCACTCGATAATGCGCGATGGTGCGGCCAATCATGTGTCCGGCCGGCTGTGACGCGGCGATAGTTTCTGGTTGGACGGGCGCCGGCGCGACGATCTCGATCGCTGGCGCGTCCATGAATTGCTGTGCGACGCTCGCGTACGCGAGGAGCGATTCGACCTCACGCTGCAGCGTCTCGTCGCCGCGGCACGCGTCGCGCAGAAACGCAGGGCGCTCGCGTTCGTCGCGCGCGAGCGCGTCATGATAGATCTGCTCGACCTGCTGCCAGCGATCGGAACGCGTCACGCGCTCACCTGCAGAGGGGAAGCGAGGAAGGCCGCATTCTAGCGCGATTGCGGGCCGGGCCGGCCGCGTCACCCACGAGGAACGCAAAGGCCGCAAAGGGCGCAAAGAATGCGGTCGACTATTGAACGGCGAGCTTGCTGGTCAGCGTGTCGATCAGTCCTTTGAGCGCCGCTTCCGACGTCCCGGCGGAGTATTCGAGCTCGATCGATCGGTCGCCGACGTTCGCCTTGATTTTCACGGTCCGGTTCTGACCGCGCAGCGACCACGCCTGGAGGAACTCGACGAGCTTCGGCAGCACGCTGGGCAGCAGCGTGATCGCCAGCGCGCCAAGTGTGACCGCGTCGGCCGACTTCGCGCCGGATGGCGCGGCGCCTTCTTTCACCAGCGAGACCGAATCCAGGTCGAGGTCGCCGAGCTCTTCGCGCAGCCGGCGTGTCAGGACGTCGAGGTCCTCGGGCAGCGCGTCGCGGCCGGCATCGATGTGCAGGGTGAGATTCACAGCACGTCCTCGGTACGCTAACGCGCAATCCACCGTCGCAATGGGTCACCGCTATAAGGGCGATGGTTGTGTTAGGCTCCGTCCGAAAACAGGGAGGACAACATGAGACGGCTCGTCCAGGTGGCCAGCGCTCTCCCGCTCCTCGTCCTGTCCGCCGCACCGATCTCCGCCCAGGATGGCGCCGCGGTCTACAAACAGATTTGCGCCGCGTGCCACGACGTCGGCTTCGAGCGGGCGCCCAACCGTGAGGCGCTGCGGGCGATGCCGCCCGAGCGCGTCCTCCGTGCGCTCGAAAGCGGCACCATGATCTCGATGATGGCCGGGCGCGTGGCGGCCGAGCGCCGCGCCGTTTCGGAATTCGTGGCCGGGAAACCGTTCGGGCAGCCGCTCCTCACGACGCCGGCCCCGCAGACGATGTGTGGGGCGGGCGCGGGCGACTTCGTCAACCCATTGGCGAAGCCATCGTGGAACGGCTGGGGAGTGGACGCGTCGAACTCGCGCTATCAGGACGGCGCCGCCGCCGGATTCACCGCCGCACAGGTGCCGCGTCTGAAGCTCAAATGGGCCTTCGGGTTCCCCGGCGACATCGCGGCCGACGCTCAACCAACCGTCGTCGGCGGCCGCGTGTTCGTGGGCAGCCAGAGCGGCAACGTCTACGCGCTCGATGCGGCGACCGGTTGCACCCACTGGTATTTTCCGGCAGCCGCGAGCGTGCGCGCCGCGGTCGCCATCGCCGCAGTGCAGAGCGGTTCCGCATCGCGCAACGTCGCGTTCATCGGCGATCGCTCCGCCAATGTCTATGCGGTCGATGCCGCGGCGGGCACGCTCGTCTGGAAAACCAGAGCAGACGATCATCCGGTGGCGCGCGTCACCGGCACGCCCGCCTTCCACAACGGGCGGCTGTATGTGCCAATCGCGTCCGGCGAAGAAACCGCCGGCGCGCGATCCGATTACGAATGCTGCCGCTTCCGCGGCAGCATCGTCGCCCTCGACGCCGCCACCGGCAGGCAGATCTGGAAGACGTACACGATTGCGGAAGAACCGCGACCGACGAAGAAGAACAAGGTTGGAACACAGATGTGGGGCCCGTCCGGCGCTCCGATCTGGTCGAGCCCGGTCGTCGACGTCAGGCGCAACGCGCTGTACGTCACCACCGGCGACAACTACAGCGATCCGCCGAGCGGGACGAGCGACGCCTTTCTCGCGTTCGATCTCGATTCCGGAAAGCTCCTGTGGTCCAGCCAGATGCTGAAGGCCGACGCCTGGAACACCGCGTGCCGTCTGCAGGACACGACGAACTGCCCTGAGTCGAACGGACCCGATTTCGACTTCGCGTCGCCGCCGATTCTCGTGACGCTCGTCAACGGCCGCCGCGCGCTCGTCGCGGGACAGAAATCGGGCGTCGTCCACGCCGTCGATCCGGATCGCGAGGGCGCGATTCTGTGGCAGACGCGCGTCGGCAAGGGCGGCATCAACGGGGGCGTGCAGTGGGGCTCGGCCGCCGATCAGTCCAACGTCTACGTCGCGCTCTCGGACATCGGTCGCATCAACATCCCGAACAGTGCGGCGACCGAGCCCGATCCAAAAGTGGGCGGCGGACTGTTCGCGCTCCGCCTCGAGAACGGCGAGCGCGCCTGGTTCGCGCCGCCGCCGCCGTGCGATGCGAGAAAACGCTGCAGTCCCGCGCAGTCGGCGGCGGTCAGCGCGATCCCGGGCGTGGTGTTCTCGGGATCGGTCGACGGCCACCTGCGCGCCTTCTCCACGACGACGGGCGCGATCGTCTGGGATTTCGATACGGTCGGCACGCAGCGGACCATCAATGAAGTGCCCGCGCGCGGCGGATCGCTGAACGGACCCGGACCGGCGATCGCCGGCGGAATGCTCTTCGTCGGATCGGGCTACGCGTCCAATGGCATCCCTGGCAACGTTCTGCTGGCCTTCTCTGTGGACGCCAGGTGAGCCGGCGACGTGGATGTCGACGTTTCGACTGAAATCGTGATCGGTCGGCCGTCCGCCGATGTGTCGGCGTACGCGTCGAACCCGGACAATGTGCCGGCGTGGTACGCCAACATCAAGTCGGTTGAATGGAAAACGCCGCGGGCCGTGAGCGTCGGTGCCCGAATCGCGTTCGTCGCGCACTTCCTCGGCCGCCGCATCGCATACACCTACGAGATCGCGGAGCTCGTCCCCGGCAAGCGGCTGGTCATGCGGACAGCCGAGGGGCCGTTCCCCATGGAGACGACCTACACGTGGGAGCGCGTGGCGGATGGAAAGACCCGGATGACGCTCCGCAATCGCGGCACGCCGGCCGGGTTTTCGAAATGGATGGCGCCGTTCATGACGTTCGCGATCCGCCGCGCCAACAAGAAGGATCTCGCCCTGCTGAAGAAGCGTCTCGAGAGCCGCGCATCCGGCTGAAGCCGCCGTCAGTCTCCGACGAGCATTCCCGCGAGCTGCCTCGCGGCGTGCCGGCCTTCGGACGCGGCGCCCTCCATGAAGCCCTGGAAGTCGATCGACGTGTGCTCGCCGCAGAACAGCACGCCGCGCTGGCGCACGCGTTCGTAGCCCCCGAACGTCGTGTATTGACCGACCTTGTAGAACGAGTACGACGCGCGGAACAACGTGCTCTCGTGCGGGAGCGACTGCGTGGCCTTGCCATTCCACGAGAGCCCGGGATACACCGCCGCAATCTGCGACTGCGCGGCCGCGGCGTCGGCTCGCACCGCTTCGTTCGAGGCGTTGGCGAACGCGCGAGTGCTGATCGCCGCGCCGGTCGTCGAACCGCCCGAGTAGAAGACGAGGATGCCTGGATCGCCGCTCTGCGCGCGCGTGGCCTCCCAGCTTGCCTGATAGCCGGTGTCCGCATAACTCGAGCCGTTGGACACGCCGGGCCACGGGCCGGTGTCGAGCCAGTCGCGCCGCGCATACTGCAAATGCAGCTTGCCGTTACGGCCGCGGCCCTGTTCGGCGATCGCCTGATGCTTGAGCGCGTTGAAGCCCGCGCCTGAAATATCGAGCTCGTGCAGAACGGCGAACGGAATCGCGAGCACCACGAAGTCAGAGACGACGTCGCTCGTCCCGCTGGCGCGCTCGAACGTGACCCTGTATCGGCCGCTCGGCGTTTCTTTGATCCTCGCAAGGCGCTGCCCGGTCCTGACGACGTCGCCGCCGAGATGGCGGGCCACGGCTTCAGGCAACTGCTGATTGCCGCCGCGGATGTGGAATTTCTCGTCGGACTCGCCGAAGATCGAAAACCCATTCGGTTTGGGCTGAAATCCGAGCAGGAAAATCAGGTTGAGCGCCGACTGCTCCGTCGAATCGGCGCCGTATTCGATCACGTACGCGACGTCGAGGAGCGCCCCGAGCGGCGAGCGATGACCGCCGGGGATGCGCCGCTCGATGTATTCGTACACGCTCATCCGATCCAGCGCCCGTCCGGCGGCCGTGTTGGAATCGAACGTGGTGGGGAAGCCGGCGGCGTCCGCGTCGGCGGCGATGAGGTCGGCCACGACGGCGAAATCCTGATCCGCCTGACGCTTCGGATAGTAGCGTCCGAAGAAGTGATAGATGTCGTCGGACCGGTGCGGCTGCGCGCCGAGCAGGTTGTCCAGCGGCAGATTGAAGCGTTTCGCCAGCCCCCGGATCGTCGTATGGCTCGTGTCGATCAGCTCGCCGCACCACTCGGTGACCTGGTTCGCGTTCCAGTAGCCGGTGTTCGTGAACATGCGGCCGCCGATGCGGCCCGACGCCTCGTACACCGTGCTCTGGAGGCCGAGGTCGGCGAGCTCCAGCGCGCAGTTCAAGCCGGCAATGCCGGCGCCGACGATGACGACCGTCGGTTGGGCGGCGAGCGAGAATCGCGGGATGACGGTCGCGGCAGCGGCCGCGCCCGCGCTCGCGAGAAACGCGCGGCGGGAAATGCCGCGTTCCGCGTGCGCGGCACGAGCCTCGTGCAGCGCCTCGAGCGACAAGCCGTGTGCGCGTGCGATCCGGGCGTCGCGGAACACAGAGCGAAGAGCATTCAGGAGCGGAGTGCGGGCCATCACGATCTCCCTTACAGCGAAGCGTGAAGGCAGGGCTCGGAGCGCTCAGTGGCTCCGCGGTCGGCTCAGGGGATGCGCGTGATTATAGATGACTTCACGCGTCACGCTGGATTCATGTCCACGGAAATGCAACCACGAAATCACGAAGACGCGAAAACTTCCAGGGGCCGCGACTTCACGTGTCACGCCGCGAGCGATTTCAACGAGAGAAGAAGCGTCTTCGTGCCTTCGCGTTTTCGTGGTTGCATTTTCGTGGATGCGATCGCCGCGCGACAGCGATCGTCGCGTGACAGCGAAAAGGCGTGGAAAGGTGAAGAGGATCTTACCGCGAGGCGACCCACTGAACCGCGTTCCTCATCTGATTCTGAAATCGCGCGTCGTTCCACGTCTCTGAAAAGTGCCCGAGCGCGTTGTAGTACGAGCGGCCGCGGCCGATCGTCTGCGTCCAGGCGAGGGGGTAGTCACCGCTTGCGCCGACAGACGTGGCGTTCAGCGACAGCAGCACGTGCACCGACGGCCGGGGATTCTCGCGGAACGTGTAGTACTCCTCCATCAGCCTGAAGCTCGCGCCGAGGCCGCTCGAAATCGGATGCGACGTGTCTTCGACCGTGACCGTCGCGTCCTGCACCCACGGATGCTCCTTGAAGTACGCGCCGACCAGACGTCCGTAGTCGGACCAGCCGTACAGCGTGTCGGTCGCGCTGTGCGTGCCGATGAAGCCGCCGCCGTTGTTGACGAAGGCGAGGATCGCGGACTTCTGCGACGCGTCGAACGCCAGCTCGCCGCTCGTCATCGCGAACATCAGCACGTCGACGCTCGCGAGCCGCTCCGCCGTCACGTCGCCGAGATTTTCGGTCGCGGTCACGGTGAAGGCACCCGACTGCGTGGCAAGCGTCGCCATCACCTGTCTGGCCGTCGCAATCGAATCGTGACGGAAGCCCGCGGTCGCCGTCAGCATCAGCACGCGGATCGGGGTGGGTGTTGGCGTCGGCGTGGGAGCCGGCGTTGGAGTCGGAGCCGGCGTCGTCGAAGGCGCGGGAGTGGGTGCCGGCGCCGGCGACGAGCAGCCGACGGTGACGGCGAACACAGACACGCACAGCCAAAGCCGCACGCGCTCAGTGTACACGCGCCGTAGGGGCCGACCCACGTGTCGGCCCCGGGCCGACGAGGGTCCGTCGCGGGCAGACGCGGGTCAACCCCGGGGCGGTCTCCGTCGCGCTTCGCGCTTTGGCGAGCCTCGCCGTAGCGAAGCGGAGGCGGGACACACGGGTCCGCCCCTACGAACTAGGTAAACGGAACGCGATGAACTCCGCGCTGTATCCCTGACCCGCGATCGGCACGACGAGATATTGCCGGCCGTTGTAGAGATACGTCATCGGCGATCCGGTCTGCGGCGCCGGCATGTAGACGGCGCCGACCTCGGCGCCCGTCGCCTTGTCGTACGCGCGCAGCATCGCGCCGCGTCCGTTCGGCGTCGTGAAGAACCCGCCCTCGCCCGCAATCACGAGCGTCTTGGTGATGAGCACGCCGATGCGCCCCTGGCGCCCCGTGCGCGGGATGTTGAGCCCCTTCAGGGCGGCGTGATTCTTGATGTTGTCCGGCGTCTCGCCGTGCGCGATCTGCCACGCGATCGTTCCCTTGTTCATGTCGATCGCCGTGATGCGACCGTACGGCGGCTTGATGATCGGCAGACCCTGAACAGTCAGCGTGCCGCCGCCTTCGCCGCCACCACCGCCGCCGCGTCCACCGCCGGGGATGGGCGAACCGGCCGCGCTGATCGCCGGAGCCTGTCCCGAGGTCGTCGTCGCCGGCTCGGCTGCCGCCGCACCGCGTCCACCGCCCGCGCCGCGGCCGCCGCCGGCGCCGCGTCCACCGGCCGCGCTCGGCACGGGGGCATTCGGATCGCGCGCCGTCCCCTGGATGAAATTCATGTCGGATCGCTGCGGATCGTTCACGAGGCCGAGCGCGGTGACTGCCGTGTTCGTGAAGATGTAGAACATCTTCGCCTCGGGATCGTACGCGCCGCCCTGCCAGTTGGCGCCGCCGGTGGCATTGGGCAGCATCAGCGTCGCGAGCGGGCCCGGCCATTTGCTTTCGACCGGCGGCGTGAAGATCGGGCCGAGCTTGTAGCGCGACGCGGCCTTCACCGCTTCCGCTTTCAGCTCCGGCGTGAAGTCGATGAGATCGTCGAGCGACACACCCTGCCGCTCGAACGCCGGCGGCTTGGTGGGGAACGGCTGCGTCGGCGAGTACCACTCGTTCGTCACCGTCCCTTTCTCGACCGGCCGCTCTTCGATCGGCCACACCGGCTTGCCGGTGTTGCGATCGAACGTGTAGAGCCACCCTTGTTTCGTCGGCTGCGCGATGGCTTTGATCGCGCGGCCATCCACCGTGAGGTCCATCAGAATCGGCGCGCACGGGATGTCCCAGTCCCAGATGTCGTGATGGATGAACTGGTAATGCCATTTGCGCTGACCCGTCTTCAGATCGAGCGCGACGAGGCTGTCGCTGAACAGATTGGCGCCCGGACGGTGGCCGCCGTAGTAGTCGCCCGTCGGCATCTCCACCGGCAGGAACACCGTGTTGGTTTCTTCGTCCACCGTCATCTGTCCCCACACGCCGGCGTTGCCGGTGTACGACCACGAATCTTTCTCCCACGTGTCGTTGCCGTACTCGCCGGCGAGCGGAATCGTGTGGAAGATCCAGAGCCGCTTGCCGGTGCGCGCGTCGTAGCCGCGGATGAAGCCCTTCTCGTGAATCCGGCTCTTCGGCGCGCCGCCCGGCAGATGCGCGGCGCCGACGACGATGACGTCCTTGGCGATGACTGGCGTCGCGTGCAGCCCGATGTCGCCGGTGACGGGATCGACCGGCTGATCGTTTTCTTCCTTCAGGTCGACGACGCCGTTCCTGCCGAAGCCCGCGACCGGAACGCCGGTCCTCGCGTCGAGCGCGATCAGGCGATAGCCCGGCGTGACGTAGACGATGCGCGCGTCGCGTCCGTCGGACCAGTACGACAGTCCACGGCCCGAGAGCTGACGGGGCGCTGACTCACCCCGCTTACCTTCGTTTTCGCTGTGCATCCAGATCATCTCGCCGGTGCCGGCGTCGAGCGCCACCACCGCGCGGCGCGTGCCGGCGGTCGTGTAGACGACGCCGTCGACCATCAGCGGCGTCGACTGGAGGTTGAACTCGGGCCGCGGGCCGAGCGCGTCGGTCTTGAAGCGCCACGCGACCTCGAGCTTGTTGAAGTTGTCCTTGTTAACCTGGTCGAGCGGCGAGTACCGGGTGCTGGCCAGATCGCTGCCGTACGTCGTCCATTCGCCAGGCTTCGGTTTGACCTGAGCGGAGACGCCGACGCCTATAACATTCATCACGGCGAGCGCACAGACGGCGCAGAGCAGAGCAAGCTTTCGCATAATGCGCGAGATGATAACGCGGTACGCGCCGGCCCCGACCGGCTTTCTGCACATCGGCCACGTCGTCAACGCCATCTACGTGTGGGGCGTCGCGAGATCCATGGGCGGCCGCGTGCTGTTGCGCATCGAGGATCACGATCGGCAGCGAAGCCGCGCGATCTTCGAGGCGGAGATGCTCGGCGATCTGGCGTGGCTCGGGTTCGAAGCGGACGATCCGCCGGTCCGCCAGAGCGCGCGCGGAGACATTTATTCACAGTCGCTCGACACCCTCCGCGCGCGCGGGCTGGTCTACGCCTGCGCCTGCACGCGGGCCGAGATCGTTGCGACCGCAGCGCGCCCCGCCCTCAGGCCGGATGACGAGCTCTGGTACCCAGGCACCTGCCGCCACCGCGGGTTGATTGAAGGCCCCGGCCTCGGATTGCGCGTGCGACTCGAGCCGACCGTGGAACGTTTCGTCGATCTCCGGCGCGGACTGCAGGAGCAGCAGCCGTCGGAGCAATGCGGCGATCTCCTCGTCCACGACCGCGAGGGCAACTGGACGTATCAGTTCGCCGCGACCGTCGACGACTGGGTACAAGGCGTCACGCACGTGATCCGCGGCGACGATCTGCTGCCGTCCACCGGCCGGCAGATCCAGCTCGCGCGGCTCCTCGGCCGCGCCGAGCCGCCCCGGTTTCTTCACCATCCGCTGATCATGAAGTCGCCCACTCAGAAGCTCAGTAAATCCGATCGCGATACAGGCATTCGCGATCTGCGCGAGCAGGGATGGACTCCGGAGCGCATCATCGGCCACGCCGCCGCGCTCGCAGGCCTTGGCGAAGCGGGGATCGAGCTCACAGCCGCCGATGCCGGGGCGCTCTTCGAGCTTTAGAGCGTCTTCAAAATCTGTTTCGTAGGGGCGGACCCGCGTGTCCGCCCGGGCCGACACGGGTCGGCCGCTACAGCAACGGTGTAATGAGCCATAATCTCGCGCATGAAAAACATTGTGTCGGCCGTGTTGTTCGCGTTCGGCATCGGCGCCGCGATAGCGGCGTCACAGTCCAGTCAAGTTGACGCGCACGTGGCCGCAGCGAAAGCGGCGGCGGGCACTGATTTCGCCGGCGTGTTCAATCGCATCTGCGCGGAAGCCGCGCCCGCCACGCCACCTGCTGCGCGCGGTCGCGGCAACACACCCCGGCCGCCCGGTCCACCGCCGCGCGATACGTGGCACTCGGAGCCGGTGAAGGTGTTCGACAACCTCTATTTCCTCGGACAGACCGAGTACTCCGTCTGGGCAGTGACGACGTCGGCGGGCGTCATCCTCATCGATTCGATCTTCGACTACTCAGTGGACGATGAAGTCGTCGGTGGCATGAAGAAGCTCGGACTCGATCCCGCGACCATCAAGTACGTGATCGTCAGCCACGGCCACAGCGATCATTCAGGCGGCGCGAAGTACCTGCAGGATCGCTTCAACGCCCATGTGATGCTCGGCGCGGAGGACTGGGACCTGCTCGATCGCAGCACCGGCACGAAGCCGAAGCGCGATCTCGTGGCCACCGACGGCCAGAAGCTCACGCTGGGCGACACGACGGTAACGATCTACAAAACGCCCGGGCACACGCTGGGCACGCTGTCGACGCTGATTCCCGTCAAAGATCACGGCACGCCGCACGTCGCGGCCTCATGGGGCGGCACGGCATTCAACTGGATGGGGAATCGATCGGCCTACATCACACCCGATCGGCCGGAGCGTTTCTGGTTCGAGACGTACAGCACATCGGCGCGCCGCTTCAAAAAGCTCGCGGCCGACGCGGGCGCCGACGTGCTCATCTCCAACCACACGATCTTCGACGGATCGAAGACGAAGATTCCGGCGCTCGAGCGGCGCAAGCCCGGCGACCCGCATCCGTACGTCATCGGCAAGAACGGCGTGCAGCGCTATCTGACCGTCGTCGACGAGTGCGCGCAGGCCGGCCTCGCGCGCCAGGCTCAGTGACGATCGACGAGTTCCGCGAGGTCTGCGTCGATCGTGACTACGGCAGTCTGAACGCCACGTACTCGCCGGAGTAGTTGCCGCCGCTGATCGCGACGACGATGTACTGCTTGCCTTCGAGCATGTACGTCATCGGCGATCCGCTTTGCGGCGCCGGCATCAAGAGCGCGCCGACTTCCTTGCCGGTCGCCTTGTCATACGCGCGCAGCATCGCGCCTCGTGGATGCTCGGGCGTCGTCGTCACCTGCGGATCGCCCATCACGACGAGCGTCTTCGTCACCATGAGGCCCACGCCGCCCACGCCGACCTGGCCGGTCTTCGGAATGTTGAGGCCCTTCAGCGCCGGATGATTGCGCACGTTGTCGGGCGTATCGCCGTGCGGCACCTGCCACGTGATCTCGCCGCGATCGAGATTGACCGCCGACAGAACGCCGTACGGCGGCTTCACCAGCGGCAGGCCGTCGACCAGCAAGCCGCCGCCACCGCCGCCGCCGGCCGCGGGAGCCGCCGGGGCCGCGGCGCCGCCCGCCGCACCAGGTGTCGCGGCTGCCCGTGCCGCGGCAGCTTGCGCAGCGGCCTGCGCCTGGGCCCGCGGTGAGTCGGCGGCACAGCAGTCGCCGGGGCCGATCACTTCCTGAAATGGCCGTCCCGCGACGCCCGACACGTATCGAATGTCCGAGAAGCCCTTCGGCGGCTCGACGAGGGACGTCGCCGTCAGGCCGGCGTTGTTCGCCTGCGCGAACACGGTGTGCAGCTCAGGATCGTACGACGCGCCCGGCCAGTTCGTTCCGCCGACGGCGTTGTTCATGTTGATCGCGCCGAGGATTCCGTTGACGTTGCCGAGCACCGCCGGGTTGTACATCCACGGCCCGACCTTGTAGCGCTCGAGATTCTTGAGCGCCTGCGCGCGCAGCTCCGGTGTGAAGTCGATCAGCTCGTCGGGCACCTTCAAGTAGTTCCGAGCGTACGCCGGCGGCTTGGTCGGGAACGGCTGCGTCGGGCTCGTCTTCTCGCCCGGCACGTCGGATTGCGGAACCGGCCGTTCTTCGATCGGCCACACGGGCTGACCGGTCACGCGATCGAAGACGAAGAGGAACGCCTGCTTGCCCGGCACCGCGACCGCTTTGATCGCGCGCCCGTTCACGTTGATGTCGGCGAGCAGCGGCGCCGACGACATGTCGTAGTTCCAAATCGGGTGGTGAACGATCTGGTAGTGCCACTTGCGCTGGCCGGTCTTGAGATCGACGGCGACGAGGCTGTCGCCGAACAGGTTGTTCCCCGGACGGTGGCCGCCATAGAGATCGGAGGTCGGATCTTCGACCGGCAGGTACACCAGGCCGGCCTCTTCGTCGACGGTGATCTGGGTCCACACGCCGGTGTTGCCGTTGATCGCCCACGACTCGTTTTCCCACGTGTCGTTGCCGAACTCGCCCGGCCGCGGAAT
>Ga0070694_100002087_pt1 | contig 11843 bp, 8 predicted proteins | sample KBSK1251metaG_FD_65470 | JGI IMG/M metagenome (GOLD analysis project Ga0070694, IMG submission 65470) | Corn, switchgrass and miscanthus rhizosphere microbial communities from Kellogg Biological Station, Michigan, USA - KBS K1-25-1 metaG | ecosystem: Host-associated > Plants > Roots >... | reverse complement strand
ACGGAACCTACCGCCGAGAAGATCGCCTCGCTGGACGTTCAGCGTCTCTTTGCTATTCTTGTCCTGAAGGATTGCAGTGTCGATATGATGGGGCGTGCCCAGAATTCCTATATAGGTGTAGTTGGGCTTGGGCGGCTCGGCAACGCTGAGCGTTAGTGCATTCGAATAGAGTTTACCATCGGCAGATCGCAGCATGACCTGGCGGCTACCTTGGTTCGCGATGAGCGTGGCTGGAACAGTTGCCGTTAGCTGTTGAGGACCTATGTATCTCGTGGGTACCTCGTTGTTGTCGATAACTACGCGCAACTGCGGCGTAATCTTGTCGCCCGATATCTCCAAAGCAAAGTCAGCTGTCTTTGCAAAGACACTCGCTGGAGAGATGTTTGCCAGCAGCACCGGCGGCGTAGGTGTTGGAGTCGGCGTCGGCGTTTCCGGAACTTTTACTACCTGCTTGGGAAGCTCGTAGTAGGCGAAAATGTTGCGTCCCGCTTCAGGTGCTGAGGCTGTTCGAGGGTAGACGACTGGCCTCAGGTCGTCCTGGCCCGGCGCGTTTAGTTGAGCAGCTGAGGGAGGCGAAAGCTTCGAGGGCACACCAGCATTCGCTATAGAGGTCGGAGACTGGCGGTTAGTATGTGCCACGCCCTTGTTTGAGTTATTTCCAAAGCCGAAGAATGTCCACCAAAGGAAGATAAGGGCAACTATCCCCAATGCTCCCGCGAGAATGAGTTTGTTCCGTTCGTTCGGATTTCTAATATCGGTTACCTGCATAAGAATGCTTGCGGTGTTAATTAGCCCCTACGCCACGGTCAGTGCGCTGGAAATATGTCGTCATCTCCAGGCGCAGGCTGACGGGAGATACTCGAGCTCCAGTGGCTGAGTCGCCCTCCGCCGGCAGCGAATTATTCGTCTCGGTAGACCGCTCCAACTCGACGCTATTAATAATGATGAACTGTGTATTCGCTTCCAGATCGCTAATGAAGCGGCGTAGATTCTGATACTGGCCTTCAACGGTCACGCTGATAGCGATGCCGGGATAGACGCTCTGCCACTTCGTATTTGCTGATCTCGACCCACTCGAACTAGTTTTGGATGTTGAGGACTCGAGTGTCGTATAAGTAGGACCAGAGGTGTTCCGCAGAGTATTCTTGCGAATCAGAACGTTAAGACTGTCGTAAAGACTCATACGGCCTCGATCAGCGCCCAGCAGGTGCTCGGTTTCAAACACCTCGAGACTTTGGGTGATTTTCAGAACCGAGGCCTCCGTGCTCTCGCCGCGTTGCACCACATTTTGCAAGTCTCGCAGTTCGGTCAGAAGAAGAGACCGTTGGGTCTGCAGGGCGACGAGTTGCGAGTTGGTTGGAACCAGAAAATACAGATAACCAACCACCACAAGCAACAAAATCAAGACACTGCCGGCGAGTCCAATGAGTTCTGCCGGACCGAAGATTGTCCGTTCGCTAGGACCCAGATTGTTAAGGCTGGATCGGATGCGTTCGCGCGTTGAGCTATAACGAGTCGGCGCTGGTTCGCTCATCGCGCCCCTCCTTTAGCGACTTCGTCAGTGGTTGGCAGCGTTGACGCCACAGTGTCAACAGCGGATCCTGCACGCGGCCGATAGATCACATACAGTTCATACTCGGCTCCGGTTTCCCCTCGCCCGCGCGACAGAGTTTGCGATCGTATCTCCCCATGAAAGATACCGCCACGATCCATTTCGGCAATCATCTCGGTGACCGTGGTTGGGTTCTTTGCTACTACAGTCAGTTCCAACTCAGCCAGCGTCTCGTCACCTCGTGTGGTTATTCCGCGCACGGCGATTCGCTTGACCCGCACCGCTCCTGGCAACGCCGTCTCCAAATCCGCAAACAAACGCGACCAGGAAAAATGCTTACGGTCAACTAGCGTGTGCGCCGCGTTCAAGGTCTGAAGTTGCTCGGGCGTTAAAGAATCCTTAACGGCACTGGCCTGTGTTCTCAAACCAAGCTCCTGTTGCTTCAGGTTATTGATGTCCTTCTGTACGGCAATGGCCTGAGCGTTGGCCCGGCTTGTGGCCCGCACGATGAAAATCAGGCAGATGACCGAGATAACTACAATCACACTCGTGACAACCCACGGGAGTGAGCGGTTGCTAAATGGTTTACTTGCAAGATTGAGCTTTGTAGGCATTCGATTCCTATATTAAACCTATAACTGAAGCATACACGCCCCGATTAAACGGGCGCAACCAAGGTTAAGCTGGTTCGTATCCAGCCAGGAAGTTACACGCCGCATCGAGCTTGGCGTTTCATTAAGCAGGCATTTCTCTGGGCAAAGTCGATTAACCTGGTTGCTCGGGCTTGCGTCTGGCAGGCAAGGGACCTTCGGTTAACGCCAGGGACGGCCGATAAGCACAGATTCGATTTCTACCGCTTCGTTTGGCTCGGTAGAGCGCGGAATCAGCCAGCTCCACTAAGTGAATCGGGTCTGTGGCATCATCCGGGTAGGCAGCTACCCCAATACTAATAGTGATTTGGTGAGTGGTTTGACTGTCCGGCGAATCGCGGCGGGTGATCGGAAATCTATGTTCGGCCATGGCAGCGCGGACGCGCTCGGCGGCCACCAGTCCCTGAGCATAATTGGCGTCCAGGAGGAACGCCGCAAACTCCTCCCCGCCAAAGCGTGAAGCCACATCTCCCGCACGCAACGCCTCTTTAATGATGCGGCCAGTTTCCTCCAAGGTCGTGCTGCCAACGAGATGACCATAAGTGTCGTTGACTTCCTTAAAGTGATCCAGATCCATCATGAGAACACAGAAAGGTCGCGCGTCAGCCTCGGCACGCGAGGCTTCACGTCGCAATTCTGAGAAGAAAGACTTACTGGTTAGCAGGCCAGTGAGTTCGTCATGCGCAATCAGTCGATGGATCTGTTGCTGAAACTCACGATCTATCTCATCAAGCAAATCAAAGCGAAAGAGATGATCGCCGATCACTATCTTGTCTCCGTCGTTGAGCTGGACTTCCATGATCGGCTCGCCATTGACCAGAGTGCCGTTGGTAGATCCGAGATCAGTAATGCGGCAATTGGTTTGATTAGTATTTGGATCCCGCTCGCTTGAAATACGAGCATGCAGGCGTGAAGCACGGGAATCGTTTAACCGAACGTCAGCCTCGATGGCACGACCAATAACTACCTGGTCACGCTCAAGCGGGATCGGTACGGCCATTAATTCTCCGCGAAGAGAAACCAGCGCCGGGCGACGCTCCTTTTGCGGAGGCGTAACTGCCTTCGTAACTGGTTGCAGCTGAGTAGCCTCGGATTCGTCTTCGATATTTTGACTGGGCATCAATCCTGGCTTAGGAGACCAACCTCAGTTAACGCTCGCTAATCATTTGTATAGAGCACACGCGCAGCAATCTTAGCTCGCGCCCATTTTCGTCGCAACGTATTCCCATGACAAGACGCAGGACGCCTCTCGTAGCGCTTACGCCATTACTCCTATAAAATCATTATTAAAGAACCAACCGGAAGCCACGGGAGGAGTCCGGCGTGGGTCACATAGAAAGGAAACGCGGTTGAAAGAGGTGAAAGAACAAGCAACAGCCAAGTGTCCGGGGTCCGAAGGCAGTTTATCGGTAGAGCGGGTGGCCATCGCCCATCTGCCGACCGAATGGGGTGATTTTCAGATTGCGGGTTATCGCTCGCTGACCAGCAATGAAGAGTTTGTCGCTCTCTTTAAGGGCGAGATGCGCCGCGACATCCCCACTCTGGTGCGCATACATTCGCAGTGCTTGACCGGTGACGTGTTTGGATCGACCAAGTGCGATTGCGGGGAACAGTTGCACCAGACGATGTCGATGATTGAGCGGGAAGGATGTGGCGCTATTGTCTATCAGCAACAGGAAGGCCGTGGCATAGGCATCCTCAACAAAATCCGCGCCTATGCACTGCAGGACCAGGGCGCAGACACGGTAGAGGCAAATGAACAGCTGGGTTTGGCAGTGGACCTGCGCGAATATAAGCAATGCGCCGAGGTCCTCTTCGATCTGGGGCTTTGTCAGGTGCGAGTGGTCTCAAACAATCCTCTAAAACTACGGGCGCTGGAAGAGGCTGGCTTAGTAGTCGTCGAACGCATATCAATAGAAGTCGAGCCCACCGAGAATGCTGCGGGCTATCTGCGAACCAAGAAAGAGAAGCTTGGACATCTACTAAAGTTCTCGTAGGACGCGATACCGGCCCTTCAATCGGGGTCTCAATAGCCGGCGTCGTCGTTCTACAATCCGGCAGGATGGTTCCGCGCAGGGACACTATGGCAGCCACTCAAAAAACCCCTAAAGGTCGCGACCCACCCGCCGCGGCCTTCTTTGCAAACTCAGACTACGGTTTCCTTTCCGATTCCAGAGCTTTCTTGATTTTCTCAACCACAGTTCGCGTCTGTTCAGCGAAAGGACCTTTTGGATCCAGGCGCAGGTATTCTTCGAACTCGTGCTGGGCATCTGCGGCGCGGCGGACTCGCAACAAAAGATTGCCTTTCAATAGATGCGCCTGGGCAAGTTCCGGATTGATTTTCAAAGACTGATTGACATGGTCGTACGCTTTTTCGAGAGATGGTCTCGCCTGAGTTTCATCCTTGGTTTTTGATGACAGATCGAAATAAACTCGGGCAAGGCTGAGATGAGCCTGGTAAGAACGAGGTTCTGTCTCCAATCCTTGAAGCAGAATCTTTTCCGCGTCCTCATCTTTTTTCTGCCGCAGGTACAGCTCACCTAATGCAAACAGCGCGTTGGCCGCCTTGGGATCAAGCTCCCGTGTTTTATTGAGTGCCACTTCGGCCTTTTCCCACTGACCGAGATCCATGTAAGCCGTGCCCAACATGAGTTGGGCTTGAACAAAGTTTGGATGAATACCAACAGCCTTTTCCAGGTGCTTAACGGCTTCTTCGATGCCTTCCTTTTTACCCGTAGCAAGGCCAGCGGCCGCTTGGTCGTATTCTTTTTTCGCGCCCGGAGGCACATTTGCGTCGACTGTTGACGCAGCGGAAGCCGTCAGTTTGGCGGTTCCGTCAGGTCTAAGTTGAAACTGCAGATAGGCGTTCGGTGAAGTCGCTAGTTCGACATCTTGTCTCTGTTCTATGTAGCCCGGTACGCGCACAGTAATGGTGTACTGCGGTCGATCCAAACCGGTGAAACGAAACCTGCCACTGCGATCTGTGGTTTCCTGACCACAAAAGCCGCTATTGATTGAATCGCACCTAACTAGAACGTTAAAGGCTGGCTGACCGCCGTCGGCAAAACGAACCTGACCAGATATTTGACCAATTATAGGTGGAGTTTGTGACAACAACTGCGACGGCGCCAGCAGCAACAAACCGAAAAGGAAGATGGCAGGAAACAATTTAGGACGCATGCGATATTTTCTCCTTAGGACGAGAATGGCTCTTGCTTGTGAATGTTTGTTAGCTACTTTGGGGAGCTTGACGTACTTACTTCTCTAATCTTCTCGATGCGTGCAACGGAGTCTTCAAGACCTCTTCTGCTCGGCGAGGGCAGTCTTAATCTTTTGGACGAGCGCACGCGCCTGATTTACAAACTGACCGTTGGGATCCAGTCGAACGTATTCTTCAAACTCTGGCAACGCATCCTGGGCGCGCCTTGCCCTGAATAACAGGTTGCCCTTTAACAAATGTGCCGCGGCCAGATCAGGCTTCAGTGCCAGTGCTCGTTTTGTCTGGGTGTAGGATTTCTCGAGCAACGGTCGGTAGTGAGCTTCATCCCCGAACTTTGCAGCCATCTTCCAATAGACACGACCCAGACTGAGATGACCTTGCCAAGATCGATCCTCAAACTGCAAACCCTGAAGTAACAGCTTCTCCGATTCTGCGTCTTTGTTCTGTTTAAGATAAAGCTCGCCCAGCGCAAACAAAGCGTTCGCGGCCTTGGGGTAGAGTTGCAATGCTCGCACAAGCGTTTGTTGAGCTTTATCCCATTCACTCTGGTCCATGTAAGCAGTTCCAAGCAGCAACAGAGCCTCAAAATAGTTGGGATAAATTTTAAGAGCATTTTCGAGGTGGAGGATGCCACCAATCGCATTATTAGTCTGCGATAGAGCATCGCGACCTTTTTCGAATTCGGCGAGCGCGCTATGAGGAACGTTCGCATCGATCACACCTGTGCGGGTCGACGAAGCAGAGCTATTCGGTTCGGCGACCAACGTTAGCTGAACGTAATCCGTTAACTGCGTTCTGAGATCAACCTGTTGTGATACCTCTCTAAAACCTGGTGTTCGAACTGAGACGACATAGACCTCGGGTGACAAGCCAATGAACGTAAATTGTCCAGAGCGATCCGTAAGGATCTCTCCCTCAACGCCGCCTCGGAAACTCTCAAGTCGCACCAGGATGAATTCTGCCGGGCGACCGCCTTGTGCGTGTCGTAACTGGCCATGGATCTGAAGCGGGATGGGTGACGTGTGCGGAGCTTTCTGCGCTTGGATTACGCCGGGCAATATTAGGAAAAAAAGAAGGACGACGAAGCGGAGAGAAAAGAGAAACATTGTCGTACTCCGGCAACTTGTAGTCTAAGGGGAGGACTAATTTTAACCTATAAGGCAAAGAAAAAGAATAGGGAGGAGATTGCTCTCCTCCCCATGGAAAGATTCGTTTCCGAATCCAAGTTAGAATTCAAATCTGACGCCAAGGCGCAGATTGAATGGAAGATAGTATCCACTTATTGCTCGTGGCTTCAAAAAGTCAGGATTGGGCGGATTTCCAATGCCGTTGAGAAAGTCAAGAGCATTATTCTCGTCAGGCCGCCGCAGTTTCTGACTATTAAAGATGTTGAAGAAGTCAGCGATGAACTTCACCTTCGTCTTCTCAGTCGGGGCCCACGAATAATCCGTGTGGACATCAAACCGAGCGGCACTCGGGGTACGACCTAAGGCGCCGCGTCCGCCAACCGGAATCTCGCCCGTATTCAGGTAAACCGGATGCGGATCGAGTCTGTTGATTGGAAGCCCGGTCTCGTAGTGTACGTTAAGACCAACATTCAATCCGTTCAGCGTGTTCCAGCCGCGCTCTTTACCGAAGGTATAGCTTCCGAATATGTTCACGATGTGGTGACGGTCGCTATTGAGTGGGCCGATGGCGAACTGATCGCCGAGCAGATTAAAGTCACCCTCAGTGAAGTCAAACAGCGAACTGATGGCCGGGTCGGTCTGGCCGTTATCGTTGCGCAGGTGGCCTTCAAAGTTGCCCTTCAACGTGGCCACGCGCCAGTTGAAGAAACCTTGCCAGCCGTTTGAGAATCGACGATTGAGCTCGAGCTCAAACGCGCGATACTGACGCACCGCATCTGGGAAACCATCCGGATTACCATCAGGAGTGTTGATTTCAGTTGTGTCTGGGTTGATACCGGTTTGGGCGAAGCAAACGCTTCGGTTTCCAGCTCCGTCGAAGTTAAAGTCCGGAACACCACCGGTTTGAGCACAGCCGGCAGGTATAGCGCCGCCGGTTGTGTAAATAAAGGGCACCAGGTTGACGGCTGCATCAAGCTTTGCGCTGATGTTGCCGATGTAGTAAACCTGAGTAATACCAGCCAGGGCCGCTTCGGGCGAAACGGACGCTGCGTCCTCAATGATGCGCTTCGAATCGCGTTTGATGTAACGCGCGCTCAGCACGAAGTTGTGCGGCAACTGTTGCTCAAAGCCGAACGTGTGTTCGTCTGTGAAACCCAGCTTCGTACCTGGTGTAATCGGGTTTGCGGGATCGCTTACCGAAACATTCGCCGACGCTATTTGGTGTGCAGCATCAATAACCGGATTGACTGTGCCAAACGAATTGACGACTGCGTGTCTTACGCCGCCAGCATCAGTTGTAAATTCCGGAACAAAAAGCGCTCCAATCCAGTCTTGTTCAGCCGAAAGCGAGCGTTCAGCCATATCAAGCGGGATGAATTCGAAGAACCTACCGTAGTTATAGAAGGCCTTCGTCTTTCCTTTGCCAAGCGGATCAACCGTCACGCCAAGTCGCGGAGCCCACTGGTCTGTGAAAGTGTAGCCGATGCGGGTGCCCGTTCCGACTCCAGGGCTGCCAATTAACCGCTCCTGCTCCCAGCGAATGCCGAAGAGACCGGTGACGTACTTATTGAAGCGCCACGTGTCTTGCGCGTACCAGGCATGATAGTTGGAGTAAGTGGTGAACGTCGGCTCACTAAACTCAGCGCGAATAACCTGAAGGCGCACCGGCACCTCGGCCGTTGTACCGTCAGCCAGTCTGACTGGGAACAATGGCAGTACGCCACCGGCAGTGGTCGGTCGGAAGCGTAAGCGGAACGCAATGCTGGTTGTTTGCCCGGTAGCATCACCGTTGCCGGCCGGAATTGTCCACGACGGACCGCTGCGGTTACGACTACCGTCATAATAAGCACGTTGGAACGTGTAACCGAGTCCCAATGTGTGCTGACCCCACAGGCTCTGCGTCTTGGAAAGGTTAAATTCAGCGCGCCTGCTTCTGCTGTCTGTAGGCTCGAAGAATCCAAGGCCGACTGCGGTAAAGTTGCCTCGTGCAGGAAGCTGACCTGCGAAAGCCTCAACATTGAGCTGATCGGAACCGCGCCGGTCGGATATCTGGTTAATATTGTCAAACCCGGTTTCACTGAAGCGCGACTTTCCAAAACCAAGTGACGCGTTCAATGAGAGGGTTGAGCTCAACGTGCCGTTGTATCTGAATGACATATTGCGAGTTCCGTAATCCAGAATACTGTCAGCGGTCGTGTTATCAATGATCAGCGAATTGAAGGAGCTCTTGTTGGTTTTCGAAGGGTCGCCAAAGATTGAGAATGTGACCTGGTGGTTGGGGTTAATCAACCACTCCGCTTTAGCTGCGTAGTTGTATACGCGTGTGCGGCGGGCAAATGCAGGACCTCGGGCAATCCTCAAGCCTGAGTCAATAGTGCTCAGAGCGTTTGCTTCCGCTCCTCGGACAATCTCTCGTCTGACGCTGGGGTTGAAGGATCCGAAGAAGAACAGCTTATCGCGCGCCCCCGGCACATAGCCGCCGATGTCGGCGCCAGCGTCGTATCCTTCCGCATGTAGAATTTTGCCACCCGGGTTCCTGCGGGGAAAATCATCCGGCTGGTTTCTTGTTGCTTCAAACGCTTTCGGACTTGCAAATCCGTAAAGGGCACCGTGGTACTCGTTGCTGCCCGATTGCGTAATGATGTTAACGATGCCGCCTTGCGACTGGCCATACTGTGCCTCAAAACCAGCGGTCTTAACCTGCACTTCTTTAATGAAGGACGTGTTGATGCCGGTTCCCAAAGCGCCATATATACGCGTGAACGTGCCGATGCCGCCGAATGCCGAATCGGTGATGTTTACACCGTCAGCAACATACAAGTTGTCGAGAGCAGAACCTCCCGAGATCGACGGGTTGTCACGACCGCCACCGAGGCCCTCCGTGGTGCCCGGTGCCAGGTAAAACAGGCTCGAAACGCCTCGCTGAACCGGGATGTTGGAGAATAGTTGATCATTCAGGTTTGAGCTCGTCGCCGTGCTCCCCTGGTCAATACCCTCACCGCCGCCGGTCACTGTGACGACTTCCGAAATGTTTCCAGCCTGCAAAGTAACTGTTGCGTTAGTAGATTTACCAACCAATACAATCACGTTCGTTACTTCAGCAGCCTTAAAACCCTCTTTCTCAACTCTAACTTTATAGTTCGAGCCAGGGACTAGATTAGAAAACTCGTAGTGTCCCGCGTCGTTGCTAGTAGTGCTGCGCTCGCCTGTTGGAGTTGTCAGCTTTACTGTAACGCCCGGCACGACACCGCCATTCGAGTCGATTACCTCACCTGAGATCGACCCGGAAGTTAAAGTATCCTGCGCAAACGCTGCCGTGCCGGCCAGGGCGATGCACAGGACCAAAAACAACCTTAAAACATTCTTCATTGTTTACTATCCTTTCTTGATGCTGGAAAAGTGCCGCCGGGGAGATTCCCTTTTAACCATGTTCTTCTTTGTTTTCGCGACACTTAAAATTCCGAGACTGACTGTGGTAAAAACTGTCTTGGCAGGTCGTTTCGCAATTCTTATGCCCGCAAAGGCCCCCTTGCTTATCGCTAAGCCATTCATATGTTTAGCAGCCACTCGCAGCCTCGGTCGAGCCCTGGAAAATCCAAAATATTGGGAACAATCCATAAATCACAACCGGGGCTCCCAACGGTCGGTATTTCGTCGCCTTTCGGCGATCGCTCCGCATCCGATTGCCTTTCGTCGCTTTTGCGGTTATTAAGAAACCCCCAGAATGTCCGAACGAATCTATCGCGATCCGGTCCACAACATCATTCGTCTTCGCACCGATAACAGCGAGGGCCACTTAATGATGCGCTTGATCGACGCGCGAGAGTTTCAGAGACTACGACGCATCAAACAGCTTGGACTTGGCCTCTATACCTATCAGGGCGCAGAACACTCTCGCTTCACTCACTCACTCGGCGCGTTTCACCTGATGACTCGCGTTCTGGATCGCTTAAGCGAAAGACATGTCATCAACGAACAAGATCACACAGCAGCACGCGCGGCCGCGCTGCTTCATGACGTGGGCCACGGATCGTTTTCACACGTCATGGAAAAAGTGCTGGGGCTACATCACGAAAAGTGGACCGTCGAGGTCGTGCTTAGTGAAGCGACAGAAATTGGTCAACTCCTCCGCTCTTATTCGGCTGACTTGCCGGCCAAGGTCGCAGCGATTGTCGAAGGCAAATTTCAGCCGGCGGCTTTGGCCCAACTAGTCTCTTCGCAGCTCGACGTCGATCGAATGGATTACCTGCTACGGGATTCATTAATGACAGGAGCGAAGTATGGCATCTACGATCTCGAGTGGATCATAAACGCGCTGGCAATCGACGAAGAACACGACCGAATCTACGTTGCGGCGCGCGGCATTTACGCCGTTGAGGAATATTTGCAAGCTCGTTACTACATGTTTCGGCAGGTCTATTTTCATCGGACCTTGCGATCCGCGGAGGCAGTATTACGAGCGATCCTGCGGCGCGCTCTTAAGCTCCTGGAAGCCGGCGAGCCTGTCTGGCATGCCCCCGGCACTGCTTTTGAACAGGTTTTGCGGCGAAATGAGCTGACAATCACGGAGTATCTGGAAGTGGATGATTCTGATGTCCTCTTTCACGTTAAGCAGTGGCAACGATCGTCTGATCAAATCCTGTCTGACCTCTGCCAGCGTTTCACCGCCCGCCGGCTGTTCAAAGCAATCGACCTCGACATGCCAGTGGCGGAGCGCCCGGAATTCCTGGCAGCCGCCCGAGCCTGCGTCGTCCGGGCCGGTTACGATCCCGATTACTACTTCATAGAAGATCGCGCCACTGATGTGCCCTATTACAACTATTACACCGCTGAAGGCGCCGAGCCGAAGGGCCGTATCTATGTTGAAGACGGCTACGCCCAGCCGTGCATACGCGAAATTACCGAAGTAAGTGAGGTCGTTCGCGGACTGCAACGCGGCTACGAACTACATCGAGTTTGCTTCCCGGCTGAAGTGAAGACTGAAGTTTATAAGCTCTACCACAAGCAAACACCGAGTGATCGGTCGTCGGTCGCAGGAAGGTAATTTCTCGGATCTAGTCGAGGCCCCAGGAGAAAAGCGATGGCGAGAGTAGCGAACGCAAATCTTACCGCTGCAGACAAGTACATCAGGACCGTTCTCGAAACGCAGGAAAAGGACTGGGGCAATCCATTATTGAATCACCTTGTCTACGCGCGCCGTCCGTCGATCTTCAAAGGCGCGCGGGCGATGTGGACCGGCATTGAAGCTTCAGGATTAATAAGCGCGAGTTTGCGAGCCCTGATCAACCGGCGCG
>Ga0070694_100002083_pt1 | contig 11872 bp, 11 predicted proteins | sample KBSK1251metaG_FD_65470 | JGI IMG/M metagenome (GOLD analysis project Ga0070694, IMG submission 65470) | Corn, switchgrass and miscanthus rhizosphere microbial communities from Kellogg Biological Station, Michigan, USA - KBS K1-25-1 metaG | ecosystem: Host-associated > Plants > Roots >... | reverse complement strand
CATTTCCCGCCTCTTTCTCAGGAGATGTGCATGAAGCGATTCTCCACGTCATTGACACTCGTCGGCGTAATGCTCATCACGGTGGCCATCTCGGCGCAGGCGCCGCAGGGCGGCGGCGGGCGCGGAGGCGGTGGTCGCGCGGGTGGCGGTGCGCCACAGGGCGGCGCACCGCAGGCGCAGGGCGGAGGTGGTCCGCAGCTTCCCGCGCCGAAGAACCTGCAGTTCTTCCCCAAGGAGTTCACCGCGCAGCAGATCCTGCCGGTGATGCAGAACTTCAACGCCGCGCTCGGCGTCAACTGCGGGTACTGTCACGTGTTCGACGGCCCGCCTGCCACCAATCCGAAGAACGACTTCGCCTCCGACGACAAGGAGACGAAGAAGAAGGCGCGCGTGATGCTCGCGCTGGCGCGCGACGTCAACATGAAGCTGCAGTCCGAGCTGGGCAAGCCGGCGGCGGAGCTCACCAACGTGCAGTGCATCACCTGCCATCGTGGCGTCGCCATCCCGAAGCAGCTCGTGACGATCGTCATGGAGACCGCGGGGAAGGAAGGAGTCAACAAGGCGCTCGCGCAGTACAACGACCTGCGCAAGCAGTACTACGGCGCGCAGGCGTACGACTTCTCCGACGCGACGCTGTTCAACGCCGCGACGCAGGCGCTTGGCGCCAACAAGCCGGACGACGCGATCGCGTTCGCGCAGACCAACCTCGCGTACCACGCGAACTCGGCGCGCAGCTACCAGGTGATGTCGCAGGCCTTCCAGCGGAAGAACGACAAGGACAAGGCGATTCAGGCGCTCGAGAAGGCCGTCCAGCTCGACCCGATGAACCAGGGGTTCAAGAACCAGCTGCAGCAGTTGAAAGGTGGCGCCTGACAACTGCCAACTCCCAACTCCCAACTTCCAAGGCGGGTCCTGGAAGTTGGGAATTGGGGCGCGGGTGATTAGCGGTAGAGGAACTGGTGCCCGAGGGTGGCGCCGATCTCGTACCACGCGGCGATGGGGCGGGCTTCGTTGGCAGTCGCCTCACCGAACGCGATGGGCGTGTTGGGGGACATGGCGCGCGGGCGCGTCACGGTGTTGGTGAAGCCCATATAGAGCACCTTCCCTGACCGCGCGTTGCGGACGACGACGACGTCGAGCGCCGTCGGGCTCGCGACGTCGAACGAGTACGACCCCGCCGGTAGCACGACGCCCGGCAGCGCCACCGGCCGGCTGAACGTCAACCGGTTCTCGTGGGTGTATCCCCACGCATGTCCGGATGCCGTCACGAGCAGCGCGAGCGCCGCGATGGTCAATCCGAAGCGAACGAACTTACGTTTCGTCATTTCCTTCCTCCTTACCCGGAAACAACGTTGCGTAGGACGAAACCTTACGGGCGGAGGAGCTTGTCCAGCAGCCGCTTCGAGGCCGGCGCGCTGAGCGCCTCCTGCAGCTCGCGGCCGGTCTGATAGCGGCCGTCGGGGTCCTTGACGAGCAGCCGCATGACGATCCGTTCGAGGTAGGTAGACCGTTCCGGCGACAGCTTCGTCACCGGCGTCGGCTGTTTCTCGAGGATGTTGGTCACCGTTTCCGCCGGTGACGACCCCGCAAACGGCAGGCGCCCGGTTGCCATCTCGTACATGACCACGCCGAGGGAGAAGAGGTCGCACCGCGGATCGAGCGGCCCCTGCAGGATTCGTTCGGGGGCCATGTAGTTCGCGGTGCCGAGCGGGCGGCCGGGAATGGTCGACCCGTACATCGTGACCTCGCCGGTCTCGGGCATCCTGAACCGGCGCGCCAGCCCGAAGTCGAGCACCTTCACCGTCCCGCCGGGGCCAACCATGATGTTGCCCGGCTTGATGTCGCGGTGGACGATCCCCTTTTCGTGTGCCGCCTCGAGCGCCGCGGCAATCTGCCGGCTGATCTGCACGATTTCGCCGTCGGCGAGCGTCGTCCGCGTCATGTGCAGCTTCAGGTTGACGCCGTCGAGCCGCTCCATCGCGATGAACCGGCTTCCCTCGTGTTCGTCGATCTCGTAGATGGTGCAGATGTTCGGGTGGTTGAGCAGCGCAATCGTTTCCGCTTCCCGCTGCAGGCGGCGCGCGGCGTCGGGGTCACCGGCGAGCTCCTGCGGCAGGAACTTCAGCGCGACACGGCGTGCCAGCCGCCTGTCCTCCGCGTCGTAGACGACGCCCATCCCCCCGATGCCGAGTTTCCCGACGATCTGGTAGTGCGAGATGGTGGTGCCGACCATGCCTGCCCGCAAAATTATGGCCGACTTGTCCGCCGACGCGTAAAGCGCGAAGGCGGATGTTCATTTGGTCCCGCCGCGGCGTTATTCCTCACGAGGACCAATCTCCATGCCCGGCTTGGCTATGATCAGCACCATCCACCTGCGGTTGAGGGACCGTGACGTGCCCGAAGATTCAGGAGTGGCGCTGCTCAGCGACGAACCGACCATCGAGCTGGTGCTATCGGCAAGAACCGGCGACCGACTGGCGCTCGAGGCGCTGCTCGAACGCTGCCTGCCCCCGCTGAAGCGGTGGGCTCACGGGCGTCTGCCCGCGCACGCGCGCGGGACGCTCGACACCGGCGACCTGGTGCAGGAAGCCGCCATGCACGTCCTTGCACGCCTCGACAAGTTCGAGCCGCGCCATGTCGGCGCGATGCAGGCCTACCTGCGCATGTCGGTCATCAACCGCATTCGAGACGAGATTCGGCGCGTTGGGCGGCGCCCCGAAGCCGTGGAGCTCACGAGCGAGCCGCCAGCGGACGACACATCGCCGCTCGAAGCCGTGATCCGCGAGGAGGCGTACGAGCGCTACCGCGCGGCGCTCGACAAGCTGCGAACGCGGGACCGCGAGATGGTGGTCGCCCGCGTTGAAGTGCAATGGAGCATTCAGGAGATCGCGCTACGCTTCGGCATGGCCTCTGTCGATGCGGCGCGCGTGGCGGTGAGCCGCTCCCTCAAGCGGCTCACCGCACAGTTGCAGACAGAAGGCCTGGCGTAGGGATCATTCCTACATCCCGATGACGTCGATCAGTTCCTTCACAGCGGCCGCCGATTTCTTCAGCGCCGCGTCTTCTTCGGGCGTCAGCTTGATCTGAATGATCTGCTCGAGGCCGCGCGCGCCGAGCTTGACCGGCACGCCGACGAACAGCCCGTTGATCCCGTATTCACCCTCCAGGTACACCGAACACGGGAGAATCTTCTTCTTGTCGCGGAGAATCGCCTCCACCATCTCCGTGGCGGCCTGCCCCGGCGCATACCACGCGCTCGTACCGACGAGCTTGGTGATCTCGAGCCCGCCGCCCGCCGTCCGCTTGCAGATCGCGTCGATCTGTTCCTTCGACATCAAATCGGTGATCGGAATCCCGGCGACCGTCGAGTAGCGCGGCAGCGGGACCATCGTGTCGCCGTGGCCGCCGAGGACGAACGAGCTGACGTTCTCCACCGACACGCCGAGCTCCATCGCGATGAACGTGCTCATGCGCGCCGAGTCGAGCACGCCGGCCATGCCGATGATCCGCTGCTTGGGGAACTTGGTCAGCTTGAAGAGCGCCTGCGCCATCGCGTCGAGAGGGTTGGCCACCGGGATGATGATGGCGTTCGGCGTGTGCTCCACCAGCTTCGGCGCGATGCTCTTCATGATGTTGAAGTTGTCGCGCACCAGGTCGTCGCGGCTCATGGTCGGACCGCGCGGCTTGCCCGACGTGATGACGACGATGTCGGAGCCGGCCGCCGGCGCCCAGTCAGAGCCGCCGATGACGCGGACGTCGGAGCCGATGATGGGACACGTCTCGTAGATATCGAGGCCGACACCGGCCGCCTTCGATTCGGCGATGTCGATGATGACGACATCGGCCAGTTCCTTCTCCGCGATCTGGCGGGCCACGGTGGCGCCGACATTGCCCGCCCCGCCAACGACTGTCACTTTGCGCTTCATGAAACTCCTCGTCGATAACAGGATCGAGACGCCATGAACGGAGAGGGCGGACCTTCAGGTCCGCCTGTCAGGTCCGCCTCCGTTAGGTCAGCGTCCCGCGCACGCGTGGAAAGTTACTCACACTTTCTGTTGAAAACTCTGTTGAAAAGGTCCGACTGCGCGCGCGGATCGTCGCTCGATCCCAAGCAATTCACCGGTTTGCACAATCGTAGTGCGCGCGTTACAACCAGCCGCAGATTATACTTGGCACATCAACGCGTCGTGACGCCTCATCCCGGGTTCCAACCATTGAAAATAGTAGTAGCCGACGACCTTCCCGCCTCCGCGCTCGATTTGCTCCGCGCGGAAGGATGGACCGTCGACGCCCGTACAGGCCGGCCGCCCGAACAGCTTGTCGGTGATCTTGCCGACGCCGACGCCATCGTCGTCCGCAGCGCAACCAAAATCACGGCGTCCCTCATCAACGCCGCGCCGAAGCTTCGCGTCATCGCGCGTGCGGGAACCGGCGTCGACAACGTCGACGTGTCGACCGCCAGCACGCGCGGCATCGTCGTGATGAATGCTCCCGGCGCCAACAGCATCAGCGTCGCGGAGCTCGCCGTCGGCCTGATGCTCGCGATGGCGCGACACCTCCCGGCCGCCGATGCCGCGATGAAACAGGGCAAATGGGAGAAAAAGAAGTTCCTCGGCGAAGAGGTCCGCGAGAAGACGCTCGGCCTGGCTGGTCTCGGACGAATCGGCCAGGAGGTCGCGCGGCGCGCGGGCGCGTTCGGGATGCGCATCATCGCGCACGACCCGTACATCTCCGAGGATGTGGTGGCCGATCTGGGCGTCGAGCTCGTGTCGCTCGACGATCTCTTCGCGCGCTCCGATTACCTGTCGCTCCACATGCCATCGACGCCGACGACGAAGAATATCGTCAACGCCGAGCGGCTGGCGAAGGCGAAGAAGGGCATCCGGATCATCAACACCGCGCGCGGCGATCTGGTGGACGAAAAAGCGCTCGCCGATGCGATCGAAGCTGGACAGGTGGGCGGCGCGGCGCTCGACGTTTTTCTGAAGGAACCGACGACCGACCTCCGGCTTCAGATGCTGCCGCAGGTCGTCGCCACCCCGCACATCGCCGCGTCCACGCGCGAAGGCCAGGAACTGGTTGGCATGGAAACGATGGCGGCGCTGCGCGACTTCCTCCGCGACGGCATCATCCGCAACGCGGTGAACTTCCCGTCGGTGTCGGCGGAGGAGTTCATCCGGTTGAAGCCTTTCCTGGAGCTTGGCGAGCGGCTGGGTCACTTCGTGGCGCAGATGAACGAGGGGCGGGTCAAGGCGCTTGGCGTCCGGTACTACGGCGACCTGGCGCTCGGCCGCAACGAGATGCTCGTCAATTCGGTGCTCGTGGGGCTGTTCAGGCCGATGCTCGAAGCCGGCGTGACGCCGGTGAACGCGCGGAACATCGCCAACGAGCGCGGCATCGAGATCATCGAGTCGCGCAGCACCCGATCGCGCAATTACACGAGCTTGCTGTCGGTGAAGCTGCACACCCCCAACGGCGAACGCTGGGTCGAAGGCGCGGTCTTCGAACGCACCTACCCGCGTCTCGTGCTGCTCGACGGGATAGGTGTGGAAACACCGCTCGACGGAACGATGATCGTGATCCGCAACACGGATCAACCCGGCGTGATCGGTGACATCGGCACGATTCTCGGCAAGCACAAAGTCAACATCGCGAACTTCGCGCTCGGGCGACAGGGCGACAGCGCTGTCGGCGTCGTCATCGTCGACGGCGAGACGGTTCCGGCGAGCGTCCTCGACGAAATCAGAGGGGTGAAAGGGATTCGCGAGGTGCGGCTAGTTCGTGTGTAGCCTGCGTCCGGCTTTAGCCGGACCTCCGCGTTGGACCTACCGCAATCCAAGCCTCAACACTGACCCGTCGTCGATCTTCACCAGCTCAACGGCGTCTGCCGCGACCTTCGAGACGCGATAGCCAGCGACTTCATCACCTTCCTTCGCCAGCACGATTCCCGCATCGGTGTGAAGGACCGCGGTGCGCTGCTCGGTGCCGCCGACGTTGTCCGCAGCGACGCCCTCCAACGTGATCTGTGGAGGAGGCGGCGGCAGCGGCGCAATCGGGACTGGCGGTGACGGCGCCACTTCACCTGTTGTCGCACGCGCGGGCTCGCGGCGCTCGCTGAAGCGGAATGGATTGCGCGACGGTTCGGTGTAGTGCGACTCCTGCGGCGGCCGGGCCTGCAGCCGCGCCGCCTCGCGTTCGATGTCGATGGTCGACACCGGCGCCTGCGGCGCGCGCGCGGCGGGCGCGATCGCGCTCTCGGGACCGTGCGCCGGTGGCATCGAGAAGAACCACGTGGCCAGGATGCCCGCGCCCGAAATGACGGCGGTCGATTTCCAGTCCATCCGCAAAAACCACGTCTATTCTAGCATTTCGGTCGTGTTATGATTCGTCGTGCACCCTGTCGGATTCGCTGATCCTTTCGACAGAACACTTCCCCCTCCACAAGTCATCGCCGTCATCCCCGCCCGCTACGACGCCACGCGTCTACCCGGCAAGCCGCTCGCCGACATCGGCGGCCGGCCCATGATCGAGCACGTCTATCGCCGCACGGCCTCCGCGCGCGGCGTCGACGCCGTCGTCGTGGCCACCGACGACGAACGGATTGCGGCGGCGGTGAGAGGGTTCGGCGGCATCGCAATGATGACGGGCACGGCGCACCGCACGGGAACCGATCGGATTGCGGAAGTGGCCGCGAACCTGCCGTGCGAGATCGTGCTGAACGTCCAGGGCGACGAGCCGCTGATCGAGCCCGAGGCGATCGAAGCGGTGATCGCGCCGCTCATCGCCGATCCGATGCTCGAGATGTCGACGGTGTGCGTCGCCATTGTCGATCGATCCGATTACGCGAACCCGAACGTGGTGAAGGTGGTCAAGGATCGCGCGGGCCTGGCGCTCTATTTCTCGCGCGCGCCCATCCCGCATCTTCGGGGCGGGCCGCCTGAAGGCGGCCCCTACGACCGTGACGTACCTGAAGGCGGCCCCTACGATCCTGCCGTAGGGGCCGGCTTCAGCCGGCCCTACAAGCATCTCGGTCTGTATGGCTACCGCCGGACCTTCCTTCTGAAATTCGCAACGCTGCCGCAGACGCCGCTCGAGAGGACGGAATCGCTCGAGCAGCTTCGCGCGCTGGAGCACGGCTACCGCATTCACACCGTCGAAACCAAGTACGACTCCATCGGCGTGGACACGCCCGAGGACCTGGAGCGGGTGCGCCGTCAGCTGCTGGCGGGCACCGTCCGAACATGAGAGTCGCATGACAGAGCGATCTGAGGGGGACGTCCAGTGAAATACATCTTCGTGACCGGCGGCGTGGTTTCCTCCCTGGGCAAGGGGCTCGCGGCGGCGTCAATCGGCCGGCTGCTCGAAGACCACGGCTACAAGGTGGCGCTTCAGAAGTTCGACCCCTACATCAACGTCGACCCCGGCACCATGAGCCCGTACCAGCACGGCGAGGTGTACGTCACCGACGACGGGGCGGAAACGGACCTGGACCTCGGGCACTACGAGCGCTTCACCAGCATGGTGGCGTCGCGCAACAGCAACTGGACCACCGGCAAGATCTACCTGTCGGTCATCCAGAAGGAACGGCGCGGCGACTACCTCGGTCGCACCGTCCAGGTCATCCCGCACATCACCAACGAGATCAAGGACGCAATTCGCGGCGCGGCGCGCGACGTGGACGTGGTGCTGGTCGAAATCGGCGGCACGGTCGGCGACATCGAGAGCATGCCGTTCCTCGAGGCCATCCGTCAGTTCCGCCTCGACGTCGGGCGCGACAACACGCTCTTCATCCACCTCACGCTCGTGCCGTTCATCGGCACCGCGGGCGAGCTGAAAACGAAGCCGACGCAGCACAGCGTCCGGGATCTGCGGTCGATTGGTATCCAGCCCGACATCCTGCTGTGCCGCACGGATCGATTCCTCGACGCCGACATCAAGCGCAAGATCGCGCTCTTCTGCGACGTCAACGAGGAAGCCGTCATCACGGCGAAGGACGTCGACACCATCTACGAGGTGCCGCTCGTCCTGTCCGCCGAAGGACTCGATCACATCATCCTGAAGCTGCTCCACCTCCCACAGACCGAAGCTCGCACCGCCGCGTGGCAGGACCTGGTCCACCGCATCAAGAACCCCAAGGACGATCTCACCATTCACGTCGTCGGCAAGTACACCGGCTACGAGGATTCGTACAAGAGCCTCAACGAGGCCGTCTTCCACGGCGGCTTCGCGAACAACCTCAAGGTCCGGTTGCACTGGGTCGAGGCGGAGGCGCTGGAGAGAGAAGGCGGCAGCCGGCTGCTCAACGACGCCCATGGCATCCTCGTGCCCGGCGGCTTCGGCTCGCGCGGCACGCGCGGCATGATGAAGGCCGCGGAGTACTCCCGCACCACTGGCGTGCCCTTCTTCGGCATCTGCTACGGCTTCCAGTGGGCGGCGGTGGAGTTCGCGCGCAACGTGTGCGCGCTCGACGGCGCCGATTCAACCGAGGTCGATGAGAACGCCCCGCACAAGGTGATCTACAAGCTGCGCGACCTGCTCGGCGTGGACGAGCTCGGCGGCACCATGCGGCTCGGACGCTACGCGTGCGAGCTCGCGCCTGGATCGGTGGCGAGGCAGATCTACGGACAGGATGTGATCTACGAGCGTCACCGTCATCGCTTCGAGTTCAACTGCCTCTACGAACCGACGCTCGCGGAGAACGGGATGAAGGTGTCGGGCCGATCGCCGGACGGCAAGTTCGTCGAGATCGCGGAGATACCGTCGCACCCGTGGTTCGTCTCGGTGCAGTTCCATCCGGAGTTCCAGTCGAAGCCGCTCAAGCCGCATCCGCTCTTTGCGAGCTTCATCGAGGCGAGCTATCGGCACAAGACCGGAGAGCTCGAGACAGCGGGCAGCCGGCAGCTGGCAGCTGGCAGTCGGAGGCAGTAAGTCGCCACGCAAGCAGCACGTCTTCGTGCTCTTTGCTGCCCGCTGCCCGCTGCCCGCCGCCAACTATAATTGCTCCGTGAAACCGGTCCGGGTCGGGTCCCTGTCCGTCGGTGGCGGGAACCCGCTCGCCTTCATCCTCGGTCCGTGCGTCATCGAGAGCGCCTCGCACGCGCTCGAGACCGCCGACGCCATCCGTGAGAGCGCGTCGCGGTGCGGCGTGCCCGTCATCTTCAAGGCCTCCTACGACAAGGCCAACCGCACGTCGCTGTCGTCGTTTCGCGGTCCCGGCCTCGACGTGGGACTCCGGATTCTCGCGGACGTGCGAGCACGAACCGGCCTGCCGGTGCTGACCGACGTGCACGAGCCCGCACAGGCCGCGGTGGCCGCCGAGGTCGTCGACGTTCTGCAGATACCCGCCTTCCTGGCGCGGCAGACCGACCTGGTCGTCGCCGCCGCGAAGACCGGCAAGCCGGTGAACGTGAAGAAGGCGCAGTTCCTGGCACCGAAGGACATGAAGCACGTCATCGCCAAGATCACCGCTTCGGGCAACGAGTCCGTGCTGGTTACGGAGCGCGGCGTCAGCTTCGGCTACAACGACCTCGTCGTGGACATGCGCGCGTTGCCGATGCTGCGCGAGCTCGGCTATCCGGTGGTGTTCGACGTGACGCACAGCCTGCAGCTTCCGGGCGCCGGTGACGGCGTGACCGCCGGCCTCGCGCAGTACATCGAGCCGCTCGCCTCCGCTGGCGTGGCGGCCGGCGTCGATGCCGTGTTTATGGAGGTTCACGCCGAGCCGTCGAAGGCGAAGAGCGACTCGGCCAACGCGCTGCGGCTCGATCGTCTCGAGCCGCTTCTCCTGAAGCTGAAACGGATCGATGCGGCCGCGCGCGAAACGACGAGTGTCGCCTCGGGAGCACGGGCGTGACCCGGCTCACGGCGATTGATATCGCGCAGGCGCGCAAGGTGCTCCAGACCGAAGCCGCGGCGATCCTCGCGCTCGTCGATCGCCTCGACGAGCGCTTCGAGCAGGCGGTCCGCATCCTCCTCGACTGCCGCGGCCGCGTCCTCGTCACCGGCATGGGCAAGTCGGGCATCATCTGCCGCAAGATCGCCGCGACGCTCTCGAGCACCGGCACGCCCGCCTTCTTTCTCCACCCCGCCGACGCGCCGCACGGCGACTTCGGCGTCCTCCAGGCTGAAGACGTCGTCGTCGCGCTGTCGTACAGCGGCGAGACCGACGAGCTGCTCAGGCTGCTGGAAACGATCAAGCGCATTGGCGCGCGCATGATCGCCCTCACCGGGGATGCCTCGTCCACGCTCGCGCAGGCGGCGGACGTCGCGCTCGACTGCCGCGTCTCCGAGGAAGCCTGCCCGATGAATCTCGTGCCGACGGCCAGCACCACCGCCGCGCTGGCGCTCGGGGATGCGCTGGCGATGACGCTGCTCGTCGCCAAGGGCTTCCAGGAGGAGGATTTCGCGAATCTCCATCCGGGCGGCAAGCTCGGCAAGCGCCTGATGCGCGTCGAGCGGCTCATGCACGACGGCGACGCGCCCATCGTCCGGCTCGAGACGCCGATGGCCGACGCCATGCGCGAGATGTCGGCAAAGACGCTCGGCATGACCTGCGTCGTGGACGCGGACGGGCGCCTGGCCGGGATCATCACCGACGGCGACCTGCGCCGCCACATGGTGAACGCGTCGGAGCGGTCGATTCTCGATCGCACGGCGGCCGACGTGATGACGAAGAACCCGGTCACGGTGGGGCGTTCGACGCTGGCCGTCGAGGCGCTGCGGCTGCTGGAGCAGCGCAAGATCACGTCGATCGTGGTGGTCGACGACGACGGCCGGGTGCAGGGTGTGGTGCACCTGCACGATCTCTGGCGGACCCAGCTGTTCTAGGCTAAAGGCGTGCGCGCGTACCTGCCGCTGCTCGCCGTTCTCTTCGCGCTGCTGCTCGGACTGATCGTCGGCAAGGCCTGGGAGCGCTACAAGCTCCGCGACGGCCGCTGGGTCGACCGGCGCCGTCTCCGCGAAACCCCGCATTACATGCTCGGCCTCAATTTCCTCGTCGACAACCAGGTGGATCAGGCGATCGACGAGCTGACGCAGGCGACGAGCATGAGCAACACCGACGCGCTCGAGATCCAGATGATCCTCGGCAACCTCTATCGCGCGAAGGGGCAGGTCGGGCGGGCGATCACGCTGCATCAGTCGCTGCTGCAGCGGCCCGACCTCACCAGGCTCGAGCAGGCGTACGTGCAGCTCTGCCTGGCGCTCGACTTCCGCCACGGCGGCTTCGTCGACCGGGCGCTCGAGGCGTTCCAGGAAGTCGTGCGGCTCGACCCGCGAAACCGCTACGCGCTCGTGAACCTGCAGAAGCTGCACGAGGAGCAGCGGCAGTGGGCCGACGCGCTGCGCGTGCGCGGCGAGATTGCGAAGCTCGACGCGGGCCGGCGCCCCGAGGACCGGCAGATTCTCGCGTTCCTGACCAACGAGATCGGCACGACCCGCCTGCGCAACGGCGAAGCAGATGCCGCGGGACGCACGTTTGCCGAGGCCATCGACATCGATCCGCGAACGGCGCCCGCGCACCTGAACCTCGGGGACGTGCGCGAACGGCAAGGCAACGTCGCCGGCGCCGTCGAGGCATGGGAGGCGCTGACGCGCGAGGCCCCGGACCGCGCGCACCTCGCGTTTGCGAGACTCGAGCGCGCGTACGCGGCGCTTGGCGCTCCACGGCGGTTCGCCGAGCTCTGTCAGCGGCTCATCGCGCAGAATCCGCAGGACTGGCGCGCGCGGCTCGCCCTGGCGAAACATGTCGCCGCCCAGTCACGGCACCGCGAGGCGCTCGACCACCTGCTCGAGGCGCTGCCGCTGAACCCGCACGCGCTCGCCATCCATCAGCAGATCTGGCAGACGCTGTCCGCGCTCGGCCTCGAGCCGG
>Ga0070694_100002078_pt1 | contig 11890 bp, 11 predicted proteins | sample KBSK1251metaG_FD_65470 | JGI IMG/M metagenome (GOLD analysis project Ga0070694, IMG submission 65470) | Corn, switchgrass and miscanthus rhizosphere microbial communities from Kellogg Biological Station, Michigan, USA - KBS K1-25-1 metaG | ecosystem: Host-associated > Plants > Roots >... | reverse complement strand
CTCGAAGCGCCGGTGCAGGCACGGTGCGAAGTGAGTTACGTGCGCGGCAAGTCGCCCGTGGCAGGCTCGACGTTCGGACGCGAGATGGTCTACGCCATCACGCACGCCATCCATCACTACGCGCTGATTGCGGTCATGGCCCGAATGATGGAGGCGAAGCTCCCGGAGCATTTCGGGGTCGCGCCGTCCACCGTCGCGCATCAAGCGAAACAGACGGCGCGATGAGCCAGCCCTTTCCAGACTGGCTCCCACTTGACTTCCATGGATGGCCCTCCGCTGCCCAGGCAACCTTCCTCGGGTTGTTGACTTTCGTCCAGGAAGACATTCCCACGGTCAGCGGCGCGCTGCTGGCGGCCGCCGGCAAGCTTTCGTGGGCCACCGCCTTTCTCGGCGTCTTCCTCGGGATTTGGAGCGGCGATGCACTCCTGTATCTGCTCGCGCGCGCGGTCGGACGCCGGTTGCTGCAACACTCCTGGGCGAAGCGATTCTTCAATGCCCCGAAGGTGGCGCGCAGTGAACAATGGTTCAGCGAAAAAGGAACGTGGCTTCTCGTCGCCAGCCGCTTCGTGCCCGGCACGCGGCTGCCGACGTATCTCGCCGCCGGATTCCTGCGGCTTCCATTCCCTCGATTCCTGCTGGTCACAGGAAGCGCCGTAGTGCTCTGGACCGGCGGCATCTTCCTGATGGCAACTTCCCTCGGCCCCGAGCTCTTGCGTTGGGTCCAGCGATGGAACTCCGGTGGTTGGGCAGTCGTCCTGCTGATGCTCGCATCGCTCGTCGCAATACGAGCCGCGACCAGGCTGTTAGACGCGAAAGTTCGCCGCCGCATCAGCACCTCATTGGGCCGTTGGGTGCGCTGGGAGTTCTGGCCCGCCTGGTTGTTTTACCTGCCCGTGGCGGTGAACTATTTGCGACTGTCGCTCAAGTATCGCGGCTTCACACTGCCGACGGCGGCGAACCCAGGCATCTTCTCGGGCGGCTTCGTTGGCGAATCCAAGTTCGCAACTCTGCGTGATTTGCAGGTCACCAGCCCAGAGTTCACTGCTGAGGCGGTTCTCTTGCCAGCCGCGACCCAGAAAGCGCCGGCTCGATTTTTCGCCCTGGAACGAATTCAGCACGAGCACAACATCTCGCATCCCTGCATTTTCAAGCCCGACGTGGGCCAGCGCGGTGTCGGAGTGAAGCTCATCCGAACATCAGAGCAGGCTCAGGAGTATGTGCGCAGCACGAGCGCTCCGCTACTTGTGCAGCGTTACGCGCCCGGCCCGCACGAAATCGGCGTGTTCTACTACCGCTTTCCCCATGAAAAATGCGGACGCATCTTTGCCATCACGGAAAAGTTGTTTCCAACCATCACCGGCGAGGGTAAGCGGACGATTGAGGAACTCATCTGGCAGGATGAGCGCGCCCGTTTCCTGGCGGCGACCTATCTGCGTCGGCTTGGCGACCGTCGTTCTGAGGTCTTGCCCGAAGGAGAGATACTTAAGCTCGTCCAAGCCGGCAACCATGCCCAAGGCTGCATATTTCGCGATGGTATGCATCTATGGACGGAAGCCTTGGAAAGGCGCATCGACGACATCTCACAGCGGCTCGATGGCTTCTTCATCGGCCGTTACGACATTTGTTACTCGTCCGAAGAGGACCTGCGCGCCGGGCGCCACTTCCAGATCATCGAGCTCAACGGCGCTGCCTCCGAAGCCACGAGCATCTACGATGCGCGCAATTCGCTCTTTGCCGCCTACCGGACACTCTTCCAGCAATGGGAACTAGTCTTTGCCATCGGGGCGGAGAACCGATGGCGCGGCTCACCGCCGACAAGGTTCTCCGACCTTTGGCGCAAGTGGCGCGAAACAACCGCGCTGGTCGCGACATATCCGCCAGCCGATTGACCTCATGTGTACCGTCACCTTCATCGCGCGGCGCAACGGCTATGCCCTGGGGATGAACCGTGACGAGCAGCTCATGCGCGTTCCCGGCTTGCCGCCGCGCCTGAGGCGAATCAATGGCAGGAGGGCGCTCTTCCCGAGTGAGCCAAATGGAGGCACTTGGATTGGCGTGAATGACGCCGGCGCGACCTTCGCTCTCATCAACTGGTATGCCGTTGCTGCTCGTATTCGTGAAAACCCGTCCAGTCGCGGCCAAGTCGTCAAATGGTCTTTGCCTGCCGATTCACCCAACGCGGTGGAGCAGATTTTCGATGGGCTGCCGTTGAGCCGCACGAATCCCTTTCGCCTCATCGGCGTTTTCCTGGCGGAGCGCCACGTTGTTGAATGGCGCTGGGACCTCCAGTTACTGGAACGGCGGGCGCATTCTTGGTCCACCAACACGTGGATTTCCTCCGGCTTCGATGAACCTGGCGCCCAACGAGCGCGCAGCAAGGCCTTCCGGAAAGCGATGTGGCAACCGACAGTTAGCAGCCTCGACTGGCTCCGACGCCTCCATCGTTCTCACGTTCCCGAGCGCGGTCCCTATTCTCACTGCATGCATCGGCTCGATGCGACGAGCGTTAGCTACACGGAAGTGGCCGTCACGCGCCGGACCGCGACCATGCGTTACATGGCCGGCCCTCCTTGCTGCACGCCCCTTTCCAAAGCTCTGAGCCTCTGAACCTTTACTCCAGTTGAGTTTTTGTACGGAAGAACGCGGAGGGTTGATCAATCGGGACGAGCCATGGGCTCGCGGCGTTGGTAAGGTCAAGCCACGGACCGTTCACCGTGGCTGACTGTTGGAGCGTGCCGAGCTGCCAGCGCAGTTGCAAGCCGTTCGGCTTTCGTTCGCGTTCCAGCCGAGCGGCGATGTCGGCGATACTCCACAGCCGGACGAGGTTGCTGCCAGTAAGGATTAAGGTGGCGGTGGGATCGAACGCGACAGAATTCACCTCCGCGGCATCTCCCGCCAGGACGCGCAGTTCTTCTCCAGTCCGCGCGTCCCAAAGGCGCGCGGAGAAAGATGGAAAGCCCTCCGCATCCAGAATAAACCGTCCGTCCGGTGAGAAGACAGCGGACGCCACGAAGCCGGCAGGCGCGAGCGAACCCAGCCTCAACGCACCCGTCGCTGGCTCGAAGGTTCGCAGGACGCCTTCCACCCACGCCACAAGCAACTCTCCCGTGACTGGTGAGAACCGCAGGCTGCTTACGGCCCCAGCGTCGAATGGCAATTGAATGGAACGCAGCAGTTGCCCATTCGCAGTGTTCCAGAGGAGTACGACCCCATCCCAGGCCCCGCTGGCGAGCATCGTTTGCTCGGGCGAAACAGCCACGGCGGTGAGCAGTGACCCCGGGCTGCTGAACGCGCGAATCTCGGTGCCGGTCGCGACATCCCACAGGTGAGCGCTTCCATCTTGGGGGAAAATGGTGGCGATGCGCTGGCCGTCGGGCGAAAAGGCCGGCGCAACCCCCGGGAACTCGCGTTCGAGCGCCCCGGTTTCTGCATTTAACAGCCGAGTGGACGCACCAAAAGTGGTGAGAATCTGCCTGCCATCGGGGGAGAAGCTGGCGATTTGCGTCCCTCCGACAAAGCCCGCCAACGCTCGAACCTGCTGGGCGTTGGTGCGATTCCAGACGCGGATGAACGCTTCGTCGCCACCGGAAATCACATTCCGCCTGTCCGGGGAGAAACCCACTCCGTGGATGGCGCCGGCAGTGTGGCCAGCAATGCTTCGCAATGTTGTGCCGACCTGGCTGTCCTTCACACGCACGAGGTTGTCTGGGTGCGCGGTGAGAATCTGGTTCGTTCCGGGAATAGCGGCCAGGGAGAAAATTCGTTCACCCGTGAAATCCTGGAGAATCTGCCCCGTGGAAGTGTCCCAGGTAATCACTCGGCCATTGAGGCAGCCAGCGACCACCCGGGAACTGTTGGTGGAGGTTAAAAACCCCTGAATCGCCTGCTCTGCCAGCGTCGTGCCTGGGAGCGGACGAACGAGCCGGCCAGTCTCAATGTCCCAGAGCTGAACAACCAGGTCGGGGCCTCCTGTAACCAGCTTGCCGTCGGCAACAAATCCCAACCTTTGGACGAAGCTGTGGTCGAAACTGCGGATGGTCTGCTCTGTGGCCAGGTCCCACAACCTGAGGCTATCCGCCGTATTCGTAAACGTCACGTGGGCTGTCACCAGGCGACGGCTATCCGGCGCAAACCTGGCCTGAGCGATACCGGCTCCAGGCACTGAGAAGGTATGTAGCAATTCCCCGGTGCGGAAGGACCAGATACGCGCTTTGTCATCTGCGACCGCCACCAATGACTGGCCATCTGGCGCGAAGGACAAATCAAGAACTCGACCTATGCTCCCCACGAACGAACGCAGTTCCACTCCTGACTCCACGTTCCACGCACGGATTACCGCGTCGCCGCCCCCCGTCAAAAGCACACCGGACGGCGAGAAGCACAGAGTCAAAACCTCCCGGCGATGAGCTTCCAGCCGATGCAACAATGTTCCCGTTTGGTAATCCCAGATGAAGGCGCCGCCCGAGCCGCAGGTCGCCATCCATTGCCCATCCGGCGAAACGGCAGCTACCTGCAGATCCCCCAATCCGAATTTGCGGAGTGGTTCTGTGACAACATCTGCCCGCGAACAAACCGTGAAAGCCAGGCAGACGCCAAAAAGCATTTTCGCCGCAAATCGAATTCTTTTCATGACAGGTGATACGCCACACATCCATGGCGGCATTGAAGCGAAGGACCATGCCCCGCTTTTCCTATCTCGCCGCCCGTTGGAGGAACGGGAGGCTGAATTGTTCCCATCATGGGACGAAAGTTCCATCGTGTCAGATGGCCGCATGGAAGCCTTCATAGTGACGACTCGACAATGGCAAGGGGGGAACAAACTGGCCACCGCGACCGCGACGGCCTTTTGCTAAGTTTGTCTTTGGCCAAATTCGCGCGGCTCAACGTCCGGCCAGCCCAGCCGAGCCTTCGGCCAGACCGCTGATGCCATTCAACGGCGACAGGGAACCGTTGTCGTTAACGCGGAAGGCGCTAATCGTGCCGTTTCCGTTGCGGCAGTACAGGAATCGGCTGTTGAGAGACAGCGTCATGTCAGCTGGCGAGCTGTTGGCACCCGTAATTCCCGTCACTCCGTCTGCGTTGAGCAGCGTCAACGCCCCGTCTGTTGCGAGTCGGTAACCGGAGATGGTGCCGCTTCCAGTGTTTGCGGCGTAGGCAAATCGGCCTGTCCCGGTTACGACGGTCCAGCAAGCGGACGTTTCGGTTGTGGGGACCGATGGACTGATAACTTCCAGATCGCCATCGTGGTCGAGGTCGTAGGACGAGACGGCGCTGGCGTCCGAAGCACCCCCAAAGGCCTCAGTGACGAGCAAATCATGTCCGCGCACAGCAAAACCAAACGGCGTTTGGCCCGAGGAGCGAAAGTACTTCGCATGGTCAAGTGCACCGTCATTGTCCACCGTCAACGTATCAATCAGGCCGGTGTCCTTTTCCGTCACGATGAGCACTCCGCCGTCGGACGAGATGCCGACCTGTGCTGGGTTTGTATTGTCGGCGCTCAACGCGTGGTTTGATTCCGGTAGTGAGTAGAGCCTGCCGGCGAAGAAGGCGAAGCCATTCACTCGGTCAGTATCTCCGACCTGGCCGCCCGCATTAAGAACAAACAGGGAATTGCGATGCAACGCGAGGCTTATGGGACGCTTGCCACCGGACGATACCTTATCGGTCAGCACCAAACCTTGGGCAACGACGAGAAAAACTGAAACGTCGTCGCTTCCGGCGTTGCAGGCGAACAACCAGCGCCCGCTCGAACTGAGGACAATCGCACTCTGACTTCCAAGACCACTGCCGGTGCCGCGCCCGCCGGTTGCGAAGGAACCGTCGGGTGTCAGAGTCCCATTGGCGGCTCGCCGGTAAGCAAGGACATGGTTGGCCGCAGAGGCATTGTCCATCGTGTACACCGCGCCACCTTCGTCGCCCCGGTTTCCGTCCCGGGCGCAGGCTTGAGGATTATTGGAAATCAACGCCCAGGCCAGTGCCAGCACTGAATATCGAATGAACGCATCCGGTTTCATACTTAACTTTTTCATGAGTAACTGAGTTCTGTTGTTTTTGCGGCCCCCGCCGGCCCAAATCTTGAGCCAGCACACTGCACAGGAGCCGCCTGTTCGGAGGTAAGGGCCACTAGGCGGGACTTTTATTCCGCTGCTCTCCTTTTATTCACTGGGACTAAAGGCCCAGCCTGTTCACGGAACACTCATCGGAAACGTCCGGACAGAGTAAGGTTTTGCGCCAGTCAGCGACTTATCTCCAGTCTTTGCCGGGAATAACCTGGCCGGGCCAGCTTTCATATGGACGTGGACGAATTGGATTATGAGCGGGTCGTGACTTTGCATCACGAGAGCTTGTACCGCTTTGCCTACAGCTTAGCGGGAAACCCGGACGACGCGGCCGAACTTACTCAAGAAGCGTACGTCCGCTTGCTAAATAAAAGCTTGCAGCTTCGTGACCAACGCAGGGTCAAGGCGTGGTTATGCACGACTCTCTACCGGATTTTCCTTGGCTGGAAGCGCCGGGAAAATCGATTTCCCCACATCGAGGTCTTTTCGGCGGAGAACGAACTGCCACCCTTGACACCGGAGATCGCGGACCAGCTTGACGGCGCCATGGCGATGGATGCCGCTCTGGATTTGGAGGAGCATTTCCGCGTTCCTCTCGTCCTCCATTATCTTCAATGTCTGAGCTATCAGGAGATCGCCGAGGTGCTCAAGGTCCCGATTGGCACGGTGATGTCGCGTCTGTCGCGTGGGAAGGACTTGCTTCGCCAGCGGCTGATGGTGAAGAAACGTGAAGCCGACCTGCGGCGAGCCGACCCGATTTCATTTGAAAAACCGATGTGCCCGCGGCAGGGAGCCTATGAATCGAGATGAAGCAAAATACATCTTGCGAAGTTTCCACTTGAACGGTCTGGACACGGACGATCCGCAGTTTCAAGCCGCGCTGGAAATGATCCAGCACGATCCGGAGCTGAGGGAGTGGTTTTCCACAGAACAGGTCTTGGACCAGAAGCTGTCCGACGCATTCCGCGCGTTTCCGGTGCCACCGGCCCTGCAACGCGAATTACTCGCGGCGCGCAACGTTGTTCCGCCCGCGGCATGGTGGCGGCAGCCCGTTTGGATGAGTGTCGCGGCCAGCCTGGCGCTGTTGGGCGTGCTTTCAGTGCTCCTAAGTCGCACGGCGCACAAGCGTCCGTTTGCCGAGTTCCACTCCTACATAATCGAGACGGCCGCGCAGCTCGATCATTTGGACATCCGAACCGGCGATTTGGCCCAAGTCCGGGAATGGTTGCGTGCACACCGCGCACCGGATGATTTTGCCATCCCAGGCCGGTTGCACGGAAAGTCGAGCGTTGGCTGTCGCGTGTTTTCTTGGAACGAGCAAAACATTTCTTTGCTCTGCTTCGATATCGAAAACAACAAGGTCGCTCATCTGTTTGTGATGGATCGCTCAGTGTTGACGAATTGGCCGGAAGGTGGCGTTCCGCAGATTGAGACAGCCGGCAACGGTATCGCCACGGCGGCATGGAGCGATTCCAAGCGGATCTACATTATGGCACTGGAGCAAGGCGAGCGGGACCTGAGACGCCTCCTCCTTTGACTGACGTGACCTGCCATCGAACCAACCGAAATGAAAAGGGCACTGACTCGGCGACAATTCCTCTCTCTGACCGCCACTGCGGTCGCGGGTGTTCATGTCGAAGGCCGGACGGCTGCGGTCACCACGAACGTGGCCGTACAAGCCGTCGCCTTCGACGCATTTCCCGTCTTTGATCCCCGCCCGATTTTCACCTTGGCGGAGGAATTCTTCCCGGGCCGAGGCGCGGAGTTGACCAACGTCTGGCGCACGCGCCAATTCGATTACACCTGGCTGCGGACCGTCGCTGGTCGCTACGCTGGCTTCTGGCAAGTGACTGAAGACGCTCTGGTCTACGCCGCCAGGGAACTGAAAGTCGATTTGGATTCGCAAAGGCGCGCGCGCTTGATGAACGCCTATCTGGAACTCAAAGCGTGGCCGGATGTGGCGCAAGCCCTTAAAGCTTTGAACGCGGCCGGCATCCGATTGGCCTTCCTATCCAACTTTTCGCGGCGAATGTTGGAGGCTGGAATTAAAAACGCCGGCCTGCAGGGAATGTTCGAACAAGTCCTCACGACCGATGCAGTCAAACAGTTCAAACCGGCTCCGCGTGCCTACCAGATGGCGGTGGATGCGTTTGGCCTGAAGCGAGAAGCCATCCTGTTCGCAGCGTTTGCCGGATGGGACGCGTCGGGCGCGAAGTGGTTCGGCTTTCCGACCGTGTGGGTCAATCGCATGAAGTCACCGGCAGAAGAGTTGTCGGTTGTGCCGGACGTGATGTGCAACGACTTATCGGGTCTGGTGACTTTTGCAACCGCCCACGGTTAGCTCGCGCCTGAATAACGAATCCCACGCGCGGGACGAACCGGTGCAGAGCTGGACATCCCAGCGGTCAAAAGGTCCCTAAAAATCCCGTAAATGCCACGTCTGCCCTTGCGGGCCGCTTACTTGGCTCCTGGCAGCCCCCCGTGGCACAGCCCAACGGATCCGCTCACCTTCGGCGCCGTCACATTGTTGCTGGCTATGGTCGGCGTTGTGGCAAGTTGGCTGCCGGCCCGCCACTCGTCGCGAATTCATCCAATGGAGGCGCTGCGTTGTGAATGACCGCCGCGTTATTTTCTAAATGAGCCTGTTCGGAGTGGGGCTTAAGTGCCACTCACGTTCGGGAACCAAAGGGTGATGCTCTGAATCATAGATGCGTCTGCTGCCGCGTTTGGCAGCGGCGTTAACTAAAAAGAAGACTAAAGTGATGAATCATCCACACATTGCATGCGCTAGCCGAATCTTCGGCTCAGCGATCACCTCCCTCAAGTCGGGCGTGGCCTTGCTGCTGTTCACGGCGGCAACGCTCTCTGCGCAAACCGGCCCGGGTAACCGTGCCCCCGAAGTCCCGGACACCATCTCCGTGGGGGAGACCAACGTGGTTCAATTCCACGGCTTCGGCGTGGGCTTCCAAATCTATACCTGGAACGGCACCAGTTGGGGTAGCGCCATTCCCGAGGCCACGCTATTCGATAACGACGGTAATGTTGTGTCGCTGCATTTCGGGGTTTTTGCCGACAATGGCGCCTTCATTGGCCCGGCGTGGCAGAGCAACAGCGGCAGCAAAGTGGTAGGCAAACTTCCGCCCGCGGCCGTTATCGTTGACCCGGACGCCATTCCGTGGCTGCGGCTGGCGTCGTTGACTACGGAAGGCCCCGGCATCTTTGCCAAAACGTCCTTCATCCAACGCGTCAACACGACCGGCGGCAAGGCGCCTCGCACGGATGGCACCTTTGTTGGGCAGGTAGCTCGCGTGCCTTACACGGCCGATTACTTCTTCTACCGGCGGACCAACGACTGATTGCATCGTGCCCGGCGGTGCTGCCCACCGCCGGTGCACTACCTTCCGATTTGAACGTGCCGTACTGAACAATGCCCAATGTCGCAGTGACGCCGCCCTTTCATGGAAGAATTCGCGCGTCAGAAGGTTCACGCAGCCGAGGGGGCCTGGATTACCTGCGCTCCGAAGAGGGTTGCCAAAATCCCATGACAAGAATGTTGCTTGGATTGTTGCTTGGAATCGCCTCCAGCGCGCTCTGGTCCACGAACGCCGGGGTTCCAGACGCAGCCTTGTCACCGGCGCGAAGAACCGTCACTGCCAAAGACGGCCTGCACCTCGTCTGCGAACTTCGTGGCCGAGGGGATATCGCGCTGATCTTTCTGCACGGCTGGTGTGGCGACCGCGAGTATTGGAAACACCAGGTCAACGTGTTCGCCCCGGACTATCGGGTCGTCACCTTCGATCAAGCAGGGCACGGCGAATCGGGAAAAGACCGGAAAGAGTGGACGATGGCAAGTCTGGCCAGCGACGTGGAATGCGTGGCAGACGCGCTCGAGCTCAGGCGGGCAATTGTCGTCGGGCACTCGATGGGTGGCTCCGTCGGTCTCGCCGCGGCGGCACGTATGCCCGGGCGGATAGTTGCCGTTGTGGGTGTTGACACCCTGCAGAATGCGCAGTTTAAATTTCCTAAAGAGAGCGTCGATAAGCTTTTGGACGGCCTCTCGACCGATTTTCCGAGAAATGTTCGCGGCATGTTCGCCGAATTACTGCCGGAACAGGCAAACCCGGAACTGACTAGTTGGCTTGGCTCCAAAGCTGCAGCGCAGGACCCCAAAATGGCGGTGGCCCTGATGGTGGATTTATTCGGACTCAACACCAAGATGCTTCTGCGAGAGGCCAACGTTCCCGTGCGCTGTATTAATTCAGCCGGTGGGTATCGCTTCTACAATCCGACAACGGTGGAGATGAACCGCCAGTACGCTGACTATCGAGCGGTTCTCATCGATAATGTCGGGCACTATCCGATGCTCGAAAAACCAGCTGAGTTCAACCGTCAACTCCGGGCCGTGCTGGCCGAGTTCCATTAATGCGTGTCGAACACCTCGCGGTGAATGGGGAGCAGGATTGTCTTTCTTCGGCGGGCCGGGCTGGCGTTCCGGCAGCTGTTCGGCACGCGGATTGCGCTAATAAAGCGCTCCTATCTTTCATCCAGGCGTGCGCCCGGCCTTCGACCAATTTATGATCAATTCAATGATACCGTACTACGTGGTGGATGCGTTCACAGACCGGCCTTTTGCGGGTAATCCCGCAGGTGTGGTGTTGCTCGAGGAATGGAAAGATAACCAGTGGCTCCAAAATGTGGCGATGGAAGTGAATCTGTCCGAAACAGCTTTTCTGGTTGCCAATGACAATGGTTTTGATTTGCGCTGGTTTACTCCAAAGGCGGAGGTCGATTTGTGCGGCCACGCCACGCTCGCTTCAGCCGTGGTTTTGGCCGAGCTTCGAAAGCTTCCAGATCGATCCCGCGTTACCTTCTCGACCAGGAGCGGTGCACTCCCAGTCGAACGCGACGGTTCGCTATTCCAAATGAGCTTTCCGGCTCTGCCTGACGTACCGTGTCAGGCGCCACCCGGTTTGTTGGAGGCGTTTAGTGAAAAGGCGCTCTACATCGGTCAGAGCAAGTTCGACTTCCTCATCGAGTTTGAGTCCGAGAAGGCAATACGTTCCGTCGCACCGGATTTTAATGTACTGGCGAACGTAAAATGCAGAGGAGTGGTTGTAACGGCAAGAAGCGACCATCGAAAGTTTGATTTCGTCTCACGCTTCTTTGCCCCAGCGGTTGGCCTAGACGAAGACCCGGTCACCGGCTCAGCTCACTGCATCCTGGGCCCCTATTGGGGCTCCCGGCTCGACAAATCCAAAATGGTCGGGTTCCAAGCCTCCTCACGGGGCGGCGTTGTTCATGTTGAGCTCCGTGGCGAGCGGGTGATCCTTGGCGGCGGGGGAGTCGTATTCGCCAGGGGGAATATCGCAAGTTAGCGTGGCCCTGAAGCCGAATGAGCGCCAGCGACAGGCGTTGCGGCCGCGTTCCTTGCGCAGCCATGCGTTTTGGGCATAATGCGCCTGCGCGAATGGAAGACGGCGTTTCTGGAGTTCTGCAAAAGCGATTGCACGGAGGGTCCTGCGAGTTCACGAAAACAGGCCGCGAGCTTCAGGCAAAGGTCCGATGTGAAAGTAACCAAACGTCACTTGGAAGCCGAGATGAAGTATCTCGAAAGCGTGCTGGCCGTGATTGATCGTCAAGGGTCGGTCGCCGACCAGGCTATGCACGAGAGGTGGAAGGAGGTAGGCGAGTTCAAAAAATACTTCTGGGAAAGAAGCAGCGAAATGGACTTGGCGGAATTGGCAGAGATCCGGCGGTCGACAAACCTGGAGATGCTAAAGGTGGAGTCGAAACACCGATTTTTGGCGAAGCTTTCGAAGGCCCGGAAGAGC
>Ga0070694_100002077_pt1 | contig 11891 bp, 2 predicted proteins | sample KBSK1251metaG_FD_65470 | JGI IMG/M metagenome (GOLD analysis project Ga0070694, IMG submission 65470) | Corn, switchgrass and miscanthus rhizosphere microbial communities from Kellogg Biological Station, Michigan, USA - KBS K1-25-1 metaG | ecosystem: Host-associated > Plants > Roots >... | reverse complement strand
ACACGTACGCAAGGGAGTGACGGGTCACCAGCGCAACTCATCCGGTACCAGGTTGGCAATCATCTCGGCTCGGCAGCGCTGGAACTCGACGATACTGGCCAAGTCATTTCTTACGAAGAGTATTACCCCTACGGTGCAACATCGTTTCAGACAGGGCGCAGCGCAGCTGAAGTAAGGATGAAGCGGTACCGGTATACAGCCATGGAACGCGATGACGAGAGCGGACTCTGCTATCACGGCGCACGGTACTATGCTTCCTGGTTAGGGTTGTGGGTGTCAGTCGATCCAGACTACAGGGCGTCCCTTGAGTGGAGTCCGTTCTCCTACGCAATCGATTGTCCGGTGAGGTTTGTAGACCTCACAGGTCGGGGACCCGAAGACCTACCGGGGTTCGACAAAATCCTCGGAAGAATTGATACGTTTTTCGAAGAGACCAAGGATTATGAAAATTACGTCGAGCACTATTACCGCGATGCAAGACAGCGCGGGTACGATCCGGAGTATGTCAAAAGCTTTGAATGGCAAGCGAGGGAAAGGGGAAGATTCCTCCGCGAGGGTATCAAGGATTCAGTTCACGATTTAATATCGACGAAGCAGGGCCTAGAGGACTCAAACCTGAAGGGCAAACTAGATGATGCCATTCGACGGCTAAATGCTATAGAACACCAAGCAGAGCAGGTTCAGAAGAGTCTGGGCCGAGTGATTACCCCGGCACCACCTTCTCCAGCTGGGCCAATAATCGGCGGCCGCGGATCCAAGCCACCGCCGGTATCTGACAGGACATTTCTCGCCACACATGATGCCGCAGTTGCCCGTAATGCGAAGACAACCAAATTGCCTACAGCGACGGCCCGTTTCAAAGGCGAACCTCCTAGACAGCTTCCGTCCGGCGGCGGCGAGGGTGGTATAGCCGGTGGAGGAAGTGGCGGCTCTAGTGTCGGCGGGCGAGGAGGAGTTAAGCGGGCTGCGGCGACCGCCGCAGAAGATGTCGTGATTTGGGAAAGCAAACTCTTAAGGTACGGCAGCACCGGAGGCAAGGTGTTTAGGGGCGCTGGCAAGTTTGTAATCTATGTATACGTCGCGGTATCGGTCTACAAGGTCGGAACTGATCTGTGGGAAGGGAACTATAAAGCTGCGGCTATCGACGCCGGGCTTGCACTTGGCGACTTTTTTACTCTCGGCGGAGTTTCTTTGATGAAGGATACTGCCGAAGGAATCGGAGAACTATACATGAAAGATCCAGCAATTCATGCGTACGTTAACAAAGCCGTGAATCAGTTAACTGGCATGGACGCGTTCAATGCTTCAATGAACGAAATGCACAGATGGGGTACGGTTCGTCCCGGGGGAAGATGAGGTGGCATTTACGGCAGCCTATCGTCAAGATGTTCAGTGTTGAATTTCGGCGATTTTCATGTTTGCAAGGCACTGCTCCAGTTCAAGCGAACCACACTGCTCGGGTTTTGATCATTGAGACTCACCTCCCAAAGGACACAGAATGAAACTTCAATCACGCAACCTAGTATTCGGCACGCAGGGCAACGACGTTCGTGAACTGCAGCGCGAACTAGTGTGGCTCGGTTTCGACAGCATGTCTGACGAGATCAGCGGCGGGCGCGTCGGTGACGCAACTCGCGCTGCCGTTAAAGATCTGCAGAGACAAAACAGTCTCATAGCCGATGGGGTGATTGGACCAAAGACAGTTGCTGTAATTAACGCGCAGCTTGCCGGCTTGAAACGCAACGTACGAGGCAATGTTCTTAACGCCAATGGCAAACCTGTTGTCAAAGCTGTCGTCAGACTTTTTGATAAAGAGTTGCGTACCGAAATCCAGCTCGGTGAAACCTTGACCGATCCCGAGGGTTACTTTGAAATCCCGTACAAGACTAGTAACAAGAGCACGGCTGCACCGAACCTAATTGTAAAAGCATTTGCGTCACCTGGTGATGCCAGGCCAATCGCTGTCTCATCTGTGGTATTTGCAGCAGATCCCGAAGTCATCATTAATCTCGTAGCCGGTGAAGGTGAATATCGTGGCCCATCCGATTTCGAACGGTTGATGAAGGACATCAGGCCTGTCGTTGACGCGCAGCACCTAAAGATTGGTCAATTAGTCGAGAATAAGAACACTCAGGACATTAGTTTTCTTAGTAAGCAGATAGGCAATACCGAAGATCGCGTCGCGCACGCGGTTGTCGCCCATCGACATGCGGAAGAGAGCGGGCTGGAGCCGGAAATATTTTATGCCTTCTCACGTCAGGGCTTGCCGACCGAAATCGCAGCGCTGCTTTCGCAAGACTCCAACATTCTTCGCCGCGCCCTGACTCAGGCAGTCTCAGACAACATAATCCCACCCGGATTTGAAACAGAAGCCAAACTTACGGCGACGCTGGAAAGCTTCAAGGCGTTGCGCGCGAAGGTGGCGCTGAAAACGCCGCTCGGCAACCTGGTCAAGAGTGTTGTGCCCCAGGAACCACTGCAACAGAGGTTCATGAGTATTTATGCGGACCACTCGGGTCCGATTGAAGACTTCTGGAAGAAAGTCGAACAGGATGCGCAGCTTGGAGACAGCGCCGCGGAATTGAAGTTTGCAGTTGTCCTGGGAAACATCGGGCAAAACCATCCTCCGTTGGTCCAGGCCGTAAGGAACACAACGGGATTGAAAGAGTTGAAAGATCTGGCCGCGCTAAATACAGACCACTGGCAGGCACTGCTCAACGAACACCAGGTGGACGTACCGGCCGGCGTTGAAGGAGCAAATGACCAGGAGAAGAAGCGTAACTATGCTCGCTCGCTCGCGCGTGCGGTTGAGGCCGCGCTGCCAAACGAATTCTTTGCAGCTCGTTTGGAAGAAACCGTAGTGAACGGCAAAAAAGAGTTACTGGCTTTTTTCCAGGCAAACCCTGCCTTTGACATCAAAGACACCCGCGTCACGAGCTTTCTCAAAACAAACCCGAATGCTCTTGATAGTTTGGAAGACAAAACAGCAGCGGTTAAGCAATTGAAGGCGATGCAGCGGGTTTATCGTGTTGTGTCGAAGGCTGAACCCGCTCTGTCTTTACTCGAGGCGGGCATTGACTCTGCCGGCAGCATCGGCCGCATGGGCCGGAACGATTTTGTCGCACGCTTTGGACGTCACTTTGACGATGCTAAGCAAGCTCAGCAAGCGTATGCCGAAGCTGGGCACGTAAGCGCCGCCGCCGTCGCCATACTCGGGGATGTGAATCCTGCCATGGATCGAGTTAGCTTGTCTGTTGTGCCTGATCGAGTGGCGAGTACAGTCGCGGAGATTCCGAACTGGTCCACGCTGTTCGGTTCACTGGATTTCTGCTCGTGTGGCCAGTGCCAAAGCGTGCACAGCCCCGCCGCTTACCTGGTAGACATCCTGAATTTTCTTAAAGACCGCCCCGCGAAATCTCCAGCGTCAGTGCCCAGTGTCAAAGACATATTGTTCACACGCCGTCCAGATCTGGCCGACGTCGAACTCACCTGTGAAAACACCAACACCGCCATGCCTTATGTGGATCTGGTTTTGGAAGTGTTGGAAGACGCAGTTGCTGCGCCGCTCAGTTTCACTCCGTTTCCGTTGGATAGTAATCGAATTGCCGAGCTCGATGAGGCCCAGGTCTCTAACGAATTGAAAGCCTCCTTTCCGCCTGATGCTTTAGATAACGCAACTATTCGTGTGAAGCGCCAGGGCGAGTCGTGGGTAATTGACGCTCTGGACTTTAGCTACGGCGTTCGCCGGCAGCCGAGTGGCAACGTCGAGGTTGAAACTCGCAGCCGCCAGACCAGCGGAACACCAAAAGAGCGCGCCGCTAACCCGCAATATGTTAATCGCAAGGCATATGAAGATCTCAAAAAAGCAGTGTTCCCCTGGACCCTCCCGTTTGATCAACCTTTAGAGGAAACCCGGGCGTACCTGGCCCATCTGGGTGTGCCGCGCCACCAGATTGTCGAAGCTTTTGTTTCCGGAGATCGAAAGACGGTACTAGGCAATCGTGACCTGGCCGCTGAGTATCTTGGGCTAAGCAATCACGAGGTTGAGCTTGTGACTGGGCCTGATCCTACCGAGCCCTGGTTGCAATGGGGGTTTGAAGTTGAAGGCCAGTGGTTGGAGACGATTGCGAAGGTTGATGAATTTCTGCGACGCACCGGGCTCGAATATAAGCAGTTACTGGATTTGCTCCAGACCAGATATGTGAAGAAATCAGGCGGCGTTACCGTCGATTCCACAGACGCTGATCATCCTGACACGTGCGATACCAGCAAGCTGCAACTGCGTGATTTGAATGTCGCACTTGCAAACCGCATTGTGCGCTTTGTTAGATTGTGGCGAAAGCTTGGTTGGACCATCTTTGATCTCGATCGAGCTCTTTTTGCGTTTGATAGTGAGTTGACCGCCGACTCTCTCGTTCATTTATCACACCTGCTACGGTTGCGAAAACGATTTAATCTCCCCGTGCCCCGGCTGGCAGCTTTCTGGGCAGATATCGACACTTTTCGTTACGCGAATGAAGGCGACGCGGACAAGCCGCTTCTGCCATCTCTTTACGATCAGCTTTTTCGCAGCCGCGCAAATCTTAATCCACTCGATGCGACATTTACCGAGGACCCTAAAAACTTATCTGGAACACTCTCGAATCATATTGACGCAATCGCAGCCGCCCTCAAGGTTGACGCGGCTGATCTGGATGCAATGATCCAGTCCAGTGAGATATTTATTGCGGGCGCCGACAAAGCGCTAACACTGCCTAATCTCTCGCTCCTGTATCGCCACGTAACCTTAGCCCGGGCGTTGCGGCTGCACGTAGACGACTACCTCAAGTCCCTCGCGCTCATCGACGTCGCTCCATTTGTGGACGGAGATACCACGAAGACGATGCTCTTCGTCGAGAGTGTGATTCAACTGAAAGAATCGGAGTTTGATTTCGATGAGCTCGATTATCTACTTCGGCAAACTGGAGATGCTGGAAACGGAATCGCCCTCGAAGATAGCGTGATCGTTGAGAATTTGCAGGACCTGGGGCAGGAATTGGTGAAGGGCGCTCAGAAAGAAGCCATCGCACGAAAGTTGGCGGAGATATTTAGTTTTGAGATCAGCACGGTAAGTGTGCTCGAAGATCAATGGGATTCCTTGATTAGTGATCCGACATTCATAGACGCTATCAAAAAGTTTCTCGCGCGATTGGTAAACGCGGCCTTGCCCGAGCCCACGTCGCTCTCCAGCGCTAATTTTCCCGCACAGTTCGAAAGCCTTACAAGACTGCACAAGATCTCGGTCGTCGCCACCAGGTTCAACATTGGATCGGAGATGCTCGACTGGCTGCTCGTCAATGGAAACACGCTTGGTCTATTCGATCTGAAGACGTTTCCCACCGATGCAACTAGCTTTGCTTTCCCAAGGTGGCTGCGGCTTATCAATCTGCTTTCCCTGCGAACTGTCTTTGCCAGAGGGGAAATCGGCTTATTAGAGCTGCTCGAGTTTGCTCACCAGTCTCCCTCTCCGACTGGGAACGATCTTCTCAATTTGGTTGTCGAACAAACGAACTGGAACAGAACTGACTTGGACCTCCTGGTCGACGTGTTCGGCGTGAATCTTCCGCAAGATTTCAGAAACGAAAAGGCGCTGCAGCGACTGCGAGATGCGTTTGACCTGCAGAAGCGTCTAGGAATTTCAGCGCTGCAAGCGAGAAACCTGTCAAGGTCGGAAGCAACCCCCTTGATGGCTCAAACGGTCAGGCAGGCGGTCCACGCCAAATACGAGGATGCCCAGTGGCTCACAATCGCCAAGCCACTCCGAGATGTATTGCGCGAGAAGCAACGCTCGGCACTCGTGGATTATCTGGTTGCGCAAGGCGCCCACGCGGATACGAACGATCTTTACGCGCATTTCCTGATCGATGTAGAGATGGCGCCGTGCATGATGACTTCGCGCATCAAGCAGGCCGTCAGTTCGGTGCAGCTATTTGTGCAACGCTGCCTGATGAATTTGGAAACCGAGGTCCTTGCCAGCGCCGAAAACGACGACGCGTGGGAGTGGTGGAAGTGGATGAAGAACTACCGGGTCTGGGAAGCGAATCGCAAAGTGTTTCTGTATCCGGAAAACTGGATTGAACCTGAGTTGCGGGATGACAAGTCTTCCTTCTTCAGAGCACTCGAAAGCGAACTCATGGAGAGTGATTTGACCGTCGATACCGCTGAGACTGCCTTCCTAAACTATGTTGAAAAACTGGACCAGGTGGCCCGACTGGTGGTCGTTGGTGTTTGCCACCAGAAAGAAGACGAGCTCGACATCGTGCATGTGTTTGCGCGTACCCATGCAGCTCCTCACGTTTACTATTATCGCCAAAGAGTAAACACCGCTTATTGGACACCATGGGAAAAAGTGGATCTCGACATCGAAGGCAATCACCTGATTCCTGTTTTTTGGAACGGTAGATTGTTTCTGTTCTGGCCTATGTTCGTCGAGAAAGCAGACTCTCCGAAGATTAAAGTTCCGGTGTTAGCCAAAGGTGGTGCGCTCACAGATCAAACTGGCAAGTTCTGGGAGGTTAATCTGGCGTGGAGTGAGCGCAAGCACGACAAGTGGACCGGCAAGAAGGTCTCAACCCGGTCCGCAGTAATTCGCCAGCAGACGTTCCCGACGCCAGTTGAAACGAGGCCGAGTAAACTGGCGAGGTTGTCCAGCGTCTTCTTCCTTCCGGAGATTCAGGGAAACGACCTGGTAATTAACCAGGCGTTCGTCACCACAGAAGTTGACACATCACCCGTCGGATCCTTACGGCGAATTAAGGACGGCGTCGATTCGGACGATCGAGAGTCACACGATCCACCGGACGACGACGGAGACGATCACGATCCGGGTGGCCCGGAATATCTCGTCGCATCACAAAACGAGTTTCGCTTTGGCGGGTGTAACTTCGATCCCCAAATCACGGCATTGGGCGATAGCGTAATTGGAACTGGACAGGACGTCGTCAGTGGAACCCAGCGTTCCAGAATGGTGTTTATTGAAAAACCCGAAACCGGACTCAACCTCCCGGTGCGCACCGATCTCAATAACTCTCAAAGTGTTCTGGCGCGAACTCCAGGGTTGTTCCGCGTTGTTACGCAGGGTGCAGATCCGAGAGTCACGCGAAATCCGTTTTTCTTTCGCGACCCGTCGCGCAGCTACCTGGTCACTCCGATACGTTCTTTGTTGCCCGATATTTCGATTGACCCCAACGAAGTTGGAGTCGCGACAGATCGTCTGTTGAGCCTATCACCAGGTAATGGTGCGGGCGTTGGGCCTAACGTCAACGCCGCAGATAGTTCACCTTTTACACGGCGACCCAATACTAAATACAACTTCCAAACGTTTTACCATCCCTACGTTTGTCCACTCGTTTCCATATTGAATCGTCAGGGTCTCGATCAGATGCTTCGGCGGGAAGTTCAACTCGATCCGCTGCGATTCCTGCCGACGGATGCGGCCGGCCCACCGTTTGATTTTAACGATGTCTACGGGCCTTCGAGCACGTTGGTGGCCCAACCTCGTCCGGCTGAGGAAATGGATTTCAGCTTCTCAGGCTCGTACGCTTCCTACAATTGGGAGTTGTTCTTTCATGCCCCTCTGCTGATCGCCGATAGATTGACAAAGAACCAGCGCTTTGAGGAAGCAACGAAATGGTTCCACTACATCTTCAATCCCACCGATACTTCCAGCGAGCCGGCGCCTCAACGCTACTGGCAAACCAGGGAGTTCTTTCAAAAGAGTTCTGAAAAGTATCAGCAGGATCGTTTGGATGATCTGTTCAGTCTGCTGGCGCGTGCCACCCAATTGCGTCGACGATCCGATCTCGCCCCTGCAGAGCAAAACGAACTTCAACGCGTGATCGATTTAGAAGCATCGATAAAAGCGTGGCGCGAGTATCCTTTCAACCCTCACCTCGTCGCTCGGATGCGCACAACCGCCTATCAAAAAACGGTAGTGATGAAATACATCGACAACCTGATTGCCTGGGGCGATCAACTCTTTCGCCGCGATACCCTTGAAAGCCTTAACGAAGCCACCCAACTGTACGTGTTGGCAGCGGATATTCTGGGCCCGCGCCCGGTCGAGGTTCCTGCGCGTGTAACACCGCGTGTGCAAACATATCGCTCTCTCGAGCCTCAACTGGATCAATTCTCAAATGGACTGGTTGAGATTGAGGATCTCGTTCCGGCCGCTTCAGACCCATCCCCAGGTGATCCCCAGCAACAACCCCCGTCGATGTTGTACTTTTGCTTGCCAAAAAATGACAAGCTCCTGGGTTACTGGGACACCGTTGCTGATCGTCTGTTCAAGCTCCGTCACTGCATGAATATCGAAGGCGTCGTTCGCCAGTTACCATTATTTGAACCGCCAATTGATCCAGCGCTCCTCGTGCGTGGCGCCGCTGCCGGTTTGGATCTCAATAGCTTACTCACTGAGTTCGACACGCCATTGCCTGGATATCGCTTCAATGTTCTGTCTCAAAAAGCCTCTGAACTTTGTGGCGAATTGAAATCGCTTGGCGCCATGCTACTGGCGACGCTGGAAAAACGTGATGCCGAACATCTTTCACTTATTCGTGCCAAACACGAGCGAGGTTTGCTCGAAATGATCGAGCAGGTGAGGGAAAACCAACTTCAGGAAGCCCAAGCCTCTGTGGTCGCGTTACAGAAGTCCCGGGAAGTTGTAGTGGCTCGTTATCTTCACTACCAAACTCTGCTTGGAGTCGAGAGTCCTGAAGTTCCTGCGGTTGATCAAGTAATTCCTGAAATCAGCGCATCACCGCTGGCAAAGATTTCTGTCGCGAACGGGCTAAAGCGAATTGACCACGAAACCTCGGAACTAGCTTCGCTGGAAGCAGCTACGAAGGCGCGCGGTAAAGCGGCTTCAGCTAGTTTTGTTGCCACGCACTTTGCTCAGATTCCCGATACAAGCTCCGAGCCAATGGGTGTCGGAGTTGTATTTGCCTTACGGACGCTTCCGAATGAACTCGCAATTAACTTTGGAGCAGAAGCGGAGCAGAGTTCCTATAAGGCAGGATTGTCATCACGAAATGCGCAGTTTGTCATGCGCGCCCATGAATGGACCCTACAGAACAACCAGGCCGCCCGCGAGATCATGCAAATCGATAAGCAAGTCATCGCTGCTGAAATCCGCAGGGAAATCGCCGAGCACGAATTGCGAAACCATCGAAAACAGATGAAGAACGCTCTCGAGGTTGAGGAATTCATGCGCGACAAATACACCAATCGAGAACTCTATTCCTGGATGCTGGGCCAAATGTCTGGCGTGTATTTCCAGGCATATCAAATGGCATACGAAACCGCCAAACGCGCGGAGAAGTGTTATGGCCATGAACTGGGACTCACGGATTCAAACTTCATCAAGTTTGGCTACTGGGACAGTCTCAAGAAGGGTTTGATGGCCGGCGAGAAACTCCACCACGATCTCAAGCGAATGGAGCTGGCTTACTTAGAGTTCAATGAACGCGAGTACGAGCTGACCAAACATGTATCTCTCGTATCGCTCGACCCGCGTGAGTTCATCAAGCTAAAGGAGACGGGTACCTGTAGTTTTTCAATTCCGGAATGGCTCTTTGATCTGGACACCCCCGGTCATTTCATGCGTCGACTGAAGATGGTGAGCCTTACAATTCCCTGCGTCACTGGTCCATATACCAGCATCCACTGCAAGCTTCAGTTGATGAAAAATTCCTACCGCAAATTCCGGCCCGACGTCGATCAAGCTAAACCATACGAACGTGCTGATCCGAGTTCAGAAGATCGATTCGTCGATAATCTCAACGTGGTGCAGCAGACCGTCACTAGTACTGCGCAGAGTGATTCAGGTCTCTTTGAGCCTAACATGAGAGATGAGCGCTATCTTCCCTTCGAAGGCGCAGGTGCAATCAGCACTTGGGAACTCACATTGCCGACTGAGTTTAAGGCGTTTGACTACAGCACCATCTCCGATGTGATTCTTCACATGCGATACACGGCGAAAGACGGAGGTGAGGCGCTGAGGTCTGCGGCTTCTGATTCCGCCCGAAGACTTTTGGAAGAACCTCCTGCTGATTCAGAGTCTCGAGGATTGGTTCGCCTCTTCAGCCTGCGACACGAGTTCCCTTCAGAATGGCACCGGTTTGTTAGTTCGCCACGGTCAGGTAACAACGTTTTGACGGTGGACTTAGCACAGACAAGACTGCCTTACTTTGTACAGGGCCGAGATATTAGTATCGACAAGGCAACTGCTCTTGAGAAATCAAGTTCATCATTACCGAAAATCGCTATTACCCCCGGCGAAACTAAAACGCCAACGCTCGATACGAGTGTCGTAAGTGAATTCCACGGACTGGCCGAAAGCAGGCCCAGTCGAGGCCGCCCCGGGTTTTGGACCTTTGGTACAGATTCCGATCCGAAGACGATAGCGGATATCTTCGTGATCTTCGAATACACTGTAAGTTGAAAGTGTTCAGACGATTCGCGCTCGCTCAGTTCAGCGACATCGTCAGAGTTAGCATAATAATGCCAAAAGCCAGGGCGGGATCGAACCCCCGACCTTGGAGTTATGAAGACAAATTCAGCCGCTGCATACAACTCCTTCCACAGGATAAACAACCCTTTCCCGCGAGAAAACAGTCGTTTGAGCAGAACATAGCGCGCAAGATTGCATATAGCGCAAGCAAGATTACAGCAAGGTGTTAACACTTGTTCTGCACCGTTGTAGTTAAAGCACGGTGAAAACACCTGTCAGCGCGCGTGATTACACGGTTTCCTGCTCTTTGAATCCACCGTATGTTGGTAATCGTAATGCCGAGGTCATTGAGCACAAATTAAATTGGAACGCATTACGAAGTTGAGAGGCAGGGAAGGGAAAGAAATGTCGAGGGCGATTGGAATAGAAGAGAAGGCAATAACAGTCATGATGGTGTAAACGAGACGGGAATCATTCTGGCCGAAGACAGAGACCTGGGTGATGGCCCAGCAACTTGAAGCCGGCGTATGAACGCTAAGACATGAGTTGAGTACGGCCTAAGAAAATGAATGCTCAGATCCCAAACACTGATGAGTGCACCATCAAAAACAAACGAAAGAGGTTGGTTCAGTGAGGCGCCAAAACAAGATAAAGATACAGAGACAACGTGTTAGAAAGCTCTTTTGGCTATTCGCAGCGGCTGCGGTTTGTGCGTTGTTGTTCGAGGAACAAGCAGCTGTCCTATACGTGGCGTTGGCTACTTGCGGACTGTTGATTGTGGTAGCGATTTCGAACTTGGAAGCCAGAGATGTGGAGATGCAGCCCGCCGCCATTCAGCGTTGACGACATGAGCACAAACTCCAGGGAGTCGAGCAGCGCAAGAGAATAGCCGCATAACGATCGACGGCCTGAGCGAACGAAAAGGAATAAACGATAACAAAATGTTTCCAAGGAAATCATAGGAACGAACATTGGAGATGAGGTTCAAATGCCGATTTACAAGACAGTATTGCGAAGAAAAGAGGAAATCGCCGATGGAACAATGGCATTCCATTTTGAAAAGCCAGGAGGCTTTGTCTTCAAGGCGGGACAATTTGGTGACTTTACTCTGATCAATCCCGGAGAAACCGACGCCGAAGGCAACATACGAGGCTTCTCGCTGGCGAGTGCTCCCTATGAAACTGATCTCATGTTTGCGACTCGAATGCGTGATACAGCCTTCAAGCGGGTTTTAAAGACAATGGAGGTAGGCACGGAAGTTTCCCTGAACGCTCCTTATGGCTCCTTCACCCTCCACAACAACTCCAGAACTCCGGCCGTCTTCCTTACAGGTGGCATCGGAGTTACACCTGTCAGAAGCATTGTGTTACAAGCTGCTCATGACAATCTTCCTCATAAGATC
>Ga0070694_100002072_pt1 | contig 11901 bp, 10 predicted proteins | sample KBSK1251metaG_FD_65470 | JGI IMG/M metagenome (GOLD analysis project Ga0070694, IMG submission 65470) | Corn, switchgrass and miscanthus rhizosphere microbial communities from Kellogg Biological Station, Michigan, USA - KBS K1-25-1 metaG | ecosystem: Host-associated > Plants > Roots >... | reverse complement strand
TGGCGTCGAAGGGGTTCGGATAATTTATTCTCATCCAGTAACCGCCGAAGTAAGGCGCATAGGCTCCATCAAACACACCCGTGTGCTTTTGAATTACAAAGTACATCCCGACAGGTGTTTTCCGGTCACCTTCGAGTTCTTTGGCGCCCTGGCCTTGGCCCAGGCTGATGTCGTACTCGTTTAAGATTTGCCCTCTCTGGTAGTGACGCATCTTGTAACTGGATTGGTCGATCAGGATGAGGTTTGTTTCCTGAGAGGGAAGCGGCAGTGAGCGGTGGCTTTTGATGAATGGAGACGGGGCCGTGTAATGCTCCTTAACCCACGCGACATCTTTTCCATTTGATGATGGCCAATAGGTCGGATCGAGAGTTTGATCCCAACGCAATTCCAGATGAAGGTGTGGTGCAAACAGCTTGTCGGGATCCTGACCAACCGTGCCGATGATTTCCCGGCGCCGGACTAATTGTCCGGTGAGTACCTTGATCTCGCGCAGATGCGCATAGACCGATCGAATTTGCTTCTTTTCCTGGTTTTCGTAAAAGACATGGTCGATCATTACAACGTTGCCCCACAGCTTGCCGCAGAAGTCCGCAAAGGTAACTTTGCCGTTGGCAACCGCGTGCACGTCCTGGCCCAGGTCGCTCGCCGGCGGACCATTGCCGGTCCAGTCTTCGCCGGTGTGAATTCCATAGCTGTAGATGTCCGGAAAGTGCGTGGCCACATACCAACCTGAGTAGCGTTGTCCTGTACTCTGGTCCTGGTATGCGCCCTGACCGTCGCGATCTCCGACCGCGAAATCGAAACCATCAGCAGGTTCAAAATCTGTTTTCAGGTAGTCATCAAAGACATTTGCTGCCGTAGTGCGTGGGACTGGACGGGTTTGGGTTGAGACTGCCGTCTGCGAGCACGCAGCGCACAGTACACCGACAATCGCGAGTAATAATTGGAGTCTGGTCGCCGGGGTGGTAGCCACGCTTTGATTTAGACTGCTTACCGGCGATTTTGTTCCGCCAGGTAATATTGCCAAAGCATTCGAGCCGCGACCGACCGGTACGGCCGCCAGCGCTCCGCCATTCGCGCCAGTTGGACAAACGACGGCCGGGCCTTCATTTGTCGCAGCCGGCCGGCCGCCGAGGCGAGAGCGATGTCGCCGTCGGGCCAAATGTCGGGTCGCTTCAGGGCCATCAACAGGTAGATATTTGCGGTCCACGGGCCTACGCCCTTGATACGCAGCAAAGCTGCGTGCGCTTCTTCGTCGGACAGCCGGGCAATCTGCTTCAAGTCGCCGTTCTGGAACGCCTGCGCGGTTTGAACGCAGTAGTGTGCTTTCTGTCTGGTAACGCCAAGTGCGCGCAAATTCTGTTCACCGAATTCGATGAATCCTGCTGCCGTGAACGGATCAATATTCGATCTTAAGCGCCTGAACATTGCGCGAGCCGAAACGAGGGACACCTGTTGCTCAAGAATTATGCGGAGCAGCGTGGCAAAACCTGGCCGCCTCGCCCACATTGGCGGGACCCCATGAGTCCGATAGATCGAAGCGAGGTCCCGGTCGCGCGCTGCCAGGACTTCGGCCGCAGCCCGCAGGGTCTCTGGCGTCAAAATGTTTGAATGGGGATTCAAAACCTGAACCGGGAACTTTGCAGGCATCAGCTAAGATTGGGAACGGGCCAGTTGACGTTTGGCGGTTCGTACCTGGATCTTGTTCAAGGCGACCTCGCCACCATATATCTCGCGGTTAGCATCGAACTCGTACCAGAAGCCGCTCATTTTCTCCCTGGAGTTAATGGCGAGCTTAATAATCAGAACTCCGCCTGAGAAGTGCCGTTTCGCATCGCCTTCGTAGTAAAAAGTCAAAACTCCGCCCGGCGTTATCCTGCCGATTAATTCATAGTTGCCGAACTTTGGATTCACACCAGTGGCAAAAATCTTTTCGCCGATGACCCGGGTGACGATTATCTTGTCCTTGATGGTGTGATAGTCCACTTCACCGGTTTTGCCCACAAACCAGGTTGTCTTCCAGCGGCCGAGAAGATCGAGCATCGCTCCGCTTGAACGAGGGTCCTCATCACGCCGGCCAAGCCTGGCGATTGTGTTGATGATCGGCAGGGCTGCGTTCGTCAAACCCTTTTTAGGTCCGCCTGATAATGGCGCGGTAGTTATGCCTGCAAGATCGGAAGGCAAGCCGCTCATGCACTCCTCACTGCAAACAATGAAAGTGCGCTCTCTGCCGATGGCGCCCATAAACAGTCCGATCTCAAAGATAATATTGTCTCTGGGAACGTATACGCGTTTGCCTTTCCTCGTGGCGAGATCATCGGCTGTCACCACCAGGATTGCGAAATCAGCATCCCGTGTGGTTTCGATCAGGCTTTCCAGCGTTCCCTGGCTAAGACCGAACACGCCATGTTTCCACAGACGACACTCGGCAACGTCCGACAGGATCCGGGCTAGCCTATTTGCGACAGGCAAACCTTCAGTCGCCGACCCGATGAAGATAAGGGGTTTCGCGCCGGCCTGTTTGTGCGCAGCCACTCTCGAGGATTTCATCGCACGGGTTTATTACCGCAAAATCAACTGCAGGACAAGATCAATCGAACTAATGAGCGGTGTGACCGAGGTTACTGGTTTAGTGTTTCAAGGCGAGCCGTAGTAAGTTTTCGAAGAGCAGAGCGTGGAAATACAACCAATTTGAGAAGTTAGAGAGAGCCCACTAGTTGTTTGCCGATGGCTCTGCCACTCTGATGCGCGGCAAGTCTATGACTTGCCGTCTCAAGCCTTCTTTCTTCTCGTGGTCTCCGACCTGAGGTCATAGACCGCCAAATCATAAAGGCACCTTTCGGCAAGTCTGAGACTTGCCGCGCATCGGCGTGGCAGAGCCATTATGATCGAGCGCCTGAAAGGTCGGCCTTGCTCGATATGTTCGCGCACCCATGGCAAGCTACTTGAATTTCTGCTGATAGAAGTGAAATTGTCTTGATGCCTGGGCGTGCGATCTGACGATTTCGTCCGGATGCGCTAAGAGAGACTCCGCGTCAACGGTGTTGCCTTTTGCCAGATAGTATTCCATCAGGCACTCCGCCGCGTAGGCTTGAGTGTCCTCGTGTCGACTGGTCAAGTCCCTCTGGCAATTCTCGAGGGCAGTCTCTCGGCCGGCTTCGGTCGGCGTTGCCCGTCTCAGGGTGATGTCGTTCTCACCGAAACCGCAATCATAAGTGTAAAGATAAAACGTGCCGCAGGTTGGGCATTCGATGAATTCTTTGGCTAATCGTTGACTCGGATCCGGGCCAACGAGGGCGACCATGGTTTGCGGGATTGAACTGCTTCTTAAATCGGCATAGTTGTGCGACGACAAGTGCCGGCAAATCTCGCAATCGGAAATTGGGGTGTTACCCATTACCGCAAGGTCTGTGAGTGTCTTGATGCGAGCCGCAGGACGTTTCGAAGATCAGAAGGCGGTCCCGTGATTTGTGGGCTGGTCCAAAGCGCTAGTCCTTAGGCCGCTTGTAAATGCACTGTCTATGGCTACTCGCCGGATCCACCGCGACCAATTCCCATCCTGCTGCGCCCAGGCCGTTTGCTTGCGCTTGAGAACAATCCGTTTGGAAAAGGTATTCCCACTTCTGCGGGGTGGGCGCCGACTTGCCGTAGGTCCAGGCTCCGGCAGTCAAGGCGATGGCTGCGATGATCGCGAGCGTAAGTTTTTGTTTCACAAGTCACCTCCGCGAAGAGCTTACTTTACGAGAGGTGTTACGACAACGTTACCGGGTTGAGTGTTTAAGTGCGAGCCGCAGGAAGTTTTCGAACAGCAGCCGGCCGTCTCTTGATTCGTTTGGATGTTCCCAACGCGTGCGATTGCTGTACCAATCCTCGAAGGATTTTTCGAGGTGAAATTGGACCGAGTAGATCATTTGATTGTCGGAGCGCTTGACCATCATTTGATTGCGGCAGAGATAGGAGCGGGCCAGCAACTTGAAACCAGCAGGGACGCGGTCCAGTTGCAGTCCATGATTCTGCCAGACACGCAGGATGCGTCCTTCGCGCGTGTAGTCCTGCCAGACGCTCGATTCCGGGTTGTCGATTCCGGAGAAGATTGGATCTTCCGGCTCGACAATGCGCACAAAGCGATACTGATATTCAGTAACGCGATTGGTGCGGCGCTTTTCCTGTTCCTGTTTATCCAGCGTTACCACTCGAGCCCCAAAGCTAAGCCCAATCAACTGGTGGCCGCCGCAAATCCCCAGGACGGGCGTTCGGATGGCTTGAATGAAATCAGTAAAGTCCGAAAGAATTTTCGGATGATAGTAATCGAAATCCCGCAGGGTGCCGCTGAGAACGATGGCGTCGGGCTGAAAGTCCTTAGCGGCTTCGGCCACCGCGCTGACGTGAGTGACTTTGGTCTCAGGCTCTTTAACGAGCCGGGCGATGTTGGTGACGATGTTTTGCAGAGCGAGTGTGGCGATTTGTCGCTCCTGCTTTAGTTGTGCGCCCGCCTCTTTGCCCAGCTCCTTAACCGCGATTTCCGACAGGTCGGCTTCATCGCGCAAAAGATTGTCGACGATCAGGACCCGCGCTGAAGCAATCGTCTTCTCGATCGATTCGTAGCGACAAAAATTGTGTTGCAAGGGGAAGGGCATCGGCTCCGATACTTCGGAGGCAGGGATTTCGGCGACGGTAGTTTCCTGAATTTCCACGATTAGTTTAGTTAGCCGCAAAAAAGCACAAAATGCACAAAAGAGGTATCACATAGAGGCCGGAGTTTACGTGGCTTTATTTGTGCTTCTTGTGCCTTTTTTTGGCCCAATGTTTTGTTTCGTACTCTGCTTGAATTCCGGCACGGCGCGGCCGGCGCCGGCCTGAGCAAGCTCCGCACTTACTTTACCAACTAATTGACGACGAAGGCGAATGCCAAAAGCGGTATTCGCATCCTGGCTAATCTCGTCGGCGAGCAACAACATCCGGTGCCACGAACTCTCGAGCTCGTCGGCGATCGCCGAGACGGTCGTGATGTCATAAGGAACAGCCACCGCTTTAGATCCGGCCCGCGCGAAAACAGCGAGATACCGCGCGGTCGCCAGATCAGGACAGAGCATTCGATGCCGGCCCACCTTCAACTCAATTCCCAACAACGTATGCTGGATTTCCGGCTGCGCTTGTTTCGACAGCGCCGGAAACTGGTACGACCTGGTGCGCATCTTCAGAATTCGTTCGCGGTAAATACGCGGAAGCCACGATGCGCCCATCTCTGTCTCAATGCGTTCGACGTATTCCTCAGTCCGATTCATCTAAAACGAACTAACGCATTTTGACAGTGATTGATGGCCTTGATTGGAAAGCGCTGATGACGCGACCGGGAAAAAGACCAAGATAAAACACGCCTAAGATCGTAATTACCAGAGCCACAGCAACACTCACGGGCACACGTGGCGCTTCCCAGGGACTGGTTTGTTCACGGAAGAACATCACAATGATTAGACGCAGGTAGTAATACGCGGAAATTGCGGTGTTGAGGACGCCGATAACAATCAGCCAGACGTAACCCTGACGCAGGGCCGCGCTGAAGACGACAATCTTTCCCATGAAACCTGCCGTCAAAGGCATGCCCAGAAGGCTCAGCAGAAATAGCGAAAGTGAAAAGGCCAGCACCGGCGAAGCGAAGCCGATGCCGTTATAGTCGTCAACGCTGGTCCGTTGATCGCCGCGACGCGCGATCAACGTCACCACGGCAAAGGCGCCCATGTTCATCACCGCATAGGTCAGCAGATAGAAGGCCACCGCTGACAAAGCCGTGCTTCTGTCTTCCGGCGTGGTTGCGGCTCCGGCGGCGACGAATCCCACCAGCGCATAGCCGGCATGCGCAATCGAAGAGTAGGCGAGCATTCGCTTCACATTGTTCTGCACAATTGCGCAGACGTTGCCTACGGTCATTGTCAGAACTGCCATGACTGCCAGAGCACCGAGCCAGGCCTGGTGAGCGTGGCCGCCCGCACTCACAACGGCGGTGGCGATGGGAAAGCCAAAGACGAACACGCGCAGAAACGAAGCGAAGCCGGCGGCTTTGGGCCCGGCTGCCATGAATGCGGTAACCGGCGTGGGCGCGCCCTCGTAAACATCCGGAGTCCAGACGTGAAAGGGCGCGGTCGCGATCTTGAAACCGAAACCCACCAGCATCATGGCTGCGCCGGCCAGTAATAACGGCGGGTAGAGCGATTGACTGGCGCGCGCCGCAATTAAGGCGATATTGGTCGTTCCGGGAGAATCAGGGCCGGTGGCGGTCCCCCCGTACACTAAAGCAATTCCATAGAGCAGAAACGCCGAGGCAAATGACCCGAGAATGAAATACTTCAAAGACGATTCATTCGAGCGGATATCGGTGCGACGAAATCCCGCCAGCACATAAGTCGCAATTGAGAGTATTTCGAGTCCCAGAAAGACGATTACCAGATCGCCCGCCGAAGCCATCAGCATCATGCCGCTGGTGGCAAACAGCAGCAGCGAATGAAATTCACCGGCCGGGAGATTTTCAGTTTCGAGCCAAACGCTGGAAATCAGGATGGTGAGAAAAGCGACCAGGAGAAATATCAAGGTGAAGCTCAGACGCAATTCGTCGAGCACAATCATCCCGTTGAACGCCGCACGTTGGGCCGGCCAGCTGGACCATAGCCAGATTGTCGCGCCTCCCGCCGCCGCTAAAGAGATTAACGAAAGCGAGCCCGTTACCCAGCGCTGGTGGCGACGCGAAAACGCGTCAACCAGCATGATTACCACGCCGGCGATGCTGACGATCAGCTCCGGCGCGATCAAAGACAGGTTGACGTCCGGATTGGTGGCTTGGAACAAAAGCATTTTGATTCAATGGCCGGCCGCGTTAGAGTACCGACTTTAGTCGGGTCTTTCTCTTCGTCAAAGGCCCGACTAAAGTCGGTACTCTAACGCCCGCATTACCGATCTCCTTCGACTCGGGTGGTCAGCAATTTATTCAGACGCGCGCGCATGTCCTCTTTGTAGGCATCCAGCGGCGCGCGCATACCGAATTGAACCGGCGCGTCCACCTTCCCATCTTTGCCCAGCATCACAATCATCGGCAGGCGCACGCGTGGAGTAAACTGGAGGAAAACCATTTTCGCCGAATCGCGCAGCACCGGAAAGCTTAGCTTGCGCTCTTTCGCATAACGTCGCAGCGCCGCATTCGTTATTTCTTCGGGTCGTTCGATGCTGACCCAGAAAAACTTTACCGGCTTTTCACGATACTCACTCAGAATCTCTTCCAGCGCCCGCAATTCGGTGCTGCACGGGGCGCACCAGGTCGCACCGAACGAAACCAGGACCACACTGCCTCGCAATTCAGACAGGTCAATAACCTTGCCGTCCAGTCCCTGTAACTTCAGCAAAGGATCGGTCGGAAGGTCCTTTGTCTGCGCCCCAGCGACAATAAAAAGCGCGAGCAGGATGATGGTCGCCAGAAACAATTTTTCGCCGGCACGAATCATTTTTGTATCGAAACTCCCTTGCTTGATTCCCTCGACTCAATAGAATTCCCCGGGCCGCTGGAGTCCAACGCCACGCTGGCCGGAGCCACACTCGGGCCCGCCACCGTCTGACGCATCGCTTCGATACTCGCCCGCGACCGGCTCAAAAACGTTTGCGGATAGACCCCCATGAAAAGCATCAATCCGAGCAGCGGCAAGATCAGTCCGATTTCGCGTGCGTTGAGATCAGACAACCTGGTGTTCACTTCGCTGGTCTTCGTGCCAAAGATGACGCGTTGCAGCATCCACAGCATGTAAACTGCGGCCCAGATGACGCCTGTGCCGGCCAGCATTGTGACGATCCACGGGTGACTCACGGCCGTGGTGGTCCAGGACCCCAGCATAATCAGAAACTCGCCGACGAACCCGTTTAGAAAAGGCAATCCGATGGATGACAGCGACGCGATCACAAACAGAGCAGAGAACCAGGGCATGGGCCGCGCCAGCCCGCCAAAATCAGAAATCATGCGCGTGTGCCGGCGTTCGTAAATCATCCCCACAAACAAAAACAACGCGCCCGTCGAGACGCCGTGATTCAACATTTGATAGAGCGCACCCTGCATGCCCTGTTCGGTGAAAGAGAACAAGCCCAGTACGACGAACCCCATGTGACTAACTGATGAATACGCGACTAGTCGCTTCACATCCGGCTGCACCATCGCGACCAGTGCGCCGTAAATGATTCCAATTACCGCGAGGGTGATGACGAGCGGCGCCATCTGTCTGGAAGCGTTCGGGAACAGGCCAAAGTTGAAGCGCAACAATCCGTAAGTCCCCATCTTCAGCAACACGCCGGCCAGAATGACTGAGCCTGCGGTGGGCGCTTCGGTGTGCGCATCCGGCAGCCAGGTATGAAATGGCCATAGCGGCACCTTGATGCAAAAAGCAAAGGCAAACGACGCGAAGAGCAACAATTCCGTGCGGGGTGCGATCACCATCAAGCGGGTGCGCAGCGATTCCATCAGGACGGCGTAATCGAACGTGCCTATTCCCGTAGCCTGCTGGTGGATGAAATAGATTGCGATGATCCCGACCAGCATCAAAAGAGAACCAACCGCGGTGTAGATGAAAAACTTTACCGCCGCATAAATTCGACGCTCGCCACCCCAAACCCCGATCAGGAAAAACATCGGGACCAAAGACGCTTCGAAGAACAGATAGAACAGCAGGAGATCCAGTGAAACAAAGACACCAATCATCGCGGATTCGAGCAGAAGCATCAGTGCGTAGTAAATCGTCTGCCGTTTGGTAACGGCCGTCCAGCTCGAGAGCACCGCTATCGGCATCAACAAGGTGGTCAAAACCACCAGCCAGAGACTGATGCCGTCGACACCCAGGTGGTAGCGAGCTCCAATTGCGGCAATCCACGGATAGTTTTCTTCAAACCGGAATGCCCCGAGGGCCGATCCGCTGCCGCTAACGAGCAGCAGCGAAACCAGAAACGATAGGGTCGTGAAACCCAGCGCGATCCAACGATGATGAGATTCCCGGGCGCCCGGAGTCAGACTGTAGACGATGGCCGTCGCCGCGCCCACCACCGGCAGAAGAATCAGAATTGTAAGCAGATGATTCTGCATCTTTATGTCCGACAAACTTCAGTTTGTCGCCACTGTCCTTTGCTCCAGCCTTTCGACAAATTAAAGTTTGGCGGACATTACCTCACCAACAATTTCAAAACGTTTGCGCCGGCGTACGCAAAGTAACCGATGATTATCAAAGCGCCCGCCAGGATGATCGCGGCATAGCCGCGCACGAATCCGATTTGCATATATCGAATGGTCTGGCCCAAGCGAACTACGGCGCCGCCGACCGTATGAATGATCCCGTCGATTACGCCGATGTCGAAGAACCTCCAAAGCCCTTCACGCGACGTCACGAGAATGGGATTTATGACCGTGGCGTCATAGACCTCGTCAACGTAATACTTGTTCTCGAGCAGTCGCGGCATTTGCATGAGCGGCTGCCGCTGGAACAGGAACCAACCGATGCCAATCCCAGTCAAGGCTATCATTACTGAAATAAGAGCCAGCAGACGCTCCTGACTAACTTCATGCGGATCGTGTGCTTCGACAGGCTCGGAAGCCGGCGCCAGCGCAGGCTTGCCATCAACCGGTTCCGGCTTCGGCGTCAGCAAATGCACTTCGGCCTCACCATTCTCCGGAGCGCCCGTGGATCGAACGTGACTAACTGCCGGCGACAGAACTTCTTCAAAATAATTCTCGGGATGCCCGCCGGCGAGCGTGCTCAAGGCGTAAGGTACGCCGACCAGTCCGCCCACAGTTGAGAGCACTGCCAGCACAATCAAAGGAATGGTCATCGATAAAGGCGACTCGTGCGGCGTGTGCGGGTCATGTGAAACGGTTGCTTCCGGGCTATGTCCGTCGTGTTCGACCTGATGATGCGTTTCATCGGCATGGCCCGCGCCAAATCGCTCTTTTCCCCAGAAGGTCATGACCATCAGCCTGGTCATGTAAACCGCTGTCAGCAGGGCAGTCACCGCGCCGACGAACCAGAGGGCTTTAGCCGCCCCCGGTGGCATGCCGGCAGTGTTGGCGCTCCAAACCTTCCACAGAATTTCATCCTTGGAAAAGAAGCCGGCCCAGATCGGCACACCGCAGATCGCCAGCCAACCGGCGCACATCGTGATCCAGGTGATCGGCATGTACTTGCGCAGGTTACCCATACGGCGCATGTCCTGCTCGTGATGCATGCCGTGTATGACTGATCCGGAACCGAGGAAGAGCTGCGCCTTGAAGAAGGCGTGCGTCATCACGTGAAAAATTGCCGCGACAAAGGCGCCGACACCACACGCCAGAAACATGTACCCCAATTGCGATATCGTCGAATAAGCGAGGACCTTCTTGATGTCGTTTTGCGCCAGTCCAATGGTAGCGGCAAACAAAGCAGTGGCCGCGCCGATAATCGCGACTACGAACATTGCCGTGGGCGCGTGCGTAAAGATCGCCGAACATCTCACTACCATGTAGACGCCGGCCGTCACCATCGTGGCCGCGTGGATCAGAGCCGAAACCGGGGTCGGACCGGCCATCGCGTCCGGCAACCAGACGAACAAAGGAATCTGCGCGCTCTTTCCCGTGGCCCCAATGAATAAAAGGATTGCGACTGAGGTGATGCCGCCCGCCCAAAGCGTGCCGAGGGCGAAACTCTCCGGATTCATCTGGACAATCATTTGTAGCGCGCTGATGACTCCCTGAGCCGGTTTATCAAAGAAGCTGATCGAAGCATGGCCCTTGGCGGCTGTGAGAAAAAAGATCAGCATGATGCCGAGGACGAAGCCCCAGTCGCCGACCCGGTTGGCAATAAACGCTTTCTTCGCCGCCGGAGCGGCTTCTTGCTTGTCGATGTAGTAACCGATTAGCAGATAAGAACAGAGACCTACGCCTTCCCAGCCGACAAACATCAGAAGGAAATTGTCCCCGAGTATCAGCGTCAGCATCGCGAACATGAAAAGATTCAGATAAGCGAAGAACCGGTAGTAGCCGCTGTCCCCGTGCATGTAGCCGGTGGCGAAGATATGAATCAGCAGCCCGACAAAGGTGATGAAGAGGACGTAGATGCCGCTGAGCCGATCCATTGCCAGGCCAAAATCAGCGCGGAAACTCCCGACCTGAATCCAGGTCCACAGGTGGTCCATCACCGGATGTACCGAGCGGAGGGCGCCATCTGTCTTGAACGCGAAATAGAAAGCGAGAATCGTCGAGATGCCGACCGAACCGCATGCGACCAGGCCGATAAGGCGCTCGTTTCGCAGACGACGGCCAAGAAACCAGTTGATGGTTGCACCGGCCAATGGCGCGAAAATGATCAGACTAAGGAGATTGTTTTCCTGCACGTATCTTTTTAGCGGCTTCGCCGCCTGATGTGCCGAAAGGCTCTGCCTTTCCGGCAAATCACTAGAACTACTTGTTTGAGGCTATGCCTCAATTTCGAGGCGTAGCCTCGAGTGGTAATCAAAAACCCTTTCGGAGGCGCAGCCTGTCCGCGCATCGGGCGGCATAGCCGCGGCCCACGACCTACAGCTTCAACGTGCTCGCGTCATCGACATCCAGTGATTCGCGAGTTCGAAAGATCGCTATGATAATTCCCAGACCTACCGCAGCCTCCGCCGCCGCTACCGTCATCACGATAAAGACAAACAACTGCCCCTGGACGTCGCGGAAGAAACTCGAAAAAGCCACGAAGGTCAGATTCACCGCGTTGAGCATCAGCTCAATGCACATAAACATCGAGATGACGTTGCGCTTGATGATGACGCCCACGACCCCGATCGTGAACAGCACCGCCGACAGCGCCAGATACCATGAAAGCTGTGGAGTCATTGTTTGATTGCCGGTGTCAGAGTACCAACTTT
>Ga0070694_100002071_pt1 | contig 11903 bp, 11 predicted proteins | sample KBSK1251metaG_FD_65470 | JGI IMG/M metagenome (GOLD analysis project Ga0070694, IMG submission 65470) | Corn, switchgrass and miscanthus rhizosphere microbial communities from Kellogg Biological Station, Michigan, USA - KBS K1-25-1 metaG | ecosystem: Host-associated > Plants > Roots >... | reverse complement strand
TTGTCGGACATGGTTGCTTGACACTCCACAAACGCGTTCGTAAGATCAGGGCCCAATTCGCGGATGTGGCGGAACTGGCAGACGCGCAGGTCTCAGAAGCCTGTGATGGTGACATCGTGGAGGTTCAAGTCCTCTCATCCGCACCATAAAATTCAGGGCGAGTCCGGTTAATTCAGGACTCGCCCTTTCTGTCAGAAGCCCCCGTTTGATCCGGGCAGAAATCCGACTGTTGCGGAGGGTGCGGGCGGTTGGCCGTTCGGCACCCTCCCTAACGGTCGGGTTTCTGCCTTGCTCTTCCTCTTAGTTTCCCACCGATCAAAACCCCAACGGCGCCAAGGATTGGAAACGTAAACGGCACCCAGGCAGGTTGAGTAGCGTTTTGCATTGCCTCCATCTGCGAAATGTTGCCGGTGCGAACCCGGTTGGCGTTCTGCTTGTTGGCAACCAAGGTGGGAATTGCGAACAAAAGTCCGAGCGCGAAGACTACAATCGCCAGAGCGACCGGCGCCTTGCCACCGCGGGCAATCGCCGCACAAATAAAACCGGCAATAACCGCGATGACCAGGCTCGCGACCAGCGCCATGATATTCCACGCGTTCGAGGCTTCGAACGAATTCGGCTTGAACGCCCAGTCCGTTCCCATCAATAGAAACGCGCAGATAAAAGTCGCAGACACCAGGACGAACATCGCGACATAACCGACGATCACCGCAATAATCGATCTAGCCATGCGTTCGCTCCTGCAAAGTGGCACAGACTGAAGTCTGTGCCACAGTCGCCGGCTAACTCTGCCGTTTCAACTTGCCGCCAATCGCAGCGCCCACTGCTCCGATCACCGGACCGAGGAAAATAACCCACACCGGATGTTGGGCCTTGCTCATTGCTTCCATGTTGGGGACGTTGCCGGTGCGCACTTCATGCGCATCTGCCGGCTTCATGGAAATGGCCAGAGCTCCGAGCGCCAGGCCAAGCACCAGAATCACTCCCGCCAGAACCATGGGCGCCTTCCCTCCTTTAGCGATGAGCGCGCAAACCAGGCCGGCGATCATCGCGGTAATCAGAACCACGGTGAACTGCATGACGGTCCAACGCGTGGAGGCCTGGTACGATGCCGGCTTAAAAGACCAGTTCGGACCCATCACCGTATAGATAGTCATGAATGCGGCCACCTGTAGAATAAACATCACCACGTAACCTACGATCACTCCAATAATCGATCTGGCCATATTTCACACTCCTTCTTGAGTAAGGTTCTGACACAACGAGTTCGTGACTACAACCTGAAAACTTAAGCTCAGCGCATCAGACTAACGGACACGTTTTAGGCTGCCGCCGACAATAACACCCACTGCTGCGAGGAAAGAATCAGCCAACACAACCCAGACTGGATGTTGGGCTTTGCGTATCGCCTCCATAGCCGGAATGTCTTTAGTTCCCATCTTGCGAGTATCAGCGGAGCTATTTGAGTTGCTCATGGCTCCCAGTGCCAGCCCTATCACCACCACAACGCCCGCCAGCACCAAAGGCGACTTACCCTTTCCGGCTATTAACTGACAAACCAGCCCGCCGATGACTGCGGTTACGAAAATCACAATGAACTGTACGAGGGTCCAACGCGTTGACGGCTGGTACGATGCCATTTTAAACGACCAGTCGGCCCCCATCACGGAATAGAGCTCGATGAACGCCGCCAGCTCCAGAGCGAACAGCACAATGTAACCGACGATTACTCCGATAATTGATCTCGCCATACAGGGTCTCCTCTTTACGACGGCACAGGCTTTAAGCTGTGCGCGAAAAAAGCAATCGGCGACTGATGGCTGTAAGTTTACTTGAGTCGAAAGAGTGGCACGGGCGTCCCCGCCCCTGAGATCACGCGCAAGATGAGCATGCCACAAACATTTGCTGCCCCTGACTTATATGCTAAATAGTCATTGCTTCGCAATGGCATTACGTCCGCCTCGCAGAATGTATTTCTGAATCTTGCCCGTGGCGGTTTTGGGCAACTCGTCCAGGAAAGTCACACCGTGCGGCGCTTTGAAATGCGCAAGATGCGACCGCGCAAATTCGATCAATTCGTCTTCGCTCGCCTTGCTGTCCGGGCGCAGTACGACAAAAGCATGCGGCGCTTCGCCCCAACGCTCGTGCGGCAGGCCGACAATGGCCACCTCCTGCACGGCGGGGTGGCGTAAAAGCACGCCTTCAACTTCCACGGAAGAGATGTTTTCGCCGCCGCTGATAATTACGTCCTTCAAGCGATCGCGAATTTCGATGTAGCCATCCGGATGAATCACCGCAGCATCGCCTGAATGAAACCAGCCATCGCGCATTGCCTCGGCGGTCGCCTCCGGATCCTGGTAATACCCGGCCATCACCACGTTTCCACGCACGACAATCTCGCCGGGCGTTTCGCCATCATGCGGCACTTCATGTCCTTCGTCGTCGATCACGGTTGTCTCACCCGAAGTGATCAGCTCGACACCCTGGCGGGCCTTGATGATTGCGCGGTCCGCGTCCGCCAGTTCTGTGTGCTCGGCGCGCGGCTCGCACACAGTGATGAATGGCGTGGTTTCGGTCAGGCCATATACGTGCGTCACCGTCCACCCAAGCTCACCTTCCAAACGCTCTATGGTTGAAGCCGCAGGCGGCGCGCCAGCAGTTAATACTCGGACGCCGCGCCGGGCGTTTCGCCGTACTTCAGCGTCAGCATTGGCCAGGCCTATCAGCACCGTGGGCGCGGCGCAGAGCATGGTGATTTGCTCTTGGTCGATCAGTTCAAACACGCGGCGAGGATCGACTTTAGGCAGACATACATGCGTCGCGCCCGCAGCGGTCACCGTCCAGACAAACGTCCACCCGTTAGCGTGAAACATTGGCAGAGTCCACAGGTAACGATCCGCACTGGTCATATGTTCATGAACCAGCGTGCCGACAGTATTCATGTAAGCGTTGCGATGCGTAATCATTACGCCTTTGGGACGCGACGTAGTGCCGCTCGTGTAATTGATGGTGAGAAGATCGTTTTCCTGAATCGCGGGCCGGGAAAACTTCGCCAACCCTCTACCCAACAGACATTCGTAATCAAGCCAGCCTTCGCGCGAATCGTTGAGCACGACGAAAAACTCTACGTTGGGTAATTGAGGACGAATGCTCTCAACGGCCTGGAGATAATCGGAATGAACGCAGACGACTTTGGCGCCGCTGTGATTGATCAGGTAAGCAAAATCATCGGCCGTCAACCGGTAGTTAATCGGCACCAGCACGGCGCCGATTTGCGGCACAGCATAAAACGACTCGAGCTGCGCGAGAGTGTTGGGCGCGATGTAAGCAACGCGATCGCCCTGGACCACGCCCATCTCCTGCAGCGTCGCCGACCAGCGGTCGCAACGATCGAAAAACTGTTCGTAGGTCAGATGGAGATTTCCATCAACCAAGGCTTCACGGTTGCCGTAGAGCTTGCGCGCACGGCGAGCAAAATCGATCGGAGTAAGCGGAGTTTCCATTGATTGCTTTTCGGAGCGGCTGAGACTCTATCAACGGCGGACTGCAACGAGCAAGCGTTTGCGTCAAAAGCCCGACCGTGAAGGGAGGGCTACTCTCAAAATTCCCAATGTTTGGGGGTATCGAACGTTGCCCTCCCTCACGGTCGGGCTTTTGACACGATTCTTGACATGCGTGGCACAGCTTCACGGATAAGATCCGGTTACCATAAGCGCAAGCAGAAATGCAGCGCCGCAAAAGAGTCGAAGCATAATCGTCCTCAACGACCGCTAGGCGATGCAGTTTGGCGAGGCGGCACGGGCGTCCCGCCCGTGAATCACGCGCAAGATGCGCGTGCCAAGCTCAAATCCAGCTCAACTTCCAAAACGCCACAACCGCCAATGTCTCGCGACGCGCTCCAGCCGCAAGGGCTCGCCAATATCAGGCATTTGCGTATCAGCTTTGGTAAGAATGCGACCGCGTCGATACTGAGTCACAACTTGCTGCAGGACTGGCGCGTCGGTAGTTTCTATTACGAGATCCGGGTGGTCCAAAAAGTAGCGCACGCTGGTCCTGGCGGGATGTATGCCATACATAACCAGCGGCTCGCCTGCTGCCAGCGAAGGCCGTACGGTTTCCGCAAGTTGCAACATCGGCTCGATATCAAATCGACTCCAGGCCGGCATCGCGAAGTGCGCAAAGATCACGATCGCGCTTAAGCTGAGTGTCGTCGCGGTCGCAACAACTTTGACCATACTCTTGCGCCACACTATCAACAGCACGATTGTTGCCAGCACGATTACGGCTGCAAACAGCGTCTCCGGGCCCACGACTGTAAAAGGACTGAGTCGGTACCAAATGCGCTGGTCAGTTAGCGGCCCTGTCTGCCAACCGATGGTGCCTGACAGAAGCTTCGCCGAGTATGGCGCCGGAACGGGCTGGCCGCGCCAACTCAGACCCAGCACGGCACAGGCCAGCAGGCTCAATCCAATGCCGGCCCCCAACAAAACTGCCAGCGACAGTTCCACGCGGGACAAACCTCTCTTCTCTCTCAGCAACGAGCTGACCCGCGCGGCGACCAGCACCATCACGCCTGGCACGACCGGCAAAACATAACTCGAAAGTTTTGATTCGCTGAGTGAGAAAAAGACAAACACCAGTGAAGTCCACAGAAAGAAGATTCCGGTAATTTCCAGGCCGCTTTCTTTCCGCCAAAGTCGCTTGAACTGGTCGCACCAGGCGCGGGGAAAGAAAATTATGAAAGGAAAGCCGGCGCAAACCATTACGGGCAAGTAAAACCAGATCGGCCGTTCATGGCCAAAGGCCCGTCCAATTACTCGCTGAAAATGATGCACCCAGAAGTACTCTCTCAGGAAAAACTCGCCCTCCAGACGCCAGGCGACGATGTGCCAGGGCAAGACCAAAAGAAGAAATGCGATCACGCCGGCAAAGATCATCGGCTGGCGAAGTTCGGTTAGTCTGCGCCACCAAAGCAACCAGAGGAGCAACGGCGCGGCCGGCAAAAGAAATCCCAGCGGGCCCTTGGTCATGGTGGCCAGGCCTGCGCCTATGCCCATCACCAGATAACCGCCCCGCCGGCCACAGCAACCGTCAATTGCGCCGAGAACCGCGATGATTAGCCAAAGCGTCAAAAGCGCATCGGTCATCGCAATGTGCGCCAGTCCCGCTGCGAGCGGCGCGAGGGCGTAAAACATTCCGGCTAACCATCCGGTCAATTCATCGTCGCGCCGTTTGAACCACCCCCAGAGAATCAAAGAAGTGAATGCCACGGCCAACGCGGATGGCAACCGCGCCGCCAGCACGGTTGGACCAAGCAGTTTGATGAAGATAGCCTGAGACCAATAAAACAACGGCGGCTTTCCGAGATAGACCATCGCGCCAACTCGCGGCGTAATCCAATCGCCGCTGGTCACCATTTCGCGTGAGATGGTTGAGTAAAACCCTTCATCAACCAGATCAATCAGCGCGAAGCTCGTCAATCCCGAAAAGCAACTTACCCACAGCACGGCCAGCAACGAAATCAGCGGGCCATGCCTGGACGTCGCGTTGTATACACCGTGCAGTTTGAACGTGGCACGCGCATCTTGCGCGTGATTCACGGGCGGGACTCCCATGCCACGACCCGAATTTGGACGGCCTTTTTGAGGAGGGGGCGAGTCAGTTTTGCTCATCGTCAAACAGTCGCCCGCAGCCTCTGGGCGATCAGCGGCACGATCTTTCGGGGCATGTCGATGGCCGCTTTGATGTGCCGGGCGTGGGTGAAGTGACCGGCGACATAGATGCCTCGGACATTGGTCTCGAAAGTCTCCGGATCATAGACCGGGACTTCGGTGAGTTTGCCCGGTTCAGTTTTTACACCCAGATCTTTCAGCAAAGTAAGGTCGGCGTCGCTGCCGATCAGCACAAAGACCACGTCGTTAGGAATGGTTTTCGACGCACCGGTATCGGTCGTCAGCTTTACCGATGAGTTCGCAATTTCGTCGATCTTTTTGTAGAGAATTACCTTCAGCCGGCCTTCGACAATTTCGCGTTCGAGCGGCTGTCGCACCCAATGCTTCATCGCGCCGGCTTTCGGATCGTGATTCTCCCAATCCTCGCGCCAGATGGCCATCGTCGTGTGCGCGCCCTCTTCCGAAAGAAACAAGGCTGCTTCGGCGGCGCTGTTGCCACCGCCCACGACCAGTGCTTCTCTGCGGACATATGGATAAGGCTCGACAAAGCGATGATGAACTTTGGGCAGGTCTTCGCCGGGAATGTTAAGACGCCGCGGGAACTCCATCGCCCCCATCGCAAAAAGTACGCTGCGAGCGTGATAGGTTTTCTCCGGCGTGCTTCCATCGACGCTTCGGAACCTGGTGCGGACGATGAAGCCATCTGTCTCCGGCTCAACGCCCGCGACTTCCTCGGCTGTGTTGATTTGCAGATCGTGATCGAGAACGAAATGAATGTAATGCGAAAGAAGTTCTTCGCGCGTCGGCTTTTCGCGCACCGGATGCAGAGAGCCTTCGCGCATCTCCAATTCGTTCGGCGTCGAGAACATTGTCCGGCCCACCGGATACTGCCGAATCGTGTTGGCGATCGTTCCTCTCTCGATGACGAGATAAGAAAGACCTTCACTCTGCGCCGCGCCGGCAGCAGACAGACCGGCCGGGCCGGCGCCGATGATTAGAAGATCGAGGATATCCACGTTTTCTATTGTCCAAAGTCCCGCTTCATGTCCAAAGTCCAAAGTCCAATGTCCAAAGTCAAAAAGCCAATGACGCGGACTTTGGACATTGGACTTTGGACCTTGGACTTTGGACCTTCCTAGAATTCCAACGTCCCTCGCGCCACCACCACCGATGGTCCGCCCACGCGAACCTCTTCAACTCGTCCGGGTCCGCCTTTCACTTCCAACTCCAGGCGACTGGGACGATTGATGAAATCACCTTGCTCGATGACGAACTTATAGACGCCATCAGACGGATCAACCCGGGTGGCATCATGATGGACCAGGTAGCCGCCCAACGGACCGGCGGCGCTGCCCGTCGCCGGATCCTCACCAATGTTTTGTCCTACGAAGAACCGGGCGTGCGCGCGCGCAGCTCCAATTTCAATCGTCTCGCGAGAGAAGGCGTAACATCCGGTCACACCTCGAAGAGTCTCGTTGCGCTGCAAAATATCATCAAGCAGACTCTGATTGACCCGGCAATTCCCCAGGTCCGCGAGGGAGCGCACCGGCACCAGCAACATTGTATTCCCCGTTGAGACTGCCTGAATTGGCAGCGCCTCGTCGAGATCTTCACGCGCTAATCCGAGCCCGCGCGCGATGTCGGCCAGCTCCTGGCCCTCGTCAATCTCGGCGCGTATCTCGAATTTTCCCTGCGTCATCACCACGCGCACCGGCTCACCGTCCTTGAATTCGATATCGACGGGCAGCACCCCAATCCCGACTTCATGCTTGATTCGAGTCCAGCCACTGCCACCTTCAGGAAGCGGCACGATGCCTTCGCGCGCCAGGCAATTCCAGGTTCCGGCAATCGGATGGCCGGCAAACGGAAGCTCGCTGGTCGGCGTGAAGATACGCAACCGTCGCAGGACATCTTCCTTTTCCGAAGCCAGCACAAAAACTGTCTCGCTGAGATTCATCTCGCGGGCAATCTGCTGCATTGTTTCATCGCTTAGACCTTCGGCGTCGGGAAAGACAGCCAGCGGATTACCGCAAAACGCCTGGTCGGTAAAAACGTCGAGTTGAATGAAATTGTAAGTTGGCAATTTTATTTTCTCCCTCCAGTCACAGCGCGTTGTGTCAGAACCGCCTGCGGTAGCGGGCGGGCCACTTTCCCTTTCCCTCTGGTTTGGCCCGCCTGCGGTAGCGCGCGGGCCACTTTCCCTCTGGTTTGGCCTGCCTGCGGTAGCGGGCGGGCCGCTTTCCCTCTGGTTTGGCGCGCCTGCGGTAGCGGGCGGACCCCTTTCCCTCTGGTTTGGCCCGCCTGCGGTAGCGCGCGGGCCACTTTCCCTCTGGTTTGGCCCGCCTGCGGTAGCGGGCGGACCGCTTTCCCTCTGGTTTGGCCCGCCTGCGGTAGCGCGCGGACCGCTTTCCCTCTGGTTTGGCCCGCCCGCTACCGCAGGCGGTTCTGACATCACAGCTCGCCACACCAACGTGCGACCTCGTCCATCACTTCTTCATGAACCTGCTGCTGCGGCTTCACGCTCTTGGGGACCTTGAACGAATGCTCGCCGCTCTCAATCGAATAGAGCGTCGCCGGCAGCCGGTGCTTCCTGATGATCGCTTTGATTTCATCTTCAGTTCCAAAGGCGTCACGCGAACCCTGGCAGAACAGCATCGGCGCTTTGACCTCTGGCAAATGTTCGTCACGCATTTTGTCGGGCCGCCCCGGCGGATGCAAAGGATAACCAAGAAAGACCAGCCCCGAAACGCGTTCGCCTTCAGCGGCGGCCACCTGCGAAGCGATCCGTCCGCCCATCGACTTCCCGCCAATCACCAGTTTGTTGCCTTTAAGTTTCTTATGCCTGATCGCCGCATCAATGACTGCGCGATAACATAACTCCAACTTCGCTTTCGGATCAGGAACACTCTTGCCCTTCTCCTTGTAGAGAAAGTTGAAAGTCATCGCGTCCAGGCCCCGCGCCGCCAAACCGGCCGCGACCATCCGCATGAAACCGCTTAGTTGATCTGCTCCGGCGCCATGACCAAGCAGAATAGTCACACCCGCGCGATTACTTGTCGCGGCCGGATAAAGCAGAGCCGTCACGCTATCTTTGTCGACGACCGTGATCTTTATTTTTTGTGGTTCAGCCATTGAATCTCAAACTCCAAACTGCCGCAGATGATGATCGACGTGCAGATACGCCCAGCGCATCCAATCACGCTCTGACATTTCCGCGAACAGCGGATGACGTTGCCATTGGAAGTCTCTCTGCGGGCTGGTTAGACGCGCAATCATTGAAGCCAGCGCATCGAGATCGCGTTGGAACTCTTCCGGCGGGGTGCCGCCTCTCTCCTGATCGTTCTCTGGCATCGTCGGAACCCCATGCGGCCACTTAAGCGGAGCATAGAGAGCAATCCATCTAATCAATGTGCGGGCCGCCGCGTTGGTCTGGCGCACACTAACCTGCCGCTCGCCGATTACTGATTTGAACGAATCGTTGAGGTGGCAAACCATCTGATGCGGCGTCATCTTGCCCCAGCGTCGTTGACTGGCTGGATTGACGCGGCGCAATCGATCCAACAGTGCGGTCCGGTCCATATCGTTAGCCAGTGTTTTCATATTGCCTAACGCTCTGTCAAAAAAGCCTGACCTTGCGGCTCAGCCACCTGAAGTGCGAAAAGCTTATCGACATCCCTGAAATGTTTATAGGGCACCAGGCTCTCTAAGTTCCAGAGCTCCGTCGGAGCGCAATGATTTGGAAGGCTCATTTCGCTCCTACGGAGCTTTGACCGGTTTCTTATTGCAGTAACTATAAACATTCTGCTCCTCCGGAGCTTAAGGCATTTCCTTGCGGGGCACGCCGCGCTGTCTCTGTGTTGAGATTGCTCAGGAAAACATTCACAAAGGGCACTGAGATCCCACGTCCACAGAGTCTAATTTTTCCGACAGACTCCGTCCGGGGCGCAGTTTTCTAAAGATATCTCGCACCTGCTGCGCGAAATCTAACGGGCCTCTAGTCCCTGGGCTCATCCTCCAAATAAATCCGCGGCACGCGATTGCTGATGCCGCAGGTGATTTCGTAGGAAATCGTTCCCGCAAGCTCACCCAGGTCTTCGGCCGTGATCGTCACCTCGCCCTCGCTGCCCAGCAACGTTACGTAATCGTCAATCGCAACATTAGGCACATCGGTTACATCGATCAAGGTCATGTCCATCGAGATCCGGCCCACCACCGGCGCCAAGTGCCCTCGCACGATCATCTGGCCGCGATTCGAAAGCGCCCGGCGATAGCCATCGTCATAGCCGATGGGAATCGTCCCGATTAGGGATTCCCGTTTGGTTTCGAACGTGCAACCATAACCCAACTTCTCACCCGGGCTGACACTCTTCAAAAGTGCGATTCGCGAATGAACAGACATTACCGGCTTGAGCACCGGACGGACCATGTTGGCGGGAAACACATCCCGAACAAAACCATAGAGAGAACCACCGGGCCGGACCATATTTCCCACACCTTGCGAAAAAGCGAAGGTCGCCGCCGAATTGGCCACATGAAAATAAACGGGGTCTATGCCGTGTTCACGACACACCAGGACGCTAGACTCAAATCTTTTAAGTTGCGTCGTGGTGAATGCCTCAAGCGCATCATCATCAGCCGCAGCCAGATGCGTCATCAATCCATCCACCCGAATATTCGAAAGCCGCTGTAACCCTTCACAGAATTGCGATACTTTTTCGGACCGCACACCCAGCCGCCCCATGCCGGTATCAATTTTCAGATGAACATTCGCCTTTATTCCGGCATCACGGGCCACACTATTAAACGCTTCGGTTTCATCCAAACGGTCGACCACCGGTGTTAACCGATACTGGAGGCAAGCCGATTCCTGACCCTGCCAGAATCCGCCCAGACAAAGAATCGGCCGTGAAATCCCCGACTCGCGCAGCTCGATGCCCTCTTCAGGTAAAGCCACGCCAAACCAATCGACGCCTTCGGCTTCCAAACGTCGTGCACATTCAACGGCGCCGTGACCGTAGGCATTGGCCTTCACCGCGGCCATGATTTTCGTCTCCGGGCCAACCTGCCGGCGAATGACGCCAAGGTTATGCGCTAAACCGTCGAGATCGATTTCGGCCCAGGTGGGCCGCTGCCCAGTCATTTCCTGTCTGCTCATTTGAACGGGATACAGTCAAACATAGATCGAGCTAAAGAGAAAAGGCGAAAAAACTTCATCCACAGATTACGCAGATTACACAGATGAAAAGTCGAGCCAGAGGATACTTCTCACAGTCGGAGTCGACTGTTTCTTAGCCCTGCTCCTCTTTTTATCTGTGTAATCTGCGTAATCTGCGGATGAACTAGAAGCCTTCATCACCGCGATATTTGCGGCGAGCCCTTCGAGCGATCGAAACGACTGAGATAAGCGCCCAGCGCATCTCGATCCAGGTCGGCGAATTTGGCGAATTGATTCAGGAAGGCGAGATAGACCGTGTCGGTCGGACCATTACGTTGCTTGGCCACAATCAGTTCCGCGATGTTTCGATTCTCTTCAGCTTTGTTGTACTGCTCTTCCCGATAGATGAAGGCGACCACGTCCGCGTCCTGCTCAATCGCTCCGGACTCGCGCAGGTCAGCCAACTGCGGACGGTGGTCGGTACGATTCTCAGGCGCGCGCGACAACTGTGACAGCGCCACCATCGGAATGTTCAGTTCTTTGGCCAGCGCTTTCAGTTCGCGCGAGATTTGCGAGACCTCCTGCTGCCGTGATTCAAAGCGCCCCGACGAACCTGACATCAGCTGGAGGTAATCGACTACGATCATATCAAGCTGCTTTTGTTCAGTCGCCAGGCGCCGGGCCTTTGCGCGCATCTCCAGCACTGAAATAGCCGGCGTGTCATCGATAAAAATACGCGCGTCGGCCAGACGTCCCAACGCCTTCCCCAGACGCGACCATTCTTCATTCGACAGGTAGCCGCTACGAAACTTTTGCGCATCAACGCTGGCTTCCGAACAGAGCATGCGCATCGCCAAAGATTCGGACGACATTTCCAGCGAGAAAATACCAACGACAGCGTTGCCTTCAATGGCTGCGTGCTGGGCGAGTGTCAGCGCCAGACTGGTTTTACCCATCGAGGGCCGCGCTGCAATCACCACCAGATCCTGTTTTTGCAGCCCCGAAGTCAAAGAGTCGAGACCGCGGAAGCCGGTGGGGACACCGGTGACCACGAGATCGCGATGTTCGACGGCCTC
>Ga0070694_100002069_pt1 | contig 11905 bp, 6 predicted proteins | sample KBSK1251metaG_FD_65470 | JGI IMG/M metagenome (GOLD analysis project Ga0070694, IMG submission 65470) | Corn, switchgrass and miscanthus rhizosphere microbial communities from Kellogg Biological Station, Michigan, USA - KBS K1-25-1 metaG | ecosystem: Host-associated > Plants > Roots >... | reverse complement strand
GGCCACCTCGTTTGCTCGATCGTCGCAAATGAGGAAATCCTTGGGACCCGGCTTATACTCAGCTTCAATGATCTTTTCAGTTTTCTTTTGCACGTTGTACCTGAAACCTGGCCCAGGATCGTCAGCCTCCTTGGTTATGTCAGTGTCCTTCCAGTCCTTTTTATCAATCGATTCTATGTCAAGCCTTAGTGTCTGTATCTTGGGCGTAAACAGAACGTCATCGCGAATTGTTTGGCTCGAAGTCAAGACAATTAACGGCGGATTTTCCTGCAGATAGCGCTCTAGCCAATCATCGTATCGCTTGGTTTGTTCATCACGATCGATTTGGATGCGAACCCGGATATCACTGTCGACGCTCCAGCCCCTTCCAATCAATCGATGCTCAACCGGAAGTTCCGTCACATTTTTGTTTCGCTGATCGCTGATCACAAGACGGGCCGCAATGGTGTTATCAGATCGGTTCATCGTCCAATCTTTAAAGAAACAGATCGGATTTTTGATCACTTCTCCGGCAACGATGACGGTGACCTGCTGCGCCCGCCAGAGCTTGTCATCAAAAACAATCGAAACGATTTCCACTTTGGATGGATACTTGTCAATCTGAATCGGCTCCATTAGCTTGTTTTCGAGCTTGGGAATTGCTTGCTCTTTCGCCAGTGCGTCAGCCACCGTTTTGCACCACTCTTCAAACTCCTCCAGAGACTTGCGAGCGTTCGACCAAACGCGACTGGAGTGCGTGGCAATTCCTCTGGTGAATCCCTTGGTTGCGATCATCGCGTGTCCGGCGCTGAAACTCCGGCCATCCGAAGACTTGACCGCGTTCTGAACATGTTCTCCGATCAGAGTTTTGTACTGTGGTGTAGCAGTATCGCCCGTCTGCTTAACCATGCCGACCATCAGGTATTGGGCGTCAGGCGCGTCGGCCAAGCCGCTGCGGATTACATGGTAGCGAGCGCGGCAAAAACGTTCCGTGTCCCAGAATCCACCGCGGATCCAGCCTGCGATCTTTTCCGAAGTAGTGAACTCAAACACGTAGCCCTTACTCAAACTCGCGCCATTGGACTTTACGTAACAATAGATATGCAGATCAAAATGATCGGTTTCAAAAGAGCGATGTGTGGTCCAGGATGGTACCTCCCAGGTCCGTGTGATCACTACGACACGCTCGTCACTCTTGTCGAACACTTCCAACTGAACGTCTTTGCCTCTCAGTTTTGTCCTATCAAACTTTGCCGAGAACACCACGGAATCAGCACTGCCGGACTTGCGGTTACGCTTAAGTGGTTCTAGTTGTTGGTACACCCTAACTGTTTGGTAAGGGTTAAGATCGTCCGCCGGAAGAGCAGCAGGGCCGGCGAGTGTGCTGCCTGGCGTCGGCAAAAACTTGCCTCTATTAAGGTAGTCTTCAAATAGTTCGGGAAGCAGTTCCATCCATCCTTCGTCAGATGCATACAGGGCCTGAATCTCCGGCGCACCTTTGGCATCGCTACGATCAGCGATTAACAACGCGTTTCCCTTTTTTTCCGGATCCATTCTCGTCACGCGGCCAATAACCTGTATCGTATAGGGCAACGTCTGCGGCAGATCGTGGAAAACAGCAATTCTCAAGTTCGGCACATCGATGCCTTCGCTGCCGATGTCGACACAAATAAAACCGTCTAATTCACTCTTCTTGACCTTCTCGAGCACCTCGTGGTTGTCCTTGAATGATTTGTCGGAGTGAATCACCTCAAGGTTTTTGAGACCTGCCGCCGAATAAACAGTTTTCAGTTCTTCGGAATGGTTAATGTCTCTTGCCTTAACGATCATTGCTATTTCGGGAGCTTTCTTTCTTTCCTGGAAAAAGCGGTCTCGGCATGCTCTTGCCAGTTCCGCGTCGCGATTAATCTTGTCGGTTTCAAGTGCCACCAACTCAACTGGTCGATAGATCCCGTCTTTGATGGCGCTGGAAATGGGGTAGACATAGATTGGCTTGGCCCGAATTCGTTTTCGATCTCGCCGAAACGGCGTAGCCGTGAACAGCAGCACTTTAGCCGCGTGAACCTGATCCAGGAATGCGGTCCATGTATCAGCCGCGCTGTGGTGTGCCTCGTCTACGAACACAAGATCGAATTCCGGATTCGCAGTATGATCAGCTCCGAATAGATTCGGCGGTGGAGACGACTGAATTGCATTTGGAGTGGTGACGACAACGTCAAATGACAGGAGTTTCCTCCAGTCTGCAGCGTTGTTGAGCTCGGTCTCGTTCTCTTTTACTCTTGGTCCATCTTTCAGATTTCTTTTCAGCGCGCCAATGTGATGCGACAACTGCCGCAGCGATCTGAACTCGTTAGCAGTTTGCTCGCGCGAGAACATGGACGGAGTAATAATGAAGACGCGCCGCGCGCTCAACTCGAAGGCAAGCGCCATCATCACCGCCGTCTTTCCGGCACCAGTCGGTAAATTGATTAGACCGCGAGCGTTTGACGCAGTGAAATGAGACTTCGCGGCCCAGATCGCTCCTAATTGGCAATTGCGAAATCCGTTGGAATCTTTAGACGCTTGTTTGAGGATTAGCGAGGTTTGGTATTTTCTGAAAAAGTTTTTCATGAGGGGGACCTCCGTTGAAGCCAGTATTCAGCTTCGGTTTGATATTGTTTTATTCCACCGGAACCTCCCGAGATTGACCGCGACATCTGATAAGCGGGATTTTTGATAGCGCCAGTTGTAATCAAACTGTCTCAACAGATCCTTGTTGTCTGTATTGCCCACCAGCAGGCTATAAAAGCGTACTCCCTGCTGGCGGGCCTCGTTCATTGCCTGAACCTGATGAGACGCAAAAACATCCGCGTCGCCGTCAGTCAGGAACATCATGTCAGCTTTGCTGAATTCAGGCGTCTCCAACATCCTGAGTCCATCATTGAGCGCGTTCGCCAACTTGGTTCCTCCGTGAAAAGATAGCGAGAGAAACTTGATCAATTTCTCTAGCGAGCCGCTTTTTTTAGGGTTAAGGACGATTGAATCAGCCGCGACTGAAAATGAAATCACGTGGACTGAGCGGCGCTGGCGGAAAGCGATTCTGACGATTGCCAGCGTCAAAGCTTTAGCATCTGCTTCAGATTTACCTCTCATGGAGCCACTCGTATCAACCGCGAGAATAATTGGTCCGCGCCGCTGGGTTGCTGACTCTTGTTTGACTCTTCCCCGCGAAGTGATTCCGCGCGAGCGCATTTCAGGCTGGTAGTCGTAGGTCAGTAATTTCTTCTCAGCAAATTTCAGAAAAAATAGATCTTCAGTCTGCCGAGAAGACAAGAGCACAACTTCAGAGCTAATAATCGCAGAGATGTCGTCGCTCTCACGGACGCCGACGACCGACGATTTCGCCGCTCGATCAATGACCAGCTCTCGTGGCTTTGAAAAGCTCTTTAACATTCGCCGGTTATGCTCGGACTCCGCGTCGTCGAGACGACCAAGACGATCGGCGATCGCGCTGATCTGCTTTTGCTGCTGCAAGATCTCCTCGGACTTCTGAAACAGATCAAAAACAGATTCGTGCTGGCTCGATCCTGAAAGGTCCCACGCAGAAGCAAAATAGCGCCGTATTGGAGCGAGTAATTCTGCCCAGGCACAGAATCGCGCAATTCGCGACTTCATTTCCTCCAATACCTGATAATCGTGCTCTTTACCCACCCCAGACTTGAGAGATTGCCGCTTGGCTTTGCGCGCTAACTCCCAATCGTCAAATATTGTTTGCTTAAATTTTTCAAACGCCGCTGTATCTTCGCTGTCTGTCCGTCGCAGATATTTTGCTTCCTGGTCATAAAACGAGATTGGAATTTCGCTCTCGTCATAGTTCTCAGCCAGAAATCGGCGATAACGATTATTTCCCGACCACTTTTTTGCGTGTGTCTGCGCGTCGATGACACGAAAGCTCTTGAGCAGTTTGTCTTCGCGAGCAAACTCGTCGTCGTAGATGGCGATTGTTGATGTAGAGGCGAGGCGACTGAGTATTTCGGCTCGCACGACATCGGTCTCGTCCGGGTAGTCACGCAGGAAAGAATCGATAGCAGGTTCATGCAATAACTGATCGCGACGTTCAGCTAATTCCTGCTGCTCTTCACGAAAGCGAGCGCTCGGTTGAGAGGAGAGCATTGGGGGCTGACGATACGGATCCAGAGTTCTCTGAGCACTATGGCGTTCAGCCGGCACTTTATTCCAGCCCCTTTCGTTTGGCGAACGTCGCAACTTCCTGCAACAGTTTGTCCAGTTGCCGATTAGCTTTTTGCCAGGCATCCGAGAGTCGATCGAGAACTTCCGACGACAGGTCGACGAAGAGGTGCGTGCGCCCGTCGGGAAGAGTGTCAGGACTTCCTCTTCGCTCCTCGAGCTTCGCGCGAAACTCGTCGAGTTCCGTTAAGTAATTTTGCGCCTCCTCGCTGGAACGATTAACGACGTTCCCTTCTTGTGGCTCCAACGTGTGTATTAGCCGAAAACGCGCAGGTGAGAAAGAGTTGAGCGGCGGAGAAGTATCGTCCTTCTTTAGCATTATGTACTCGGGTGTTGGGCCACTCCGCGCCAGAACCTTTGCCTTTCGATCACCGGGTCCGAGAAGATAAATCGGCCTGAACGTTGTAGTGAGAGATTCGTAGTATTTCTTCGGCAGCTTGTCGAAATGGCCCATCTCAGGATCGCTGAGTAAGCCGTCGTTTTCTGAAAGATCGATTCTGTAGTGACCGGAGAAAGCTGCTGGCATAACGAATTTAGTACCGGGCAGCTTATCTGCGTTTTCCTGAAGCCGCTGCCATTGTTCCCTCAAACCGAAAGCGCCAAGCCGGCTCTCAATGGCAGAGATGACCATTTGCCGAGCTTGATGGATTTGTTCTTGATCGTTCCAGATGCAATAGGAGATTAGGTAGCAATCGAGTTCATTCACGGCGAACCGGCCATTGCACAGCGCAGACGTCCGCATGAGTCTGCCGATCTTTTTCCAACGCCTGTCTGAAACATACATCTCGCGAAACTTGTTAGGTTTATCCTTGTCGTTATCTTCCTTTTCCGCCCCCTCTTCCGCCTCCTTTCCCACACGTTTGTTAAACTCGGTGATTTGGGGAATCACATCATCCATAATTGCCAATACGTCATCGGGAATCGTCACGTTGTCAATCTGGTGATCGAGAGATTCAAGTTCCGTTTTGTGAAACCGTTCGTCGTCTCCCACCAGCACTTCCATTCGTGAGCTGCCCCTGATCATTTCATGACGATGTTGTGGTTTGTCGATGTTGCCTACTTCGAGCCGCACCAAAAAACGGTCCCAGAGCGCTTCCAGCCCCTCATCTTCGTTAGGTAGTTCATTGGAAGCGGAGATCAGCGCCCGTAACGGAATCGGTTGATCCACGCCGTCGTTACGAAAGATTCTTTCATTGATTGCGGTAAGTAGTGCGTTCTGGATGGATGGTCCGGCTTTCCATATTTCGTCGAGGAAGACCACCTCCGCGCCAGGAAGGTAGGATTGGGTTCTTCGTTCAAGTCGATCCTTTTTCAATCCGGCTATCGACACTGGCCCAAAAATCTCGTCCGGTGTGCTAAACCGGTTCATCAGATACTCAAAAGCCCTAGCATCCCGAGTAAAGAGTTCTTTGATACGGCGCGCGATCAAACTCTTGGCCACGCCAGGCGGGCCGAGGAGAAAAACACTCTCACGCGCGAGTGATGCCAAAATACAGAGACGCACCGCTTCTTCGCGCTCGAACAAATTAAGATGGAGCTTTTTGATGAGGGAATCCAGACGCTTCGGTAGCGCCGTAGGATCTACAACTGCCTTCGCCTTAGTCAGTTCGGTGGTGAGCTGTTGCCCCCAGTTACCATCGGCGTCCAGCTTTAACACTTTCAGCGGCAGGGATTCACGCGCGTCAGCCTGAGCGATAATGATTCCGTTGACGTTAGGACGCTTGGCGACGAATCGACAGATTTGGTCCATACTGTCCACGGCGCCCTTTTGTTTCCCACGTGGTTTCTCTGGGCCCGCCAGAATTACGATGAACCTTTTTTCAGCGGAGATCTGCTCTGCGTTGGGCATCGTCCTTGACGACGAAACCGCGGATCTCACGCGGAACGTGTCCCACAGAAACTGCTCCACAATTCGAACTGCCTCATCCGGACCGCCACATGGCACCAGGAGAACGGGAGCATCTTTTCTGTCCTGATGTTGATCTTGAAATATAGGTTCGGGTGCGCTCATCGGAGCCAGCCAAATCGAAAAGGCTTCCAAGGTAAAAACAACGATGTCTTTCTCACGGCATCTAAGAAGTGAACCACGCTTGACGGTGCCACTACTCGTCTCTCTCAATCATCTCACTATTTACAAAATGTGCGCCTGTTTGGGTAATTGAGGAATCATCTGAGGTCGCCCAGTTAGAGTTGTGTCAGATTCTGTCTAAGAACAAAGTATCGAGGTGCAAGCCGCTGGTAATCAATGGGAGCGGCATGGTATGAGAACCTTATCGAGGCCTTATTTTAGTTCTTTGAGGCTTGCTTCGGCAATAAAAAGCAGGTACGGCAGATGGTGGCTCAGTGGGAGTGGCGGTATTTCGCTCTTCGCCCGAGATGACGACTCAATCCGAAAGAATTCAGCGGGTCTCCAAGGTTCACACCATGAGTCGTTTCAGATCTAACAGTTAACCGACAAAAGATAAAGGCGTATCTAACTCTGGGGAAACGATACGTTCGGTCGTTCTGCTTCACTTTTCAGCGAAGCCCTTTTTCTTGCGAAAACAAGCAGTCAACTCAACGTTGAGCTACTCTCATAGACTCTCACTCTAGATGCGGGAGAATTTAGGCTCTACGTCCAAAACGGAAAGAAGGTAGACCTCCAAACGCTTGGACTTTGAACGTGCCAAACAAATAAGAGCCTAGCATTTCCTCCTTCTAAGGCGAGGCGATTCTTCGTAGCCTAAAGCACGTTAGTCAATGTGGTACAAGTTTAACCGTGCAGGGTGACATCTGGTTTGAATACCACGAAACGCTGTTCGACGACAGCTTGCACATACATTGGAATTCACAATGTCTATAAAGTCGAGAACTTAGCGTCGCAAAACCAACGGTTAGTTGGAGCGGGCGCTGCGTATCACACATCATCTGCTCGAACCTGCAACCTTCTAATGAGCCGGTCCATTAAGGTCCACTAATCGTGGAGACAAGGCCTCTGGACAAAGGGGTACAAAAAGGGGTACATTTTCGCAACCTCTTTTGAAATCTGAGGTTTTTCTTAGCTTTTCTTAGTGAGCGGGAGTAGCTCAGTGGTAGAGCATCGCCTTGCCAAGGCGAGGGTCGCGAGTTCAAATCTCGTCTCCCGCTCCACGAAATCGAGGATGAAGGCGGACGGATGAAGACGAGCAATGCTTGCTTCATTTTCCGCCTTCAGCCTTTTAATCCTCACCGCCCATAACAGCATTGACGGACAAATCAATTAGGAATAGAGTGCTGCCACTTTTCCCCCAAAACATTTGTTTTTTCCAAGCGAGGAGAGAATTATGACCAAGCAAGGAACAGGGACCGAGTTGGCACCAGAAGACTATCTTCAACTCATCAACCAAGCCAACGGTGTTTTTCAGCAACGATTTCCATTGATGCTCACGTACAACGCCATCGGCGCGCCGCGCGCTGGTACCGTCGCGAAGAGTGCCAACGACTTAGTCACGTGGCTCTTTTGGGGAACGAACAAACGCGTGACGGCGATACTGCGATATGAGAACGGCTCATTCGGCGAGCCACAAACGATCACACCGCCGCTGGGGATCGCAAACATCCCGCTTCCCCAAGGCACGATCCTGCTTCCGCAGGCGATCTCGATTCTGAATAGCAAAGGATTCACGAACGGCTTCGTGTCCGTGGGGTTGGGAACTCCGGTCGTGCCGCAGGCGCAACCGATGTTCTGGTTCTGCGTGAACAACATGACCCAAGGTGTGTCGGCGAGCACCGGCGAATTCTTTTCGGATTTGTTCCCGTGCCACCCGATCGACGCCTCGAATTAGAGGAAATTCGACCCAAATCTTTCAGGGCGCTGGATTTTGCCAGCGCCCTTTTTCATGGTAGAGTCCCGCTCGAAGACTCAAGCAGCCCTACGGCGGCGTAGCCAAGTGGTAAGGCAGAGGTCTGCAAAACCTTTATTCATCGGTTCGATTCCGATCGCCGCCTCCAGAACGTCAATCGACTCACGCGCTTACAAACACGGCAAGATAGCGATTCTGTGATCCTGGTCTGACCCGAATGGTTCAAAAAAAGAAATTACAAGTATTTATTTCTTCTACCTTCGCGGATCTAAAAGAGGAGCGACAGGCAGCAGTTGAAGCCATTCTGACGGCTGGTCACATACCAGCGGGAATGGAACTATTCACGGCAGGCGATGAGTCGCAGATGAATGTCATCAAGCGATGGATCGATGAATCAGATGTTTATCTGCTAATTTTGGCTGGTCGGTATGGAAGTATTGAACCAACGACACAGAAGAGCTACATCCATTTGGAATATGAATATGCTGTCGAAAAACAGAAGCCGATGTTTGCGGTAGTAATCGATGAAGAATACTTAGAGCGAAAACTGAAAAAATACGGGTTTGAGGTTATCGAAAGAGATCGACAAGAGTCGCTTAAAAACTTTCGAACTTATGTACTTACTAGGATGGTCAGATTCTGGAGTGATCCGCGCGATATAAAGCTAGCGATTTTGGAAACGCTATCCGAGTTGGAGCGTCGCCCCGAATTAGTAGGATGGATCTCCGGAAGCGAAGCGATCGATGGCGGAGCCTTAGCGGAAGAACTTGCGAGACTAGCCAAAGAGAACTCGCAATTGCGAGCGCAACTGGAGGTAAGCACTTCCTCACCGGCGACATATAACGGCCTAACATTCAAACAGATGTATAAATTGCTCACCAGCAACACCGTTGACGCCTATGGTCTGTCAGGCGAAATATTGCGCAGCTTGAAAAGAATCGCAGATGCATTCGGAGATTCGAGAACAAGTATGCTTCATTTTTTATGGTTCATTAGTGGCGTATTTCAAGACTGGCAATCACTAACAGAGGCCGATCCAAACATTCGAAAACTAATAAACCGATTGAATGAGCTTGGAATAATCGAGAAGATGGAGAGCGCATCAACACTAGTTACGCGCTCGTATTACTGCCTTACTTCTGGCTCAAAAGAGTTTTTGGTACGTATGAGAGTCGAGTTCGAACTTGCCGCCGCCGAGGATTATATCCTTCGAACCATGGAAGATTTGAAACCAAAAACCTAAAGCCCTAGCGATCCCCCTTGGTGGGACGTTGCCCCCTTCAGCGTCACTTGGTCGCGGCGAGTTCATCGTGACATTGTGACACTTGGTGAATACGGGCTTGAAACGTCTGCTAAACCTTTATTCATCGGCTCGATTCCGATCGCCGTCTCCAGCGTTAAGCTAAGTCGAATCTTGAAGGCCCACGCATCAGCGATCTTAATTATCGTTTGTGGGGTTGCTGTCGCGCTCGCGCAACAGACGCCGCTCACTCGGCCTGCAACCGGAATGCTGAAGGGCGTCGTGGTGGATTGGCAATACGCGAGAATTTTAGGTTCGTGTGTGATCGTTAAAAATAAGAGCGTCGAAAAGAAGGTTATCGTAGACGGGGAAGGTGCGTTCGAGGTTGAGTTGCCGGCGGGTACGTATGAGGTAACGGCACAGTCTCCCCACTTTCGGCGGTTCCGTCGGAATAAACTCCAGATCCAATCGAATACCACCACAACGCTTAACATCATGCTCGAAGTCGCACCGGAAAGAGCGGGACGATGTCCGGCGGGTACTATTAAAACGGGAGTCCTTTGTACCAGTCTTTGTGAAGTGAACAGATAAGCGTCTGGTGCATTGACGGCAAAAGCTTCTCGCGATAGCCTACCGCAAATTGCTAGCTTACCTTGACGATCGACGTATCCCATCTCACGGAGGTACAACTAGATGTCCGAAACAATTGTCACTGAACATCCCCAGGAGCGTTGGCATCCGTTCACTCGCACAGGGTTTCGATTTGCCTTCGTGTACCTCCTGCTTTTCAACCTGCCCTTTCCGCTGACCGCACTTCCCTACGTCGATAAGGCAGCCGAGTTTTACAACTCATTTTGGACCTGGCTCGTGCCGCGCGTCGCCCGAGCCGCGTTCAATATAGAGGTTACTTCCGAATTCAACGGCAGTGGAGATCGAACCTTCGATTACGTCCTGGTGGCATTACTGCTTCTCATAGCGCTGGTCATCACCATTATTTGGACCATCTTCGATCGCAAGCGACTTAGTTATCCGACGTTGTATCGCTGGTTGAACCTGTATGTGCGCTTCTCGTTGGGGACGACCATGATTGGTTATGGTGCATTCAAGGTGATCAGCAGTCAGTTTCCAGCGCCAACCCTGGATCGATTGATGCAATCTTACGGCGAGTCGTCACCGATGGGATTGCTGTGGACATTCATGGGTGCTTCCGTAGCCTATACGATGTTTGTCGGTTTTGCGGAGATGATTTCCGGCATTTTGTTGTTCCCGCGTAAGACGACAACACTTGGTGCGCTGATGTCGATTGGCGTTTTGAGCAACGTCGTGGCTCTTAATTTTAGTTACGACGTTCCGGTAAAACTTTATTCTTTGCATCTGTTGGCCATGGCTATTTTTCTGCTGTTACCGGACCTGCGTCGTCTCGCGAACTTCTTCATTTTGAACCGGCCAGTTGAATACGTCCCCGTGCAACCCTTGTTTCGCCGCACACTCTGGCATCGCGGCGCGCTAGTAGTTGCGAGTCTCTTCCTGATTACCGTCGTCGGTACGTCTTTGTATCAGTCTTACGATCAGCGCCGGCTCTTCACAGGCCAGCGTTCGCCGCTGTACGGGGTTTGGGAAGTCGAGGAATTCAGCCTGGGACAATCAACGGCGTCTGCTCCGCGTTGGCGGCGGATGATTTTCGACTCACCCCGCCGGGTCGGCGTGCAAACAACAGATGTACTTGAACGTTATGGTTCACAACTGGACCAGGAAAAGCGAACACTCACTTTGCGCAAGAGGGACGACCCGAACTGGAATACGGTGCTGACTTACGAACAAGTGAGTCCCGAAGTTATGACACTTGCCGGCGCACTCAACGGATCAGAAATGACTGCACGGTTGCGCCGAACTGACGAGCGTAAGTTTCTGCTGACCAATCGAGGTTTCCATTGGATAAATGAGGTTCCATTTAATAGATAACGTGAAAACTTTGGGTAGTGCCCCAATTTCATCTCTGCGTATCTCTGCGTTCCTCCGCGCCTCTGCGGTTACTGCTTTTTACGGACATATTTACCGCAGAGACGCAGAGGAACGCAGAGATACGCAGAGATGATTTCAAATTAGGTCACCCTACTAAACTTTATATTGACTTGAAACTACACCAAGCGTATCGTCACATCACCTCGCAATAGCCTTTGTTCACTCTCGGTCTGCGCCAGCTCGCATCGGTCTGCGTAGTCCTTTCAAGCTTTGCTCCTGACTACCCCCACTACAACTCTATGACACCGTTAGATCTGGTCGCACTCACGCCATTGATAAGCCGCACTAGCGGCCGAGCGGACGTGACTGTCGGTCTCATCGATGGACCGGTCGCTATGGACCATCCTGAACTCGCCACCGACCATATACGCAAACTCTCTACAAACGGAGACGTAAGTTGTGCTCAAACCGACAGCATGGCGTGTTTTCACGGGACTTTTGTAGCCGGAATCCTGAACGCAAAGCGCGGTTCTTCCGCTCCCGCTATTTGTCCCGATTGCACTTTGCTCGTGCGTCCAGTCTTTACGGAAACAACCGCTGCGCAGACGCCGAGTACAACGCCAAAGGAATTGGCGGCGGCGATTATCGAGTGTGTAGACGCAGGCGCACGCTGCAT
>Ga0070694_100002067_pt1 | contig 11908 bp, 8 predicted proteins | sample KBSK1251metaG_FD_65470 | JGI IMG/M metagenome (GOLD analysis project Ga0070694, IMG submission 65470) | Corn, switchgrass and miscanthus rhizosphere microbial communities from Kellogg Biological Station, Michigan, USA - KBS K1-25-1 metaG | ecosystem: Host-associated > Plants > Roots >... | reverse complement strand
CTTCGCCATCGGCTTCGTGATCGGCGTCGCGAATCTCGCGTGGCCGCGGTGGGTGGTCGGCCTGTTCTTCGGCCTGCTGCTGAGCGCGCCCGCGGCGATCATCACCAAGGCGTGGCGGCCGATTCTGATCATCGGCGCCGTCGGCGGCGTGCTCATCGCCGTGCTCGAGCCGCAGTTCGTGCGCTGACCGACCTACCCAGGCGTCCGACCCGCGCCGAAGTGCTCGCGGCGGCGGGCAAGACGGTACCGGACGTTATCGCAGATCAGCTGCGGGTTCTCTTCTGCGGCATCAACCCTGGTCTCTACTCCGGCGCGACCGGCCACCACTTCGCTCGGCCCGGCAACCGGTTCTGGCCGGTGTTGCACGCGGCGGGGTTCACCGATCGCTTACTCTCCCCGTGGGACGAGCGCGAGCTGCTCGAGCGGGGCTACGGCATCACGAATCTCGTGGCCCGCGCGACCGCCACCGCGGCCGAGCTGGCGAGGGAGGAGTTCGTGGCGGGTGCGCGGCGGCTCGAGCGGAAGGTGAAGCGGTATCGGCCGAGGTGGGTGGCGGTGGTGGGCATTGGGGCCTATCGGACGGCGTTTGGGCGGCCGCGGGCGGTGATCGGGCCGCAGCCAGAGCGCCTCGGGCCTGCGCGGCTGTGGTTGTTACCGCAGCCCAGCGGGCTCAATGCCAACCATCAGATGCCAGAGTTGACGGAGTCATTCGCGGAGCTGCGCGAGCAAGTGTGACCCCACCGACGCCCGGGGGATTCTGTTGATGCTGCCATTTGGTAGACCCTAAAACAGCCCGAAAGCCCTCGTAAATCAACGTGTTGACATCGCGTTGATTCCTCGGTCTAATTTTGCAACGAATCAATAAAACGCGTGTCAGATGTGACTCACGCCTTTGTGCTGCGCTGCCTGGGTGGTGCCGCCTTGTTCACTGTCGCCGGCGAACAAGTGCGGTTTCGTACGCGCAAGCACCTTGCCCTGCTCGTTCGCCTCGCGCTAGACGCCGGTAAGCAATTCACGCGGGATTATCTGGCCGATCTGCTCTGGCCGGATGCACCTCGCCAGCACGCCAACCATTCCCTCGCACAGGGTCTTTCTGTCATCAAGGCCAAGATCGCACGCGAGGCGGTGATCATTCAGCGCGCGACCGTTGGCCTCGCGGCTGGTTGGATCGACGCCGACGTGAGCCATCTGGCGCCGGCCGACGTCAGCATCGGTGGTCCATTCCTCGACGGTTTTGAGATCGCGGACGCGCGGCCGTTTGAGGATTGGAAGGACGAATTCCGCGCCCGGCTGGGCCCGCAGCTCCGTGATTGCCTTGTACGTCAGATGGATGCGGCGCGGCGCATCGGCGACTTCCCCACCGTTGAAAAGCACGCCATGCGTTTGCAGGAGCTCGATCCGCTTGCCGAGGAAGGCATTCGCGGAGTCATGGAAGCGCGCGCGTGGGCCAGTGACCGCAGCAGCGCGTTGAAGGCGTTCGCGCGGTACGAGACCCAGCTCGCGGCGGAGCTTGGCGCGAAGCCAGGGCCCGAGCTGGTGCGCATGGCAGATTTGCTGCGCGATGGTCGCAAGGCGCCCTTGGGCGTGCGTGCGGCTGGTTACCCACCGGAGCGAGCCGATCGGCGGTTTGAACCGGAGACGCTCATCGGGCGGGAGCGTGAGTTCAGCGTGTTGTATGACGCGTGGGTCGAGGCGCGGCGCAAGTCGCCACGGATTGTTGTCGTGACGAGCGATCCAGGGGTTGGCAAGACCACGCTCGTGAATGCGTTCGCGTCGAGTTGTCAGATGGATGGGGCGGTAGTGGCTAGGGCCCAGGCATATGACGCCGAGCGAGAGTTGCCGTTTGCAGTGCTGGGTGAGTTGGTGAAGCAGTTAGCGACGCAGCGGGCCATTGGGAGCGCGGATCCGGAAGCTCTCAGCGAATTGACGCGAATAAGTTCAGAGATTCTCAAGGCGTTCCCAGGTGTACCCAAGCCAGTCGAATGGTCACCTGATTTGATGCCCCTCCGGATTGCTGACGCTTTTCTGAAAGCCGTTAGTGCAGCTGCGGACGATGGCCCGGTTATGCTAGTTGTCGATGACGTTCATGCGGCTGACAATGCAAGTATCGCAATCCTGCACACCGTCGCGCGTAAGCTCAATGACGTTCGCGTTCTGATGGTCTTGGTGGCGCGGATCAGTGAGTTGCGCCTTTCCGTTGCAGCTGATGCCCTGACATCTGACGAGGTGTTGTCCGGACTGATCACTTGTCACCTTGACGTCCTACCGAACGACGCAGCAGAGATCCTGGTTCGAAGACATGACCCTACCGCTGAGCACTCGGATCTTCCGGTAGACCGAATTCTCCGGGCCGCACGCGGCAACCCCCTGGCGGTTGAACTTCTGACTCGCGAGTGGATCGCACACGGGTCCACATCGCTGCTAAACGACCTTGAAGCGCTGGATACCCAACCCTCGGTGACCGTCGGCATTCCACGAGCCATCGGCAAAGTCTTTGAACGCCAGTCCCGTCGGCTTGACGCCACTACTCGAGGGGTCCTTGAAACGGCTGCAGTACTCGGTCGGCGGTTAAGTGGATTAGAGTTATACGCAGCTAGCGACATTACTCCAGGTCAAGCGGCTGAAGCACTTTCGCGCCTGAAATACGATGGATTGCTACGCGAAGTGGGGGGCGACCTCGAGTTCCGAAACGAGCTGATTCGCGCCCAGGCGTATTACGCCGTCGCGGGACCCATCCGCCAAAACCTTCATGTTAGAGTCGCTGATCTTCTTTCGAAACGGGAGTTGAACACACAGGCTCCGAGCCTAGAGATCGGCTGGCATTACTTGAAAGGCGGATCGCCGACGCGGGCTGCACCATTTGGGATCTCTGGCGCTGAAGATGCTCTGGCAGCCGGAGCACCAGCCGAGGCGCAGCAAATCTTGGAAGCACTCCTGTCCGTCAACCAACCGGAAGACCTCGGCAGACAGATGAGATTGCTTCTCGCAAAAGCGCTTCTCGATCGATCCAACGCTTCCAAGGCGAAACCGATCCTTGAGACGTTACTGCAGTCCAGCGTTTTGACCACTCGTGAGATCGCCGAAGTCACTCGCCTGATAAGCAACGCGGAGTATCTTCTCGCAAAGTCCCCCAGAAACTTTAGGGTGGCAGCGGCCAAAACAGCTTTGGAGGCAGCAAGGCAGACGGGAGACGAAGAATTATTACTCAAAGCACTCCTTGAATATGCACGAACCTGCAAAAACCTTGGGGACGAAGAAGGCATTTGTCAGACGCGGCATGAGACCGCGAGTCTCCTTGATTGCGGCTCCCAGCACCCAGTGGCATACCTGACGATTGCGTATTGCGACTTTTACACGTATGAGATCCGTTCTGCGTTAGGGGCCCTAGAGAGAGTCTTAGATCTGAGCGGACGCGACCTCGCGCAACGATCGTTCGTTGAGAGTGGTATAGGCAGCTGCCATAACTGCCTTTGTCATTTTCGACAAGGGATTGAACACCTTCGCAAAGGGTTGGAACTCGCCGAGCGAATTGGTGACGATTCCAGAGCCTCCCGGATTCTCTCGAATCTGACATTCATAGCGACCGCCACGGGTCAGTACGAAAACGCAATTCAATTCGGGCGTCGAAGCATTGATTTGGGGCGTCGAAGCATCAGTCAGCCTGAGTTGCTGACTGCTTTCACCAATCTCGGCGACGCGTATCTACTGAACGGCAATCAGGAGGGAGCGTCGGAATGTCTGGAACAGGCGAAGGAATGGGTCGCAAACCACGATGATTGGTATATGACCGTGGTGTTTCTCTTCGAGAATGCGAGCAGGGCGTTGGCAAACGGGAACATTTCTCTGGCACTCAGTACAAAACGTGAGATTGACCGAATTACCGGTCGAGCCCAACAGTTGCATGTCCAGGGAGGCTTAAGTGCGAAGCTTGACGTTTTGCAGACTCTTCACGAAGACGGACCCGAATCGGCACGGTGCCTTGCGCTAGAACGCAAGGAATTCTTCAGGAACCGTGTTCCGTTGTTCTACCTCGACGCGCTCGCAGCCTGCGCGTGGGTCGAAAAGGCCGCTGATGGGAAATACTCGAGGCAGACAGAAGAGGAACTTAAGGTGTTCGAGGCCTGGGGCGCGATGGGAAAGCGAGCGCTGCTCGAGGTCCAAGGCTTCCTTACTTGATTTACCTACCCGAGGTCAGTGAGTAGACGAGACGGACGACGAGTTTTTCCTACGTCGTTCGCGCACTCGCCCTTCTGGACCGCCCGATAGCCTCCATACTGAGGAGTGTGGTGTCCTCCGTGGTAAGCTGTGGACCTAGCAGCCGACGAATACCTGCTGATTTTGTGACAATGGCCACCAGCTTTGGGTCGAACTGTCGTCCCGCATGCTTGCTCAGCTCGTCCAGCGCTCGGTGTAAGGACAATGCCTTTCTGTAGGGTCGATCGGTGGTCATGGCATCCAGCGTGTCGGCCACCATAATGATTCGGGCACCAATCGGGATGCTCTCTCCTGCTAGGCCATCCGGATAGCCACTACCGTCATAGTTCTCGTGATGATTGCGAATGTCGGTCTCCACTTTCCCACGGAATTCGGCAATTGTTCCGGCAAGTTCAGCGCTACGTACAGGATGTGCCTGCATCAACATTCGCTCTTCAGGAGTCAACCGCCCTTCTTTTCTTAGGAGAGGTGCGAATTCCTCATATATTTTGCCCACGTCGTGGAGCAAAGCTGCCGTACCGATTTGATCAACCAGCTTGGGTGGAAGCCCAGCTTCGCGTGCTATCTGACGCGCGTACTCAGAAACACGCACAGAGTGTCCGGAAGTGTATGGATCTCGTGCTTCGATGGACTTTACCATCAGTTCGAGCAACTCTCTATTGGCTCGCTCGACTTGAAGATTCATCTGGTACATGTGACGAACGAAGAACAACGGCACGATCAGAATCGCAAGCCCCACCAATTGCAACTGGGTATACAAGAACGCCAGCAGAATTGCCAGCGAGCTTGAAACAAAGTCATAAAGGATCGATGAGCCGCCAGCCAAACGCGACCACGACTCGCGCACGCTCAATTGATTTAGGGTCGCTATGCCCAGCGCCACGCTTCCCTGATTAATCACGAAGAATACAGTTACCAGAACCACGAAGGGGAGCAGTCGAAAATCAAAATGGTCTAGGACCGTCGGACCGCCGAGCACTCGATAAATCATGCCCCCCAATCCGACCGCAAGCATATACTGTGCGATGTTAAACCAGACTCGTATCAGAGGCTTGCGTCGAACGAAGGCGTCGACGACCAATGCAGTGAGCCCACTCATCAACATCGGCCAAGGATGGTCGAAGAGAAGCACAGATCCGAGAAGTGGGATGAAAGCGACTGACGCTTTTACATAGCCGGAACCGGGCCGCGTAATTCTCAAAAATGATGAATCACAGACGATCCCCAGTAGAGCGAACGCGGCCAGTCCATTCCAGTACTTGACGTCTCCCGGTTGAGGCAGAGTCCAACTTGGCGCAAATAACGTGATACCCGCAGCGACGGACAAGCCAGCGGTCAGCACATACAGCATTGCCGAACTGTCCCGAACGTGATTACGCTCTGACATTCACTCGTCCGCGCTTGGAAAAAGACCGAGGGGCCCTCAAGTCGCCACTAGAGTCCGACCATCGCATCTGCGAAAAACAACTTCGCGACTGCCGTGAACAGAAAAGCGAGCAGTTGCAACATCGAGCGTCACCCCCTTAATGGGTCCAGCGAGTGGTTTTTCTCGCTTAGGAGTGGCATACCTCGCTATGGCATGCCCGACGCTCCGCTCGTCTACTGTTCGCTCTGCTCCGCTCTAGCTAGCGGTGACCAGGGGCCCCCTGTTCGAAATGTCGAGCATCAGTCCTACGCTACCTTCCGTGACGACTGCAGCGCACGACGCATCGCCTCGATAACCACCCCCATCCCTTCCACCTTGTTGACGATCGCTCGCACGCCCAGAACCCGCAGTTCATTCTCGGCTTTCGCCGGCATTCCGCCCGTGACGATCATCACGGGTGCGGTAAGACGTTTGGACGTGTCTACCAGCCGTTCCACGACCTGGACGGCGTTCAAGTCGGGTAGCGCAAAATCCAACACCACGAGATCGGGACCCACGCGGCCGATTTCGAGCAAGCCGTCCATGCCCGTCGTCGCCTCGACGACATCCACCTCGGGCGCCTCACGCTGCAACGACCGCACGAGCGCCTTCAGGTAGCCGGGATCGTCCTCCACCACCACCACCACCGGCCGCTCGCGCCCCGCCAGCAACTCGCTCGGCACCGCCATACCATGCGCGCGCAAAAACTCCGCGAGATCCGCCGACGCCACGCGCCGCCGGCCCGTCGGCGTACGGTGGCCCTTTAAATGGCCTTGATCGATCCAGCTCGCAACTGTCGCCGGCGTGACCTGCAGCACCCGCGCGACCCGCTGCGTCCCCCAATAGCGCTTGGTTTTAATAGGAGCCACGAAACACCAAATACCGCCAAAATGAAAAGTCCGCTAGATGGGGCTTACCCCTACCAGTGGAAACAGGGGCGAGACGTCGAGGCAATCGCGGACGCCGAGACGCGGAGACGCTAAGCGATTGTGAGGAGCGAGTTTACGGGCTTACCGCCGAGCGTCGACCCAGCGGTTCGTGGCATCGAGCACTGCGAGCACCGCGCTGCGCTCGGGCGACTCGCGAATTTCACAGGTTCCGGTGAGCAATTGCGCCTCGCGCCCGCCGAGTCCGTGGACCGCGACCAACACAAACTTGCGATCGAACGCTTCGATGATTTGCGCGCCCTCGAGCGCGATCGAGTTGTCCGGAATCAGCGCGTCGAGACACGTCGCGGCCGCGCGCGCCGCGGCCTCCACGCGATTGCGCGTCGTGTCGGTCCCGAGCTCGTCGGCCTGCGCCTCTTTGTCGCCGTACGACAACTTCACGCGCACCTGCACGCGCTGCGGGCGCTCCGAGGGCCGCACCTCGAGATGCTTGAACACGACGACGCGCCGCTTCGCGCGCTCCGTGACCGCCTCGTCCTGCAACGCCTCGATCGGCCGCACGTCCGCCGTCTGCGCCACGCTGATCTTGCGATGATCGACCTTGAAGCCGAGCTGCGCCATCAGCGCCGACTCGATGTTGCGCACCACCTGCTTCGGCTGCATGTCGCTCTTGGTGAGGACGTGGATCTCGCTCACTTCGCCGAGCGGCGTCACGACGACGCGCGCCGACAACACGCCGGTCAGCGCGGTGATCAGATTCTCCACGCGCTTCATGCCCCACGGATCAGGCTGGCCGCCAACCCCCCCCACCCCACCCGTCCCGCCCGGGCCGCCGCCAGGGCCGCCGATCGGCACGATGGGGTCATCCGACGCCGGGGATGGATTCGAGCTCACACAGACTTCTCCTCTTCGCTGGTGGCAACCTGATTGCGACCCGCCGCCTTGGCGCGATACAGCGCCCGATCCGCGGCGACCATCACATCCTCGTCCTTCGTGTCAGAGCGGTACTCGGCGACCCCGATGCTCGCCGTCACGAGCCCCGCCGGATAGCCCATACTCACGCCCGCTTCTTCAATCGACGCGCGCACCTTCTCGGCCACGCCGCGCGCCCCCTCCACTCCCGTCATTACCAATATCACAACGAACTCGTCACCGCCATACCGGCCCGCCAAGTCGGTCGCGCGCAGATGCGCGCTGCAGCGCCGCGCCGTCTCCTTGAGCACCGCGTTCCCCGCCTCGTGCCCGAAACTGTCGTTGACCCGCTTGAAGTTGTCGAGATCGATGAACAGCACCGCAAAGTGGTCGCTGCCGCGATGGCAGCGCGCGACCTCGTTCGCGAGCCGGTCGCGCAATACCCGGAACGACGCCAGGCCGGTGAGCGCATCCACCGCCGCCTGCTGCTGCGCCGTCGCCGCCGCGCGTTCGAGATAGCGCGGGCACGACTTGAGCGTGGTCCGCCCCTGCGCCGCCGCCACCGCGAACTCGTTGCAGGTACTGTACCCGCACGCCCCGGAATCCCAGGGCCGGCCGTTGGGCGCGAGCCCGATCTGTTCGAGGATGTCCTCCACCGCCTCCTTCGACGGCCCGATGCCGTTCACGGATACCTGGAACGCCGACCCCACATTCACCGCGATCCCCTCGGCCAGCACCGGCGCGGAGGCGCGCGGCGGCTCGGTCGCCCCCACGATCTGCCGCCGCCGGAACAGCTCCTCTCGCGGGCCCAGGAGGGGATGGTCGAGACACCCCTCGCACGGCAGGATGTCCACGAAGCCGAGCTCGATGCGATCGGTCCCGACGGCGCGGGCGATGCCCTCCAGGGCGGGCAAGCCCCGGACCTTCCGGAAGCGGCGGCTCGACTGCCGCTCTTCCTTTAATAGCTCGAGCGGCAGGCCCCCCGCGGTACTCCAGTAGCGGCGCCGCTCCTCGGGGATCCGGCTGTAGAACGTCGGCTGGTCCTGGACTTTGATGCCCCGCTTCTTGAAGATCCCCTCCAGCTCGCTCAGCGTGATCGCGGCGTCCACCTCGGCGCCGCCCTCGGTCAGGCAGACGCCGGCATAGACGATGGGGGTGGTCGCGCCGTACATCGCCTTGAGATAGCGGGCCTCCGCCTCGATGGGCGTGGCGACCGGGGCGAGATAGGGGATCAGCTCCGGATACTGATTCTTGATCGTCTCGACGATGACTGGACAGGTACTGCGGATGACCGTGCCGCCCGTCCCCCATCCCTCTTCGGTCCAGAGATCCAGGTACTCCTTGGCCACCAGCTCGTCCCCAAGAACTCCCCGGTGGACGGTGTTGAAGCCCGCGGCATAGCAGGCGTTGACGACCTGCTCGGGGGTCGCGGGATAGAACCAGGCGGCGGACTCGACCGAGAGGATGAGCACGGCGTCGCGCTTCAGGGCGAACTCGAGCGCCCGTGTCGCGTCACCGGCGGCAATGATGGCTTCGTGGGGGCACGCGGGCAGGCAGAGGCCGCACCGGGTGCAGGCCTCGTCTACGATCCAGACTCTCTCGTTTTCGACCGCGACCGCGTCCGAGGGGCACACGCGCACACATGCCAGGCATGCTACGCACAACTCGGGGTCGATCTTAAAATCCACGAAAGGCTCCGAGCGGGCGCTAGAGACTCATGTGTGGTTAAGGGCGGGGCTAATCTATCGCGTATTCCTTGAGTTTGCGATAGAGGGTGCGTTCGCCGATGCCGAGCGTCTCGGCGGCTTTTCTTCGGTTACCGTGCGTTTCACGCAGCGCGGCGTCGATGGCGGCCTTCTCGACGTCGGACATCGACATGCCGGCCTTATAGATGACTGGGGTTGGGGACTCGGGACTCGGGGCCAGGGGATCGAGATCAACCGGGAGCCGGGAGCGGGGAGCCGGGGCCCCCCCGACTTCAATGACTTCAACGCGCTCTGAAGGTCTGTCTTCAATTCGTTGGCGCAACGACTCGAGCTGCATTTTGAGTTCAACCAACGTTCTGAAGATGAATTCCAGCTCCCGGCTCCCGGCTCGCGGCTCCCCGTCGCGCACCGCGGGCGTCACACGCACCGGCATCATGCCCCGGCGCTCCCGGATTTCGCGCGGGATGTCGGTCGCGCGGATCTCGCCTTCGGGGGCGAGCACGACCATGGACTCGATCAGATTGCGCAGCTGGCGCACGTTGCCGGGCCAGTCGGCGTCGACGAGGATCTGCAGCGCCTCGGGCGTGATGCCGTTGAACTGGCGGTCGTGCTGCTTCGCGAACTCGGCGATGAACGTGCGCACGAGTCCGGGGATGTCGCCGCGCCGCTCGTGCAGCGGCGCCAGGTAGATGAACAGCACGTTGAGCCGGTAGAACAGGTCGTCGCGGAACGTGCCGAGCGTGACCGCTTCTTTCAGCGACTTGTTGGTCGCCGCGATCACGCGGACGTCCACCTGGATCGGCTGGGTGCCGCCTACCCGGAAGAAGCTCCGGTCCTCGAGCACGCGCAGCAGTTTCACCTGGGTGGCTGGGGGCATCTCCCCAACTTCGTCGAGAAAAATCGTGCCGCCGTTCGCCAGCTCGAAGCGCCCGAGCCGCCGCTCGGCGGCGCCGGTGAACGCGCCCTTCTCGTGGCCGAACAGCTCGCTCTCGAGCAGGGTCTCAGGGAGGCCGGCGCTGTTCACCGCGATGAACGGCTTGCCGCGCCCCCCCCGTGGCGAGAGATCGTGGATCGCGCGCGCGACCAATTCTTTTCCGGTCCCCGACTCGCCTTCGATCAGCACTGTGGACGTCACCGGCGCCATCTGCTCGATCTTGACCAGCACTTCCTGGATCGCGGCCGACTCGCCCAAGATGCCGGTGCGCTGCTGCAGGCGGCGGCGGTCGATGAGACGCCGCACCGTGGCCGTGACTTCGCCCGGATCCGCGGGCTTCAGGAGCCAGGCCGTGAGGCCGAGCTCGCGGCCGATCTGACTTGGATCGTCGTCGGTCGCTTCGACGAGGCCGAGGGTGGAGACGGCGTGCTCGCGCGCGGCGGCGAGCAGGCGCTGGGCGGTCGACTCGTGCAGCCCGCCGGTGAGGATGATCGCGTCGGGCTGGCGACCGCGCACCGACTGGCGGACGTCGTCGAGCGAGGACACCATCGCCGTGTCGAGGCCGGCCTGCTCCAAGCTGGCATTGACCCGGACGGCTTGCTCCAAATCATCGGTGGTAATGAGGACTCGGTCAGCCATGAGCGTGCGTCGTGCGTGGTGCGTCGTGTGAACTACCGTGCGTCGTGCGTGGTGCGTCGTGCGTGGTGTTCGAGCCTGTCAACAACTCCACTGCATGATCAAGAAACTGGGCAAGCACCGCCAATCCTTCTTTCACGCCGTTCGTAGAGCCCGGCAGATTGACGATGAGCGTCTTGCCACGTGTCCCCGCCCTGCCGCGGGACAGCCAGGCGCGCGGGAATCCGGGGCCCGACGCGGCGCGGATGGCCTCGGCGATGCCTTCGGCTTCGCGCTCGAGGATCGCCGCGGTAGCCTCGGGCGTCACGTCGCGCTCCGTCAGGCCGGTGCCGCCGGTCGTCAGCACGACGTCGACTTCGTTGGAGTCGGCCCAGCGCGCCAGCTTGCCCGCGATCCGGTCGGTCTCGTCGGCTACGACGCTGCGCACGACGACCTCGTAACCCCGTTCCGTCGCCCAGTCGAGGATGGCGTCGCCGGAGGTGTCGGCGCGCTGGCCTACGGCGCCGAGATCGGAGATCGTCAGGATTCCAACTCTCATTTCTTGTAGCGGTGCGGGACGAACGGCATTTTCACCGTCTCCGCCGTCACTCTCTTACCCCGCACGTCGATCTCTATCTTCGTACCCGGCCGGGCGCGGTCGGCCGGCAAATACGTCGTGCCGATGGCCCCGCTGACCGTCGGCGTGACGGTGCCGCTGCGCACGACGTCCACCTGCGTACCGTCGAGGAACACGGCGAAGCCCGGCCGCGCCACGGTCTTTGGCTCGGTCACCTTGAAGCCCACCAGCCGGCGCTTCACGCCGTCGAGCTTCTGCTTCTTCAGCGCTTCGAGCCCCGTGAACGGTGCGCCTTTCTCGAGCTTCACGATGAAGTTGAGCCCCGCCTCGTACGGCGTCGTGGTGTCGTCGATGTCGTTGCCGTAGAGTGGCAGCCCGGCCTCGAGGCGCAGCGTGTCGCGCGCGCCGAGGCCCACCGGCTCCGCGCGGCCCGCGCCGACGAGCGCGTGCCAGAGCTTTTCGGCGTCGGCGGCGCGGCAGTACAGCTCGAACCCGTCCTCGCCGGTGTAGCCGGTGCGCGAGACGAAGCACTGTACGCCGGCGACCTTGCCCTGGGCGAAGTGGTAGTACGGAATCATCGCGACGCCGAGGCTCGTGAGCTGGCCGACGAGCGCCTCGGCCTTGGGCCCCTGCACCGCCAGCAGCGCCGTCTCGTCC
>Ga0070694_100002065_pt1 | contig 11915 bp, 10 predicted proteins | sample KBSK1251metaG_FD_65470 | JGI IMG/M metagenome (GOLD analysis project Ga0070694, IMG submission 65470) | Corn, switchgrass and miscanthus rhizosphere microbial communities from Kellogg Biological Station, Michigan, USA - KBS K1-25-1 metaG | ecosystem: Host-associated > Plants > Roots >... | reverse complement strand
ATCGAGATCATGCAAACGGCTGCCGACATCGCTGCCGAAGCTCATTGCGAGGCGATGAAAGCAGCGAAGCCGGGAATGCAGGAATACCAAATCGAAGCGCTGATCGAACAGATCTTTCGCCGTCACGGCGCAGCAGCGCCGGCGTACACGTCAATCGTCGGTGCTGGTCCAAACGCCACCGTGCTTCATTACATCAACAACGATGGCGAGCTTCGCGATGGAGATCTGCTGCTGGTCGATGCTGGTGCTGAGTACAAAGGTTACGCGTCTGACATCACGCGCACGTTCCCGATCAATGGTCGTTACACGAAGCCGCAGCGCGATATTTACGATCTGGTGTTGAAGGCGCAGATGGCGTGTGTCGAGATGGTGCGGCCGGGCGTCACGCACGATCAGTTGAAGCAACGCTCGATCGAGATATTGACCGAAGGCTTGGTTGAGCTTGGATTGCTAACAGGCAAGACTGACGAACTGATCAAGGAGAAGAAGCACGAGAAGTTTTACATGCACGGCCTCGGGCACATGCTGGGCATCGACGTACACGACGTTGGTCGTTATTACTATGGAACCGAATCACGTGCGCTCGAACCGGGCGTGGTGATGACGGTCGAGCCGGGGATTTACATCGCGCCTGATACGAAAGACGTCCCCGAAAAATATCTCGGCATCGGCGTGCGCATCGAAGACGACGTACTCTGCACCAGCAACGGCCCTCGCGTGTTGACTCACAAAGTCCCGAAGCACGCCGAGGAGATCGAAGCGCTGATGAGCTAGAAGACAGTTTTGCCGCAGATTTACGCGGATGACGCGGATAAATCATATCCGCGTCATCCGCGAAAATCTGCGGCAAAACTGTCTATATCATTTTCTGAATAATCGCGTCCGCGAACTCAGCGGTCTTCGCAGTGCCGCCGATATCGCGCGTGCGCACTTTACCTTCTTCAAACACGGCGAGCATCGCGTTCTCCACGCGGTCCGCGGCCTCGCGTTCACCGATGTAACGCAACATCAAAATTCCTGACTGTAACAGCGCCGTTGGGTTTGCGATCCCCTGTCCCGCAATGTCCGGCGCCGATCCGTGTACCGCTTCAAACACCGCGCCTTTCTCGCCGATGTTCGCTCCCGGCACGAGTCCCAAACCACCAACGAGCCCCGCACACAGATCGGAGACGATGTCGCCGTAAAGATTTTCGAGGAGCATGATGTCAAACTGTTCCGGTCGCATCACCAGTTGCATGCACGCGTTATCGACAATCTTGTCGTCCGCTTCGATGTCGGGATAGTCCTCACTCACCGTCCGAAAGCAACTCAGAAACAGACCATCGGAGAGCTTCATGATGTTCGCTTTATGAACCGCCGTCACTTTCTTGCGCGACTCGCGTCTCGCATGCTCAAACGCAAAGCGCGCGATACGCGTCGAAGCCTTTTCCGTAATGATCTTCAAACTCTCCACCACACCAGGCACGACCACGTGTTCCAAACCCGCGTACAAACTCTCCGTGTTTTCTCTGACCACGACAAGATCGAGTTCGGGATAACGACACGGCACATTCGGCAACGCGCGCACCGGCCGCAGGTTCGCGTAAAGATCCAACGTTTTGCGCAAGCCAACGTTGACTGACGTAAAACCCTTGCCAACCGGCGTAGTGATCGGACCCTTGAGTGCGACCTTGTTGCGCAGAATCGAATCGAGCAGTTCCTGTGGCAGCGTTTCGCCGAATTTTTCGAGCGCCTGCGCGCCCGCGTAGTGCGTTTCCCATTGAATTTCAACGCCGGACGCCTCGATGATCCGCACTACGTTTGAAGCGACTTCGGGGCCAATGCCGTCGCCTGGAATCAGTGTGATAGGATGCATTGCTGGATAGTAACCAAATGGTGTCGTTCAAAGGAAGTGCAGAGGTTGTAGTAATTGGAGGTGGCGTCATTGGTCTAACTATCGCGCGCTCGCTTGCGAAGCGCGGGGTCCGTGATGTTTGCTTGTTGGAACGAGCCGGACTGGGATCTGAAGCGTCGTCAGCAGCCGGTGGCATGTTGTTGCCACAGGTTGAAGCCGATGGTCACGACGACTTTTTCGCACTCGCGTGTCGCAGTCGTGACTTGTACCCGTCTCTCGCTGCTGCCTTACACGATGAAACGGGAATCGACATCGAGCTCGACACGACCGGCACACTCTATCTCGCACTCAACGAACACGACTACGAAGAGATCGAGAAACGATACGACTGGCAAACTCGCGCCGGACTCGCAGTCGAGCTTCTCACCTCTGCGGTCGCTCGCGAATTAGAACCCTGCATCTCCGAAGCGACCTTCGGCGCGTTACTGTTTCCCAACGACATTCAAGTCGAAAATCGACGACTAGTCACCGCCCTCGCAAATAGCGTCGACGCTCTCGGCGTGAAGACAATGACCGAAACAACTGTCGAAGCGCTCCTGATCGAAGGCAATCAAATCAGAGGCGTGCAGACGAGCCGCGGCGATATTAGTTGTCAGACAGTGGTCATTGCAGCCGGAACGTGGTCGAGTTTCCTACTGCAATCAGCTCCAACTATCACGCCTGTGCGCGGTCAGATGGTATGTCTCGATTCGAAGCCGCAGTTAACTCGCCACGTGATCTTCAGCCCACGCGGTTATCTCGTGCCGCGCCAGGACGGACGTTTGCTCGCCGGCTCCACGAGCGAAAACGCTGGTTTCGCCAAACGAGTGACGGCCGGTGGAATCGTGTCGATCCTGCGACAGGCACTGGAAATCTCGCCCGCCGTCGCTAACCTGCCAATCGTCGACACGTGGGCCGGATTGCGGCCGCGAGCCGCTGACGGTTTGCCTGTGCTGGGTCCTTGTGGTGAAATTGACGGGCTCTTTTATGCAACGGGGCATTACCGAAACGGAATCCTACTCGCGCCGTTAACGGCCGAATTGATTTCCGAAGCAATCGTGACGGGGAAAACCTCGCCGTTGCTGGCGCCTTTTAGTCCCGATCGTTTTAGCTCTCAACCTGTATTGTCCGTTTAAAGATGACTTCCGCCATTTTGCCCGTAGTCCTGATTTTGCTGGTTACCGTGTCGACGTTTGCCCAGGGACTCGCTCCCACGAGCAAGCCCGACTTGAACCCTGACAACCGCACGGCGCAGGCGCTCTACGAAGACGCAAACGGTTATCTCGGGCGCAAGTACCAGGAGTTCAACAAACAAAAACTGCCTTACGATCCGAAGCTCGAAGCGCAAACGAAGAAAGAGCAAAAGGAACTCGCGATCAAGAACGCCGCGACTCTGCAAGCGCGTTCACACTTAACCGACGAGGACGTTTACTTTCTCGGTCTGCTGCAACATCTGGCCGGCAACGGCGATGCGTCACTCGCTGCGATGCGGCTCTTCTTAAAGAAAGATCCTGACGGTCAGAAAGCACAGACGGCGCGCAATGTTGTCGTGCTCTACTCAGTTAAAAAAGATCTGATTGCAGAAGCGAATGCCGCGGTTGAAGCGTACGCGCGACATCAGCCGCAGAGTGCCGACGATCGTTATCGCATGGAGTTGCTGATCACTGATGCTTACATGCGCGCGAAAGACTACGCGTCGATGAGCGCGCACGCGAAGCAGATGTGGGAAGCGTCGAAGAAGTTCATCGAGACGAATAAAGACGAGGTGTTCCGGCGCGATGAGATGTTGTTGAAGTCCACTGTGCTTTTGTCAGACGCTTATTTGAAGACAAATCAAAAAGATCTCGCGTTGGCGGCGGTAAGGGAACTGCGACGGTTAGCGATTAAGTTGCCCTCGGCAAGTCTTTACAGAAACGCGACGGTACGAGTAGCGCGGCTCGATCCAACGATCGATCCGGAGCAACTGTTCGACGCGAACCTGGTGTCGGCAAACACAGCGTTGCCGGAACTCACCGCGAACGAGTGGATCGAACAAGCGCCAACGAAGCTGACGGATCTGCGCGGACAGGTGGTGTTGCTGGATTTCTGGGCGCCGTGGTGTGGTCCATGTCGTTATACATTGCCAAACCTGGCGCGCTGGCAGGCCAAATTCAAGAGCAAAGGATTCGTGATTCTGGGCGTGACGAAGTACTATGGACACGCTGAGCAGAAGCCGGTGACGCCGAAAGAAGAGCTCGACTACCTGCGCTCCTTCCGCAAACGCCAGGGACTGCCGTATGGTTTTGTAGTCTCTGAGGGAAACACAGACGAATTCAACTACGGCGTGTTTTCGATTCCGACTTCGTTTCTGATCGATCGCAAGGGCGTGCTGCGCTACATCTCGTTCGGCGGCAGCGAAGAAGAGATCGAGTTGTTGGGCGGCCTGGTTGAGAAGTTAGTCGATGAGAAGTGAACGATTGCCGATTTCCGATTGCCAATTGCCGATTTTGTGTTGGCGGGGTTTAAAAAATCGGCAATCGGCAATCGGCAATTGGCAATAATACTTATGGAAGTTCAAAGCATTTCAATACTCAATATCGCGATTTCGTTTGCCGCGGGCATACTCTCGTTTCTCTCGCCGTGCGTGTTGCCCCTCGTGCCCGGATATATCTCACTGATCTCTGGCGTCAGCATTGATGGGTTGAAAGAAGGCACGACCAATCGTCGCGCGGTGATCATCAACTCGCTCGCATTCAACGCCGGCTTATCAGTCATCTTTCTTATACTCGGCACAACTGCCGGACTGGTCGGCGCCGCCATCACGAGTAACCCCTGGGTCAGGATAATCGGCGGCCTCGTGATCATCGCTTTTGGTTTACAACTAATCGGACTACTCAAGATCTCCGCGCTTTATAAAGACACACGTTTCTTCTCAGACGACAAACCGCGCGGCATATTTGGCTCCGCCGCGTTGGGGATGGCTTTCGCCGCCGGTTGGACGCCGTGCATTGGTCCAATACTCGGCGGCATCATCGGTCTCGCCGCGACGAGCGGCGGCTGGCGCAGTGGTCTCGTGCTCTCCGCTTTCTATTCCGCCGGACTCGCAGTTCCGTTTCTGATCACCGGTCTCGGAATCAACCAGTTTCTGAGTTTTTACAAAGGCTTTCGCAAGCACCTGCACAAGGTTGAGGTCACGTCAGGCGTGGTGCTGATTGTCGTGGGTCTGCTCGTGATGAGTGGTCAGTCGACATTGCTGGCATCGTCGAAGTTAACGGCGTTGATACCGAATCTCGAAGGTCTCTTGAAGTTGAAGGAGCCTGCGCCACCAACGTCAACGACTGCATCGGCTAATTCAAACTACGAACCTGTGCCCGACGTTGAGTTTCAAACACTCGCGGGCAAACCGTTTCACTTAAAAGAACTACAGGGCCAGGTCGTGCTGCTGAACTTCTGGGCCACCTACTGTGTTCCGTGCCGCGAAGAGATCCCCGCGCTCAACGCACTTCAACACGAACTCCAGTCGCAAGGGTTAAAGATTGTCGGCGCTTCTCTCGACGACACTGTCGATGGCGTCAATGCATACCAGCAGGAAGTCGCGAAGTTTGAATACGATGTGTTGCTCGGCGGCAGCGACGCCAAGGTTAAATTTGCACAGCAAGTTTTGCCGACCACTTACCTGATCGATCGACAGGGACGAATCCGGCAAAAGATCATCGGAGCGAAAGACAAAGCTGGATGGGAAGCGGTGATCAAACCGCTGCTGGCCGAAACGCCGGCAACCGCCAGCGCCGCTAATTAACCGTAAGCAGTTCAACGGAGTAATACCATGAAGAAACTGTCACTCGCCCTCTCGATTCTCGCACTCGTGATTTCCGCCGGCGTCGCCCGCGCGCAAGCGAGTCATGAGTACTCGCCGCTGGTTGAGAAAACGGTGAACTATAAAAACTGGAAACTGCCGAACATCACGAGCGCCAAAGACGAAGACTTGCGCAGCTTGATGGCTGGAAAGAAGCTGGTGATGATTGTTTACTTCGCGCCGTGGTGCGGTAACTGGCGCAACGAGGCGCCGATCGCCGCGAAGTTGTATGACAAGTACAAAGCTCAGGGTTTTCAGGTTATTGGAATCAGCGAATACGCGAACACCGCGGACACGATGACATTCTTCGGCGAGAAAGACCCGCCATACCCGGTCGTCTCGGAATCACTGTCTCGCGATGACAAGCAAAAGACTGCGCATTACGGGTATCGCCAGCTCACCGGCGACACGCGCAACTGGGGCTCACCGTGGAATATCTTTCTCGAGCCTGACAAGGTGAATAAGTCTGGTGAAGTGCTCACCGAAAAAGCTTTCGTAGTGAACGGCGAGTTGATCGAGGATGAGGTTGATAAGTTCATCGCTTCGAAACTGGGAGCCACCACCGCGGGCGTGATCCAGCCGTGTAAGAACTAATCTTATTGCTGATTGCCGATTGCCAATTGCCGATTTGGGCTGTACCAGGCAGGCCGCTTAAATCGGCAATCGGCAATCGGCGATCGGCAATAAACCAAATGAATCTCCGAGTCCTTTATCACGGCCACTGCTTTGACGGCGTTGCTTCAGCGGCAACTTTCACTCGCTTCTACAAAGAACGCGTTAATCCCGAGGCGGAAGTCCGTTACACCGGATTGCTGCACCGGCCCGGTAACCTGTTTGACATGGCGATGTTTGATTCCGACGAGAATGCGATCGTGGATTTCAAATACGCCTCCTCGGAAAAACTCACCTGGTGGTTCGATCACCACGAGTCTGCCTTCCTGACTGCTGAAGACGAAGCACACTTTCACGCAGACAAATCGGGCCGCAAGTTTCTCGATCCGAATCGAAAGTCCTGTACCGAGTTCATCGCCGACGTCGCTCATGAACGTTTCGGGTTCAACTCCGAACCAATCAAGTCTCTCGTCCACTGGGCCCACGTCATCGACGGCGCGCTTTACGAATCGCCGGCGCAGTGCGTTGAGTTGAAAGAACCGGCGTTACAACTGATGCAGGTGATCGAAGCCGATCCTGACGACGCTTTCATCGAAAGTATCATTCGCGACCTCGCTACAAACTCACTCGAGGAAGTCGCAACCAGCGCGGAAGTGCAGCGTCGCTTTCAACCGATACTGAAGCAACATCTCGAGACGCTCGAAATCGTGCGACGCAAAGCAACGAGTTCAAATGGCGTGGTCCAGTTTGATTTGATCGACGAAGGTTACGAGGGCTTCAACAAATTCATTCCTTACTATCTGCATCCCGAAACCACTTATTCCGTAGCATTGACGCGTGGAGCGCAGCGCACGAAAATCTCAGTCGGCTCAAATCCATGGGCGCCGGTGCCGCGCACTCACAACATCGCGAAGATTTGCGAACGTTACGGTGGCGGCGGTCACGCTGTTGTGGGCGCAGTTTCTTTCAAGCCGGAAGAAGTGGAAGAAGCACGCACAGCAGCGCGAGAGATCGTGGCTGAGCTTTCAAGACATTGAAAAGATCTTATCCGCAGCTTGCACCTTTGATTTAGCGGCAACGAAGAGCGCCAAAGGCGCGCAATATAATAGCCAGGGGCAAGCGCGAAGCGCGTCGCCCCTGGTAACGAAAATATAAGGCGCCAAGGCCTGAAGGGCCGAAATACCTATTACGCCCTTTCAGGGCTCGACGCGCCTTTTAAATTGGCTACCAGGGGCGACGCGCTTCGCGCTTGCCCCTGGCTATTATATTGCGCGCCTTTGGCGCTGCGTTCTTGGGCGACGATCCTACTTCGCGCCCGGTCCTAACCGCGGCTCAGGCGGGTGAACTCAGATCAGTTTGAATACCGAGACGCTTGATCTTGCAGTTGAGCGTGGTGACTTTCACACCCAGCAATTTCGCGGCACGTCGTTGATTGCCGTGTGTGCGCTGCAACGCCTGGCGAATCAGCTCGCTTTCAAAGCGCTGCACTTCTTCCTGTAACACCAGTTTCCCGTTTCCGTTGGTCTGCGGTTCTTGCAGGGTTGCGAGCGACTCCACTTCACGCATTAATGTCAGCGCCGCTTCTCTCAGACTATCGAGATTATAAATTGAGCTGCTCATACTTTAATCCTTGCTCAAAAGTTCTCTGAAGAACGAGGGCCGCCCGATCGCAATTCTGCTCAGGATTTCTGATCCGCGTTATTCCGCGTACATCCGCGGTTCGGTTACTGTTTGAGCAGCTCCTGAAGAAACTCCAACACCTTCGGATCTTTACTTCTGCTCAACCAACCGATCGCACGTTTGCGACGTTCGATCGGTTCCTTGGGATTGCGCGCAATCTCGATCAGCTTCGTGATCACGCGCTGGTCGTTCATACGGCTGCCGCCGCCACTCGTCGCGTACACGGTTTGACCCGACCCGACAGCTACCGGCGTTCCGACATAGATGCCACTGCCATAACCAAGCGAACTCAGAATCTGATCTTTCACTAACTCATTCTTTTCGCTGTCATAAAGACTGAGCAGAAACTCAATTGCCTTATCGCCACCACGTCGCGAGATCGCGCCGATCGCAGCTCTACGAAGTTCGACATTGTCTGAACCGCGCGCGATTTCGACGAGCTTATTTCCAGCACGCTCGCTCTTGCGGTTACCAAAACCGGAAATGACAGCGCGGCGGATTTCAGGACTCTGATCCGCGTCGTAGATCCGGAGCAACGCATCGACTGCCGGTTCGCCCGGACGAGTGGAGATCGTCAAGATCGCCATTTTCCGCTGCGGGACTGTCTTGCCGCTGGTCGCAATGTCACTGAGGATTGCGACTGCTCGGTCGCCGGTGTGTTTGCTTAATGCATAGAGCGACGCTTCAACGATGTCGTTGTCCGGGGAGTTAAGTGCGAAGTCGCGCAGCGCATCGAGCACGCTGTCGTCGTTGGTGGCGCCGAGGGTGGAGATCGCGCGAGCGCGTAGTTTTAGATCGGGCTCGTTGCGCGCGACGCCCAGGATCACGGGCGTCACTGCTTTGCCGCCATTGCGACCGAGCAACGTCAACGCTGCACCTTTGCAACGCACTGTTTGCGTCGATCCGGGTTTCAACCATTCGGTAGCAGCCATGATGCCGCGTTGCAGATCAGTTTGAAAGAGGGCTTGAAGCACAACGATCTTGAATTCACACGGATCGTCGTTATCGTCATTCGTCGAAGGCTCCAACGTATACGCTCCGGGCCCACGGCCGATGCCAATACCAACACCTTCACCAATAACCTGCCCAGGCACCACAGTGACCGGACCAATCGGCGCAGCCGGCGCATACAGCGTCTGAGCGTCGAGCTCCGCGGCAATGGCAGCTTGTGCACGCACCGCGGGAATGGCTTCCTGATATGCGATAGCAGCAGTGCCGGGCAGTTGCGCCATCAGCAAACGCGCATCCTCTTTCCACGTCGTGTTTGGATACTTCTGCAACAACTGATCGATAGTTGCGCGGCACTGATCGTATTTGGCCAACTTCTCCTGCGTGTAGGCGAGCCAGTAAAGCGCGGCCTCGATGTTCTTCTCATTCGGATACGCTGCGACGTAGTCGCTGAACTTTTGCTGCGCCCTGGCCCAGTCGCCGTCAGTGATGAGGTCACGCGCGCTGCGAAACACGGTGGTGGCGTCGCTTTGCTGTGTGCGCTGTTGTCCCAATGCAATAGTTGCGCTCAGAAGGACCAGCAAAATCATCCCGCAAAGCCGCAAAGACGCAAAGTGTGATGTAAGGTGGTGGTGGTTTCTCAACATTTCTTTAGCCTTTTCTCTCTAACGATTAATTGTGCCCGGATTTTGGTAATCCAACAGTGCGGCGACGATCTCAGTCTTTTGCACTCGTTCTTTGATCGCGCGCACATCTTCGGGACGCGCGCGATCGGGCAAGTTTGCGATGTCGATCAGGAATGGTTCCAGATCGGTCAGTAATGTCTTGGTGGGAAACTTCGCTTTCATCTCGGCGTCGCGTCGCAACACGACGTTTTCGTTCAGCAGCCGACGCGAGAGTTGCTTGTCGTAAGAGACGTCGATCTCTTCGTCGCTGTCGGTTGTGGGAACGTTTCTAATCGAGCGCAGCAGGTTCTGCGTTTGTTCGATGTGTCGCGCGGTGTCTTGTTCATCGATATCGAGGTAAGCGAGATCGGAAGACCAGACGTCTGATTGATCTGCCGGCGTGCGGTTGGTTGTGCGTCTGACGCGATGTTTCGGTTTCGCTTGTGATGCGACGAATTCAGTTTTCTTCTGCTCCGGTTCCGGCTCGCTAATTTTCGGCTGAGTGGGCCCGGGCTTGTTTGAACCTGCGACGGTTTTGTTTGGTTCCGGTTGGCGCGAGATCACATAAACAATTCCGACTGCGATTGCGAGCAACAACACCGCAATCACGCGGGCGAGTGGTTGGGCGAAAATAGCGGACCAGCCTTTGAGTTTGGGCTTGTTATTCTCGGCTACGGTGTGCGCCGCGACTCTGGTCCAAAGAAACGGCGGCACTTCGAGCTCGCGATCGTAACGCGCGAACAGTTCCTGTTCCGCGGTCTCCAGTTCGCTGTCGAGATATTCTTCCAAAAGCTTTGACAACTCTTCAGACTTCATAACCAACTCCAGCGTATGCGCTGATCCGCTTTCTCATTTCTGCGCGTGCACGGTGCAGATCAGTCTTCAACTTTGCGAGCGAGAAGCCGGTGATCATAGCGATTTCTTCGTAGCTGCACTGGTGCAACACTTTGAGCGTGAACACGAGGCGCTTGTCTTCGTCGAGGGCTGCGAGTGAACGCCGGATAAGTTCGTTCAATTCCTTGCTGAGCAAACCATCGACCGGTTCCGGCTTGTTATCACTCAAATCCATAACCGACTTGTCAGCGAGATCGACGTGACTGTTCGCGCGTGCTCGCGCCCGGAGCGACTCGCGCGCGACGTTTCGAGCAATGCCAAACAGCCATGTAGAGAGTTTCGTCTCGGCGCGCATGGTGTGAATCGCACGAAAGGCGCGGACGAAGGTTTCCTGCGTCAGCTCTTCGGCGAGGGCGCGATCGCCAACCATGTCGTAAATGAAGCTGATGACGGGCCGCGAGTACCTTTCGAAAATCAGACGAAAGGCATCGGAATCGCCCTGGCACACACGCGTGACCAGGTCTGCTGAACTGTTCATCAGGGTTCCCGCCAAGGCGCTCATCGTAGCTCTCGGTAGGTTAGTGATACGGCAGGGTTAAAAGTTTCAGCCGCGGATAAACACAAATACACGCGGATTAATTAAGACAAAGTTTTATCCGCGAAAATCTGTGTCAATCCGTGGCTAAAAAATCTCTCTCGGATCCACAATCTTGCCGGCTATCGCGGAGGCGGCGACGACGTAGGGTGAGGCGAGGTAGAGCTTGCCGGGGCCGCTGCGTCCGGGGAAGTTTCGATTTTGCGCGCTGACCGTGACCGTTTCCGGAGACGGCGACGCGCCCGGACCCGCGTTGATACACGCGCCACACGACGGATCGATCAACTCCGCGCCCGCGCGCTCGAAGAGCTCGATATACCCACGCTGGCGCGCGTACTGCTTGATCTTCTGCGAACCAAACTGAATGTACAGGTGTACACCGTCAGCCACGCGCTTGCCGTGCGCGAGCGCATTCTCCAGCACACTCGCGTACATGTCCATGTCAGCCATCTTGCCGCCCGTACACGAACCGCCGTAAGCAGCGTCAATGCGAACTTCGCCTTCGAGGTCCTCGATGGGAATGCCGTTGCGCGGATCGCCGGGCGTCGCCACCATCGGCCCGATCTCGTCGAGATCGATCTCGAAAACAGCCGCATACTGCGCGTCCTCGTCGCTGTAAGTAAAACCTTTACGCACTTCTTCCGCGTCGAGCCCGCGCGTGCGCACGACGTATTCGAGCGTCACTTCATCAGGCTCGATGATTCCGGTCGTCCCGCCGGCCTCGACCGCCATGTTCGTCAACGTCGCACGCTCGTCCATGGACCAGTTCTTCAAATCTTCACCGGCAAACTCCAAAACTTTGCCGATGCCTTTGCTCGACTTCATGTACTCGGACGCGAGTATGAAGAGCATCACGTCTTTCGCCGCGACGTC
>Ga0070694_100002062_pt1 | contig 11919 bp, 6 predicted proteins | sample KBSK1251metaG_FD_65470 | JGI IMG/M metagenome (GOLD analysis project Ga0070694, IMG submission 65470) | Corn, switchgrass and miscanthus rhizosphere microbial communities from Kellogg Biological Station, Michigan, USA - KBS K1-25-1 metaG | ecosystem: Host-associated > Plants > Roots >... | reverse complement strand
CGAGATCTGACGCGTGCGTCTCGCGCGTCAAAGTGTAGACCATCGGCGGATCGGGTGTGGGATTGTCGCGGGTATTGAAGTAGGCGAACAGGTCGTAGACGACTCTCGAGGAGGCGTTTCCCAGAATCGACTGCGCGTCTTGAAGCTCGTCGTTCTCCAGGGCAGCCAGCGCAAGTTCTATGGTCGTTGGCGACAAGTCAGGATTGAAGTTGGCCAGTGAATCGCCTTCGCCTGACTTGCCGCGCAAAGCTGTGCCCACCACCTGGCCCAGACAGTCGAACATAACTTCGGTGGCATTGTTATTCGGATCCGTAAGTATCGACGGTTGCAGCACGCGGTAATCGTAGGTGGCAGCAGTGATGTTGACGGCTGCATCTTCGACCTGCGACGGTAAGAGATCGTAATCGTCGTACGTGATATGACTGACGCCACCTAACGGATGGACGAAGCGCCGTAGCTGAAAGAAGTGGGCGTTTGCTTCGTCGAGCTCGTTCGTGTTGTCGTCACGCGAGTAAAAGACACGGCCCGATGGAATCCACCATGCTTGTTCTATTTGACGGTAGCCCCCTTCAGTCAGCGTCGCCTCGTCCACGCGCGTGCCGAACACTCGACTCAGCAAGCCCGGAGTGAGCGCCAGTTGATACGATTCGCCGGGCAATGATTTCGCGCCCGACTCGCGAAATGGCAGTAGATCCGTTAGATCGTCGCGGCGGTATAGCGTGCGGGTGCGTTCGACAATACGGCGCGCGGTTGCAGTGCTGTCGATCTCTCCTTCGACTTGTGCTGTTGAGATCTCCTCGTACGGACGATCGCTCGTGCCGTCCCACAGACCGGGCCACTGGTCCAGCTCGTCAAAGTCGAAACGATCAGCGCGAGGTGCGATGCCGCACAGTTCGGCTATGACGGTTTCACAAGGCAGCGGGGCACGATATGAATCAAACGTGCTCGCATCCTGAGGCTGGTTAACTGGAGCGGTAAAAACCGCTTCAGTGGCGACAGCATGAAGACGCGTTTGATCGTGTTTCAGCATCGTTCGGAACCTGGTCGTGAGTTGCGGCTCGGGCTCCGGATACCCCGGTCTGCGTCCGTAACCGATATTCACCGATCGTTCAACGTTGCCGAATGAATCAACCTTCAACGTGATTGCGTGAGCGACACGCGGATCCTTCTCCTGCCGTTCGTATTGACAACTCAGAGACTCGCGCGGGTAGGTCATGAACACCGCATGCTGATTTGGACCACGCCGCTGCACGCGACGAACGATAAAGTTCTGTTCCGTAATCGTGTAGGGGTGAACCGCGCTGGGTGTTCCATCGTCAGCGTACGTCTCGACACGCAGTGGCGAGCCTTTCAGGGCTCGATAGGCCTCGCGCAGTTCGTCTGGATCGAGGTTGCGGCTGTCCTCGAAGACGCTATCGTCAAGTAGCAACTTTTCCACCGCGGTTGTCGCGCGCAGCGCGGGCTCGATCCAGTACTCGTCTATATATTGCCGCGAGATGTCGTTGGCCTCGCTGAAAGCCCCGGTATGAAACCAGGTGCGCGTGTGGATCGGCGGAACGAATGACGCCGCCGATTCATTCGTGATATCTACGTCTGGAAAGAGCGTTGTTTCGAGGTGTGTCTCCGTGTCCCATTGCTCAACCATGCCGAAGCCGCGAAACTCGCGCTCTACACCGTCGAAGTAACCATGGTGGTAGGCATAACGCGTGACAAAGCGACTGCGACCCAGCCAGTCATAAGTCTCAACTCTTTCCACAACATGAACCGGAAAAGGCAGACGAGTAATCCATGGTTTACCAGCGCGTTTGTCTTGCAGATAAAAGCGTGTGGAAGGCGCATACGACAGACGCGTTTCCGCACCGAGATTGTTCCGCATTCGCTCCAACAAGTGTGGCTTCTGCGATCCCATCAAATCGACGTACCGCACGCACGCATATGACTCGGCGGGCAGCGGAGACGACCAGACCAGGCACGCTGTTCCGGTGCCAAGGAGATCGGTGACTTGCACCGCACTCAAATTGTCTGAAGTCGGAAAGATCGCGAGGAGATGTGGCTCAGCCCACGAATTGCCGGAACGGTTGAAGCAAACTTCCACGCCGTCTTCGCCGACGTGCAGGAGATCCGTTGTTCCTGAACCGTCGACGTCGGCAAAGCGAATGCGTTGCGGATCGAACCTTTCTTCGCTGATAAAGCGCGGCGCTTTATCCATCGTGACTCTTGCGCCGAATCTGCCGTAGCCAAGGTTGGGCCAATAACAAACTTCGCCACTGCGCACGCGTACGATGTCGTTCAGTCCGTCGCCTGACATGTCGGCGAGCGAAATGGTCTGCGTCCTGTCTGCAAAGACGACTCGTGGACCGCGCTCTTCATCGAGCGCGGTTGGAACGCGCTGCGCCTCGGCAAAGCCTGCTCCGCCGAGCGATGGATAAAAGGTGTAGAGATCGTCTCCGGTGATCAGTATGTCCGCGCGACCATCGCCGGTAAGATCTACAAACTTCAGGTTTGGATCGGACCACTCGAGCTTTGGCAGTGACGTAAAAGCTTTTAACGGCTCCCAATCCTGATCGGATGTTCGTGCGAAGTAACCAGGCACTGCTGAATCGAAAGCGACAAGCTGCGGCCGGCCAACACCGGTCAGATCGAGGAGTTGTTGTGCGGACCCCAAACTTGCCCGAACTGGTAGTGACGCGATTTGCTCCCTTGGACCAAAGCTGGCGCGCGGGACACGACTCCCGTTCGACATTTGTACCTGGTTAAGTGGGCTCAGGTTTCGTTTGTAGCCCCAGCTTTCGCCTTCGTCGCTTAGAATTCCGGCTAAGCCTTCACCATCGAGATCGACGAGTTGAAACCGCGTTCCGTCGAATCCTTCGGGCAGGTTCTCATCAGTCAGCGTGTGGACTTGAGGATGTATTCGCGGCTGGCTGTAGAAGAATTCGAGCGGCGGGGTAGAACGCTGCTCATAGCCGCCTGTGGTCTTCCGTCTATAACCTGTTTGCGAAACTGATGCGATACAAGTGTAGATCGGATTGCGTGCAGCCGCCTGTTCCGGATCTTGTTCCGTCACCTGATCCGAGTAAACAAAATCTGTAGAGCGCACGAGCGTTGGAGTGCTGAATTCGTTCTCGCCCTCGAACTCGTGAAACAGCAGGACACGTTTACAGCGACGATAGGTACGTACTTCGAAGCCGGGCCGGTAAGTCGAAAACGGATCGGGCCGTACAGTCCAATCAGGATCCAGGTTTGGATCTGGCACTGGCGCCGGCGCGAGTGCACGATGATCCCCGTAATCGAAGACGATCTGAAAATGCCAGTGCTCGGGCAGAGGCGTCGCAGTTCCCGCGGCCGACCAATCCGGGAAATAGGGAATTGTATTTCCGTAGCGAACAGTTTTCAGATAGCGTTGTGTGCGGCGGATGGCATCCGTGCGATGCATCTCGTGCGCGGCACTTTTTTCGATTCCGCGTGAGTCGTCGTCGACGTATTCATAGCGCGTGGCGTTGCCCTTATCATCAAACACAAGCGAGATGAGGTAAGAAAAAATGCGCCGCTCGTCCTGTGGGTCGAAGATGCGGCTATTCGAATCGAAACCAAAGATCGTCGTTACATTGTCGCGGGTAATGGTGCGCCAATGGCTGGTCTTGTTGTCGGTTCGCGTCCAACGCTCGATCCTTGCGAATAGTCCTTCGATGCGCGGGCGATAGAGGCGAATATTGTAATCGATACCGTGTACGGTTCGCGGTAGCGAGATCCGTTTACCATCGCTACCAAGAATGGGAACGAGATCCTCCGCGCCGGAAAAAAGAAATACGTCAGATTCGTCCGTATCGCGGTAACGCGGCAGCCCTTTGTCCGTTTTGCGTGCGATTGTTGGAAGTGAAAGGCTCCAGCCAAAGCCGAATGGTCCGTTGCCGGAGGCTGAATCGTAAGACAGTGAGAGTTGCGGTACAAAGTTCGACCTGCCTTTACTGGTTGCGAGAGGAATGGTCAGCGATCCGGATCCGGTGGCAGCGTTGAGAGTGAATTTTTCGCCGATGCCGCGAATGGCGCCGCCGCCTTTAGGCAGTGAGAGGGTAGGGACGAAGTCCGCGCCTAACGCGTTGGTGCGATTGTCGCTGGTCAGTCTTTCACTACTCTGCGTCGCACGTTCCGAGGAAAATGAGTTTCCTTCATGTCTCACAAACCATATGCGATCAAGCATGAGATTTGTTACTGATCAGCAATTCACCCGGGATGATTCGAATGCCTGCGCTGTTACGTCCTATGAGAGTGTCGACGGAAGTATTCACCCTGCTTTCGATCTGTCGACAATCGAGGACATGCCACGCGTCACACTGACTCTCTTTTATTCACGTTCGAACAACTCTGAATACTCGGTATAACCTTTGCCTATCTGATCGCGGACATCCCCCGTTTGTTTCACAGACTCTTTCCTCGTAAACCTCAATGCACGAGTCCGCTTGGACTACTCACACAAGGAGCAGAACAAATGGATCACGAAAGATCTTCGGAGCGCATCGGTATGCGTCGCCTCATTTCAACTCATTCAGTTCTACTTACAGCGCTGATACTTGGAGCCACGTTGCTCACCGGCGTAATAGTATCGGCCGCGGACAGTGACCTGGACCCAAGCTTCGATGGTGATGGCATCGTCGTCACCGATCATGGTGAATTTGAGCAGATTCACGCGATTGTGATTCAACCCGACGGCAAGATTGTGGCGGCTGGTCTCAGTGGCATTCTCCATGACACCGTTCAGGAACCTTTGAGCATGATGGTAGCGCGTTACAACGTCGACGGGTCGCTCGATTCTACCTTTGGCAGCGGTGGCATCGTCACGACAGAGATTGGCACGTATGCGAGAGCGTGGGCCGTCGCTCTTCAGGCAGACGGCAAAATCGTGGTCGGCGGAAGAGGCGGCACGTTTTTACAGGCGAATTTCGCACTAGTGCGCTACAACGCCAACGGTTCACTCGATAACACGTTCGGAAGCGGAGGGATCGTCACAAAATCATTCGGTGCTTTCTCTCAGATCACAGGCGTCGGTGTTCAAGCTGACGGCAAGATCGTGGTTTCAGGAGATGCGCCCGGACCTGGATCCTTCTCGATGTTTACAGTGGCGCGTTACAACACGAATGGCTCGCTGGATACGACATTTGACAGCGATGGCGTGAGCCAACCGGTTCCGAACGGATTTCAAGTTTCTCCGACAGTTACTGCCCGGGGTCTTGCACTTCAGTTGGACCAAAAGATCGTTGTCGCCGGCGTTTGCGTATTTGGTTCGACTCTTAAGTCTTGTACGTCTCGCTACAACAACTCCGACGGATCGCTCGATAACACCTTTGACGGCGATGGTCTCGTCGCGACTGACTTCGATTCATCTTTTGGTAGTGTCGCCGAAGGTGTAAAGATCCAGCCGGACGGAAAGATTGTGGTCGCTGGACAGGCCTTTACCACGAACGGTGTCATCCCTGCGTTGGCACGTTACAACGCCGATGGCTCGCTTGATACCAGCTTCGATGGTGATGGCCGAGTGACAACGCCCCACTCTCTCCAGCTCGAAGCAGAGGCCCTCGCGCTCCAGCCGAACGGGAAGATTGTGGTAGTTGGACGTGGCTTCACGTTCTCTCCGTTCTTCTCGGCGATAACTGCTGTGCGTTACGACCCGAACGGCTCATTAGACAGTACGTTTGGCGATGGTGGCTTCGTGACAACGTTTGTCGGAACATCGCAGGCGTTCGCTATTGCGATTCAGACCGACGGCAGAATTGTCGTGGGCGGATATGGCAACTTGGTCGCTAACGCCGATGCTGTCGTTTCCGATTTTGCCTTAGTGCGTTATGGCATGCCGAAGGAGGGTGGGATATCGGGTGGAGGCTGGATCGATTCGCCGGCAGGTGCCCTCGTTCAGATGCCAACAGCAACGGGCAAAGTCCACTTCGGTTTCGTCTGTCATTTCCAGAACGGCGCGAACGTACCGACTGGGCATACGCAGTTCCAATTCAATGCCGGGAATTTAAACTTCAAGAGCACGAGTTACGAGGGACTCGTAATCTCAGGTGCGAAGGCTCAGTGCACAGGGACTGGCACGATCAACGGCAGCGGTAGTTATCACTTTTTGCTGACGGTCATTGATGGTGATCAACCGAGCGGCGATGGTGCCGACAAGTTCAGGATGAGGATCTTGAGCGACTCGAACGACGTGATCTACGACAACCAGTTCAACGCGCCTGATAATGCCGATCCGACGACCCTCTTAGGCGGTGGCAACATCGCGATCCAGCATTGACGCCTGCATATTTTGTGCTTCTTTGTGGCCCAAATAGTGATACATTTGGGCCACGCAGGCGCCTTACCTCGCAATCGAGCAGAACACGGGTCGATGAATTGTATGATTCAAAGGCCGATTATCGTCATCGCAGCGCTACTCGTAGCCCTATCCCCTTGCGCGTTTGCGCAAAAGACCGAGAAACCAATCCGAACCGCTATTCGTGCCGCGCGCCTGTTGGACGTGAAGACCGGAGCCTTGATTAATAACGCGGTGGTCCTTGTCGAAGGTGAGCGGATCTCAGCAGTCGGATCCGGATTATCCGTCCCTGCGGGTGTAAGTGTTATCGATTTGGGAGACGTAACGCTGCTGCCCGGCTTGATAGATTCCCACACGCACTTGCTGGCTTCGAGCACTGATGATTATCGAGCCATGCTGTTAACGAAATCACAGGCTTACCGCGCGCTCGAAGGCGCTTCGAATGCACGCCGCACACTGCTGGCCGGCTACACTGCGGTACGCGATGTTGAGAGCGAAGGATCTGGTTATGCTGATGTGGCTCTACGAGACGCTATTAACGGCGGGCTGGTCGAAGGTCCGCGCATGAAGGTAGCGACGCGCGCCATTGCGGTCATAGGTCAAATGGAACCATTCGGCGTTTCATCGGATCTTCCAGACTTCCCGCGCGGGGCGCAAATGATCAGCGGTGTTGAGGAAGCGCGCCGCGCCGTTCGCGAACAGATCGCAAACGGCGCAGACCTGATCAAGATTTATGCGGATTGGCGCTATCCCACGCTGACCATCGACGAGATTAAGGTCATTGTCGAGGAAGCACACAAGGCGGGGAGGAGGGTTGCAGCCCATGCCACCACAACCGAAGGCATCCGCAATGCAGTCACCGCCGGAGTGGATTCGATCGAACACGGTTTTCGAGTTGACCGCGCCACGTTGGAACTCATGAAACAGAAAGGCGTGTGGTGGGTTCCTACGTACCAGCATCGGTTTGAGAATGCCGAAGCCGTGACCGACGATGAGATTCGCCCCAGGGCCAAGGCAAGCATGGAAGCTTTGCGAAAGATGCTGCAAGCTGCACGGGAGCTCGGTGTAAAGATCGCCACTGGATACGACCCCTCAGATGAGAAACGGCACGGCGCCAATGCGCGAGAAATCATTGGCTTAGCGACGGTAGGCTTCACAAATCTCGAACTTATCCGTGCAGCAACTATTACTGGTGCAGAACTACTGGGTTGGGAAGATCGGATCGGTTCATTGGAGACTGGGAAGTTCGCCGATATCGTTGCCGTAAGTGGGAATCCGCTCTCTGATATCAAACAAGTCGCACACGTGTCGTTTGTAATGAAGGGTGGCGTTGTAATCAAGCGATAAGGCGGAACATCACATTTCGATCAAGCGTTATGCATGCAACGGAGGCCCGCTCCTGATTGCACCTGCCGACAACACCTGTTGAGCTGAGTTCCGCGTTTTACGCTTCGGGCACGCTACGAGAAGGTGCCATCGTAAAAGCGACGATCACGAAGCGTATCGAGCTGCCAATTTCGCATCTCTGGTTCCTTGAAGTTGAATATGCCGCGGGCTCGTCTCCTGAACTTCCGAATCGCATTCTCCTGAAATGGCCTGTCGAGGGTTCAGTGGCGCCGGAACGTGGTGGTCCAGAGCTCGTCTTCTACCGGGAACTCGCGCCAGCGTTGCCGTCTCCTCCGATCGTCCGCTGTCTTGCCACTGCCGCACCCGCTAACGAGGTGCAATGGCTCATTCTTGAAGACTTGCGCTCAAGTCATGCCAACCCACCATGGCCCGATCGTCCTGGCGACAAAGATGTGCACGAGGCTGTCGCGGTCCTGGCACGGTTTCACGCGCATTGGTGGGAGGCACCCGCACTTGGCTCGACAGTCGGAACCTTGCACACGGAAACGAGTCTTCGCACGATGGTTTATGACATCAGGGCTCACTTGCCGGGTTTAGTTGACGATCTCGGCGAGGATCTTCCGGTATCTGATCGTCTGGAACTGGAAAAGGTTTTCAATTCCTCTCTTCGGCCGTGGCTCCGGCTTGTTGATCCAAGGGCTCTCACAGTTACTCACGGCGACGCTCATACGTGGAACTTTATTTATCCTCGCTCGGGGCAGGGAATGCCATACATTATCGATTGGCAGCTATGGCATCTGGACGTCGGCGCCAGGGATCTCGCGTTCATGATGGCTCTGCATTGGGATCGCAGTGTGCGGCAGAAGCTCGAGTTCTCGTTGCTTCATCGCTACCATGAGGAATTGCTTGACGCCGGCGTTAGCAAATACTCATTCGACGATCTATTGCTGGACTACCGGCGATGTGTCGTGCGGAACCTGACGTTTCCGCTCATCTTCTGGTCGCGGAGCTTCCCGAGGGAATCCTGGCGTTATCGTCTCGACTGTGCTCTCGCGGCGTATCGCGATTTTAACGGTGCAGAACTGCTGTAGCCACATAAGGCACATAATTTAGCCACAATGAAACGAGTGGTTTTTACTACCTGGGGATCTTTTGGCGATGTGCATCCGTTCATGGCCCTTGCGTTGGAATTGCAGGCGCGTGGTTACGATTCGGTGATCGCAACGTCGCCGATTTACCGTGAGAAAGTTGAAGCCCAGGGACTCGGGTTTCGTCCGGTGCGTCCCGATCTTCCGCCGCCCGACGCTGACACAACTGCTGACATCATTCGTCGCGTGTCGAATGCTCGTTGGGGTCCGAGTTATCTTTTCCGACACCTGCTCATTCCGCACCTCCGCGAAACGTATATGGACACACTCGATGCTGTCGCGGGAGCTGATTTGCTCGTCTCGCATCAGGTTCCGTTAACAGCGCCGCTCGTCGCCGATAAGACAGGCATCAAATGGATTTCATCGGTGCTTTTTCCAATTGCTTTTACGTCCGCATACGATCCACCGACCCCGCCGCAATTACCTGCGCTTCGCGCTGTGGCGATGACGCATCCATTCGTCGCTCGAACGCTCTTCGGATTGGGCAAGTGGACCACCACGTCCTGGGTCGAGCCGATTCAACGACTGCGTAAAGAACTAGGCTTGTCGCGCAGTCGAAATCCAATCTTTGAAGGACAACATTCTCCTACGCTCGTGCTTGCGTTGTTCTCGAAGGTCATGGCCCAGTTGCAGCCCGACTTTCCAGCAAACACGTTAGTCACAGGGTTCCCGTTTTACGATCGCAGCGATGGTCAAGAGGCGCCGAATGAGGTGTTGAAATTTCTGGACGACGGCGAGCCGCCAATCTTGTTCACGCTTGGCTCGTCGCTGGTGTGGATCGCGAAGGATTTTTACCGCGTAAGCATCGAAGCTGCACAGAAACTTGGCAAACGCGCATTACTGTTGATTGGCGATAAGCGAAATCTCCCGCAAACAAAATTGCCTGATGGCATCGCGGCGTTTGATTATGCTCCGCATCGTTTGGTCATGCCGCGCGCGAGCGTGATAGTTCATCAGGGTGGCATAGGCACGACCGGACAAGCGTTAAGATCAGGCCGCCCGATGCTCATTGTTCCATTTGGACAGGACCAACCAGACAACGCGCGCAGGTGCGTGCGACTCGGCGTCGGCCGAACGCTCTCGTATCGTCGCTACACAACTCCGCGCGTGGTCCATGAGCTATCACAATTGCTCGACAATCCTTCTTACCGCGAACAAGCGGCAAAGGTTGGTCAACAAGTTGAAGAGGAAAATGGTACGAAGCGAGCGTGTAATGCGATCGAAGAAGTGCTGCGCCGCTAGACACGTACCGTCGAAGCGTAAATCAGCAAACTCTTGAGGTGTCACAAATGAAACTGAAAATGCGTTCCGAGGCGTTGACGTCATTGCTTCTTATATTATGCGGCGTATTGGGCGCCGTCATTGCAATTGCAGACTTTCTCGGCTGGCCCAATCTGATCAGCACAGAGCGATCGATCTCTCTGGTTTTAGTAACTGTTGGAGTGCTCGCTATCTCCGTTGGATTGGAGAGAGCGATACGATTCAGAGATCTGGATGAACAGCTGAGCAGGTTTGAGAGGCTTTTCGCCTGCCATCTTGGATGTCGTTACTATGAGGGACATAATGAAAGCTACAACGCCGCAATTGAACTAGTTGCCTCGGCTGAAAAACATGTGAGAGCTCTAATTATTGGAAGAACAGCCCCTGAGAAATGGAGGGCAGCGATTTCTGATAGGTTAAGAGAATCGAAGGATATTAATAAGCCGATCAAGTTTCAGCCTACAGTTGCGTTTAGCAACATTAACGCGCCATTGATCGAACAATTAGAGAACCATTTGGAGACATACAGAAACAAGGGCGTAGAACACTTGATAACCTTGCGTGTCCTTGATCTGAATCGCCCGCTCGGTTTCGACATGCTTATCGTAGATCAGCAACATGTGTTTCTCGGTGTCCCATCAGTCGCTGATGACCAGTTCTTATCGCGAGCTCTTGTTTTTGAGGGTCAGACCAGGCTCGCAAGTGAACTTGCCGATTGGTACGACCAGATGATAGTCCCCTCCTCACTAACTCTCACACAACTTAAGGATCAAATCTATCGAGATAAACTTCACACCGACCGGACGGTGGCAGGATCCGGCAGCATCAAAAGAAACGATTGAGGCACTCCGTGGTGCCCGGAGGAAAATGGCCCGAACCGAGCATGTGACGCGATCGAAGAAGTGCTGCGTCAGTAGTTTGAGGAGGCACCTCGGTTGGCTGGTGTGTACAAATGGCCTCACATTTTTTCAGTCTGTTTCCCAGTGAAGACACTTTTGTAACGGCTCTCAGCATGCAAACCTCTCGTTAACGTTGTTTATCCTCACCAAGAGCTCAAACACTACAATTGGCACAGGCATTGCCCCAAGTGTAAATCCATCTACTTACGATTGTTCTACTCCTCGGCCCGACGATGTGGTCGCAGGAGCAAAATGAAAAACCTCAATCACGCGATACAAACTCACATTAGGAGAAGAAAAGATGCCACCACCAACCCCACCCGTTGGGCCAATTAAAGAGACTCATGTTCTATTGGCTTATGATACCGATGCCGGAGGTTTCGGAGGCCCGCTCGACATGCGGGGTCCGCTCGTCGGGGAAGTGACTTACGTCCAACCCGGAGGAAATCTCGGCATTAGGATCAACTTAGAATTTGGGCAACCGAACACAAAGTATGAGGTCTTTCTCGTCTGTGGGCCAGCACACTCCGCCGCTTGTGGATTCATTTCAATCGGCACGCTCGCAACAGACGCAGCAGGCGCCGGAGGATTTGGCGTCAGTGTTCCCTCAGCCGTTCTGCAAGCAGCACCTTTTGGTCCAGGCTTTCGAAACGATCATTTGGACCTCCTGGCAGGTGTAGGGAATCTAAAGGCGGGAGCAATCACGGCCGGTGCGATCAACTACTTCGTATGTAAGGGAGTACCGGGCGCGGCAGCTGGTAAGATTCCAGAGGCAATGGCAAAACCTCGTGAGGGTGACCCGCTCGGCCAGAAAGCACAGAAAGCAGCAAAGGGAAAGCGCTAGTAGCGGATAAAAACCGTCTGACGCTGAACTGTAGGGGCGGCACTCCGCCCCTACAGACGCGTCTGTGTTGCGGCGCGGAGTAGTGAGGTAATTTTGAAATTTTCTCTGCGTATCTCT
>Ga0070694_100002060_pt1 | contig 11922 bp, 10 predicted proteins | sample KBSK1251metaG_FD_65470 | JGI IMG/M metagenome (GOLD analysis project Ga0070694, IMG submission 65470) | Corn, switchgrass and miscanthus rhizosphere microbial communities from Kellogg Biological Station, Michigan, USA - KBS K1-25-1 metaG | ecosystem: Host-associated > Plants > Roots >... | reverse complement strand
GCGGCAATTGTCGGTCCGAACGCCGTGCGCAGCATCTGCCGGCGCCGGCCCTGCGCCTCCTCGGCCAAAGCAATGGCGAACTCAGCCATGACCGTTGGCCTCCCCTGGCCGTTGGCCACCGGATCTCGGAGCGAGGCTTTGCCGGGCCGGCATGGCCGCGAACAGGTCCGGTTGATCGACGGGGACGGTCTGCAGCACCTCGGCCGCGAGGCGGCGATCCTCGACGACGCGCTTTCCGACCTCGGCAAGGAGTACCTCGTAGCGCTTCCTACCGATGAGCCTCGCAGACTCCTGGTCGCTGTCCGGTACGGGCGGCGTGGCCGTCAGGAAGTAGCGCACGAAGATCGCGAGGGTCTCGGTGGCGACAAGCTGTTCGCGGGCCAAAGTTGCCAGCATCCTGTTGATCTCGTTGAGCCGGCGCGCGAGACCCTCCTCGATGCCGGCGTGCTGCTGCGGCTCGAAGCTCGCCCTAAGGGCCTCTTCGACCAGCGCCGACTTGGCGCCGTGGCGGTCCCTGGCCACCTGGTCGAGCTTGCGCGCGAGCGGCACGGGCAGATAGAGGGTGTACTTCTTCTTGGCCATGTCAGAGCCTCAATCCCGGGAACTGCACCACCTTCTCCAGCTCCTCGCCGGCGGGCGCGTCGTGCTCCTCGGCGCCGGGTGGCGGGGGCTCCCACGCAAACAAGGGCAGGTCGGCGGGTGAGCGCTGGGCCCTTTGCCGGGTGCGGCGCGGCGCAATCTCGCGATTGCGCGACGGGCTCTCGTCCACTGTGCTCATAGGCGCCACCAGGTCGAACCAGGCCTTCTCGAGGCGCGGATCGGGCGTGCGCGTCCGGCCCGACCAGTCGTCGCCGTGCGCCGGCGGCGCATCCGCGAAGCGGCCCTCGCTCAGGGGCGGCGCAGCCACGCAGCGAAGCAAGAAGTTGCGGTCGGCGTAGTACTGGAGCTTTCCGGCTCGGATCGGCGGCGTGCCGGACAGGAGCACCAGGGCCTCGTGGGCGGGGAGCTGCAGGACCTCGCCTGGTGTCAGCAGCGGCCGGGGCGTCTCCTGCTCCGACATGGTGAGATGCGGGAGCCAAGCGGACAGGCGGGAGCCCGAGACGTTCCTGTGGTGCCGGATTTCCGTGGCCGTACCGAGCGCCTCGGACAGACGCCGGGCCGTGCGCTCGTCGTTGGGCGCGAAGGCCACGCGCACGTGGCAGTTGTCGAGGATGGCGTGGTTGACGCCGTACGCCCGGTCGATCTGGTTGAGGGACTGCGCCACCAGGAACGCGCGCACACCGTAGCCCGCCATGAAAGCGAGCGACGTCTCGAAGAAGTCGAGGCGGCCGAGCGCTGGGAACTCGTCGAGCATCAGCAGCAGGCGGGGCCTGGACGCCGCACGGCTTTCAGGGAGTGCTTCTGTAAGCCGGCGCGCGATCTGGTTGAGGATCAGACGGACCAGAGGACGCGTGCGCGAGATGTCCGACGGCGGCACCACGAGGTAGAGCGACACCGGGCGCTCCGCCGTCATGAGATCGGCGATGCGCCAGTCGGAGGCCGCCGTGTTGGCCGCGATCAGCGGGTCGCGGTAGAGGGCGAGCAGGCTCATCGCCGTCGACACGACGCCCGAGCGCTCGTTCTCAGACTTGTTGAGGAGCTCGCGCGCGATGGAGGCCACGGCGGGATGCACCATCGGTGCGTCCTCGGTGCCGAGGTGGTTGGTGGTCAGCATGATCCGCAAGGTGCGCACGATCGAGCGCGAGGGGTCGGCGAGGAAGCTCGCGACGCGGGCCAGCGTCTTCTCGCCTTCGGCGTAGAGCACGTGCAGGATGGCGCCGGTCAGCAGCGTGTGTGCCGTCTTGTCCCAGTGATCACGGCGGTCCCTGGTCCCTTCCGGATCCACCAGGATATCGGCGATGTTCTGAACATCGCGCACTTCGTGCGGGCCCTTGCGCACCTCCAGCAGCGGATTGAAGCGCGCCGAGGCGGGATTGGTCGGGTCGAACAGGAGGCAGTGCGAGAAGCGCGCGCGCCAGCCGGCCGTCAGCTCCCAGTTCTCGCCCTTGATGTCGTGGACGACGGCCGAGCCGGGCCATGTCAGCAGGGTAGGCAGCACCAGGCCGACGCCCTTGCCGGAGCGCGTCGGCGCCACGGCCAGCACATGCTCGGGGCCGTCGTGGCGCAGATAGCGGTCGCCGTAGATGCCGAGGACCACACCGCGATCTCGCAACAGGCCGGCCTTGCCGACATCGCAAAAGTCCGCCCAGCGGGCCGAGCCGTAGGTCGTGGGGCGCGACCTGCGACGTGCCCGCCGGGCGGTTCCCCCGATGGCGAATGCGCCGCTCAACACCCCGCCGAGGGCGGCAACGGCACCGGCGGGGGCAAACACATCCGGTGCCTGGGTGTCGAATGCGAGCCACCAGGTGAAGAGCTGCCAGGGCGCATAGAGCTTGACGACGGCGAGATCGACGAGAGGAGGCCCGAGGGCTGGCTGGTTGCCGAGCATCGCGGCCGCCCACTGCGTGGCCGCCCATAGGCTGGCAAGGCTGAAGAGGGCGGCGATGGTGCCCCTAACCACGACGGTGCGAGCCGGTTGCATTTCCCTTGGGTCCCCCTCGGCAGCATGGATGCGCTTGGCGGGGATCAGCTTGCCGGCGAAGCGCGCGCGGCGTGAATTGGGAAACGCGGCAAAAACAGGGAATGCAGAGGAACTGACGGGAAGGTCGAGGAAGCCTATAACTCAAGCTCGGGTTGGGGCGAGGATTTCCGGGATCGGCGGCTGTTATGGGGGCTCGTCTAGCGGCGTCGTGGAGCGACTGGCCGCCACCTCATTGCTTGAGAGCACCCAATGACGCGCCGATCACGACACGCTGCCTTGCGCCTTGGCGCGGGCGAGAGCGTTGGCCAGACTTTCCTCAATGGTCCAGCGGGGGCCGCCGCGCCTGAGTTGATCGAGCGCATTGGCGACAGCGGCGAGCAGATCGGGCGTATTGGCCGGGCAGATCTCCTCCGATTGCCAGTCGCCGCTGAACGGATCGCCGATCGCCTCGAAGGGTGCAGTGCCGACCCTCTTGCGGATCTCCTCGGCAAAGAATTCGGCAAGCTCTGCGCTCGGGGCACTGATGTTGATCGCGTAGCGCTGGCTCTGGATGAAGCGCACGCGATAGACGTTGAAGCTGGTCACGGGGTCTTCCTTTCCGCGCTTGGCCAACCTGGGTGGCCGTGGGTCGGTGTTCATGTCGCGCTGCGCCGCCCGGCGCATCTGCGCCAGGCCAGGGCAGCCGGCGGCGTCAGCCTGGCCCAGCCGCGGGCCCCCGATTGGAGGCCCAACGGCGGACGTGAGCCTCGGCGTCGGTGTGCTGATCGTGCAGCCGATAGGCAATGCCGCGCTCGTCGAGGCGCTTGAGGAACCTCGGCATGTCGCAATCCTCCTCGAGCGCGAGGGTGTCGCCGCGCACGTAGCTGCAGGAGGAGAAATCCGCTGGCAACATGCCGGCCCCGGCGAGGTCGCCGCGGCTGACGATCAGCCAGCCGTGGCCGGGGTCCTGGAGGTAGGTGAACGTGCGGCGCTCGAGCGCCTCGGCAGGCACGAGGCGGACATTGTCGCGGGGGTGGGCTGCGAGCCAGGCTCGGGCGTCCGCCTCCGTGTCGGCCAGGTGGACGAGTGTGGGCATGCCGAGGTCGTCATGAAGCAGGGCGACCTGACCGGGACGCGGCTTGTCGAGAATGGCGAAGGAAAGCGGGGAGGTCACCGCAAACACACGATACGCCTTGACGACGGTCACGTCGGCGCTGCCGAAGTCGCCCACATGGAGGGTGAAGGAGGCGGGCAGGGCCTGCTTCTGCGGAGCCTTCCGCACCAGGCGCCCCGTGCCGTTGCTGGACCGCCAGGCGGCGTGCTTGCGGCGGTGGCGCTGAGGCGGCTCCGCGGCGCCGTCGGAGAAGCGGATGAGCGCGCCGAGCGGGCCGGTGTCATAGAGCTGCTGCGCGGAAAGCGGCGTATGGGACATGGGGGATCTCCTTGGTGTGCGACGGCGAGCCAGGGAGCCTCTCCTCCGGCTCGACCGTCACCGCCCCCTGCCCCATCTCTCGCTCTCCGAGCTTGACGGTGAGCAGGTGTACGGCGTCTCGCGACTAGCGGCGTCTGATGGTTGGGATTCACGGCGTTGGCTCAAGCTCGCGGCCACTGGTGGCCGCTCGCAAGGCTACTGACCGTCTCGACGATCAGATGACCCAAGCTCGGCACGCTCGCGAGAAAGCGCGTGTACTCCGAGGCTTTCCGGACGGGAGACCAGATGACGACGCCGCTAGTCGGGAAGCGCCAGACAAGGGAGCCGCGGTCCCTTGAGCCGCGGGCTTCGAGGGGGCGCCGGGGCACTCTCTTCCCCTTCCCGCGCCGCTACCCTTCCCCGGCCCTTCTCTTGCTCTGCTCCGTTGGTTAGCCACCGCCGCGGCCACGCTCCCGCACACCGGGTGGGTTTCGTCTTCTGGCCTGGTCTGCCCACCGCGAGGCAGGCCGCGCTGCATTGCCGGCCGTGGCGTAGTGGGAAGAGCGGCGCTTACGCGCCGCCCGCCTTGCGGCAGTCGAAGAGCGGGATGCCCATGGCCCTGGCCTTGTCGGCGAGGTTGTCGGTGACGCCGGAGCCCGGGAACACGACGACGCCGATCGGCAGGGCTTCCAGGAGCTGGTCGTTGCGCTTGAACGGAGCTGCCTTCTGATGCCGCGTCCAGTCCGGCTTGAAGACGACCTGGGAGACCTTGCGCGCATCGGCCCAGCAGGCGGCGATCTTCTCGGCGCCGCGCGGCGTGCCGCCGTGGAGGAGGACCATGTCGGAGTGCTTGGCGATGACCTTGTCGAGCACGGTCCAGATGCGGTGATGATCGTCGCAGTCGACGCCGCCGGCGAAGGCGATCCTCGTGCCCTTCGGCAGAAGCACCTGCGCGTCCGCACGGCGGCGCGCGTTGATAAACTCGCGGCTGTCGACCATTGCCGCGGTCATCGTGGCGCGGTTCACCATCGAGCCCGATCTCGGCCTCCACGCCTGACCTGTGTGGATTCCATAAAGCTCGGCGGCCGCATCCCGGATGAACTCGAAGCTGTTGCGGCGCTCGATCAGGGTCAGCCCTTGCGCAACCAGGCGCTCGAGCTCAACCGAGCGGACCTCTGAGCCGTCCTGCTCGCGCTGGCCCATCCGCTGCGCTCTCTCGTTCTCATCGAGGTCACGCTCGATCCGGTCGATACGGCGGTGGAACACGTTCACGAGCGACCAGAGCAGCGTGTGCAGATCGGGCTCCAGACGCGTGTCGGAGAGCGTCGCGACCAGCGCGTCGAACATGTCTGCGAGGGCGCCTTGCAGCCTGGCGGGCTCGGGCAGCGGACGCGGATCGGCCTCATCGTCGTAGGGACGATGGGCATAAAGCGCGAGCTCGTCGAGGAGATGCGCGGTCGGGGACATGGTTCGGGTGACCTCGGCATCGTCGGTGTAGCGGTCGAGTGTCATAGGGTCTGATCCTCGTGGTGCGAGGCCGCGCCCATGCACGGCCTTCTGGCGATCGAAAGGCCGGGGGCGGCTGAGGCCCGCACCCAAGGGCGAAGCCCGCAGGGCCGGAGCGCAGCGGAGGACGGCGAGCACGGCTTTCTTGTCCCGCGAGGAATGGCGGCAGCCCAAGCGGCGCGAGCCGCGCCGGGGTGGCGCCAGGGGAAGAAAGCCGGGCGCAGCCGTTGCGGGGCTCAGCCGCTTCCGGCACAATCGCGATTCTGAAGGCCGGGCGCGGCCGACGGCGAGGACGGACCCGGCACGGGCGCGCGCTGTCGCGGTCGTGGGCCCGGACGATGGTCCACGATCAGGAACCTCGTCACGTCCTCGGGTGTGAGCTGCGCGCAGAGAGACGCCGCAAGGGCCTCGGGGCCGAGCGTGGTGAGGTCGGTGTTGAAATCGTCGCAATGCGGTGCGAGCACGAGGGCCTCGATGCCGTCCGCATTGGCGCGGGCGCTCAGCATCTCCGCCGCGCGGCGTCCCACGCGGTCGTTGTCGCGGGCGATGTAGAGCCGCTGCAAGCCGGACGGCGGGATGAATGCCGCCAAGTGTGTCGCCGACAGGGTCGCCACCATCGGCATGGCGGGCAGGACGACACGGAGTGACAACATCGTTTCCAAACCCTCGCCAGCCGCCATTGCGTCTGTAGGGGTTCCGAAGCGCACGCCGTGGCCGAGAAGGTGCCCCAGCGAGCGTCGCGGCGTTGCGAGCGGCGCCTTGCCCGAGCCGTCGCGTGCGAGCCACGTGCGCAGCACGCCGGTGATGGCGCCGTCGAGGTCGGTGACGGCGGCGAGGAGCGCCGGCCAGCTCTCGCGCGGTGCGCCCTCGTGCGCGCGGTAGAAGCAGGTGGGATGGAAGCGCAGCGCGGTCAGATCGTGCACATCCGCGATGCCGCGGCTCCGCAGATAGATGGCTGCAAGGGTGCCGGGGATCGGCTTAGCCGCAGCGAACAGCCGACGCGCTGCCTCGGGCGACCCGCTGGGCACCGGCGGTCTGGCTGGCGTGGAATGGGGCCGCTCGCGCGGCAGGCTCAGGAACCGCCGCGCCTCCTCCAGCACGTCGTGGAAGGTGTGAAGCCGGCAGGTGTGGGCGATCAGGTCGAGGAGATCGCCATGCTCGCCCGAGGCGAAATCGATCCAATGGCCGGCGGCGCCCTTGCCGCTGTCCGGCCCAGTGAGCCGGACCACGAGACTGCGACCCGGTGTGTTGTCGACATCGCCGACGCGCCAGGTGCCGCCCTCGCGCCGGCCATTGGAGAGATATTCGCGGCACACCGCCTCGGCGTTCTGCGCGAGGCGGTGTGCCAGCTCGGCGGCGGTCTCCTTCATGGTGACCTCCCAGTGAAAAAGATAGGCCCGCCGGTGGAGCGGGCCCAAGGTTGGGATGGACGGGTTACTCGGCCGCGACGGCCCGCGGCCGGCCGTGCGCGGCGTGTTCGGCGCCGGGACCCGTCCCGCCCACCTCACTGTCGGCGCCCGCCGCCGGCTCGGTGCGGGGCGTGAAGCTCTGCCCCGGCGTGCGCAGCGGCTCGGGTACCCAGCCGGTGCCGGCGAGCAGCTCCTCGGCGGCCGTCGCCATCTCCGCCTTCCTCAGGTGGGCGATGCGCTGGGCGTCGTCGTCGCCCTTCGCCTCGCGCACGGCATCGAGGATGCGGCCCTTGGTGACGCGCCCGAGGTAGCTCTCGACCGTCGGTCGCCAGCCTGCCGCCGCCATGTCGAGACCGACGGCCTCAACCAGTCGACCGGCGTGCGCAAGCGCCCTCGGACGGCGGTTGTAGGCCTCGTAGACGGCGTTCACGGAAAGTGACACGCAGTGCGCAAACAGCGCCTGGCGGCTGTCGCTGTCGAGAGCACACACCATGTCCCAGAGCTCGCCCGGCCCCTTGGGCAGCTGGGCCGCCCATCCGGCGTGCCGCGTCTCGATCGCCCTGGCCGCGGCGGTGTCGGCGAGGCCGGGGATGTGAGCGCCGAAGGTGAGCCGCTTGGGCTCGATGTCGACGCAGGAGTCGAGAGGGTAGGGGTAGAAGAGCTTGAGGGTGAGGACGTGCAGCGCCGCCAGGAAGGCGACGTCCGGGTCGTTGGCCACGGCGTCGCGCAGGGCAAGCGTGCGGTGCGCCGTAAGCTCGGTCAGGAGCCGATCCGACAGCGGACGCACGCCGTCGTCCTCGTCGGGCTCCTCCGCTCCGGGGCCGCCGGCGGCGCCGGGCTCATCGCCGGAGGCCGACATGGTGCCGGGGTCCGCGGCGCCGTGAACGTCGGTGTCGCCATCAGCGCGCTCGTCTTCGGCTGCGGCGACTGGCGGCTCGTCCTCGCGGCGCACAAAACCGCGCTCGATCCTGAGCACGCCCGCGCTGTCGATGCTGACGAAGGCGCCGGCACGGGCGACCTCGGCGGCATCATAGAGGACGGGCCGATGGTCGAACGCCTCCAGGGCCGTCTCGATCTCGCCGAGCCGCTTGTCGATCTCCTTGGGGAACTCCTCGGCGTCGGCATACTGCTCATCGAGGCGCTCGAATTCGGCCTTGAGCGCGTCGCGCGCCGCAACCTCGTCCGCGCTGGGCGCAACCTCGGTGCCGCTCAAGCGTCTGAGGCCATAGGTGTGGCCGTAGGGGAAGTCGGGCGCGACCTCGATCCACTTCCAGCCCTCGGCACGCACGGCTTCGGCCTCGCGCTCAAGCTTGTCGGTGACCAGCCGGTCGAGCAGGGCCGGGTCCTGCAGCCATCCCCCGTCATCGGCCTCGAAGAGGTCGCGCAGCACGATGCCACCGGCTTCCTCGTAGGCCTCGACGCCGACGAACTGCGACCGCTTGTCGGAGGCGCGCGCGGCGCCCTCGGTGAGCATCCGGCGGATCTGATAGGCCTCCCTGCTGTGCGAGCGCTGCAGGGCCTCCCACACCTGCTGCTGGCGGGCGTGGTCGGGATTGACGGTGAAGGCCATCAGCTGCTCCAGCGTCATGCCGTCCTCGGCGTAGACGTCGAGGAGCTTCTCCGACACCGCCGCCAGCCGCAGGCGCTGGCGCACGACATTCGCGGACACGAAGAAGGCTGCCGCGATCTCCTCCTCGGGCTTGCCTTTCTCGCGCAGCGCCAGGAAAGCGCGGAACTGGTCGAGGGGATGCAAGGGCGCGCGCTGTACGTTCTCGGCCAGGCTGTCCTCCTCGGGCAAGCCATCGGTGCGCACGATGCACGGGATGGGAGCGGTGCGGACAAGGCGCTTCTTCTTGACCAGCAGCTCCAGCGCCCGATAGCGGCGGCCGCCGGCCGGCACCTCGTACATACCGGTCTCGGCACCGGACTCGTCGAGAATCGGACGGACAGTGAGGCTCTGCAGCAGCGTGCGGCGGGCGATGTCCTCGGCCAGCTCCTCGATGGCGACGCCGGCTTTGGTGCGCCGCACGTTGGCCTGGCTCAAGACGAGCTTGTTGAAGGGGATGTCGCGTGACACGCTCAAGCTGATCTTGGGTTGCGACTTGGCCATGGGATGTCTCCGCGACGGGCCGGCCGGGAGCCTCTCCCGGCCTCCTCGAGCCCGTCACGAAAATCTCTTCCCTCCTCTTCCTCTACGTGCCTGGAGCGCCAAGTCCGGTGCCTGTCACGCGACCTTCTCGGTGGGCGCGGGGGCATCGTTCTCCGGGCGAGCCGGCGCCGGCAGGCGATCCCGGAACGCCAGGAGGTAGTCCGCCGCCTTCGACGCCGCAGAGGCGGCGCGCACGATCGCGCGATTATCCTCACGCAGGTGGTCGAGCCACGCGCCGAGGTAGTCGGCATGGCGCACGGTCGGAACGATGCCGAGAGCCGCGCAAACGTATGCCGAGCAGATCTCGGCACAGAGCTCCTCCTGGAGGTATATCTTCGAGCCGAAGGCACCGGACAGATCGCGGTTGAGGCGGTGGCCGGCCCCGCTCCAGTGGCCGAGCTCGTGAGTCAGTGTACGGCTGAAATTTATGGGCTCGAAGAACGCCTGCGGCGACGGCACGCGGACGAAGTCGCCGGCCACGTCGTAGTAGGCCCTGTCGCCGCCGATGCGGATGTCGGCGCCTGTGGCGCGGATCAGCGCCTGGGCCTGCGGCAGGATAAGGCTGGTATTTACGGTAGGCGGCGCGGAGGCAATGCCGTCGGGCAGACCCTCGCACTGTTCGGCGTTGAACACGGTGAAGCGCTTGAGGAATGGGATCGCGCGTGGTTCCTGGCCCCTGTCGTGGGCGCGGGCGCGCACGTCGTCGGGGACGAAGCGGTCGGCGTAGACGACGATGGTGCCGCGCTCGCCCTTGCGGACGTGGCCGCCAAGCGCCAGGGCCTGCTTGAAGGTGACCCAGCTTTGGACCGTAAAGCCGTTTTCGACGACAGCGCCCCACAGGATGAGTACGTTGATGCCGCTGTAGGCTCTGCCCGTGGCGGCGTTCTTCGGGAGGCCGAGCGGTGCGCGCACGCCCGATGAGCCCCACGGCTGCACCCAGGGCAGGCGGCCGGCCTCCAACTCGGCGATGATCTTGCTGGTGATCTCCTCGTAGAGGGTAGTGCGATCCTTGGCAGGGCGGGCGCGTGCAGGGGCCCGTGAACCGGACTGAGCCATGGCTGATCTCCACGACGGGCCGGCCCGAGAGCCTCTCTCGGGCCTCCGCAAGCCGTCACGGCGAGAGCTGGGCCACTCTCACTCTGTACGGCCATCGGTGTCGGCAGCGCTGCGAGCCAGGCCCGGCCGCTGCCGCGGCAGATAACGGGGAGATACTTCATGAGATCCGCGGCGTCGCGCGGGCTGCGAGGGCGCGTTGCCATCGTGGTCCAGCGCGAGGGACCGTTACACGAATGTGCCGAGACCCGCCGACCTCCTGCCGCAGCCCAGCAAGAAGCGAACCGGTAGGCGGGGCTCGGGCGCGCGGGCCCTGAGGCCCGCGCGGTAGGGCCCGGCCACGGCCGTCAGGCCGCGGCGCGCCCAAACCCCGATCATGGAGTTTGGTTCTCGTGGCCGGCCGCAGGCCGGAGCCGAGTCTGCTTAACCCCCAGGATTCCCTGCGCGCCGTGACGGCTCCGTGTTGGCAAGGACTTTCTTCACGTCGCAGTTCTGGTCGGAACAGCCATGTTGTTCGGCCTATTGATGCGGCTCGCATGACCGCTGGCCATAATGCCTTCCGCGGATCGGGTCCCGGTCAAAAGCCCGCACTCGACAGTGCTGTGGCACTAGTGGGTTGTCCCGATCTCCGGATCGACCGGATCTGCATTACGTGCTGTTCGTCCTTCCAACCTCCGCATCACGCAAGCTGACCGGCGCGATCTCGCTCATGCCGCCAGGGCGGCAGGTTCCTTTTGGCGCTCGCCTTTGGCCATCATGGCCCATGCCATGCGGGCGATCTTGTTGGCGAGCGCAATGGCCGCCACCTTGGTTGGCCGCCGCGCCAACGGTGCGGTGAGCCATGGCCGGTGCTTGGTGCCATGGAGCTTCGCATAGCGGATCACCGCCAGCGCCTGCTGTAAATAGGCTGCGCAGGCCTCGATGCCCACCAAGCAGGGCGAGACCTTCTTGAAGAAAGGCAGCACGTACCGACGCTTCAGCTGCCGACGCACGACCACCCTGCCGTGCGCATCCACTCCATGAACCTCGAAAACCGACTTGGCGATGTCGAGACCAATCGTCGTGACCACTTGCATGGTTGGCTCCTCAGAATCGTGGCCACATCAACAGCAACCACATCCTTGGCACTCACGTGCCGGTTGGAGGAGCCGTCCACAGCATCAGTTGCTGACTTATGCGCTGCAGCAAGCAATGTAGACGGATTGCCAATGTGAATCGGAATCAGTGGCTGGTCGCCACAAGCGGCTCTGCGGCGACTATCCTCGCCCGTTCGCGCAGGAACGTCCGTGCGCAATGCTCGCCCTCGATGACAAGTTGCTCGATATGCGCGGCCGAGCGGTCAATCTTGCTCTCGTAGTCGAGCGTCTGTCCCAGCTCATCTGACATTTCGATGCAGGGGATGTGATAGGGCTTGTCGGGCGACGCCGAGAATGACTTCGGAATACGCACCGGCGACTTGATGTCGAACTGACCGAGGAACTCGGGGCGGAACGCATGGGACAGTAGCATGTCGTTGAGCATCTCAACGTGCCGCAGCTGCTGGAAGAGGGAGATGTTGCCCTCCAGCTGATTGCGGCGGTCGATGATATCATCGATGCGCACTGGTACTGTCTCGCGCCGGGTCGGATTGATCTTGATCAGCCAGATCTCCTCGGGGACGTTTCCGGCACCGACGCGGCTCGGCCGGATCAGCTCCTGTACCGGCGGATTGTCTGAGAACAGACCATCCCAGAAGGCATCATCGCCGATCTGCACGGCGGGAAAGATCGTCGGTACCGCGCAGGAGGCGAGCACGTGCTCCACACGGATCGGCTCCCGGTTCGATATGAACTTG
>Ga0070694_100002059_pt1 | contig 11922 bp, 8 predicted proteins | sample KBSK1251metaG_FD_65470 | JGI IMG/M metagenome (GOLD analysis project Ga0070694, IMG submission 65470) | Corn, switchgrass and miscanthus rhizosphere microbial communities from Kellogg Biological Station, Michigan, USA - KBS K1-25-1 metaG | ecosystem: Host-associated > Plants > Roots >... | reverse complement strand
ACCGAGCGCTACCGGGAGCTGTTCGAGGGTCTCGGCATCGGCCGAGTGACCGGGCTGCGTCCCGAGGAGCGGTACGAGGCCGAGGCCCCCGAGCTCGCCGCCGCCCTGCACGACGCGACCGCGGTCTTCCTCACGGGCGGGAACCAGCTCCGCCTGTCCTCGGTCGTCGCCGGCACCCACCTCGCCGATGCGATCCATCGGGCCCACGACCGCGGCGCCGTGCTCGCGGGGACGTCCGCCGGCGCGAGCGCGATGGCGACGCACATGATGGCGTTCGGCCGTGCGGGCGAGACCCCCAAGCAACGGATGGCGCAGCTCGCCGCCGGGCTCGGCGTGCTGCAGGGCGTCGTGATCGACCAACACTTCGAGCAGCGTGGCCGGTTCGGCAGGCTGCTTGCCGTGATCGCCCAGTCGCCGTCGTTGCTCGGCATCGGTCTGGACGAGGACACGAGCGCGATCGTCTACGCCGATCGAACGATGGAGGTCGTCGGCAAGGGCGCCGTGACCGTGGTCGACGGTTCCCGCGTGCAGACGGACGCCCACCAGGCCAAGGGCCACCGGCCGATCATGGTCTCGGGCGCGGTGGTGCACTCGCTGCCCGACGGCACATGGTTCGACCTGCGCGGCCGCACGCTGCTCGCCGAGGTGTCCGGCGTGGAACGCGAGGCCTCTGAGTGAGCGATAGCCGGACCCGCTCGCGAGCGGACCGCCGGCGGGCGAAGGACGAGTCGGCCGCGGCCAAGCGTCCGCTCGCGCCCGACCTCAGGGTGGTCGAGAAGCAGGTGTTCCGGGGTCCGAACTACTGGTCGTACGACCCGGCGATCCGGCTGCTCGTCGACCTCGGAGCACTCGAGGACTGGCCGTCGAACACGATCCCGGGCTTCGTCGACGGCCTGGTGGAGATGCTGCCGGGCATCGCCGAGCACTCGTGCTCCCTCGGCCGCCGTGGCGGGTTCGGCGAGCGGTTGAGGGAGGGAACGTGGCTCGGGCACGTCGCCGAGCACATCGCGCTGGAGCTCCAGCGCGAGTCGGGGGCCCACGTGTACCGGGGCAAGACCCGGAGCGCGGGCGAGGCCGGGCGCTACAACGTGATCTACGGCTACTGGGAGGAGCGGGTCGGCCTGGCCGCCGGCGACCTGGCCGTCCGGCTGGTGAACCAGCTCGTTCGGCCGGCCGAGGGGTTCGACTTCCTCGTCGAGCTCGAGCGCCTGATCCTGTTGGCGGAGCGGCGGGCGTTCGGCCCCTCCACGCAGGCGATCATCGACGAGGCCGCCAGCCGCGACATCCCCTGGATCCGGCTGAACGAGGCCTCGCTGGTCCAGCTCGGTTGGGGGAGGTACCAGCAGCGGATCCGCGCCACGATGACGTCCAAGACGAGCGCGCTCGCCGTGGACATCGCCGGCGACAAGCACGTCACGCGCGTGCTGCTCGCTTCGGCCGGGCTCCCGGTGCCGCGCGGCGAGATCGTGCAGAGCGAGCACGAGGCCGTCGCCGCGGCCACGAAGATCGGGTTCCCCGTGGTCACCAAGCCGCTCGACGGCAACCACGGGCGAGGCGTCGGGCTCGACCTGCGAAGCGAGGACGACGTGCGCGCGGGTTTCCGGCGGGCGCTGCCGGAGGCCCGTCGCGGGCAGGTCGTCGTCGAGAGCTTCGTGACCGGCAACGACTATCGGGTGCTCGTCGTGGGCGGCCGGATGGTCGCCGTGGCCGAACGCGTCCCCGCGCACGTCGTCGGCGACGGCACCCATACGGTCTCGGACCTGGTCGAGATCGCGAACTCGGACCCGCGACGGGGGATCGGGCACGAGAAGGTGCTCACCCGGATCCGGGTCGACGACGCCGCGATCGACCTGCTCCGCAAGCAGGGATACGGCCTGGACGACGTGCCGCCCGCCGAGGCGTTCGTGAAGCTCGCGGCCACCGGCAACATGTCCACGGGTGGCAACTCGATCGACCGGACGTGGGAGGCGCACGAGGAGAACGTCGAGATCGCCGAGGAGGCCGCCCGCGTCGTCGGGCTCGACGTGGCCGGCATCGACTTCCTCGCGCCGGACATCACCGAGCCCGTGCGCGAGACGGGCGGCGCGATCGTCGAGGTGAACGCCGCCCCGGGTTTCCGGATGCACACCCATCCAACCGAGGGCGAGGCCCAGTTCGTCGCGAAGGACGTCGTCGATCTCCTGTTCCCCGGCGGCACGCCCTCGCGGATCCCGATCGTCGCCGTCACCGGTTCGAACGGCAAGACCACGACCACGCGGATGATCTCGCACATCTTCAAGGGGATGGGCCGTTCGGTGGGCATGACCACGACCGACGGCATCTACATCGACGAGCGTCTGGTCAAACGCGCCGACGCGAGCGGACCGAAGTCGGCGCAGATGGTCCTGCAGAACCCGAGGGTCGACTTCGCGGTGTTCGAGACGGCCCGCGGAGGGATCCTCCGCGAGGGCCTCGGATACGGCAAGAACGACGTCGCGGTCGTCCTGAACGTGACCGGCGACCACCTCGGGTTGAAGGGCATCGACTCGCTCGAGCAGCTCGCGGCGGTCAAGCAGGTGGTGGTCGAGGCCGTCCCGAAGACCGGCTGGGCCGTCCTGAACGCCGACGACGAGCTCGTCGCGGGGATGCGCAAGGCCTGCAGCGGCTCGGTGATCCTGTTCTCGATGCAGGAGGGCAACGATCTCGTCGAGCGCTGGGTCCGGCGCGGGGGCAAGGCCGTCGTCCTCGAGAGGGGTCCGCGCGGCGAGATGATGGTGATCAGGGAGGGGCGCCGGACGATGCCGATCGCCTGGGTGCACACGCTCCCCGCCACCTTCGAGGGACGCGCCCGCATGATGGTGCAGAACGCGATGGCCGCCGCGGCCGCGGCGCACGCCGCGGGCGCGCACCTCCACGACATCCGCCAGGGGTTGCGCTCGTTCACGACCTCGATCTACCAGGCGCCGGGGCGGCTGAACGTCTTCGATCTCCACGGCGTCAAGGTGTTGATCGACTACGCGCACAACGCCGCGGGGCTCGAGACGCTCGGCGACTTCGTGGAGCGGCTCACCACCGACGCGCCGAACGGCGGCAGGCCGGGGCAGGCGTCGTGGAGCGCGAACCTGCGCGTCGCGGTGGTCGCGACGGCGGGGGACCGGCGCGACGAGGACATGCGTCAGCTCGGGCGCGTCGCCGCACGGTACTTCGACGACGTGATCATCCGGGAGGACCGCAACCCGCGCGGGCGCAAGCGGGGCGAGACCGCGGCCATGATCCTCGAGGGCGTCCGCGAAGCGATCGCGACGGGCGCGCGCGCGGGCAACGCCGAGATCGTGCTCGACGAGATGGAGGCCGCCCGCAAGGCCCTCGACCGCTCGCGCCCGGGCGACCTCGTCGTGCTGTGCGTCGACCACGCCACCGAGGTCTTCAAGGAGCTCGAGTCTCGGCGGTCCCTCGCCGCCCCCACGATCTTCGCGTCGGGGGAGGGCGACGGCCACGTCGAGGAGTCCGGCGGCGACCCCGACCTGCTCGGCGTCTGACCGCCGTGGATCCCGCACGGGTTCGGGACGTGCTCGAACGCACCGGCGACGAGCTCCGAGACGAGCTCGCGACGCTCACCGCCGCGCCGCGCGATCCGATGGGCGCGGTGTCGTTCGGCAAGCGCGTCGGCGAGGGCACGTCGCAGGCGGTGGAGCGCATCGCGCAGGTCGACGCTGCGAAGCAGCTCGACGCGAAGCTCCGCGACGTCGAGCGCGCGCTGGAGAAGTTGGGGGAGGGAACCTACGGGGTGTGCGACGTCTGCGGCTCGGAGATCGGAACCGAGCGCCTCGAGGCGATCCCCTGGGCGGTGCGCTGCATCGATCATGCCGGCGGGTCCCGCTGAGCGGCCGAACGCTCAGCCGATCGCGATCACGCGTTCGGTGCGCGCGCTCTCCCGTGCGGCCTCGATGACCTCGAGGCCCCTGACCGAGTCGTTCGGATCCACCGGCGGCGGCGATCCCTCCCGCAGCGACGCCGCAACACCCCGATAGAACTCCGGGTAGGCGCCGGGCTCGGTCTCGACGGTGCGTTCGACCTCGCCGGTGGACAGGCGTCCCCACCGCTCCGGCGGCTCGCGGCCCCATGCGGGACCGGCGGGACGTGCGCCTTCGCTCAGCGCTTGCTCCTGCACGTCCAGCCCGAACTTCTCGAACGCCGCGCGCAGCCCGAGCAGCCGCATCCGCGGCCCACGGATCGCGGCGAGGACGCTCATCCACAGGTGGCTGCGGACACCTTGGTCGTGCTCGAGCGCGACGAAGACATCGTCGTCGACCTCGGCGGAAGGTCGGCGGTGGTCGACCTCCGCGTAGACCGTCCGTGGCGTGCCGAACATCACGACCGCCTGATCGATGAGGTGGCTCCCCAGGTCGAACAGGAGACCGCCCGCCTCCGTCGGGTCTCCCCGTTCACGCCACGCCTCCGTACGGACCTGCGGACGCCACCGCTCGAAGCGTGACTCGAAGCGGACGATCGGCCCGAGCGCATCCTCCGAGAGCAGTCGGCGTACCGTCAGGAAGTCCCCGTCCCATCGGCGGTTCTGGAAGATGGTGAGGAGCAGATCGCGCTCGGCCGCCTCGGCAACCAACCGGCGGCCCTCCTCGGCCGTCGACCCCATGGGCTTGTCGATCACGACCGGGAGTCCGGCCTCGAGCGCGGCCAGCCCGAGGGGCACGTGGGAGCGGTTCGGCGTGGCCACGACGACGAGGTCGTGGTCGGTGGCTTGTTCCCACAGCGCGTCCACGCCGGCGAGCAGCCGCGCGTCCGGGTGGTCCGAGGTCGCGCGGGCTCGCCGCCCGGGATCGCCGGTCACGATCGTCGCGAGCGACATACCGGGGGTGGACGAGATGAGGGGCCCGTGGAAGACCGCGCCGGCGAGGCCGTAACCGATCAGGGCGACCCTGATCGGACCATCCGGACGATCAGCCACGCGGCATCCGCGTCCGACGAGCCATGGTCCTCATCAGCCTACGGTCTCACCACGATCCTCAGCGTCCGCGGGTCGGGGCGGGCGTCCAGCAGGATCTCCGGGACGTCCTCGAGCGAGACCGTTCGCGACGGCAATCGTTCGAGCGGGACCGATCCGGAACGGGCGAGATCGCGGGCGCGGCGGTAGTCGTCGACGGTCGAGCCCGTGCTGCCCATGAGCCGGAGGTGACGGTAGTGCACGACGTTTGCGTCGATGTGGGCGCCGCCAGGGGAGCCGGCGAACGCATGGACCCGACCCCCCACGTCGACGTGTTCGACGGCCCACGACAGGGCCTCGACGCCCGGGGCGGTCACGAGCGCCACCGAGGGGCGGGATCCGAGCGTCGCGGCGATGTCGTCTCCGGGTCCGAGGGCGGCGTCGGCGCCGAGCTCCGCCGCGAGGCGTCGCCGGGTCTCCGAACGCTGCACGACCGCCACCCGTGCGCCCGCGGCCCGGAGCGCCCACATGCCGATGATCCCGAGCGTGCCGGCGCCCACGACGACGGCGGCCTCGTCGCCGGCCACGTCGAGCATCGCGACCGCGTGCAGGCAGCAGGCGAGCGGTTCGATCGAGGGCGCGAGGTCGAACGGGAACCCGTCGAGCGGCACCGCGTGGCGCTCGGGCACCACGATCCACTCGGCCAGACCTCCGTCGCGCTGGATCCCGATGTCCACATGATCCGGGCACCGGTTCTCGAGTCCGAGCGCGCACGACCTGCACCGGCCGCAGCCCACGTTCGGCTGCACGCCGACGGCCGTCCCGTCCTCGAGGACGCCGGCGACCTCGTGGCCGGGGATCCTCGGCGCGGGCGTTCCGTGGGTCGCCAACCGTCGGTCGGTGGCGCAGATCGCGGCCGCGCGGACGCGGACGGCCACCTCGCCTGCCGTCGCCTCCGGCTCACGCACGTCCAGCACGGCGACCCGCCGCGGACCCTCGATCCGCACGGCCCTCATCTGCTGAGCTTGCCATGGAGCTCGCCGCCGCGCGGCGTCACCTGAGGCTCGGGTACGTTGTCGAACGACCCGTGTGAGCGCGGGTCAGCGGCGATCCACGAGGGCAGCGCGCCCGGTTGCACGGACAGGGTGCACGAACAGGAAGGGACGACGGCATGAACGGACTGAGCGGAAGGGTCGCGCTCGTGACGGGCGCGAGCGGCGGGATCGGGGCCGCCGTGGCGAGATCGCTGGCGGAGCAGGGTGTCCGGCTCGGGCTGGCCTCGCGGAGCGGCGGGAACCTCGGGATCGCCGGGTCGATCGCCGCTTCATGCGACGTCCGCGACGCCGAGGCGATCGGGGCGTTCGTCGAGCAGGTCGTCGACGCCTTCGGGGGCCTCGATATCGTCATCGCCAACGCGGGTGTCGGCGCCTACGGCCCGTTCCTCGAGCTCGATCCGGGCAACCTTGAGGAGATGATCGACACCAACGTGAAGGGGACCATCTACACGATCCGAGCGGCGCTGCCGCACTTGTTGAAGAGCGACGAGGCCGACATCGTCACGATCGCGTCGGAGGCGGGCCGTCGCGGCCTCCCGTTCGAGGCGGTCTACTGCGCGTCGAAGTTCGCGCAGGTCGGATTCACGCGGGCCCTGGACCACGAGCTGCGGCCCCAGGGCATCCGGTGCGCGAGCGTGTGCCCCGGGGGAGTGGCGACCGAGTTCGCGATGGGCCGGGGTCGCACGCCGGACATGCCCGAGCTCGTCGGGATGATGTCCGCCGAGGACGTCGCGGAGGCCGTTCTGTTCGTGCTCACACGGCCGAGGAACCACCGGATCCTTGAGATGGCGTTTCGGCCGGTGACGGAGGACTCGTGGGGGTGAGCGGCGACCTGCTGCGGTGGGGCGTCCTCTCGACCGCCAAGATCGGGATCGAGAAGGTCATCCCGGCCACGGTCGCGGCCGCGCGGTGCGAGGTCGTCGCGATCGCCTCGCGTGACATGGGCCGTGCCGAGTCGGCCGCGTCCGGGCTCGGCATCGCGCGCGCATTCGGTTCGTACGAGGACCTGCTGGCCGATCCGGACGTCGACGCCGTGTACAACCCTCTGCCCAATCACCTGCACACCGATTGGACGATCGCCGCGGCCGTGGCCGGCAAGCACGTCCTGTGCGAGAAGCCCCTGGCGACGAGCTCGGCGGAGGCCGAACTGATGATCCAGGCCTGCGAGGCCGAGGGCGTGCTGCTGATGGAGGCGTTCATGTACCGGCTCCATCCGACCTGGGTGGCGGTACGGGAGCTGCTGGCCTCCGGCCGGATCGGGGAGCTGAAGACCGTGCAGAGCTGGTTCTCGTACTTCAACGACGACCCGAACGACATCCGCAACCAGCTCGACGCGGCGGGCGGCGCCTTGTACGACATCGGCTGCTACTGCGTGAACCTGTCCCGGATGCTGTTCGGCGCCGAGCCGATCCGTGTCCAGGGTTCGGTGACGCGCGACCCCGTCACCGGGGTCGACACCCTCACGTCGGGGATCTTGGACTTCGACAACGGCATCGCGAGCTTCACGTGCTCGACCCGTGCCGAACCCGATCAGCGCGTCCACATCTACGGCACCGAGGGCCGGATCTCGCTGGAGATCCCGTTCAACATCCCCTGGGACCGGCCGACCCGGGTGTTCGTCACCGCCGGCGGCGATCCGCCGGTTCGTCCCGAGACCGAGGTGCTCACGTTCGACCCGGCCAACGAGTATTCGATCCAGGCGGAGCGGTTCGCGGCAGCGGCGCTGGACGGCGGCCCCGTGCCCATCCCGCCGTCGGACGCCGTCGACAACCTTCGGGTGATCGAGGAGCTCTTCCGAGCCGGTTGAGCCTACGTATGGCCGCGTATCAGTCCGTTGCGTGGAAGGTCGCGGCGAGCGCCGGATAGAGCTCGCGGTACCGGGCGTACGCGTTCGTGTATGCGCCACCGGTCTCCGAGGGCGGGGTGGTCTCGCCGATCCGCACGAGCGCTCGGCACGCGTCCTGGATCGTGTCGAACCACCCAGCCCCGACGGCGGCCAGCGTCGCGGCGCCCTGCGCGGCACCTTCGGCACTGGGGGTCGTCACGATCGACGCGCCCAACACGTCGGCGAGGATCCGTCGCCACAGGGCGCTCCTGCTCCCTCCGCCGGTCGCCCTGATCTGGTCCGGGGGCTGGATCCCGGCCGCTCGCATCAGCTCGAGCGAGTCACGCATGCCGAACGCCACGCCCTCGAGCACCGCACGGGTCAGATGAGCCCGGCCGTGATGGACGGTCAGACCCACGAACGCGCCCCGGGCGAGGGGATCGGGATAGGGGGTGCGCTCCCCGGTGAGGTAGGGAAGGAACAGGAGCCCGTCGCTCCCTGGGGGGACCTCCGCCGCCTCCTCCACCAGCTCCTCGAACGCGACGCCCGGAGCGAGCGCATCTCGGTACCAGCGCAGGCTCCCGGCCGCCGAGAGCATCACGCCCATGAGGTGCCATCGGTCGGGCACGGCGTGGCAGAAGGCGTGGAGTCGGCCCTCGGATTCGATCGCGGGTCCTTCGGTCGTCGTGAACAGCACCCCGGACGTGCCGAGCGACAGCGAGGAGACCCCGGGCACGACCGAGCCGACCCCGACCGCCGCGGCCGCCTGGTCACCGCCGCCGGCGACCACCGGGATCCCCGCACGCAGTCCGGTCGCCGAGGCGGCGCCCTCGGTGATCGTGCCCGTGACCATCGGTCCCTCGAAGGTCGGGGGCAACCACCGAGGCTCGATAGCGAGCGCGTCGAGGATCTCGGGGGACCAGTCTCGGGCCGCGAGGTCGAACAGGATGGTGCCCGAGCCGTCGGCCCGGTCCAGGGCGTGCTCGCCGGTGAGTCGCAGGCGCACGAAGTCCTTGGGTAGCAGCACGTGCGCGATCGAGGCCCACACGTCGGGTTCGTGGCGACGCAGCCACAACAGCTTGGGCGCCGTGAACCCCGGCAGGGCGTCGTTGCCCGTGATCTCGATCAGGCGCCGACGACCGACGATCCCCCGGATCGCGTCGCATTCTGCCCCGTTGCGCTGGTCGTTCCATAGGATCGCCGGGCGCAGGACCTCGTCTCGATCATCGAGCGCGACCAGGCCGTGCATCTGGCCCGTCAGACCCACGGCCTCCACGGCCTCGGCATCGGTGTCCGCCGCCTCCAGCGCCTCCCGCACCGCGATCCGGGTTGCCTCCCACCAGAGGGCGGGGTCCTGCTCGCTCCACAACGGATGGGGCGTCTCGTACGAGTACGCGGACATCCCGACCGCCCGCACGGTGCCTTCGGCGTCCTGCAGGACCGCCTTGGTCGCCGTGGTGGAGACGTCCACCCCCACGACGAGGCTCACGGGCGCCCCTGGACCGGGGCCCGCCTCGCCTCGGGCGTCACCGAGCCCCGAGCAGGAGGTCGACCGTGAGCTGGTCGAGCCGCTCGTACGGCTGGCCGCGTGCGGCGACGGTCCGCCGATCGATCTCGAGGTCCCGCAGGCCTTGAGCGCGTTCCGGCGTGTAGGGACCGAGGTGCGGCGCCATCGTGCCGTCGTCGGCGTTGACCTGTGCGACGAGCTCCTGGATCTGCGGGTCGGCGTTCCACCGTTCGGCCTTCTCCTTCAGGATCAGGTACGTGCGCATGCACCCGCGCGCGAAGGCCTTCACGTCCTCGTAGTCGGAGGTCCGGTACGCATGGGCGTCGAAGTGACGGCTCCCGGAGTACCCCACGTCCTCGAGAAGTTTCACCAAGAAGAACGCCGCCTTCGGGTTCGCCGAGCCGAACCGCAGGTCCTGGTCGTACCGCCCCGGGATCTGGTCGTTGAGGTCGATATGGAACAGCTTGCCCATCGACCAGGCCTGCGCGACGTGGTGGGTGAAGTTCAGGCCCGCCATGTGCTCGTGCGCGACCTCCGGGTTCACGCCCACCATCTCCGAGTGCTCGAGCGTCTCGATGAAGGCGAGCATCGCGCCCGTGGTGGAGAGGTAGATGTCGCCTCGCGGTTCGTTGGGCTTGGACTCGAGCGCGAACCGGAGGTCGTAGCTCTGGTCCTTGACGTAGGCGCACAGGAAGTCCATCGACTCCCGATATCGCCGCAGCGCGACCAACGTGTCCTTGGAGGAGTCGGTCTCCACGCCCTCGCGCCCACCCCAGAAGACGTACGTGGTCGCGCCGAGTTCCACCCCGAGGTCGATCGCGAGCATCGTCTTCTGCAGCGCGTAGGCGCGGACCCTTGCGTCGTTGGCCGTGAACGCGCCGTCGCGGAAGATCGGGTCCTTGAACAGGTTCGTCGTCGCCATCGGTACGACCAGGCCGGTGGCGTCGAGCGCCTTGCGGAAGTCGGAGACGATCTGGTCGCGTTCGTGGGCGCCGGCATCGATCGGGACGAGGTCGTTGTCGTGCAGGTTGACGCCCCACGCCCCGACCTCCGCGAGCAGCTCGACGAGCTGGACGGGCGACAGGGCATCCCGGACGGGTCCGCCGAACGGGTCGATGCCCACGTTGCCGACCGTCCACAGTCCGAACGAGAAGCGGTGCTCGGGTTGCGGTTCGTACGCCATCTCGTGACCTCCCTCGAGGGTCCTGCGGGTCAGGCTACCCCTCCGCGCGCACGCGTTCCTAGCCGGCCAGGGCCATGACCCTCTGCGGTCGCAGGAGGAAGGGCGGGAGCCAAGCCGGGATGTTCGAGAACGGCAGCACGTCGGGATGGAGCTCGATCCCGAGGGCCTCGGCCATGAAGGCCCGCCGGGCTCGGATCCGCGACCACGCGTCGGGGTACCGCGTCGCGAACTCGGACCGCAGCGACTCGTCGGCGAGCGCGAGACCGTCCTCGATGTTCGTCGTGAAGTACTCGGTCCCCGTTGCGGGGATGACGTCGACCTGGAAGGCCATGCCCGAACGCAGCTCGATCATGGATCCGGCCGAGATCGGCGAGTTCACCCACTCGTCGAGGTGGATCTGGTGTCCGGGGTTCAGGAAGATGCCGAAGAACGGGTCGCCGAGCCGCCGCTGCACGATCTCGTGCAGCACGCCGCCCGTCTGGCCGATCCGTAGGGCCCCGTACCACTCCGCGATCGCCTCGAAGTATGGCCCTACCAGCTTGTCGACGTAGTCGCGGATCGCCGCCGGGAGGTCGACAGCGTCCTCGACGACGAACCCCGCGCGGCAGTTCAGGGCACCCCAGATCCCGAACGCCACCGTGAACCGGTCGCCGTGCTCGATCCTGCGGTCGGTGGGGCTGAGCAGGCCGAAGGTCGCCCGGTCGCCGCTCGAGAGCATCAGGTGGCAGGACAGGGGCGAGCCGTTCCACGACAAGAGCGACACGGCCTCGTCCTCGCGCATCCCGGGCTCGAGCGCGAACAGCAGCCGCCGGACGCCGTTCGAGGTCTGGCACGCCGCGTACTCGAACGCGGCCAGCTGCTCGACCTCGTTGAGGACGCGCAGGCCGTCGGCGGCATCGATCATCAGGTGGGTGGCGTTCTCGACCGAGCCGGAGGGGGTCATGCGGCGGAGCTCGTCCGCGATGTACGCCGGGATCTCGATCGTGCCGCGGTCCTCGAACGTCTTCCACCCGATCACGCCGACCTTCGCGCCGGCGTCGATCCCCTCGTCCGCAAGGATCTCCGACAGCGATCGAGAGCGGTCGCGCGGCTGGCTCGGGAGGCTGAAGTCCTGGAACAGGTGTCGTCGCATCGGCAGCGGCGCCGCTCCCGCGACGCCGAAGCACTCGTTGCCGACCACGACGGCCGGCTCGCCCGACGGGCCGACGACGAGCATCGCCTCCTCGAAGCGGGGATCGAAGCCGGTCACATATGCGAGGTTCGCGCTGTGCTCCCGGTCCGCGTAGACCACGATGCGGTCGTAGCCCTCTTCGGCGGCGCGCTCTCGGAGGCGTTCGAGCCGGTCGGCGTAGAACGCGGCCGGGATCTCGGGCACGACCTCGGGCATCCCGAAGTCGGGCAGGTCGACCTCGGCGAGGCGCGCGCCCGTCA
>Ga0070694_100002058_pt1 | contig 11923 bp, 6 predicted proteins | sample KBSK1251metaG_FD_65470 | JGI IMG/M metagenome (GOLD analysis project Ga0070694, IMG submission 65470) | Corn, switchgrass and miscanthus rhizosphere microbial communities from Kellogg Biological Station, Michigan, USA - KBS K1-25-1 metaG | ecosystem: Host-associated > Plants > Roots >... | reverse complement strand
CGTACCCGCCGCGGTACACCCAGCGATTGCCGTGGCGGTACGCGAGCCCGAGCCGCGGCTCCCACCCGTTGTAGAACGGGTCGTACAGCGCGCGGCTGTTCCCATCCCGGCCCGCGAGGAGTTGCGCCGCGTTCGTCAGATCGAAGTTGGCCTGGCGATCGTCCTTTTCCACCAACGGCGACGTGTACGCCCACCGCAAGCCGAGGTTCAGCGTCAGGCTGTCCCTGATCTTGAAGTCGTCGGCGCCATACAACGCGACGCGGTGCTGGAGATGCGTCCACGCGTCCGACGTCGAGCCCTTGCCCTTCCGCGAGACCTGGTCCAGCAGGAAATCGCCGAACGCCTGACCGGTGAAGTTGAAGTTGGTGTAGGAGATGAACCCATTCTCGCCGTTGTTGCCCGGGTAGTACGATTCGCTCCGGTAGTAGTTCCACGACCCGCCGAACTTCAGCGTGTGGCGGCCGCGCAGCGATGTCAGCCGCTCGTTGATCTGGTACACCGCCATGTAGTTGTTGGTCCCGGTCTCGGCGCTGCCGATGTTGGAGATGTTGTTGCCCATCTGGATTTGCGACAGCCCGCGAACGGCCTGTGGGCCGGCGATGCCCAGCCGGTTGTTCAACTTGCCGACGCCGAGCAGATCGCGCGGCTCGCTGAGGGAGGACGTGTCGCTGTACCCGACGAGCAGGTCGTTGACCATCGCCGCGCCGATGATGCGATTCCAGTTCGCGCCCGCGCTCCAGGATGGATTACTGGAAGCCGAGGTGAATGCCAGCGGCATGACCGTCTGCGAGTCGCTCGCGTTGGCCGTCTGCCTCGAATACCGGACGTACACCTTGTCCCGCGACGACGCATTCCAGTCGACTTTCGCGTCGAGCTGGTCCGTGCGATCCGTCGACGCGGTCGTGCCGCGGTAGTTGTCGCGGAAGTCGCTGATTGGACGCGCGACGTTCGGCCGCGGGTACAGTGATTCGTCGGCGAACAGGTTGCGCGCGAACGCGCTGAACCGGCTGACGGGGATTTGGTTGTTCGGGAACGGTTGCCCGGTCAGCGGATCGCGGATGACGAGACCCCTCGCGAGCAGGCTGCTCAAATCGCCCCGCCGCCACTCGTCGGGCACGACCGTCGCAAACGCGTCCGCCGGAGGCGTTTCGTCGCGGCCACCCTGGTAGTCCCCGAAGAAGAACACCGTGTTGCGCACGATCGGGCCGCCAATCGTGCCGCCGAAGATGTTGCGCGAGAACGCCGACTTCTTGCCGCCCAGGCGGTTGGTGTTCCAGGACGTCGCCGCGAGCCGGTTGTCACGCCAGTATTCGAAGGCGTTCCCGCGGAACTGGTTCGTCCCCGACTTGATCACCATGTTGACGACGGCGCCGACGACGTTGCCCAGCTCGGCGGAGTAGTTGAGGGTCTCGACGCTGACCTGTTCGACGGCGTCGGGGCTCGGTTGATACGCGATGCCGTTGTTGATCGCCTCGTTCGTGTCCACGCCGTCGAGCGTGAAGTTGTTGGACTGCTGCTGCTGGCCGTTGACGAAGGGGCGGCCGCCGCCCCTCAGACTGTTGAAGACTCCCGGATTCGGCTGCGTGGTCCCCGCCGTGTAGAGCGTGGCCGCCGACACGCTTCGCCCCTGGACCGGCAGCTTCTCGATCTGATCGCGTTCGAGGATGTTGCCGACGACCGCGTTCTCTGTTTGAAGCACGGCAGCGGTCGCGACGACCTCGACCCGCTCTTCGACGGCGCCCAGCGCCAGCTTGAAGTCGACACGCGCGGTCTGCGCCGCCGACAGCGTGACGCGGGACTGCGCGCCCTTGAAGCCCTGCAGCTCCGCGGCGATGACATACGCGCCGATCGGAAGGCCGGTGATGAGGTAGTTCCCGGCTTCGTTCGTCACGCCCGTATAGGCGATGTTGGTGGCCTGGTTGACGGCCGTGACGGTGAGACCCGGGACAGCCCCGCCGGATTGATCGGACACGATCCCGGTGACGGTGGCCAAGCCCGTCTGCGCGGCGGCCGACGTACTCAGAACGATTCCGGCGAGCGCGGCGAATCCGAGCCGCAGAACGAAGTTCGCAGGTGCATGCATTGTCTGACTCTTTCCGTGCGCGATGGATTGTGGTCCTCACGGGTTCGCCGGTCAAGGACACAACACGACGAACAGCGCTTGTGTTTCGACGATCACTCGTTTACGCCCCTGCCGGCGTCGGCCACGGCGCAGCGTACTGAAAGCCCTTGACGAACGGCGAGAGGCGCGTGAAGTCGCCATCCTTCGTGATGAGGGTGATGCCCTGTTCGCGGCACGACGCCGCGATCAGCGCGTCATTGAGCAGCGAGGAATTCTGGGCAAGCAGCTGCCACCCTTCGCGCTCGGCTCAAGAACGCGAACACTTCAGCCTGCGCTTCCTCGCTGCGGAAGCCGTCGACGAAGATGTTCGTGTCGAGTGCCCGGTCGATTGCCTCCGTCTCTGTGTCGACACCCAACGCGCGCCGAGCGGCGTCGAGTTTTCGCTGATCCATGATCACGTTCTTTCGGACCCAGCCTGCTCGACTGCCCGCCCCGCGCCGCCGGCCGCCGGACAACGACCGCTTCGCCGCCACGACCTTCGCCATGTGCTCTCCGTCTGTATAAACAATCGTATACGTCTGTATCGTACGGTGGCCACGCGCTCGATCAGCGGACGAACGCAAACGCAATTTCCGATCGTCCCCGTGGATCGTGGCCGCCGGCCGGCCCCGGCGTGAATTCGTTCCACACCAGCGCGAAGCCGCCTCGTGTCCCGCGGATCGCGGGAATGAGCGACTGCGTCGGATTGTTCGTGACGCGGCGCGGCGGTTCGAGCGGGCGTCCTTCCCCATCGAACGATTCGAAGTAGATCTCGTGCTGGCCCGCGGTATTGTCGCACCACGCGAGACCGACGCGGTCGCCGTTCCAGGCGACGTACGCGCCAATCGATTCGCCAGGCGTGTCGGTCACGCGCCGCGCGCGCGTGTCTGCGCCCTCACGGAGATCGCCGGTTGGCGCGACGACCAGGTACACCTCTTGATTGCCGTCCCGCTCGTCGAACCACGTCACCGCGGCGCGCTCGCCCCGAATCGCGATATCCGGATACTTCGACGCCTTGCCGTCGTCGCCCGTCAACCGGACGACCTGCGTGTCCGTGCGATCGACGCGTGCGAGAAACAGCTCGTCGCTGCGCGTCCCGGCCTTCGCGTCGAATGCCACCCACGCGCGGCCCCGATCGTCGAGTGCGGCGTTCAGGTTCCACGTCGCCCGGCCGGCCGGCGCGATGGCACGCGGCGCACTCCGTGTCTCGCCGCGCACGTCGAACCACTGCGCGCGTACTTCCGGATCGCTCCCGGGCGCATCTTCGAGCCACGCGCAGAAGATGTCGTCACCGCGCGTGCGCACGACCGTGTTCTTGCCGTTTCGGCCGCCGGGAGAAAGCTGGTGCGTCCAGAGGACGCGCTGGTCCTTCGTCCACGCGCCGAGCAACGCGCGGTAATGGCCATTCGAGTCGCGCTCGTACCATCCGACGACAAGACGGTCGCCTGCCGCGGCCACATCCGGCTCGTACGCATCGGCTGTCCCGCGCGTCAGCCGCCGTTCCGGACCGGCCGGTCGACCCTCCTGATTCAGCAGGCGTGCGTAGATTTCGGGATGTCCATCGCGCGTGTCGTACCACGCGACCGCGAACCCATCGCGGAACGGAGTCAGGCTCGCTTCGTATGCGCCGAATCCGCTGTTGCTGACTTGATGAGGGCCGTTCGCGACGGCGCCGGCGGACAGGACGACGAGCGCGAGAGCCGCGGCGCGCATATCGCTTACAGATGCCGGCGGCGCCAGCGCCAGGCGACGAGCAGCGCCACGATCGGCGCCGCAACCACGAGCGGCACCCATTTGCCGTCCAGACTGAAGGGAGTGCGAGGCCGTGCCGTCGACGGCCGCTCCTGCTGCTCCATCAGAAACCCTTTGAGCGGTTGCGGAGCGGCACCTGTCCGTGCGTCGGCATTCGGGGTTGGAATCGGCGCGGGCGCGTTGGAAGGCGCTTCGTTCCTGGCGACGAACTGCTCGATCGCCGTCGACGTCTTGTCGACCGTGCCGCCCATCGACTTCTCGATCGCTTTTTGAAAGGCGTCGAGCGCGGGGACCGGAATGCCCGCGGCCTTCCCCTGTTCGAGGACGTACTTCGTGAGCCTGGGATTCCCCGACGTGAACTCCGCGCCGCTCGCGCCGTGCTGGCCGACGCTGTTGACGTATTCGGTGAGCAGCTTCTTCCTGGTTTCGGGATCGGCGTTCCAGTATCCCTTGCGGATCGTCTCGACCATGCGGCCCGTCATGTCCTGATACGCAAACGGCGAGCTCTTCTCGAAGAACGCTTTCATCCCGAGCTTGCGCGCGTCCGCGACGTAGACGTCGAACGTTTCCTTCCACATGGCGCCGTCGACCAGTTCGGGGACGGTCGCGTTCCAGCCCCAGAGGTACTCGACGAACTCCCGCATCGCGCCGGCGCCCGCGTAGCCTTCCTTCTGCATCCCCTCGATCCACGTCGGGTTCACGTAGCGCGAGCGGAACTCGGTGCCGATGAACTTGTTCATCGACGTCATTTCAGGACGGCCGGGATCGCGCGTGTTGGTGACGACGACCTCCGGGCTCTTGCCATCCATGCTCCGGATCGCCGACGCCAGGCCGCCGACGTACATGAACATGTCGTCGTTGTCGAGCGCGCCGTACAACATCGTCGAGCTGCTGTGCACGACTTTTTCCGTTCCCGACAACGCGAGCCGGAACACATCGGCCATCGGCTCGCCCCAGAACCCGTTGCCGTACCCGTGACCGAGCTTGCGGATGTAGTCGTCCGCCATGCCCTTGTCCGAATCCCAGGTGCCGCTCGCCGCGGCGATCGTCGACGTGTTCAGGTTGAACATGCCCGGCGGCTCGTCGAAGATTCGCACGCCCGCGCGGAGGTCCGCGTCTTTTTCCGAATAGCCCGCGTCGATGAGCGCGGCCCTGGTCTGCAGGTAATGGCGGCGGACGAAGTTCTCGGCTTCTTCGAGCGCCTTCACCTGCTGGACCGCCTTGTCCATCAGCACCGTCACGTTGTGAAACATGCCTTCGGCGGCCGACGCGATGACGATGTCGACGCGCGGCCGCTTCAGCTGCGCGCTCGGAATCACCTCGACGTCGATCACCTTGTCGCGATCGCTCCAGATCGGGCGCGTGCCGAGCAGGTAGAAGATCTGCGACTCGAGCACGCCTTCGTGCCGCATCGTCTCGTCGCCCCAGATGACGAACGACACCTTCTGCGGATACGTGCCGTGCTGCTTGACGTGATCCGCGAGCATCTGGTCGGCGAGCTTCACGCCGAGATCCCACGAGGCGCGCTTCGGGACTTTGTCGGGATCGATCCCGTAGAAGTTCTTGCCGGTCGGATAGGCGTCGGGATTGCGAATCGGCTCGCCGCCGCTGCCGGCCGGCACGAATCCACCGCTGAGCGCGCGGGAGAGATTGTCCAGCTCGCGGTCGCCTGAGGCGACGATCCGCGTGTCCATGTCCGAAGCGAGGACCTTGGCGTTCTGCGGCAGCAGACTCCGGTCGGCGCTGACGATCGCGTCGATGGTGCTGTCGCGCAGCGCTTGTTCCGGCGCGCGTCCGAACGTGTGCAACCCGTACGGGATGTTCTGACCCTTGAGCTCGAGCAGGTGGTTCTCGATGCGGTGCAGCGTCTCCTCGTCGAGCGCGCCGGCCTTCGAGAGATCCAGGCTCAGGTCCTTGGCGATCCCGAGCGCGATCGCCTGCTCGCGAATGCGCTCTGCCAGGCTGTTCGCGAGCTCCGCGTTCTTCGATCGATTCGACTCGTAGTCGCTGATCGTTTCGCTGAGCGCCGCGAGCCCGGCGTAGAGACCGCCTTTTTTGAACGGCGGCACCATGTGATCGACGAGCGTCGCCATCCCGCGGCGGCGCGCGACGAGGCCTTCGCCGACGACGTCGACGTTGTAGATGTACAGATCCGGCAAGTCGGCGACGAGCGCGTCGGGCGCGTCCTCTTCGGACAGCCCGGCATCCTTCCCGTCCAGCCATTCGAGCGTGCCGTGCGTGCCGACGTGAACCACGGCGTCCGCCTTGAAGCCGTGGCGCAGCCACCCGTACGCCGCCACGTACTGATGATGCGGCGCGAGATCTTTGGCGTGGTACATCTTGTCCGTGTCCTCGCCCCACCCGCGCGCCGGCTGCGGCAGCAAGACGATGTTTCCGTAGCGCACGACCGGGATCACGATCTCGCCGCCGGCCGCCATCAACGTCGATGTGTTCGGCTCGCCCCAGTCTTTGAGGATCTTCGCGCGAAGGCCCGGTGCCGTGGCGTTCAGCCAGCCGCGGTACTCGCGCAGATCGACTTTCACGGCGCTGCCGTGCGCCACGAGATCCGCCAGCTCGCCGGGCGCGTAGCCGCCGACGTTTCGCGCCTTCGTCGTGATGTCGCCGAGCACGTGCGCCGCGGACAGATCGGCGCCGCCGAGGTCGTAGCCCTCTTTCGCGAGCCGCTGCAGGATGTTCGCGAGCGACTCGGCGACGTTGAGATAGCTGGCGCCGATGTTCGCCTTTCCGGGCGGGTAGTTGTAGAAGAGGACCGCGATGTGCTTGTCGCGGTTCGCTTTCAGGCGGAGCGTGGCATAACGGACGCCGCGCTCGACCGCCGTCTTCACGCGCGAGGCGATCGGATGCGTCACCACGACCGTCAGCCCCGTGTCGGGATCGCGGACTTTCTCTTTGCTGCCCACGATCGTCGGCGCCGTCGTGCCGGCCAGCTCCGGCACCGCCATCTGGAACGTGCCTTCGAAGAGCGACATCCCCGAGTTGGACGCGCGCCACTCCTTTTCAGATCGTCCGTACAGACTGACGAGATTGACGACCGGAATGTCGATCTTCGACAGCGACTTCCACGCATCGGTGTCCGCGAAGTTGAAGAGGAACGACAACGCGACGTCGGCGCGGCGAGCGCCGTGCTGATCCAGCAGCAGCTTCTCGGAGGCGAACGCACCCGGATATCCGAAGATCGGAATCGCGTCGGCGCCGTGTCGCTCGACTTCGGCGATCAACGCATCGAGCAGCTCCGTATCGCCGGTGTAGTACGTGGACTTGTAGAAGCCAACGGCCACTCGAGGCGCGCCGGATCGCACCTTGCCGTGCGTGCGGCGCCACGCGTCGAACTCGTCCCAGCGCGCGAACAGTTGACCGGTCCTGCCGTCGGGATAGTAGTAGCCGAAGTCGAGGCTGCGTTGTGGATCCGGGATCGTCAGGCCGGCGACGCCGGCGTGGGCGAGCACGTACTTCAGAAGCCCGATCTGGTTCGCGAGCCCCGAGTGCTCCCAGTACGCACGCGCGCGGTCGTCCCAGAGGCAGCCCTGCTTGACGTAGGTGTCTTTCGGCAGCAGCCCCTCGCCGACCGCGAAGACCGTACCGCGGCGGCGCACGGCGGCGATCGCATCGATTTTGTGCGCTGCATTGAACCGGTCGAGCATCTGCTGGTTCATGATGTCCAGCACGAGCACGTCGGCGCCGGTCAGATCGGCCGGCATGACGGTGTCGAACACCGATTCGGTGAGGAAGCTGATCGTGATCTGACCGCGAAGGTCGGGCCGTTCGTCGAGCAGCGCCTTGTAGGCTTTCAGCGTGCCCGACATGTTGCCGTCCGAATACAGGAAGGCCACGCGTACGGGTTTCGCCTCCGCCACTCCGGTGACGAGCGTCAGAAGGAGGACGGCGATGGCGGTAACGAAGCTCCGCCTCATGCCCTCGAGCGGCGGAGCTTCGTTACTAGCGTGGCGCATTCGGCGCATCGACTCCAGGCTCGGGGACGTAGATGATCTGGCCGTTCGCGAGCCGATACGCGATGCCCAGCCGCTCGCCGTTGCCGGTCGTCGTCTTGCCGGTGACCTTGTACGCGGTGATCTTCGTGCCCTTCTTGATGATGATCTCGCGCTCGCCCTGCGCGTTGGTCTTCACCATCGTGACCTCGCTCCGCGCATCGACGAGATCGCCCATGCGATAAATCGAGAAGAGCGAAATCATCAGCCCGACGATGAACACGACCGACACGTCGAAGAGATTGGCGACGCCCGACAGCGGATCCTCCTCCGCCACTTCGTCGACGCCCGGGAGATGAAGGAATCTGGCCACGCTATGCCTCTTGCGCCAGCTCGCTCGCAATCCGCTCGGCGAGATAGCGCTGTTCGTACACCGTTTCGTTGACCCACCCTTGACGCACCGTCGCAACGACGTACGCCAGCGTCCCGGTGGCGAGACCGATGATGGTCGTCGTGAACGCGACGACCATCTGCCCCGCCATCGCTTCGAGGTTTCCGGCCGCGAGCGACGCGAGCGACGATCCCATCGGAATCAGCGTGCCGAGCAGGCCGAGGCTCGGCCCGACCTTCACGAGCATGCGCGGCGCGGTCAGGCTGCGCTTCACGCGTTCCTCGCGTGAGAGCAGGAGGTGCTCGAGGCCACCGTCTGACAGCATGCCACGCGCGCGCTGCGACTCGACGTCGGCGATCAGCCGCCGCAGCGGCGCCGGCAGTCGCTGCTGCCGCTGCGCGTCCGCCCCGAGGACGGGGCCTCCCCGGAGCCACGCGTTGAGCTCGAATCCGCGCCGCTCGCGGACGCGCGCGACGAACTCGACGAGGCAGCCGCCGGAGACGAAGAGCGCCGCCGTCACACAGGCCCAGAGCAGGACCATCACCGGAAACCTGAGGACCTGGCCGAGCGCAAAGAGTCCATTCTCGAGAATCGCCAGCAGGCTCAACCACGTCTCCACAACGAGTACACGCCGCCGGCCGACATCGCGAACACAGCGAGCGCAACGGTCCACGCCGGCAACACGAGCGTGCGGCTGCTGTCCTGGATGTTCAGCAGAACGGCGGAGCGCCAGCCCTCGACGATTCGCGGCGCGGCAGCCACGATCAGTCCCAACGTCATCGTGATGAGCAACGCCTCATCGCGCACGATCGCCGGCGCGAAGCGCGGACGTGTCGGCGTCAGGTACGCGGCCACCATCGGCGGCGCCGCCGCGATCGCGACGGCTGCCCAGAACGGCAGGCCCGCGACCCGAAGGATCGACATCCACACGGCGCTCAGCACGCCGGCGACGAACGCCGCGACGACCATCGCGCGCACCGATGTCAGACGAGCGAGCCGCGTAGCGGCGATCGCACACACCGTCAGTCCCACCCATTCGACGGCGGGCACATCGCGCGGCCCGAGCCACCAGATGCCGGCGGCGAGACCGAGGCCCACTGCGATCATCGCGATCCACGGCGCGCGGCCCGGAGCGGCCGCGAGCGCGACCGCGCCCAACGCGCACAGCACCCACAGGACGTGGAACGTCACCGTCATCAGTTTTGAAGGATGGCCTTCGGCCCCGAAGCGCGAAGGCGGCGTATGAGTATAGCGAGCGCGGCGGGGCGACGGCGAGCCGGGCCGTCGAGCTGAGCCGCCCGACGGCCCTCTCGGGGGTGGGACTAAAGATTCCGCAAAGCCGGCGAACCTTACGGACGCGTTGAATCGCCGCCGATCGTCACGCCGAGGCCGGTGCGCACCGCGCGCGGCAGCGCCGGAAAGCCGGCCGCGGCCTGGAATTTTTCGTCGAACGCGTTCTCGAGCGTGATGTACCACCGCAGCCGCGGATGAATCCGGTACGACCCGCTGACGTCGAACTTCTGGTACGCGGCGTCGAGATCCTTGTTCGGCAGCAGCAGCGTCGTGCCGAAATTCTCGTCGCTCAAGAACGTGCTGTCGTCCTGCTTGCCGAACAAGTACCCGGCCACCGAGACTTGCGCGCGTGAATCGCTGTAGGTGACCGTCATGCTGCCGGAGTTCGCCGGGCGGCGGAACGGCCGCGCGCCGACGAGCGGCGAGAACTGTCCGATCGGGATGTTCGGGAACAGCGGGTTGATGGACGGACGCAGCGCGCCGCTGCTGAACGACTTCGTCACGACCGCGTCGAGATACATGTACACGCCGGTGACGCGGATCGGTCCGCACACCGCCTCGCCCGAGGTCTCGACACCGCGCGCCCGGTTTGCCTGCGAATTCACGTAGGCGCCAAAGGCCGTCGCGCTGGCCGCCGCGGGCGGCACGCCGACCTGCGGCAGCGCGGTCTTGCTCAGAAACTCGATCAGATCGCTGAACTCGTTGTTGAAGTACGCGACGCGGACGCGTCCGCGATTCCGGGCGAAGCCCTGCTCGACGCCGACGTCGAGCGTGCGGCTGCGCTCGGGACCGATCGGCCCGACGCCGAGGCTCGACGCCGTCGCCGGCGGAATCAACACGAACAGGGACGAAAGCTCCTGGAAGAGGCTCGCTTCCTTGATCCCTTTGCCGGCGTTGAACGTCAGCTTCGTGTCGCCGAGCGGATCGCTTGCCGACGGTTGACGGAGATACGCGGCAACGGAGATGCGGGGCGTCGTCGCGGTTCCAAAGATCTCGTTGTGATCGACGCCGACGCCGCCGGTGGCGAACACGCGTCCGAGGGCCGACGCGCGCGCTTCCACGAAAGCGCCGTAGTTGTTGCGGGTCGTCTCGGTGAGCGACCCGCTGTTCGACGTGCCGTGCTCGTTCTCGAAGCGCGCGCCGCCGGCGACATCCAGCGCGGATGTGACGCGGTAGCTCGTCTCGCCGTACAGCAGCCGGCGCGTCACGGTCGAGTCGAACAGCGACGGGTAGTCGCCGCCGAAATCGAGGATGCTGCGGCCGGTCACCGAATAGCCGTTGGCGCCCGTGATGGTGACGACGTTGCCGAGAAAGTTCGCGAACGGCGACGGATCGGAGCGCGTGCCGGTCGGCGTCGGATTCGCGAAGTGATACGTCTGGTCCGCGACGCCGAAGCGGACGTTGCTCTGCCAGCGGCTGGTGATCTGGGATCGCGCCGCGATCGAGGCGTACGTGGTGCGCCTCGTCTGGAACGAGTCGTCTGGAATGCCGTAGAACTCGATCGCGTTGGGGCTCTCGTAGCGGCTGTCGATGAAGCGGACGGTTCCGCTCAAATCCGTGTTCGACCCGAGCATCACGCCGACGCGGGTCGCGAACGTGTTGTTGCGATACGCGTTGTTCGGCACGCTGTTGTCGGTCTGCAGGTGCGAGTAGTCGGCGAAGTAGTCGAACCGTTTGACCGCGCCGCCGACGCCGATGTCCGTGTGAGCGGTCGACAAATTGCCGCCGTCGAACGCCGCGGTGAGCTCGGGGATGTGCGACCGCCCGCGCCGGGTCGTGAGGTTCACGACGCCGGTCATCGCGTCGCTGCCGTAGAGGACGCTGTTCGAACCGCGCAGGACTTCGACGCTTTCGATCCCGGTGGTCGCGAGGTCGGCGAAATCGAAGCCGCCGCCGATGTCGTTGGCCGGCACGCCGTCGAGCAGGATCTTGTTGAAGTTCGAGCTCCCGCCGCGCACGAAGAGCGACGTCGTGCCGCCCCGGCCGCCGGCCTGCACCACGTTCACGCCCGGCACGGTTCGAAGCGGCTCGAGGAGATCCGTGTTGCCGAGGTTTTGAATCATGTCCGAATCGATGACCGTCACCGGCGCTCCGATCTGCGCTTCCGGCACCGCCGTCGCCGCTGCCGTCACGACAACCGACTGTTCCAGCGGACTGATCTGGAGGCGAACGTCGATGGTCATTCGAGCGCCGCTGCCGACGAACGCCGGATCGGTGCTCCGCGTCTCGAACCCGGCGGCCGTCACGACGAGGTGATAGCGCCCTTCCTGGAGCTGATCGAAGGAAAAGCCGCCGGCGGTGTCGCTCGACGTGTCGTTGACGTGCCGGCCATCGCGCAGCAGCTCCACCTTCGCGCCAGGCACGCTCGCGCCGAGCTGATCGAGGACCGTGCCCCGGAGTGAACCGCCCTCGGCGGCCGAAGCCGGGCCAACGCGGATT
>Ga0070694_100002057_pt1 | contig 11924 bp, 11 predicted proteins | sample KBSK1251metaG_FD_65470 | JGI IMG/M metagenome (GOLD analysis project Ga0070694, IMG submission 65470) | Corn, switchgrass and miscanthus rhizosphere microbial communities from Kellogg Biological Station, Michigan, USA - KBS K1-25-1 metaG | ecosystem: Host-associated > Plants > Roots >... | reverse complement strand
GTTTTCTCCTGGCCAAACATAGGCAATGGCTATCACGTGCTGCCTGACGATGTGCGAGAGCTTCCTTTGGTGCTGTCGACGTCTAACGTCGGTCGACTGGATTCGTTTGCACTTGCAATTGCCCGTGCTGATCAGGCTCCGTCGTTAAGGAGAATCAAGGAAGACGCAGATTACTATTCAGGCTTTTTGGAGGCTGACGGCTTTCCAAGAATTACCGCTGACGAACTTTTAAAGGGCACTCCGAATGGAATCGCAAACCGTGTCCTGATAGTTTCTGGTATATGGCACCAGGATGGTTACCAGCGCGGAGCAACAGTGCGTTCCTGGGACTCACCGGTAGGTACGATTCCCGGTGTACTTATTCATGCTAATTACTTCGAAGCTATTTTCGACAAGAGGTTTTATCGCTTGTTGGAAGGATGGCCGGTCAAGGGAATCGAGTTTCTGTTATCGCTGATGGTTGCCATTCCTTTTCATGTGAAGTTCTCCTCCCGGTGGAAGGCGCTGTTGATGATTTTGGCACCTTACGCGGTTATCGCAATTATCAGTTACGTATTGCTAATCGCTCTTGCGTGGTTTTTTGATCCTTCTATTCCGCTCCTTGCAATTGCTTTACACGGCATCTATGAAAGAGTCCATTTTCGGTAAGGAGTCATTCCGATGTGTCTACGACAACGAATCTTGACCGGGACCTTGATAACTGCTGCTTGCTTTTTAGCGTGCTCCTCCCCCGGAGCATACGACAGGCAGGTTTCGGTTCCAGTGAATGGCACTGCGATCGACCGGCAGATTGAGACGGAGATCGCTGCTCAAGGTTTATCCGGGGTGACGGTGACAACGAGTGGTGGGCGTGTCAATTTGTCAGGCTACGTGGAGACCGATGAGCAGCGAAAGATAGCGGAAACAATTGCCTTACGCACGAGTGGGGTGGTCGAAGTAACGAACAATATCGTTGTCAAGAAGGAATCTTCTGTTAATGTCAATAAACCTGGCGGACCAAGGAGAGCAGCGGAAAAGTCTTCACCTAACGTCAATAAACCTGGTGGGCCACGAAGATACCCGCCGCCGTAGTTTCCAATCTATGATCAATACATACGTGAGAAGTTGATCCGTCTCAACCGAAGGGTCACCCCAATTACTTGTGGCCAATTTGTGGACAGAATTCGCAGCACATCGCGGTGAGGCGCTGGCAACGAATGGGAAAGAACCGCAAAACCCTTGATTTTCTTAGGTGGCTGCAACACTCGAAAAGGCAATTACTTACGTTTTTGCCGGTCATCTAATTCGCATTGCGGAGGTCTGGGGTTTCGATCTCCTCTGCCCAAACTTAAGTCAATAATTACAGCCAGGCTCAACCAACTTAGCCGGAAATACTCTCAAAGCAAGTCGTCTCTAATTCCTTGAGCTTCGGTCGGTATAGGTGATATAAGCCTCGTGCTCACAACCTCGCTTCATCTTAGGCTTACAAGATCAAAGCTCATCAAGGTTGGACGCCTTCGTTGAAATAGAAGCTAAAGAAAGATGTCAGAAGAGAAATCCAAAGAGTCTTCAATATCTAAGGATGTTTTTTCGTTAACGGGAGAGCCCATTGTTGGCACTACTACCTATTTCTTCAATGAAATTTCATCTGCGGCTGACCGACTTTCTCAAGCCAAACCAGACGATATCCAAGAAATCGCCGCCTCGCAGATCAAACTTTTGGCCAGCTACTACGATTTGGTTCTGGGACAGGCGCGCAAGAGTTTCAGGTGGGCTTTGATTGCTGCTGGTATAGGACTAATTTTCTTCCTAGCGTCCGTTGGCTTTCTCCTATCGCAACAATCTCACAGCCTGGCGAACATAAGCTTGATCAGCGGCGCACTCATCGAAGTGATCGCCGCAATAAACTTCTATCTCTATGGTAGAACCTCTGCCCAGCTAGCTACATTTCACACACGCTTAGGCACAACTCAGCGGTTTCTTCTTGCTAACAGTATGTGTGAAAGTCTTGATGGTGACTTCAAACAAAAGGCGCGTTATGAATTGATTAAAACGGTTGCAGGACTTGAGGCTACACAAGTAGATACGAAGGACGAAAACAAAGAAATGTGAATCATGGTGTACCAGGCTACCGGAGCATTCAAAGCTCAACTGAACGCACAATCGATCATTGGAAGTCGAAGGCTTAAGCATTTCTGTCGCAGTCGGATATTGACGCTTTCGATGAAAGCATTTGGGTGTGGAAATCGTAGGGTATTCGGGAGAAGCGCCAATAGCGCAGGGGCGTGGGGAAAACTGTGTCGGTCTTAAATGGAAACAGGCTGTAATAGGCGTAAACTGATGCAATCGTATCGGGCTGCGATCCGCGAAAAATGTTAGTAAATGTGGTCACAACGTAACAGGCGCACTGTTAGGTTGCAGGTTTCGTGATCCCAAGGTCAGACACGGAATGTTGAAATCGTTCGTACCCTTGCGATAGATCTTTTCATTCAGCGCCCGCTTGAGTCTCCGAAGCTCGTCTTAGGATAAATAGCGATGCCTCTGATCGTCTGGTCGTCTAACCTCGATCTGATCAGCGGGATTGCCTTTTAAGGATTTGGTAAACATGCAAGGGTACTAGCTTTGTTACGATGATCGTCAAAAGAGGAGTAAAAGCGATGCCTAGCGACGGGGCCGTTAAAGAAGATTCGGGTAATTCACCCGGCGCGAAAGACACCCCTGTGAATGAGAAAAGGGCCAAGAGTATCCTTGTAGTTGGCGATTGGGTGGTTGATGAGAATTGGACCGTTGCGGCTCATCAGTCTCCGACTGCAACGGAGCCAGTAGGAAGTCATTTCCGGTCGATCGTTGCTCGCGATGCTGCAGTGTTTAGCTTTTGTGGCGCAGGCAGGGTGGCTAGGGCGCTCTATTGGATGAATCGCTACAAGCCTGAAGGTCACGCTTACGAACTCGCTAGAGAGCCACAACTAAATATCTATGGACTCGGGATATGGGCAATCGGTGATGGTCCGAATCTGCGCTCATTCTTTCGGCCTGGCTCAACAGAACGAAGTAATCCATATCAGCTTCCGGGTATGTACCTGGAGGAGAGCCAAACCGGTTCCAGCGACGCCTTGGCGTTAGACGGCGTCAAATTGATTAATCTCGCAGGCGTTGTCGACGCTAAGCCAGGGGAGCAACTCTGCACGACACGTATTTATCGAGTGTTTCGCACATTACAAGATGAACAACTTGAGATGGTTCAGCGAATTGATTGGGAGTTGCCTGCTGCAGAGTTCAACAAACATGGATACCGCGAGTGGGCTATCCCGGAAGCTTCAAGTGTCGAAGAGTTGTTAGCTCAAAAGTTAAGTGGCATCGAAATTGACGCCATCGTCGTGAAGTGTTTGGGCAAGGGAGTAGTATCTGACAAGCTGGTCGCCGTTCTTAAGAGGCGGTTTCCACAAGCTGACTGGTTTGTGAGCAGTAAACTTGGAATCCCGCAGTGGCTCGACAGCATTAAAGGGCCTGGCACCAGCGGTCGTCTGAAGTTGCTCTTCCTGCCTCCGATTCCAATGGCGAATATTGAGCAAGTGCCAGAGTGGTTCATGAGCAACGGACTCATTTCCCGAGAAGCTGAAGCCTATATCCAAAAGAACCTAATAGAGGAGAATCGCTCTTCCACAGTTGTGATAATGCCCCGAGGACTATCAATAATCGCCCTTAACGTAGACGAAAATAAGCGATGGCAAGTTTGTACTCATTTCAATCCGGAGTACGACCGCCTTACAGAAAGAATTGGCAAGGCGAGCATCTTCTTTGCCTCGTTAGTAGCAAACAGGCTCATTGGAACACCTTTCGATTTGAGTATCATGAGATCTTTGGATAAGGCATTGCTATGGCGCCAGAATGAAGAGCGTCGGCTCAGCAAAGGTAATCCAGAGACAAAGGAGACCGCCTATGACCCAGACCTTTCTAAGGGGGGCTTAGAAGAACTCAAACCGAGATGGCGGACAAGAGCCTCCGAATGGGAAGAAGACAAGAGGTATTGGCACGAGAGCCGACACGGTTTAGGCATCATTACACTTGACGATTCTTACAACAACAAGCGATATCGTTTCGAACTCTGGCGAGGGATGTCTGTAATAGAGAACTACGTTGCGTTAGTGGAAACTCGAAGGGACGCTGTCCGTAAACTGTATAATCTTGCACGCTCATTCATTAACCCGCGCTACACTCAAAATGAGTCTAGAACTTCTGTAAGTTGCCTGCTCGTCGACTCGCCAGGTCGTGGCAAAACGGTTTTGGTGCGATCCCTCGCTAAGAAGCTGGGCATTAGTTATTTGCCCTTCAATATTACAGAAATGGTCAACCGAGAGGATATCATCAATTCTTTCGACGTGATTGTCACGACCCAGGCTCGGGAACGGGGAAAGGCGGTCCTCGTATTTGTCGATGAGATTGATGCTTTGTTAAATGGTCCTGTCTTTGATTTGTTCCTCGCTCCTCTGGAGGACGGGGTATACATGCGCGGTGGAAATAGATTTCGTATTGATCCTTGTATATGGATCTTCGCTGGAACCAAGAGTTTGAAAGGCGTTGAGGGAAAAGCCAGCGACTTTGTGTCGCGGCTTACTAATGATGAAATTACTCTGGCCGACTCCATTCAAGAGGCTGGCTCTCAGAACCCTACACTGGATCATCTGCGCAGGCTAGAGCGCGTGTATGTCGGAGTAAACATGTTGAAAACGCGGTACCGAGATCTCAGATATGTTACAGCAGGCGTACTTCTTCACTTCTATCGTGTGAATCCCGTAGTGAGCATGCGCAAGATCCGACACTTCGTCGGGAAGATTCGAGATGTCGAGTATGCCAAAGTGAGCCAGCGTAATTTGCCGCCAGTTGGGACGATTATTGAAAAAGGAGACATTGACGTGAGCATCGGTCTTAAGGACTTTGAGGCTGTGAACATGGTGGATGAAGACCAATTAATAGAGGTTTCTGAGTTGACTACCGACGTTGATCTCAATGCTCCCAAAGAACTGGGGAGCCCGCCAAAATATAAAACCGCTGCCCCTGAGTAGGAGGGCGCCCCGAGAAAGCCGCGATACACTCTATTGCGGAATTCAGCCCCAAGATGATGCAGGGGGATTTACGCTCTATCGCTCTATCGTTAAACAATCGCTCCCGTGGATGTCTGAATCACTCGCTGCCTTTTTGAAAAAAGAGCAAAAATTTGTGGACAATTTGTGGACAGAATTCTCAGCACATTGCAGTGAGGCGCTGGCAACGGATGGGAAAGAACTGCAAAACCCTTGATTTTCTTGGTGGCTGCAACTTTAGAAAAGACAAAAACTTAGGTTTTTGTCGAGCCTACGGTTCGGGACCGTGAGGTCGGCGGTTCGAATCCCTTCGCCGCCAGAACTTGATTCGCCACAAGTCTTCGGAATTTTCGAATACTTGTCCTCGCTGAATACCAATCCCATGATTTTTGGGGCAGAAATCCAGCTTGCCTCAAAAGTTGTAGTTGCCCCAAGAGTAGGTTTTCCGCCTCAAAAGTCTTTTCACATTCTGAAGCTACCGAGCGGAGATATTGCGGGAGCCGACGAGGAGATGGCGCGGCTGGAATCATAGATTGTACGGATGCGGAGCGAGATTACTCGGATTAGTCAACAGCGCGCCGGTTTCGTTGGGTTGAGCAAACGGTTGAAGAAACGCTTGGGTTATGAGGTTGCGGAGGATACGCACCGCGGGAGTAAACAGGATGACGATGAAAGCGCTTCGCAGGTTTCTCGAAACGCTTAAAACCGGGCTGCAAAACCGATGAATGGCACGGAGCAGGAAACAAAGAGATACAGTGAGTTGGCCATTACGTTGCCTAGCCTAGGACGTTCATCCAAAGGCCCACGACAACAACGCAGACAGAGCGAGGAAAGAAAAGAACATCAAACCGATCAGGAATACCATCTGTACGCGATTCAAATGAGCCAGAAGACTAGTGAGTTTATTACTGGTTACGATATGGGGTGCCATCGTTAAAACTGTGCTGGCAGAGTAACGCACAAGCCGCAGCGCTTGCCAAATCGCGCCAAGCATCGAGAGATACGACAGAACCAGCAGGCCCGCTATCACATAGGAAAACGGCGGACGAGCATCCCGCACTATGTCCTTCAGCAGGGCAATGCCCAAAACCATCAAAGCCGATCCCAACGTAATAATGTGCTTGGCCCATTCGATGAGATACGACACGGCCTGTAGGAAACGTTTATTGCTTTGCTCGACCAAGGCAATATCAGCTTCACTGTCGTCGGGCAACAGCTCTTCAACCTCAGTTGGTGACTGTTCGTCGTCGTCAACCAAAGATTGTTTTGCAACGTCGGCAGGCAACTGGCTTTCGTTATGTGCCAAGTGGTTTATCCCAGATTTTTAAGAGCGTATTGTTTGATGTGAACCTGTTTAGAGCTCTCGTCTCGACGGGCTCAAGCCCGCATTTCTTTGCCAACTGGTTGAACCAAATTGCGCCAGTCCCAGCTCGATACGTGCAGTAGTCGTACCTCGGTTGCTGAGGAATCATCCAGCCCTTCCCATATTGGATAGCATCGTCCGGGTTCTCACCCTCGGTCCAAATGCGCTGATAAACGAGCAGCCAACCAGCCACATTAAGGCGATCGGCCAGACACTCGAACGTCTCTCGCTGATGGTCTTGCTCAGGCATTGTATTTAGCACGTTAACAAGCAGGATGAGATCAAACTTCTCGTCGCGCTCCTTCGCGAATGCTTGCGGCGTCCAGAACTTCACAGAAGCTGCATATTTAGACTTTAGCTGAGCTGCGCCACCGTGAAACGCTTCGTCGAATTCGACCGCATGAACCTCCTTAGTGGGCAGATACCTACAGGCGTATTCTACATATCTGAGCCAGGAGCCAGCTCCGAAGTCGAGGATTCTGTTAGCGCCGAAATGCTTGAACTCAAGCATGATGTTGGTGACAGACCGGGCCAGCTTCACGCCCTGGATGCCCCAGGAAGAACCCGCAACGTTCACGGTTACGTTCCTGCCGGCGGCGCGATAGTCGAATTTCGGACCTTCATACCACTGGAAGCTATGCAGAGGACTAACTGACATTGAGGCTTGCTCTCATCAGCGAAGGAGTTGGAACGACCGATTGTCGATTCGAACCGTATTCGATAAGACTATAGGCTCCATGCGGCGGGCCCTCCTGAGGTTGAGTTTTGAATTACGCGAGGACCTGCAATGAAACGGGCGAGAGCTTATAACTAGCGTTCTGGTATGTCAACTTATGCTATGCAATGTGACTTTGATCCAGCTTCTTGAGATGTTCCGTCAGTGAACTTGCTTTTTGGGGCAGAAACGCAGTTTGCCTCAAATGTCGTCCAATAATCCGACTTTTGAGGCAAAGCCCGACGCGACGACGCGACGACGCGACGACGCGACGGCTTTGCCTAATAAATCGCGTTTGCCTAAATATTCCTCCGTTTGCCTAAAAAATCATTTTGACTGGCAAACGGCGAACGTTTAGGCAAGCGCCAGATATTAGACCAAAACGCCCAGCGCCCTTAGCATCTGTTCTTCTTCAAATGTGAGTTCACAATCCGCGTACTTGAGAAACAAGTCGAAGGTTGCTTTGTGAAACTCGGTTAACGGAAACAGTACCTCCATCGCGAGATCGAGTGCTTCCATGACTGGCCGTGGCTTGAACAGTTGTGAGTCAAGATACTTGTACAGCATCCTGATATTCATTCCCATTCTGATCGCCGTGTGGCCTGTGCCCTTGAACGCCTCAAAGGCGATTTCCCAATCGTCGCGATCCATCTCGAAATACGGAGTGTTACTGCCCGTGTCGTCTGTGATGTTAGGATTGTCTTGCATGGTCGATTTCCTCTCATATAGGAGTCGATTGTGTAGGGTTGGTGAGTGTTAGTAGCACTTGCCAGCCCGCTTCATTTGCGAGGCCAACCACTATAGACACATTGTTTCATCCGTGCAAGTTCCGCTTGTAATTTTCGAAAAACGGAGTACACTGCTCCGCAAATCTGCTCTTTGAGATTCCTGCGCTGCCTGCAGAAAAGGCGGGATCACAGGCTCGTTGCCTCTCATCCTTCTTTTGAATTAGGTAGTGCCTTCTATTCAAATCGAGGTCGCGTGTAAGGATGCACCCCACCTCTTTGCAAAAGGAGTAATCTCTTCATGTCCAAATCTCGCTCTCCATACCAGGAGAACACTCTACCTATTTCAGTCGCAAATACTGGTTTTCTTTTAGACCGTCTCGGAGAGGACTGTCACCCGTTACAGTTTTTGCGCGAACTAACCCAGAACGCAATCGAATCCATTGCGAAAACTGATGAGCAAACTGGCGACATTATTTGGGATGTTGATTGGCGTCACTATGCAGACACTCAGTGCTACAAGCTATGTGTTACCGATAATGGTCAGGGCATGACCGGGGATCAACTGGTCGAGTATATCAACGCGCTATCTTCTTCCAGTTCTGAGCAGTCCTTTGGTGGAAACTATGGCGTTGGAGCCAAAATTTCTGCAGCAACTCGAAACCATGCTGGGCTGGTCTACGTGTCGTGGCAAGACGCGAAAGGTTCAATGATTCACTTGTGGCGCGATCCTACGTCTAAGCGTTACGGGTTGAGACAATTTGAGGTTGATGGTTCATACGAATACTGCGTCACTGTCACCGATGAGGCGAAGCCCGAAAAGATCATCAAGGGACACGGAACCCGTGTAGTCCTGTTTGGGATGTCGGACGACGCTGACACTATGACTGCACCGCCCATTGCGCCTGCTCCTTCAAGATGGGTTGGCAAATATCTGAACGGAAGATATTTCAGATTTCCAAAAGGAATTACAGTCAAGGCTCGTGAAGGATGGACCTTTCCTCTTTCAGATAAAGATCGAAATGTACTGCGCCGAATTACGGGGCAGGAAGAGTATCTCAAAGAGCATTCCGTTTCATCTGGAACGATTCAATTAAAAGGTGCCTTAGCGCATTGGTGGATTTTGAAAGACGACAAGGCCATCACTCAGAATTCTGGTTCGCACGAGTCGTCCGGCCATGTCGCCGCACTCTACCAAAACGAACTGTATGAACTGCAGAATGGTCGTGCCGCCACAGCTCGCCTGCAGAATTTTGGGGTTACTCTGGGCTACAGGTTTGTAGTTATTTACATTGAGCCTCACGAATCTCAAAAAGTAACAAGCAACACGGCAAGAACATACTTGTCGATTAATAACGAACCTCTACCATGGGCTGACTGGGCTGCAGAATTTCGGGAAAAGATGCCTAAGCAGATTTCAGAGTTAGTGATTAAGTCTGCTGCAGGCGCAACCGACGATGATCAAGGCAAGTCTATACGCGAACGTCTGCAGCAAATACTCGACTTGTACAAACTTAGTCGATACCGGCCAACGGCCAGCGGCTCGTTGATGATTGACGGTGACACGCTTACGAAGGAAGAGAACCGATTGCGGGCCGACGATCCCCGAGAGGTCGTTCGCCATATTCTGCAGCATAGAAAACCGAGCGGGACAGGTGCCGGTGGAGCGTATTCGGCTTATCTAAAGAAGGATGGCGTTCCCGGTGAAGATGCCACCAACTTGTTCCCGGATTCCCTGTGGGTTAGCACTAAGACAAAGACGCGCGAACCCGGCGACTTAGAAGATCGTGCCGCAAGGTATGTAATAGAGACAAACACGCTGCTAATTAACGCCGACTTCCGTGTGTTCATTGACATGATTGATTATTGGAATCGCGAGTACGGTAAAGACGCCGATGTCAGTCAAATTGTGACTAAGGCCGTAAAGAATTGGTTTCAACAAGCTTTGGAGGAAACCGTGATCGGCGTCAAGACACTGCAGAAAGCGCGAGAATGGTCAGAGGCTGATATATCGAAGGCGCTGTCCGAAGAATCACTGACGGCTGCGGTCATGCAGCGATACCATGTCTATAACTCCGTCAAGCGCGAGTTAGGATCGAAGCTTGGAAAGATACAGGCAGCGTGATTCCTGCAGTGTTCACTTTTTGGTCGCGCTTCGTCGGGGCCGATTCCAGTAAGGCGACTTACAGGCCGGACAGAATTTGGGTTCGGTGGCCCCTTTAGGTGGCCACTCGTGATCGCACCGTTCGCATTTCCAGTAGTAGACAGTTCTTTTTACTTTAGCCATGAGCGGATATTATCCGGCATAATATATTATGTCAAGTAACATATTTGCTTGACGGTCTATGTTATCTGCGATAATATATCCGCGTTGAAAATTAAAGCCCTGCCAGTTGTGCAACCAACTGACAGGGCCATTGAAAACCAAACGCGATTGCTCGCACTTGATCTCCGCAAAAGTCATTGTGAGCTTTCGCCTCAACAAACGCAAGAGGACACAATGACACTGAATGACCGCCAGATCACTGAGCGCGAAATCAAAGCCTTACAGATCGCCGCTAAACACAAACTCACCCGAAAAGGGAACGTGTGGTTTGTTCCATCGCAAGCGGGACAGGGCGAATACGAAGTACATCCTGATCCTGAAACGCCGCGTTGTACGTGTCCAGATTTCGAGTTTCGACAAGCCGCCTGCAAGCACGTTTACGCCGTCCAGTACGTGATTGAGCGCGAGCAAAAGCCGGACGGCAGCACGGTTGTCACTGAGACTGTCACGGTTGTTTCGAAAAAGACCTATCCGCAGAACTGGAAAGCATATAACACCGCTCAGACGCACGAGAAATCAGAACTGCAGGCATTGCTCTATGAACTTTGCCGAAACGTCCCTGAGCCTGAGAAGCGCAAAGGCAGAGGCAGACCACAACTACCCTTGAGCGACATGATCTTTTCGTCAACCTACAAGATTTATTCAACCGTCTCAGGGCGACGGTTTGCAACGGATCTCCGCGAAGCAAAACAACGTGGCTATCTCTCGCACTTGCCGCACTACAACAGTGTCTTTAACTACCTTGAATCGGAAGCGTTGACGCCATACCTAAACGAGTTAATCACGCTTAGCGCCGCGCCGCTCAAATCGATTGAATCAGATTTCGCGGTAGACAGTTCAGGATTCAGCACAGGTCAGTTTATGCGTTGGCTGGACGTGAAGTACGGCACGAAAGAGGATCGCCGCCAGTGGCTCAAGCTACACTTAATGGTAGGCGTCAAAACGAACATCGTCACCAGCGTAGAAGTCAGCGACGGTTATGCACATGATTATCCTTACTTCAAAGGGTTGGTCGATAGCACGGCTAAAGCTGGCTTCCAGATGAAAGAGGTATCGGCAGACAAGGGCTATCTAGGCGCGACAAATATGCTCGCCACTTTGCAGCACGGCGCAATCCCTTACATTCCATTCAAAACTAACTCAGTGCCGGACTCACGAGGCAGCTATGGCCCAAAGTCTGAGTTGTGGTCACGCATGTACCACTTTTACGCGCTGCATCGTGCGGAGTTTCTACAGCACTATCACAAGCGCAGCAACATCGAAACCACGTTCCACATGATCAAATCGAAGTTTGGTCAACGGTTGCGGAGCCGGACGCTAACAGCGCAGATCAATGAGGCGCTTTGTAAGGTGCTTTGTCATAACCTGTGCGTCGTGATTCAGTCAGTGCATGAGTTAGGGATTGAGGCTGCCTTTGCAACCGAAACAGCAGCGTAGTTCGCAACCCCTGTACCGGGCCGCTAAGCATTATTCTTGACATTCGACCTTGATTTACTTATCGACGTGTCCGTCGAAACGGGCGGCGGGGTTGCTTCCTCCGTCGCATCGGCAGAACGAGTTCTGCTCTGTAGGTCTTCGGGCGGCGCAACGTCGGCAGTAGCGCGAGCGGCTGCGTTTCCTCCGGGATTCTTTCCAAGCTTAACGTCGATGCCTCTGATAGGTACTCCCATGAGAATTCTCCTTTTGTGGTTCGGGGTCGTTTAGTAACTTAGTCCGTGAGACTTGCGATCACGAA
>Ga0070694_100002055_pt1 | contig 11932 bp, 10 predicted proteins | sample KBSK1251metaG_FD_65470 | JGI IMG/M metagenome (GOLD analysis project Ga0070694, IMG submission 65470) | Corn, switchgrass and miscanthus rhizosphere microbial communities from Kellogg Biological Station, Michigan, USA - KBS K1-25-1 metaG | ecosystem: Host-associated > Plants > Roots >... | reverse complement strand
CATGTGTTAGGCACGCCGCCAGCGTTGATTCTGAGCCAGGATCAAACTCTCATGTTAAACTCGTCGGTTGCTCTTGCGAGCAACGCAACTTATTAACGCGAGGCCGATTGGCTCTGCGTTGTTCAATCCGTTGTTATGTTCGTGGTTCGCCGCCAGTCGCCTTCGCACGGACTGACAACTCCGGTCGATTTCTCAATCCGGGGCGTTCCCGGATCGATGCTGCGGCTCCACGCGCTGACACTCATCGTCCTCTCTCATACGCTCGCATTGAGCTCGCGCCCACGGCTCGCGCTGAAAGCTGACAGGGTTGTGTGTGCTTGCACGCACTATCTAGTTTTCAAAGAACCGACCGCTCGTGCGCCCGTGGCGCCCGACCGACGTGTGTTTTGGGGTATCCGGGCTTTCTTCCTCGCGCGTCCTCATCGGCCGCGCGTTGCCGGTCCCACCGCCCTCGGACTTGCCGGGGAGGCCACGCCGCTTGTCGGTAGCGGCGCGTTTAGGGGAACCTTGCGAGGTTACTAGAACCTCCCAACCGTGTCAATCAGAATTTTCAGCTCGATCGCCGATGCGTCCGATTGCTGAGGTTGGGATCTCGCTCGACCGTAGGAACGCTGCTGCTGAAGAGCCTGGCAGTCTGTCCGAACTGGTTCGCGCCGAACGTCCGACGAGTATCGCGTACGCGCAGGCGACGGTCAAGTGAGCAGTACCCGAGTTGCAGACGGTCAGACCGATCGCGCTGCGTCACGGGAACAGGGAGCGCGCGTCGCCCTGCCGATTACGCCGTGACCTTGACGAGATGAAGCTGCCTGGCGCCGCGGCGAAGCACGAACAGCCGTCCGCCAATCGCCTGATCGCGCACGAGCCGCGCCTGCGGATCCGACACGCGGCGATTGTTCACGTAGATGCCGCCTGACTGCACGAGGCGGCGCGCTTCGCCCTTCGACGGCGCGAGCTGCACGCGCGCGACGAGATCGACGACGCCGATGCCGCCGTCGGCGAGCGCGTCCGCCGGAAGATCGGTCGACGGCACGTCTTCGAACACCGCGAGCACTTCGTCGGCACCGAGCGTCGCGATGTCTTCGCCGAACAAGACGCTCGACGCATGCTCCGCGCGAGCGACGTGGTCGCGGCCGTGCACGAGCGCCGTGACCTCGCGCGCGAGCTCGCGCTGCGCCTCGCGCTTCTCAGGTGCGTCTCGTGTCAGCCGGGCGAGCTCGGCGATCTGATCGCGGGTCATGAACGTGAAGTAGCAGAGATACTTCTCGACGTCCGCATCGCTGGTGTTCAGCCAGAATTGATAGAAACGAAACGGCGATGTTCGTTCGGGATCGAGCCAGACGTTGCCCTTTTCGGTCTTTCCGAACTTGGCGCCCGACGCCGTCGTGACGAGCGGCATGACGAGTCCATGCGCCTTCTTTCCGCGGAGCTTTCGAATCAGATCGATCCCGGCGGTGATGTTGCCCCACTGATCGCTGCCACCGAGCTGCAGCGTGCAGCCGTACCGATCGAACAGCTCGAGAAAGTCGCGGGCCTGGAGGAGCAGGTAGCTGAACTCGGTATAGGAAATGCCCTCTTCGCTCTCGAGACGCCGATTCACCGCCTCCTTCTGCAGCATGTAATTCACGGTGAAGTGCTTGCCGGTGTCGCGAAGGAACCCGAGCAGATCGAACGCCGCGAGCCATTCGGCGTTGTTGACGATGCGGGCCGCGTTGTCCGACCGATCGAAGTCGAGAAACTTCGCGAGCTGCTGCTTGATGCCGGCGAGATTCTCTTCGATCTGTTCGGACGAGAGCAGCACCCGCTCCTGGGTCTTGCCGCTCGGATCGCCGATCATCCCGGTGCCGCCGCCCGCGATCGCGATCGGGGAATGACCGAAGCGCTGAAAGCGCGCGAGCGCCATCATCACCAGCAGATTCCCGACGTGAAGACTGGGCGCCGTCGGATCGAATCCGATGTACCCGGTGACGCGCTCTTTTGCGAGGACGTCCGCCAGTCCCTCGGTGGCGTCGTACACCATGCCGCGCCACTGCAGCTCATCGTAGAGATTGGCCATGTCGCAATCCGATTACTATAACAGTCGATGCCGATGACGCGCCGCGCCGCGCTGAAGACGCTCGCCGCCGCCAGCGTCGGCGCCGTCGGCGGAACCGGCGCGTACGGCTATCTCTACGGCCGTCACGAGCTGGGGATCACACGCGCACCAGTCATCGTCAGCGGACTACCACCGGCGTTGTCCGGATTGAAAGTCGGATTGCTGACCGACGTGCATCGCAGTCTCTGGGTGTCGCACGAGGACGTGGCCGTCGCGGTCGCGGCGCTGATGGGCGAGCGTCCCGATCTCATCGTGCTCGGCGGCGATTATGTGACGTGGGGCGATCGCCGCTTCGTCGGCCCCGCCGCAGAAGCGCTGGCGCCGCTGTCGGCGCCGAACGGCGTTTTCGGCATTCTCGGCAACCACGACGACGACCACGACATGCCGGCGGCGCTCGCGAAGAACGGCGTGCAGATGTTGAAGGACGCGCGCACGCGGCTGAAGATCAAGAACGAAGTCGTTGACATGGTCGGCATCCGTTTCTGGACCAAGCGCCCCGCCGACATCGCGCCGCTGCTGCGGGGGGCCGTGATGCCGACGATCCTGCTCGCGCACGATCCCCGCCGGCTGACCGAGGCCGCCGGATTCGGCATCCCGCTCGTGTTGTCCGGCCACACGCACGGCGGCCAGGTGGTCCTCCCGATACTCGGCGCCGTCGCGGCGCAGAAATTTCCCGTCGTCGCGGGCATCGGACGCCGCGAGCAGACGACGATGTTCGTGAGCCGGGGAGTGGGGACTGTTTACGTCCCGGTGCGCGTCAACTGCCCGCCGGAGGTGGCGATTCTGACGCTGCAGGCTGCTTGAACCCGCCGAACACGGCGTGCCCGGCATACATCCAGAAGCAATCGACTGCCGCGAATCCCGCGTGGCGCAGCCAGACGAAATGGTGAAACAGCGCCGACGGCCGATCCGCCGGGTCGGGAAAGCGGAAGTGGTTCCACTGCGCCTCGGTAAAGCGCGTCACGAGCTCGGGCCGGCCGCGTCCTTCGGCCTGCGTCCTCGCGCTCATGTCCCACTCGTCGGCCGCAACAGTCCGCGCCGAGGCCGCCAGCGGCTCGATGAGATCGGCGATCAGCAGCGCGCCGCGGGACGAGACTCGATCGGCAACAGCCTTGTACAGGTACTGTTTTTTGGCGTCATTGAGATGATGGAGGCATAACGACGACACGACCACGTCCGCGCCGAACATCAGATCCCACCAGTCGAGCGATGCAACGTCGAATCCCCGGACACGCGCGCGGCTGCCGAACGGCGCCAGCCGCGCGCCGCTGCGCTCGCGCATGGACTCCGATCCGTCGAGGGCGACAATCGTCGACGCGGGAAACGCCTCCAGCAGCGAAACGGCCAGTTCACCTTCACCCGAACCGAGCTCGACGATCCGAATCGACTCATCGCGGGCGAACGGAACGGCGTTGACCATCATCCGCATCATCTCGTCGCGCCGCGGCACGGCGATGTCGGCGATCTCGCGGTAGACGGACGAATCGGTTTCGCTCCACTCACTCATATGGCGCTTCGGGCTTCAGCCGTCATGTTTCCCTGCAGGGCGCCCAGCATCGGCGCCGTCATCCCGGTGGTGACCAGGGCCATGAGGACCATCATCGAAAACAGCGCCGGCGAGAGAATGCCAAGGTCGTAGCCGACGTTCAGAACGATCAGCTCCATCAGGCCACGCGTATTCATCAGCGCGCCGAGCGCGAGCGAGTCGCGCCAGCTCATGCCGGTCCATCGTGCGGCGAGCGAACCGCCGCCAAGTTTGCCGGCAATCGCCACCAGCACGATCGCCGCGCACACCAGCCAGCCTCGAAGGCCGGCGACGAGCGACAGCTCGGTGCGCAAGCCGGCCGACGCGAAAAAGAGGGGCACGAGGATGACGGAAGCGAGCGCGTGTACACGGTCTTCCACCAGGGCTCGAACGGACACGTTCGCCGACACGACGACGCCGGCGAGGAACGCGCCGAAGATCGCGTGGACGCCGATGGCCTGGGTGACGAGCGCGCTGGTGAAGGCGAAAATGAGCGCCGCCGCGAACGCACCGTCGGCAGACCACCGCGGGTTGGCCGCGGCACGGCCGACGAGCGGCCGGACGATCGCCAGCATCGCCCCCGCAAAGATCGCGACCACGACGATCGTCACGGCGGCGCCGTTCACTGCGCTCGCCTTCGCAACAGCGACGACGACGCTCAAAATGCACCACGCGGTGACGTCGTCTATTGCGGCACAGGCGATCGCGGTCGCGCCGAGGACCGTGTGCGTCAAACGGCGCTCGGCCAGGATGCGCGCGAGAACTGGAAACGCGGTGATGCTCATCGCCGTCCCGACAAACAGGCCGAAAGGCAGGAATCGCACGCCCGGCGGCGCGAAGCCGTCGAAGATGAGCCAAGCGAGCGCGATGCCGAGCAGCATCGGCACGGCAATGCCCGTGTAACTCACCACGATCGCGGTCCGCGCGTTCCGCGTGACACGTGCCGGATCCAGCTCGCATCCCACCAGAAACATGAACAGGATGACACCGATCTGACTGACCAGCTGCAGCGCGCCGATCGCGTCGTCAGGAAAGATCGCCCGATGCGCCGCTGGAAGCAGCCAGCCGAAAAACGACGGTCCGAGCAGGATGCCGCCGAGCATCTCGCCGACGACAGCCGGCTGCCCCAAGCGGGTGACCGCCGCCGCCGTCAGCTTGGCGATCACGAGAATGACGGTGATCTGGAGCAGCAACACCGCGAGCGCGTCACTGGTGGTCATCGCGCCGAGGGACGGACGTCGGCTGGCACGAAGCGGCGCCCGTCGAGCGACCAGCCGCCGGCGAGGACCTGCGTCACGGCTTCGGGGTAGAGGCGGTGTTCCTCGGCGAGAATCCGGGCTGACAGCGTATCGACCGAGTCATCCGGCAGGACGGGGACCGCCGCCTGAAGGATGATGGGCCCGCCGTCGAGCTCGTCGGTGACGAGATGAACCGTCGCGCCGCTGATCCGGACGCCGCGCTCGAGCGCCTGACGCTGCGCGTCGAGCCCGGGAAATGCGGGCAGCAGCGACGGATGGATGTTGAGGATGCGGTTCGGAAATGCCTCGAGCAGCGGCTTCCCGACCAACCGCATGAAGCCGGCGAGGCAGACGATATCCACGCCGCGTGCGCTGAGCACGTCGACGATCGCGCGGTCGTAAGCGTCGCGGTCCGGATAGTCGCGCGCGCCGAGGTGCAGCGCTTCGATCCCCGCCTCGCGCGCGCGGAACAGGCCTGGCGCATCCGCGCGATTCGAGACGACGATCGCGACCACGGCATCGAGCCGGCCGGCGGCGCAGGCGTCGATGATCGATTGCAGATTGCTGCCGCGGCCCGAGATGAGAACGCCGATGCGCCGCGAGGAGATCGGGGCGTGGCTCATCCGCTCATTGTGCCACGCCCCGAACGGGAGGCTTTAGTTGCCCTGGTCGTGCGCGACGGTGACCATCGTCGTCTTCGATGACGTGTTCCCCGATGCGTCGGTGCAGCTGACGCCAATCGTGTAGACGCGGCCTGCGCCGCCGCCGAGGCGTTCGGCGCGCAGACTCACCGCCAGCGCGCCCGTGATCACCCAATCGCCGTCGGCGCCAACGGGCTCGTTGCTCGTGACGCTGGCAATCCGGCACACCGGCGCCGCATCCGCGGCGTCGTCGACGACGACCGCGATCGTCTGAGCGACCATCTTGTGATTCGGCGGCCACAGGGACCCGATGCCGGGCGTCACCGACCCGATCGCCGGCTTCGTCGTGTCACGCACCGTGACCGTGAAGCTCGACGATCCCGTGTTGCTGTGGGCGTCGGTCGACGCGCACGTCACTCTCGTCGTGCCGAACGCGAACATCGACCCCGAGATCGGCGTGCAGTTCACCGCCGTGCCGCCGTCGACCGCGTCGAGCGCCGACGCCACGAACGTGCCGGCCGCCCCCATCGGACTCGTGGCTTCCAGGATGATACTGGCCGGAACCGTGACGGCCGGTGCCGTCGTGTCGCGTACGGTCAACGTGCCCGCCAAGAACGCGAGGGCGTAATTCGCGGAGCTCAGCCCAGACGGGACGATCGGATACGTGCCCGGCATGGTGGTCGGTCCCGCCGGCGTCACGAACGTCAACGTGCCGGTGAGCGACGCCGGCGAATCGCTGTGCTGGAATCCGCTGTAGTGCACCGTGAACGCCGGATTGGACGTGCCGAATTCACGCATCGAATCGTCGGCCATGACCGTCAACGGCGCCGGCGTCACCGTCAGCGAGCCATCGGTCACGGCGACGTCGTAATTCCCGAGGCGTCCATCCGGATCGGCCAGCGACGGATGAATCGGGTACGAACCGGCCCCGCTCGTGGCCGTCGCCGTGGTGCTGTACGACGGCACGATCGCATCGCCGTTCACGACGCCAGCGATGACGCCGGTCAGCGGCGGGTTCGCCGATCCGTAGAGCTTCCGCTGATCGTCTGCCTTCACGGCGATCGACGCCTTCCCGATCGTCAGCTGACCGTCGTGAATCGCGGGCGCGCTGTAGTTGGACAGCTTCGCTCCGGACAGTGCCGGCACGATGGCATACGAGCCGACTGGACTCGATGCCACTGCAGCCGTCGAGTAGGTGGCAACGATCGCGTCGCCGTTCCTGATACCAGCGATCTCACCCGTCAATTCGGGATTGGCCGCGCCGTAAATGCGCGCGCCGTCGTGTGCCGTGACCGAGATCGACGCGGGCGCCACCGTCAGCGCGCCGTTCACGATCGTGACGAGGTAGTTCGAGAGGCGCCCGTTCGGATCCGCGAGCGAGGGCACGATGGGATAAGCGCCCACCGCGCTGGTCGTCGACGCCATGGTCGAGTACGACGCGGTAATCGGATCGCCGTTGACGACGCCGGCGATCGAGCCGGTGAGTACCGGATTCGGATCGCCATAGAGCCGCGAGTCGTGGGCGCCCTTCACGGTGAGCTCTGCCTTCTCGACGGTCAAGATGCCGTCCTGGACGACCGGGGTCGCGTAGTTCGACAACGCGGCCCCGCTCAACGACGGCACGATCGCGTACGAGCCGACCACACTTTCCGGCGTCGCCGGCGTCGTGAACGCCGCGACAATCGCATCACCGTTCCTGACGCCGGAGATCGCGCCGGTGAACTCCGGATTCGCCGCACCATATTTCCGTGACGCATCGTCGGCAACGACCGCGATGAAGGCCGGCGTGATGGTGAGCGTGCCGTCCAGGATCGTGACCGTGTAGTTGGAGAGACGGCCCGACGGGTCGACGAGCGAGGGCACGATTGCGTAGCTGCCCACGCCGCTCGTGACCGATGCCTCAGCCGCATATGTCGCCGAGATCGGATCGCCGTTGACGACGCCGGCAAGCGATCCCGTCAACGCGGGAGTCGGATCGCCATATCCCCGCGACTGGTCGGCACCCTTCACCGTCAGAGCCGGGCGGCCGACGGTGAACGCTTGTTCGACGTCCGGCGCCGCCTTGTAGTTGTCGTCACCGGCCTGCGCCGCGCGGAGCGTGATCGTTCCCGCCCCGAGCACTGTGATGACGTTCCCGTCGCCGAGCGTCGCAGGCCCTGCCACGATGCTGAAACTCACCGGCAGGTTCGACGTCGCGGTCGCGGTAACACCGAACGACGGATCGCCATACATGCGATCAGCGATCGCTCCGAAGTCGATGGTCTGATCCGCCCGGTCGACGGTGACAGTCGCGGAGCACATCGCGGATGCGTTCTTCGAATCGGTCGCGCTGACCGTCACCGTGTGCATGCCGACCGCGCCCCAGCCCCGACTCGCGGTGAGCGTGCTGGCGCTCGAGCTGCCCGGCACGTTGTCTGTCCGGATGCCGACGCCATCCAGCTCCCACGCCACGGTGAGCGCGTCGCCGTTCGGGTCGGAGATGTTCACGGAGAACGGCGCGGCCACCTGATATTGCGTCGTGATCGGTTGCGAGCATGTGATCGCCGGCGGCTTGTTGACCTCGACGAAGATGGTGACCGAGTTCAGCGTCGCCTGTCCGGCACCGTCGGTGGCGCTGAACGTGATCGTGTGAGATCCCCCGTTGGCCGCCGTCGGCGTCCAGGTGAACGTCGACTCCACGGACCCGGCGGCGCTGACCGGCAGCGTCGGATTCAGGCTCGCTCCGGCGGGCAGCCCCGATACGTTCAGCGTGACGGCATCTCCGGCAATTCCCGTGTTGTCGACACCCTTGACGGAGAACGAGACAGGCGTTCCCGGCGCGATGGAGTACGACGGCGACGCGTTGGAATCGTCGATGAGAAGCGTCGGAGGCTGTCCGCTCGGTGTGACGATTCTCACGAGAACGTCGACAGGAATGCGCGAGAGGACGTTCCCCTCGGCATCGTGATCTTCGACGAGGAACTGAACCGACCAGAAGTGGTCCGGTCGAGCGACGAGTTGTTCCACGTCACCTGACCCGTCGTCGAGGCAATCGATAAATTCGGGATGGCGCTCACGCCGCTGTTCGACGCGATCCGGTACGTGAGCGTGTTGCGATCGACGTCCGACGCTCGCACGAAGAACGTCGCGTTGTTGCCGGCCGGCACGTTCAGGATTGGCGGAAGCGAGCTCGTCGGCGAGCTGTTCGTCGAGTAGGGCCTGACGACGGTGTCGAAGTACCACCCGCCGCCGGCTCCATTGCTGATGTTGCCGATCCGGCAGCAGCCCGTGTCGGACGCCGTAAACGGGCCAACCGACAGGTAATGGTGCTGAATCGTCTGCGTGCCGACGATCCAGTCTTCGGTGATGCTGTACGACGTAACCGTCAGGGACAGAGGCACGGACGACCCGTCTCCGAAGCTGAACGAGGAAGGCTGGAACGCCTGGCCCGTGACCAGGCCGCCAAATGCGCTACGCCGCCACGCTTCCGTGATGTGGAATTCCACGGTGCCGGTCGGATTGCCCTGCGCGTCGAGAATGGGCTTGTAGTCGATTGTCGTGTAGCGGAAATGACTCGCGTACGCGGTCGATGCGCCCGCGCTCAGCAGAACGATCGCGCTGAGGCAGCACATCAGCAGCCGCTGAACCATGCGGAAGTGAGACACCATGTACCAGGGACTCCTCAAAAAAACCGGAAAGATGTCAGGAATCGTTCTTAGAAAACGAGAACGCCCAGGCCGCTCGATGCCTGCGCATTCGCGATGCTGACGTCGACGCGTCCCGAGCCGCTGGCGCCGTCGAACTCGAGGCTGCCGTGATCGAGGTTCAACTGAATCGCCGTCAGCGACGCCAGCGTGCCGTCGTCCTTCACGGCGATCGCGCCGCCGGTCACCTTGCCCGTCAGACTCCCTTTCGGCGTGAAGACCTGCCCGACGGCGTCGTTGTCGCCGGGCGGCGCGTCGGCGGGAGGGGGAACCTCGACATCCTGCCGATCGACGACCACGAGCGCCCATTCGCCGCGAGTGCTTCCGTCGGCGGCGCGCTCGAGCATCAGCGTCAGCGAGCCAAGGAGATCGCCCTCGACCGCCATGGTCACGACGGTGCGGCCGGACGCATCCGACGACACCGTGGCGCTGTCGAGCGTGATGTTGTGTGTGACAGGCGATTGTGCGCGGACGCCTGAACTTGCGACGAAGAGCGAGCTGAGCAGACCGAGACCCAGCCCGACTTTCAGGAACGATCGAAGGTCCATGTTTTTTCCTCGTGTACCCGCGTACACACGTCCGACAACCCAACAAGGGCAGCGGACTTCGAATGCTTGACTGTGATTCCGCGGAAGGAATGGCCTGCCTGATGACTAAGTCCCAGCCAAGCCGGTCTACGCGGAGGCCCAGAACTTTGTCACGGCGATCGCCGGCTCGACTAGTCCGAAAGTACCGACTTTTTGCGGCTCGTCTTCACAGATGTGCTGGGGATTTCGTGGGATCTTGAATCAGGTGATGGCGCACGGCGAAGACGGCGAGTTGCACCCGCGAAGCCGCGCCGACTTTGTCGAAGATGACCGAGAGCTGGTTCTTGACCGTTTGAGGACTGAGTTTGAGGCGCGATGCGATCTCACTGTTCGAACACCCGTCCACGACGAGCTCGATGATCTGGCGCTCGCGGGGAGTCAAAGCCGCCGTCAACTTCTTCATCAGAGAGACTGATGCAAAAAGCGGTGCGACGTCTGCCCGCGCGTATGGCAGAGGCGCGGGCATCAAGGCCTCGTGAGACTAGACGTATTTCACGCTGCGGTCGCCGCCCACGACGAACCCGATCCGCACCGCTTTCGGCTCGCCGGCGAGCGAGACGGTGTTGATCACGCGTTCGGCGTCGCGAGGCGCACAGACGACAATCAAGCCGATGCCCATGTTGAAGGTGCGGAACATCTCGTCGTCCGGAATCCGGCCGTGCTGCTGGAGCACGCGGAAGATCGGCGGCACCTGCCACGCGCGCCGATCGATTTCGGCGGCGCACCCTCCAGGCAGCACGCGCGGGAGATTTTCCGTGATGCCGCCGCCGGTGATGTGCGCGAGTCCCCGCGCATAGCTGTGCTCGAGGAGCGGGCGCACGAACGGCAGATACGATCGATGCGGCGCCAGCAGCGCCTCGCCGAGCGTCACACCCAGATCGCGCACGAACTTGTCGACCTTCCACTGCGCCAGCTCGAAGAACACGCGCCTCGCGAGCGAGTATCCGTTGGTGTGCAGACCACCCGAAGGCAGGCCGATGACGACGTCGCCTGGCACGATCGTCCGGCCGTCGATGATCTTCGTTTTCTCCACCGCGCCGACGATGAAGCCGGCCAGGTCGTATTCGCCGTCGGCGTAGAAGCCGGGCATCTCGGCTGTCTCGCCGCCGATCAGCGCACAGCCATTCTCCGTGCACGCGCGCGCGACGCCGGTGATGACCTGCTCGGCAACGTCGGGCGCGAGCCTGCCCGTCGACAGGTAGTCGAGGAAAAAGAGCGGGTCCGCCCCCTGCACCAGGATGTCGTTCACGCAGTGATTGACGAGATCGGCGCCAATCGTGTCGTGACGGCCGGTGAGGAACGCGATCTTGAGCTTCGTGCCGACGCCATCGGCGCTCGAAACCAGCACCGGATCCTGATAGCGATCGCCGAGCCGGAACAGGCCGCCGAACGATCCGATGTCGGACAGGACGCCGGGCGTGAACGTCCGGCGCGCGAGGGATCTGATTCGTTTGACCGTCTCGTTGCCGGCGTCGATGTCGACGCCGGCGGATTTGTAGTCCATCTCTTGCTTTCTCGCGGGGCCCCACCCCGCTCGCTGATGACGCAGGCGATTAGAAATCGAGCTTTCCGATGAGCGTTTGCATCAGCGTGCGGCGCGGCGAGCTCTCCGGCGAATCCCAGTACGTGCGCCTCGCGAAGGCGAAAAAGCGTTCCTTGTCCAGATCCTCTTCGAGCATGTCGAAGCCTTCGGCCAGGAGCAGCATCGCCTGATCGCGATCGGTCCGCTTCTCCAGGATCGGCATCATCAGCGCCGTATTGCGAAGCGCGACGGTGGCCGCGGCGAGCGCGACCGGCGCGCGCGTCGAGTCGTCTCGCGCCGGAATGCCGATGTCGAACAGCGCGCTGACCGCGTCGTCATGGCCGGCCACCGCCAGTGCCCCGAGTCCGGCGGCCGCGCCGCGCAGCAGTTCCTGAAAGCCCCGGTTCTGGTTGGCGAACTTGAGCGTCTCGACGAGATAGTTCTCGTGCGACCCGCAGTTGACGCCGAGCAGACAGATGGCGGTCGCAATCGACGGCTGCATCTGGCGCGGTGCGCTCCGCTGCATCGCGGCCAGCGTTTCGAGCGCGCGCTTGTCGCCGATCTTGCCCAGCGCCAGCGCAGCGTCGTCCTGCAGCGGACCCTCGGCTTTCGCGACCGCCGTGATCGCGTCGAACGCGTACGCC
>Ga0070694_100002054_pt1 | contig 11935 bp, 13 predicted proteins | sample KBSK1251metaG_FD_65470 | JGI IMG/M metagenome (GOLD analysis project Ga0070694, IMG submission 65470) | Corn, switchgrass and miscanthus rhizosphere microbial communities from Kellogg Biological Station, Michigan, USA - KBS K1-25-1 metaG | ecosystem: Host-associated > Plants > Roots >... | reverse complement strand
CAACCCCGACCAGGTCGACGTCGTGTACACGGTGAAGGAAAAGGCGACCGGCGCGCTGCTGCTCGGCGTCGGCTTCTCGAGCGTGGAGCGCATCGCCGTGTCCGCGTCGGTGACGCAATCGAACATCTTCGGCAGCGGCAAGTTCCTGTCGGCCAACATCAACAGCGGCAGCGTGAACCAGGTGTACTCGCTGTCGTACCTGGACCCGTATTACACCGTCGACGGCGTGAGCCGCGGCTTCGACGTGTACAAGCGCGTGACCGACGCCTCCAACCTCGCGGTCGGCCCCTACAAGACCGATTCCGTCGGCGGCGGCATCAAGTTCGGCTACCCGGTCTCGGAGCAGGTGGGCGTCGATTTCGGCGCGGCGGTCGAGTCGGTCTCGCTCGAAGTCTTCGATATCAGCCCGCTTTCCTACATCGATTTCGCGCGCAGCTTCGGCAGCAACTATACGTACGGCGCGCTCACCGCCGGCTGGACGCGCGATACGCGCGACAGCTTGATCACGACGACGGCCGGCACGTTCGCGCGCGCCTCCAGCGAGATCGCTGCCGGCGACCTGCAGTACTACCGGCTGATCTACCAGCACCAGTGGTACCGCCCCCTCACGCGCACCTTCACGGCGCACCTCGGGGGCGAGATCGGCTACGCCGACGGCTGGGCCGACAAGCCGCTGCCGTTCTTCAAGAACTACTTCGCCGGCGGCCCGGGATCGGTGCGCGGCTACCGCTCCTTCTCCCTCGGCCCGCGCGACGAGGTCGGCAACGCGGTCGGGGGCAACCGCAAGTTCGTCGGCCTCGCCGAGGTGCTGTTTCCCATGCCCGGCGCCGAGCAGGACAAGTCGCTGCGCCTGGCGACCTTCATCGACGGCGGCCAGATCTACAACAACAAGATCGATCTCGGCGAGTTCCGCTACGCCGCCGGGATCGGCCTTTTCTGGTCCTCGCCGCTCGGACCGTTGCGCCTGTCCTGGGCGCATCCGCTGAACGCGCGCAGCGAGGACCGGAAGCAGCAGTTACAATTCACGTTCGGAACAGGCTTCTAGATGAACAGACTCTCGGCAGTCGCAGTCCTGGCCGCGCTCGCGCTCCCCGCCGCGGCGCAGGTGAATGCGCCGGCGCCCGGCGGCAAGTTCGGCTTCGTGCACACCGAGCGCATCCTGCGCGACTCGGTGCCCGCGGTGCGCGCGCAGAAGAAGATCGAGGCCGAGTTCCAGAAGCGCGACCGCGAGCTCGCCGGCATCGCCGACCAGCTCAAGCGCATGCAGGAAGAGCTCGACAAGAACGCGATGACCATGGCGGAGCAGCAGCGGCGCACCAAGGAGCGCGAGTTCGGCGAGCTGAACCGCGAGTTCCAGAGGAAGCAGCGCGAGTTCCGCGAAGACCTGAACCAGCGGCGCAACGAGGAGCTGGCGCAGGTGGTGGAGCAGGCGAACCGCGTCATCCGCCAGATCGCCGAGCAGGAGAAGTTCGACATCATCTTCCAGGAGATGCCGGCCTACGTCAGTCCGCGCATCGACATCACCGACCGAGTGATCAAGGCGCTGGAAGGCAAGCCGCCACTGAAGTGAACCGCCTCGTAACCCCGTCGTGACCTCATGGCGGGTCCTTACACGCTCGGGCAGATCGCCTCACGCCTCGGCGGCCGGATCGCCGGCGACCCGCAGACCCTGATCCGCCAGGTGGGCTCGCTCGAGCACGCGGCGGCGGGGCAGATCACGTTCCTTTCCAATGCCAAGAACAGGGCCAAGCTCGCCGGCACTCGCGCCTCGGCGGTGATCCTCGCGCCCGGGAACGAGCGCCTGACCGAACTGCCGCGCATCGTCGCCGACAATCCCTACGCCTACTTCGCGCGCGTGTCGCAGCTCTTCAACGCCGTGGTCTCGCAGCCGCCCGGGGTGCATCCGTCCGCGGTGCTCGCCGCGAGCGCAAAGCTGGGCAAGAACGTGTCGATCGGCGCGGGCTGCGTCGTCGGCGAAGAGGTGACGATCGGCGACGACAGCTGCCTCTATCCGCGGGTCGTGGTCTACCCGAAGTGCACGCTGGGAAAACGCGTGGTGGTGCACTCCGGGGCCGTGATCGGCGCCGACGGCTTCGGCATCGCGCCCGAGGCGGGGCGATGGGTGAAGATCCCGCAGATCGGCGGCGTGCGCATCGGCGACGACGTGGAGATCGGCGCCAACACCACCATCGACCGCGGCGCGCTCGACGACACGGTGATCGAGGAGGGCGTCAAGCTCGACAACCAGATCCAGGTCGGGCACAACGTGCGCATCGGCGCGCACAGCGCGATCGCGGGCTGCGTCGGCATCGCCGGCAGCGCCGACATCGGCGCGCATTGCCTGATCGGCGGCGCCGCCATGATCCACGGCCACATCAAGATCGCCGACGGCGTCCAGGTCTCGCCGGGGACGCTGATCTCGCGCTCGATCCGCAAGCCCGGTATCTACACCGGCTTCTACCCCTTCGACGACCACGAGGCCTGGAAACGCAGCGCGGCTTCGCTCCGCCGCCTCGCCAAAGGAAAGAAAAATGGCTGAGATGGACATCTACGAGCTGCTCGAATACCTGCCGCAGCGCTACCCGATCCTGATGATCGACCGCGTGAAGGAGCTCGATCCCGGGAAGCGCGTGGTCGCGCTCAAGAACGTGTCGGCGAACGAGCCCTACTTCCAGGGCCATTTTCCGCACCGGCCGATCATGCCCGGGGTGCTGATCCTCGAGGCGATGGCGCAGACCGCGTCGCTCCTCTTCGGGAAGAAGCACGACGCCGACACGCTCTACTACTACGTCGGCATCGACAACGCGCGCTTCAAGAAGCCGGTGATCCCCGGCGACCAGCTCGAGCTCGAGGTCAAGCTCGAGCGCGTGCTGCGCAACATCGGCAAGTTCGCCTGCGTGGCGCGCGTGGCCGGCGCGGTGGTCGCCGAAGCCACGATCCTCTGCGCGGTCCAGCCCGCCGGCGCCTGATGGCCAAGGTCCATTCGAGCGCCATCGTGCACCCGGGCGCGCGGCTCGCCGCGGACGTCGAGGTCGGCCCCTATTCGATCATCGGCGAGCACGTCGAGGTCGGCGAGGGCACCCGGATCGGCGCGCACGTGGTGCTCGACGGCCACACCCGCATCGGCCGGCGCAACCACATCTGGCACTTCTCCTCGATCGGCGCGCCGCCGCAGGACAAGAAGTACGCCGGCGAGCCGACCCGGGTCGAGATCGGCGACGGCAATACCATCCGCGAGTCCGTCACCATCAACCGCGGCACGGCGCAGGATATCGGCGTCACGCGCCTGGGGAACGAGAACTGGATCATGGCTTACGTGCACCTGGCGCACGATTGCCAGGTGGGCAGCCAGACGATCCTCGCCAACGTCACCCAGCTCGCCGGCCACGTGACGATCGGCGACTGGGCGATCCTCGGCGGCAACACCCTCGTGCACCAGCACGTCCGCGTCGGCGCGCACGCCTTTACCGGCATGGGGTCCGCCCTGGCGCAGGATGTCCCCCCTTACGTGATGGCCGCGGGCGCGCCGGCCGGACCCGTGGGCATCAACAAGGAAGGCCTCAAGCGGCGCGGCTTCTCGCCGGAGACGATCGAGGGGCTCAAGCGCGCGTTCAAGACGCTGTATCGCAAGGGTCTCGGCCTGGAGGAGGCCAAGGCGGCGCTCGAGTCCCAGGGCGCGTCGTCTCCCGAGGTGCGGGCGTTCCTCGGGTTCATCGCCGCGAGCAAGCGCGGAATCATCCGCTAAGTGGCGGACCGTGGCGGCTGACCTTCTCCGCATCGCCATGGTGGCGGGCGAAGCCTCGGGCGACCAGATCGCCGCGCCGCTCATCGAGGCGCTGAAGGCGCGCCGCAGCCCGGTGCTCTTCGCCGGCATCGGCGGGCCGCGCATGGAGTCCCTCGGCTTCGAGTCGCACTACCCGATGGACAAGCTCTCGGTGCGCGGCTACGCCGAGGTGCTGATGCACTACCGCGAGATCACGGGCATCCGCCGGCGCCTGATCCGCTCGCTGCTCGCCGAGCGCCCCGACGTCTACATCGGCGTCGACGCCTCCGAGTTCAACCTCGGCGTCGAGCGCAAGCTGAAGGACGCCGGCATCCGCACGATGCACTACGTGAGCCCGCAGGTCTGGGCCTGGCGCGGCTGGCGCGTGCGGCGCGTGGCGCGCTCGGTGAACCACGTGCTGGTGCTGTTCCCGTTCGAGGCGCCGATCTACGAGAAGATCGGCGTCCCGGTCACCTACGTCGGCCATCCGCTCGCCGACATGATTCCGCTCACGCCCAAGAAGCTCGACGCGCGCGCCTCGCTGCGGCTGCCCTCGGGCAAGCTGATCGTGGCGCTGCTGCCGGGCAGCCGCAAGTCGGAGCTGCAATACATGGCCGAGGCGTTCGTCCTCGCCGCGCACCGCTTCCGGCAGGAAGTGCACGACGTGCATTTCGTCTGCCCGACGATCACGCGCGATACGCGCGACATGTTCGAGCTCGCGGTGCACCAGCACGAGCGCACCGACCTGCCGCTCACGCTGCTCTTCGGGCATTCGCACGAGGCGCTCGCCGCCGCGGACCTCGCGCTCGTCGCGAGCGGCACCGCGACGCTCGAGTGCGCGCTTTTCAAGACGCCGATGGTGATCGCCTACCGCCAGTCTCCGATAACATGGCGGCTGATGCGGCACATGGCCTATCTTCCGTACGTCGGGCTGCCGAACGTGCTCGCGGGCGAGAAGCTGGTGCCCGAGCTCCTGCAGGACGACGCCAACCCGGCCGCGCTGGCCGGCGCGCTCCTCACGCTCCTGCGCGACACGGCGGCGCAGCGCCGCCAGGTCGAGCGCTTCGGCGAGTTCCATCACCTGCTGCGGCAGAACGCCGCCGAGAAGGCCGCGCAGGCGGTCCTGGAGGTCGTCAATCGGTAAGAGCCTCGTCTGCGGGGTGGACGAAGCCGGCCGCGGGCCGATCGCCGGCCCGGTATACGCCGCGGCGGTGATCCTCGACCCGGCGCGGCAGGTCCGCGGCCTGGCCGACTCGAAGGTGCTCACCGCCGAGCGGCGCGAAGTGCTCGCCGAGCGCATCAAGGAGCGCGCGATCGCCTGGTCGATCGCGCACGCGAGCGTGGAGGAGATCGACCGCATCAACATCCTGAGGGCGTCGCTCCTGGCCATGCGGCGCGCCGTCGAATCCCTGTCCATCCAGCCCGAGGAGGCCTGGATCGACGGCAACATGTGCCCGGACCTGGCCTGCGCCGCACGCGCGATCGTGGACGGCGACGCGACGCACAAGCCGATCTCGGCGGCCTCGATCCTCGCCAAGACCGCGCGCGACGCCGAGATGGCCGCGCTGCACGACCGCTTCCCGCAGTACGGCTTCGACCAGCACAAGGGCTACGCCACGCCCGAGCACCTCGAGGCGGTGGGGCGCCTCGGCCCGTGCGCCATCCACCGCCGCAGCTTCTACGCCGTCGGGGTCTTCTTCCAGGGCAACCTCTTCGGCAGCGTGTGGGAGACGATGGCCGAGTCGCTGCGCATCCGCAGCTATCGCCTGTACTGCGAGGCCATGAAGCTCTCCAATGCCACCAGAAAGCTGGCGGAGTTCGACTTCCGGGCAAAGCGCCTGAAGCGCGAATATGCCGATGTCTTTGCTTCGCGCGACGCCGCGCCGCATATCGACCTCGTCCGGACGTTGCTGAGAAACGCCCGCGCGGACCTGCGCAGTGGGGAAAAAGGCCGCAACTGAAGTCCTGACCGTGGCCGGGCGGGAGGTGGCGATCTCGAACCCCGGCAAGGTCCTCTTCCCGCAGCCGAAGCACACCAAGCTCGACCTCGCGCGCTACTACGTTTCCCTATCGGAAGGAGCGCTGCGGGGAGCCGGGGGGCGCCCGAACATGCTCGTGCGCTACCCGGACGGCGTCGGCGGCGAGTTCTTCTATCAGAAGCGCGCGCCGAAGAGCCGGCCGCCATGGGTGGAGGTGGTGGAGCTGCGCTTCCCCTCGGGCCGCTCCGCCGAGGAGGTGGTGCCGCGCGACGCGGCGACGCTCGCCTGGCTCGCCAACCTGGCGTGCCTGGAGCTCCATCCGCATCCGGTGCGCGCCGAGGATCTCGAGCATCCCGACGAGCTGCGCGTCGATCTGGATCCGGTTCCGGGGGTTGGCTGGGACCAGGTAAAGCAAACCGCCGCAGTTGTCCGTGAAGTCCTCCAGGACCTGAAACTCGTCGGATGGCCGAAAACCTCGGGCTCGCGCGGAATGCACATCTGCGTGCGAATCGAGCCGCGCTGGGGATTCGACGAGGTGCGCCGCGCGGCGCTCGCGCTCGCGCGCGAGGTCGAGCGTCGTGCGCCGAAGCTCGCGACGAGCAAGTGGTGGAAGGAGGAGCGCCACGGCGTTTTCGTCGACTACAACCAGAACGCCAAGGACCGCACCGTGGCTTCGGCCTACTCGGTGCGCCCGACGCCGGATGCGCGCGTGTCGGCGCCGCTCGCGTGGGACGAGGTCGACGCATGCGAGCCCGGGGACTTCACCCTCGCATCGATGCCGGCGCGCTTCCAGAAGATCGGCGACCGCCACGCCGGGATCGATGCGACGCCGGGCTCCCTGCAATCGCTCCTGGAGCTCTTCGACCGGCAAGGTCTGGGCGACGCGCCATGGCCGCCGCACTATCGCAAACAGGCAGCCGAGCCGCCGCGGGTGCAGCCATCGAAACGCAAGCTCCCGCTCGTGGAGGTGGGAAGAGCGAAAAAGCGAGAGGATGCGCTGGCGGGCCTGGAGCGCTGGAAGAGGCGCCATCCCGAGGCCGCGGCGCATCTGCAACCCGCCGACGTGCTGGTGGATTCGATGCGCGGGCGCTCCAGCACCTGGACGCGCATCCGGGTGAACCTGCAGCACGTGCCGGAGAAGGTGCGGCCGGCTCAGGAGCCGCTCGACCCCGACGAGAAGATGCGCTGGAGCTCGTAGGGCTTGCTGACCTCGAGCTGGTCGTAGCGGCAGTCCTGCGGCGGCTTGTCGGGCCGCCAGCGCACGAAGAGCGCGCCATGGCGGAAGCGCTCGCCCTGCATGTGGTCGTATTTGACCTCGCAGACGCGCTCGATGCGCAGCGGCTCCCAGGAAAGGTCCTTGCCGGCGCTCCAGCGGCTCTGCGCGCCGGGCATGCGGCTGGATTGCGCGGCGGCGCCGGCCCACTCGCGCCAGGGATGGTCCTCGATCGCGTCCCTGCGCAGCGGCGCGAGCTCCTTCACTAGCGCCTTGCGCGTCGCCATGCTGAACGCGGAGGTGACGCCGACGTGCTGCAGCATGCCCTGGTCGTCGTAGAGGCCGAGGAGGAGCGAGCCGACCGCGTCCTTGCCGCTCTTGTGCCAGCGGAAGCCCGCCACCACGCAGTCGGCGGTGCGCGCGTGCTTCACCTTGATCATCGCGCGCTTGCCGGGCAGGTACGGGCCCGCCGCGGGCTTGGCGATGACGCCGTCGAGTCCCGCGCCCTCGAAGCGCGTCAGCCAGTCGAGCGCGACCTCCCGCTCCCTCGTGACCGGCGTGAGAAAGACCGGGGGCTTCGTCCTCGCCAGCAGCTTCTCGAGCGCCTTGCGGCGCTCCGCCTGCGGGAGGGACATCAGATTGCGCCCGTCGCCCGCCAGGAGGTCGAAGGCGACGAACGAGGAAGGCGTCTCCTTCGCGAGCTTGGCCACGCGCGATTGCGCCGGGTGCAGCCGCAGCTGCAGGGCGTCGAAGTCCAGGCCTTTGCCGGTCGCGATGACGATCTCGCCGTCGACCACGCAGTGCTGCGGCAGGCTCTTCAGAAGCTCGTCGTGCAGCTCGGGAAAGTACCGGTCCAGCGGCCGCGAATCGCGGCTCTGGATGTAGACGTCGTCCGCGCCGCGGAACACGATGGCGCGAAACCCGTCCCATTTCGGCTCGTAGAGATAGCTTCCGCCGGGCGGCAGCTCGTCGGCGAGCTTGGCCAGCATGGGCTCGACCGGCGGGGAGGGCATTTGGCCTTTTTCCGTCATCCTGTCTAATCTAGTATCGACCAGGCATCCATAACAGGGAGATTCCCGATGAAACACAGCAAGACTCTTCTCGCGCTAGCGCTGGCCACGGCCGCCGGCTCCGCCCAGGCGTTCGGCCTCGGCGTCAAGGCCGGCACCACGGGCCTCGGCGCCGATATCGGCTTCGGCATCCTGCCGACGCTCGGCGGGCGCGTAGGCCTGTCGGGCATGAACGTCAACACGCATGTCGAGACGAGCGACGTGCGCTACGACGCGAAGGCCAAGTTCGCCGACGTGAACCTGTTTCTCGACTGGAGCCCGCTCGGGCCGTTCCGCATTACCGGCGGCTTCATTCCGAACGACAACAAGATCGACCTCACCGGCCGGGCGAACTCCACGGCCGGCAACGCGATCGTGCCGCCGGGCGCCACGCTGAACGGCACGGTGAAGCCGGAGAAGGATTTCGCGCCGTACCTAGGCATCGGCTACGGCAACGTGTGGACCAAGGGCGTCAACTTCTACTTCGACCTCGGCGTGATGTTCCAGGGCACGCCTACGGTCAACATGAGCCTGAGCTGCGGCAGCGCCAGTCCGGCGCAATGCGCGGCGGCACAGAGCCAGCTCGCGGCCGAGCAGCAACGGGTGCAGGACAAGGTCGACAAGTACAAGTATTACCCCGTAGCGAACATCGGCATTACCATCGGTTTCTAACCGAGAGCAAGCCCCATGTGCCGCAGCATCAAGACGCTGTTCAATTTCAAGCCGCCGGCGACCGGGGAAGAGATCCGCGCCGCGTCGCTGCAGTTCGTGCGCAAGATCTCCGGCTATCAGAAGCCCTCGCACGCGAACGAAGCGGCCTTCAATGCCGCGGTGGAGGAAGTCGCCGCGGCGGCGCACCGGCTGCTCGATACGTTGCAGACCACGGCCGAGCCGCGCGATCGCGAGGTCGAGGCGGCGCGCGCCAGGGCCAGGGCGGCGGAGAGGTTCGGCACCGCGTAGCGCGATGGCGTCTCGCGTCGTTCCGATCGCCGAGGAGCACATCCCGGGCTTCCGGGCGGCGCTCGACGACGTGGCGCGCGAGCGGCGCTTTCTCATCTTCCTCGAGGCGCCGCCGCTCGAGGAAGTGCGCGCCTTCGTCCGCCACAACCTCCGCAAGGGCCATCCCGCTTTCGTCGCGCTCGCCGGCGACGAGGTCATCGGCTGGTGCGACGTGCTGCCGATGGATCGCCCGACGCGCGCGCACACCGGCACGCTCGGGATCGCGGTGACGGCGGCGCATCGCGGCCGCCGGGTCGGCAGCGCGCTGCTTCGCGCAGCGCTCGATGCCGCGCGCGCGCGCGGGCTGACCCGCATCGAGCTCGGCGTGCGCGCCGGCAACACCCGTGCCGTCCCGCTCTACGAGCGCTTCGGCTTCGTGCGCGAGGGGGTCGACCGCCGCGCCATCCTGCAGGACGGCGAGTACGAAGACCTCATCCGCATGGCGCTCCTTTTTGACTGACAGCGTTTTCGTCTGCGCCCACGGCGCGGGCGGGCACATGGGCGATCGCGGCGTGTTGCGCGCCGCGCAGGCGCTCGGCGGCGCCGGCTTCCACGTCGTGCGGTTCAACTTCCCCTACCGCGAGAAGGGCTCGCGCCGCCCGGATCCGATGCCGACGCTGAAAACCGCCATTACCGAGGCCGTCGCCCGGGCGCGCGCGGAGCTCAACCCGCGGCGGCTGGTGATCGGCGGCCGCTCGATGGGCGGACGCGCGGCGTCGATGCTCGCCGCCGACGGCTTCCAGTGCGACGGTCTCCTCCTGCTCGCCTACCCCCTCCATCCCGCCGGCAAGCCGGAGCAACGGCGTGACGCCCATCTCGCACAGATCCGCGTCCCGGTGCTTTGCTTCAACGGCACGCGCGACGAGCTCTGCCGGCGCGACCTGATGGAAACGGCGCTCGCCGGCCTGGAGCGGCAGACGCGGTGGCAGATGCATTGGCTCGAGGGCGCGGACCACTCCTTCCACGTCCTCAAGTCTTCCGGCAGGACCGATGACGACGTGTTTCGCGAAGTGACCGAGGTCAGCCGCGCCTGGCTGTCAGGGCTGAATTGACCGCGGTCAGCAGCGCGCGCGCCTCGGCGGCCGGCGCCACCGAGGGCCTCAACCTCGCCACTTGTGCCTTGAGCTTGCGGTAGAACGCCTTGTCGGCCGCCGCGCGCTGGATCAATCCCGCCAGCGCGCGCTCGTCCTCCAGCGGAAAGTAGCCCGCGTACTTTTCGCCCAAGAGGCCGACATTTCCCGAGATCGCCGAGGCGAGGACCGGAACGCCGATGCGGATCGCCTCGCACACCACGTTCGCGCCGCCTTCCATGCGCGAGCTGATCACCATCGCGTGGCTCGAGGCAAGCCAGCGCAAGGCGCGCGCGTGCGGCACGCTCCCCAGCCAGCGGTAGCGCGGATCGTCCGCTGCTTTGAGGCTTTCTCCGAGACTGGGGTCGAGGGGTGCGCCCAGGTGAACTACCTCCATGGGCGCGTGCGCCGGGAGAAGCCGTAGGGCCGCAAGAGTTCTAAGCGGATCTTTCTCCGCTCGCAGGTGGCCGATGACACACAACCGGAAAGCCTTCACCGGCTGGTGCCGGAGGCGGGTGGAGGAGCTCTGCACGACCACCCGGACCTTGCGTCGCAGGTCCGCGGCCAGCTCTTCGGCCGCCTTCGGCTGCAGGACGATCAGACGGTGGGCGAGCTCGAGCGATTCCTGCGCCGCGGCGGACTCGTGGATATCGCGATACACGTCGGTGCCGGTGAGGGCGACGACGAGCGGCCTGTCGCGCGGAAAGCGCTTGATCGACTCGTGGCTGCGGCGGGCGTGGAGGGCGAGCATCGCGTCGGCGCCGTCACCGGGCCATTGCACCGATATCCCTACGCGGTGGCCGGCTTTGCGCAGGAACGCCGCCCAGCGCAGCGCGGTATGCCGGTTTCCGTTGCGCGTGCCGGGGCCTGCGGGCGTCACCAGCGCAATTTTCATTCGCTAGACTGACGGCCGTGGACCTGGTCGAACAACTCCGGGCGGCGCGCGCGCACACTCGACGCGTGGTGGACGACCTCGCCGGCGAGCGCGAGCTCGGGCCGAAGCTCGCGATCGTCAATCCGCCGCGCTGGGAGGTCGGTCATGTCGGCTGGTTCCAGGAATACTGGTGCCTGAGGGGCGGGTCGGAGGAGCGGCCGTCGATTCTGCCGAACGCCGATGCGCTCTACAACTCGGCCACGGTGCCGCACGACACCCGGTGGGAGCTGCCGCTGCCTTCCTTCTCGGACACCCTCGCGTATCGGGACGAGGTCCTCGAGCGGGTGGTCAGCGGCCGCGGCAAGATCGACCCGTACTTCATCGGGCTCGCCGTGCGCCACGAGCTCATGCACGCCGAGGCTTTCCATTACACCCGGCAAACGCTGGGTTACTCCGCGCCTCTTGAAAAAACCGTAGCGCTCGAGGCGAGCGGCGGGGATCTCGAAATGCCGGGCGGCCTGTTCCGCCTCGGCGCCGAGCGCGACGACGGCTTCGCCTTCGACAACGAGAAGTGGAGCCATCCGGTCGTGCTCGAGCCGTACCGGATCGCGCGGCGGCCGGTGACCTACGGCGAGTACCGGAAGTTTCGCGAGCCGCCGTATTGCAAGGGCGGGAAGGTGCGCCGCTTCGACCGCTGGATTCCGATCCCGGATGACGAGCCGGTGCGCCATGTGAGCTGGCACGACGCCAATGCCTACTGCGCATTCGCCGGGCGGCGGTTGCCGACCGAGGCGGAATGGGAGTGCGCGGCGCTCGCGGGCCTCGAGAACACTGGTCTGGTCTGGGAATGGACCGCAAGCACGTTCCTGCCATATCCGGGGTTCCTGCGAGACCCATACAAGGAATACTCCGAGCCCTGGTTCGGCACGCACAAAGTCCTGCGCGGCGCGAGCTTCGCCACGCCGCCGGGCGTCGCGCACGCGCGCTT
>Ga0070694_100002053_pt1 | contig 11946 bp, 6 predicted proteins | sample KBSK1251metaG_FD_65470 | JGI IMG/M metagenome (GOLD analysis project Ga0070694, IMG submission 65470) | Corn, switchgrass and miscanthus rhizosphere microbial communities from Kellogg Biological Station, Michigan, USA - KBS K1-25-1 metaG | ecosystem: Host-associated > Plants > Roots >... | reverse complement strand
TCTACAACCGCGGACAGAATCGCGACGGTACGGGCTATTGGGGCCGCAACGCGCTCGAGAACTATATCTGGCTGGGGCGGCAAGTGGACTTCCACGCGCTCGCGGATTACGCCGGCAAGAGCGGGGCGACGAACGGGGGACCCGCCACCCGCGAGTTCAACTGGAACTACAACTACCATAACAATCCCTTCTGGTTGCAGGAGCAGAACCCGGTCGCGGATCGACGGGATCAGGTCATCGGATCGGTGGCCGCGCATTACAGGATCACGGACGGCGTGAACGCCACGCTGCGTACCGGCTCCGATATTTACCGACTGGGAATCGAGGAGGACTTCGCGCGCGGAAACCTGTCGTTCATCGACCAGAAGTATGCGGGCGGCTTCCGTTTCCGAAACGACTACCGCAGCGACAACAACACCGACCTGTCGGTCACCGGGGAGCGGCGACTCAGCGACTGGCTGCACATCAACGCGCTCGTGGGCGGCAATCAGCGTCGCGAGTACTTCCATGCCGACAGTCAGCAGACGGCAGGCATCGTCGTGCCGGACATCTACAACCCGGCCAATGCCGCCATTGCACCCTCGATCGGTCAGCGGATCGAGCGGCGCTGGGTGAACAGTCTATATGGCTCGGCCGCCTTCACGCTGTTCGACTGGTGGACGGTCGAGGGAACCGGACGGAACGATTGGTCGTCCACGCTACCGGTGAACGCCCGGTCGTACTTCTATCCGTCGCTCAACACATCAGTCCTCCTGACCGATGCCCTCCCGCGTCTGCGCAGTCAGGTATTCGACGCGATCAAGCTGCGGGCCTCGATCGCCCGAGTCGGCAACGACGCACCGGTCTATTCGCTGCAGCCGGTGTACCTCGGCAACGCGAACAAGTTCAACGGCCAGGCGCAATTCTCGCTGAACCCCGTGCTGGCCAACGCCAACTTGAAGCCGGAGATCACCACCTCGGAAGAAGTGGGCGCCGAACTGGTGCTGCTGCGGAACCGGGTCACGGTGGACGCCAGCTGGTACCACAAGTCGACGCGCGATCAGATCTTCAATGTCCAGATTCCGCCCACCAGCGGCTTCACCTCGAAGTTCATCAACGCTGGAGAGATCAGTAACCGCGGGATCGAGGCACTGTTGACGGTAACGGCGCTCCAGGTGCCGGGCGGGATCACGTGGACGTCGACCTTCAACTTCGCCCACAATCACAGCGAGGTCGTCGACCTCGCGCCGGGGGTGACCACGATCGTGCTCGGGCAAGGACTGTTCGGCGACGTCAACGTCGAGGCCCGCAAGGGCGAGCCGTACGGCACGATCCGCGGCAACAAGTTCTTGCGCGATTCCGCGGGCAACATTCTCACATCCGGTGGCTTGCCGATACAGGATCCGGCGTTCTCCGTGCTGGGCAACATCCAGCCGGATTGGACCGGAGGCTGGGCCAACGAGATCCGGTACAAGAATTTCTCTGTGAGCATGCAAATCGACGTTCGCCACGGCGGCAAGATCGTGAGCCTCACGAACTACCTCGGGGATTATGCCGGGACGTTGGCCAGCAGCCTCCACGGTCGTGAGGTCGATTGGGATAAGCCGGGGATCGTCGTGAAGGGCATCGACGTCGACTCCTGCACGCCGGGACCTTGTCAGCCAAACACGACCGTGGTCACGGCGGAGACGTACTACCAGAACCTGTTTCACATCATCGAGCCCTATATCTACGACGGCGGCTATGTGAAGCTCCGCGAGCTGCGCGTGTCGTACGACCTGCCCGCGAACTGGGCTTCGTGGTTCTTCGGCGCGCAGGCCGCGACCATCTCGGTGACGGGCCGGAATCTGATCACATCGAAAAATGTCCCGAACATCGACCCGGAATTCGCCTACAGCAGCGGCAACTTCCAGGGCATGGAGTACATGATCCCGTCGAATCCCCGGAGCATCGGGTTCAACCTGAGGATCGTTCCATGATGACCTCCAGAATGCTTCGCCTTGCGGGCATCGCGGCGCTGAGTATCGTGCTGGGGGTGGGCGCCTGCAACAGCGACTCCCTGACCGACATCAACCAGGATCCCAACAATCCCACCTCCGCTCCCCCGGGACCGGTGTTCACCAGCGCCGCGCGCCTGGCGATGAACCGCTGGCTCGGCGGGGACGCCATGGATCTGCGCGGACCCGAGTTCACCGTGCAACACCTGGCCGAGGTCCAGTACCCGGATGAGGACGCCTACCGGCGCCTCGGCCCCGGGGACACGGACGGCGACTTCATCAACGCCTACTCGCAGGAGCTGAAGAACCTCCAGGCCGTCGTCGACGTCGGCAAGTCTGAGAACGAGCCGTTGTTGTGGGGTCCGGCCCAGGTGCTGCGCAGCTTGGTGTTCAGCTACATCACCGATGTCTGGGGCGACGTGCCCTACTCCCAGGCGCTGCGCGGGGACAGCGGCGTCGTCACGCCCGCCTACGACGCGCAGAAGGATATCTACACCGGCTTGTTCGCGGACCTGGACGCGGCTACAACGGCCATGGCCGCGGCCCCAGCCTCAGCGCTCAAGCTCGGCGCGGCGGATCCGTTCTTTAGTGGCGGCGCGGCGGGATGGCAGCGGTTCGCCAACTCGATTCGCGCCCGCCTGGCGATGCGGCTCGCGAACGTGGACGCGACTACCGCCCAGGCTCAGATCAACGCCGCCTTGGCGGCGCCGGGAGGGCTCATCTCCTCGAATGCGCAGAACGCCAATTTCCCCTGGCCGGGCGACGGTATCTACGACAATCCGTGGATGGTCAACTTCCGCACGCGCGACGATCACCGGATGTCGAACACCCTGACGAACGCGATGGCGCCCGTCAACGACCCGCGCGTGCCGGTGTATGCGCAGCCGACCGAGTGGGACACGACCGCTTCCGGCGGGCCCCTTTGCGCAACGCCCCCGTGCTACTTGGGCATGCCCAACGCGCTTACCCAGTCCGGCGCGTCTGCCTACTTCAATATCTCCTCGCGGCCGGGAGCGGTCTTCTACGGCGCGACCGTGTACAAATGTCCCGGCTGTGGGGCGCGCACTGGAGCGAATTTCCCCTCGTTCGTCATGACGTATGCCGAGGTGTCCTTCATATTGGCTGAGGCAGCCGAACGAGGTTGGGTAACCACCGCAGGCACGGCGGCCGTGCTGTACAAGCAGGGCATCCAGGCCTCTATGGACGAGTGGGGGGTGACCGACGCCGCGGCCGTCACCGCCTACCTGGCGGACACCGCGATCGTCTACAAGGGCGGAACGCCGGGTCTGCGACAAATCGCCCTGCAGAAGTGGATCACGCTCTACACGAACGGCGTACAGGCGTGGGCCGAGTGGCGCCGCACCTGCGTGCCGGAGACGCTGGTCCCCGGCCCGGACGCGGTTCAGAACACGGTGCCGCGCCGCTATCAGTACTCCATCAGAGAGTTGTCGGTCAACGCGGCGAACGTCGCGGCCGCGGTCGCGCGTCAAGGCCCCGATGTGTTTTCGACCAGGATGTATTGGGACAACAATCCTACGGCGGCGCCGACCTATCCGGGAGCGACCTGCGGTACGCGGTAGTCGGCGTCCGGGCTGTTGGACGTGATGTGCTGGGTGGCGTTACTGACTCCTGGTCCAGACCAGGATGAGGCCGCAGAGACGATTCGAGGGATCCAAGTACTGCGGGGGGATCCCGGAAGAGGATGGGTAGAACTCGATCCCCCCGATGTCATTGGGTTGGATGACGTCGTCCAGTTCCGCGCCCGGAATGCGCTGCCCGTCGACCCACACGGTCGGCTGGCAGCCCCGGATGCGGATGGTATTCCCCCCCGTCGTGGCGGCGCGGATCGTGATTCCGGGAACACTCCTGAACAGGTCGCTCGGGCTCCTGGGCGCGATCCGGCGGATGTCCGCGAGCTCGAGAAACCGGCCGAATGACTGCCGCTGCTGTCTGTGATCATAGAACTCTCGGAGCCGCCCGGAAGGGGCGGCGTTGACGAGGACTTCCTCCAGCTGGGCCGGTAAGGACGTGAGGACGATTTCGACGAACATCGGCTGGTCCGCCGCGCCCATGACCACGGAGACCGTACGTGCTTGGTAGCCGAGGCGGTGGACACCCAATGCGAGCCGGCCGGCAAGAACGTCATGGAGCGCAAACCGTCCCGCGGCGTCGGTAACGACGTGTTGCAGCACGGCCCCCTCCACGGTCAAGGTGACCTGCGCCTCGGGGACGGGCGCGCCAGCTGAATCCTTGACGATGCCGGTCACCCGGAACGCCGCCGTCCTTGCCGACGGAGCCAGGGCGGGGTCCTGCGCGGCAACCCGACGCGCCATCGGATCCAACAGCGCACACAACCCCAGAGCTGCAATGCGTGTCCCGATCACCGTTTTCGTCCCTCCCGGCAAAGAGAAATATGGCGGCGGCGAGACAGGTTTGTCAGTGACATATGAAGCGCGCACGTGCTATTCGGGAGAGGCGCTATGGCCCAGATCTCTGGTTGCTCGCCTACAGCACAACATCATCATCCCCGGCCGATCTGGTCCGTAGGTGGCGCGGCAGGACTATAACGAAGTCGTGAACCGCTACAACGCCTACATCCGCCGCTTCCCGCAGGTGCTGACGGCGAAGCTGCTCGGCAAGGGGCCACGCCCCTACTTCGAGCTGGAAACGCCGGGCGCGGCTCAGGCGCCGAAGGTGGATTTCTCCAAGTGATTGTCAGAAACGTGTGAACCCGGTCTCGCGAGACTGAATTTGGTCAAAGAGCGCTTGTTTTAAGGCTCTTGCGACGTTGTGATACAAGCTGCACAATAGTCGCTACGTGGAACGCGCATAGGAATTCGGAGGGCGCGTCCCATCTCGCACCGATCGTGTCCTGCCTGCCGTTGGACACGGGCGCGCATTCGCCGATTCGAGTCGTCAGGCCAGGCTCGCCGCGTGTCACCGCGCGGCGAGGGTTTTTCCTCATCAGGAGGAATCCATATGCGCTTTTCCATTCGCTCCACGCTGCGCGCGGCGTTGGTGCTCGGCGGGCTCGTCGGCGGCGTCAACGCCGTCGCGTGGGCCCAGCAGGGCACGGTCGCGGGCCGCGTCACTGATCGAGTCTCCGGACAGCCACTCGCGGGTGCGCGTGTCACGATCGTGGGGACAGCTCTCGTCGCTCAGACCAATGCCGAGGGCCGCTACACGCTCTCGCGCGTGCCCGGCGGGCCGATTACCGTGCGGGTCAGCGCCGTGGGGTACGCGGCGGCGTCTCGGACGCTCACGATCGCTGCGGGCGAGACGGCGTCCGCCGACCTTGCGCTGACGCTCTCCCCGTACTCGCTCGACGCGGTGGTGGTGAACCCCACGGGCGAGCAGGCGAAGAAGGAGGTCGGTAACTCGATCGCCTCGATTCGCGTGGACAGCCTCGTGGCGACCCGGCCCATCACCAACATGAACGACCTGCTGGTGGCAAAGGTGGCGGGCGTGCAGGTGCTGCCGAGCCCGCTCACCGGTGGCGGATCGCGCGTCCGGATCCGCGGCACGACGTCGCTTTCGTTGAGCAACGAGCCGGTGTACCTCCTCGACGGGATCCGGATCGAGAGTGCCGTCGGATCTTCCAGCATCGGTATTGGCGGCACGCTGCCCTCTCGAATAAACGACATCAGCCCCGAGGACATCGAGTCGATCGACGTGGTACGCGGCCCGTCGGCGTCGACGTTGTACGGCACCGATGCCGCCAACGGCGTGATCGTGATCTCGACGAAGCGAGGCAAGCCGGGGCCGGCGCAGTGGTCGCTGTACACGGCGGGTGGCATCATCAAGGACTACAACACCTGGCCCACGGCATACCGCGGCTGGCGGACGCTGCCGACGGCGTCGACGCCAGCCAACGGGGTGCAGTGCATCCTCACCCAGACAGCCCGCCCCCTCACCGACCCCCAGGCGTGCCGCCAGGACAGCGTCAGCGCTTACAACTTGTTCACGGACCCGGATGCATCGGCGCTCGGGACGGGGTACCGCGGGCAAGTGGGCGTGCAGGTGTCGGGGGGAGCGGACGCCGCACGGTATTTCTTCTCCGGCCAGTGGAGCGACGAGGTCGGGTTACTCCGACTGCCGTCGGTGTTCTACAGTAAGCTCACCACGGCGCGCCAGATCAGCGAGGTCCCCTACGAGCAGTATCGGCCCAACGCGCGCAAGCACGCCAGCCTGCGCGCTAACGTGGACGCCAACCTGTCGCCCCGGCTCGACGCCGCGATCTCAGCCACGTTCATCACCAGCACACAGCGGCTACCGCAGACCGACAACAACACGACCGGTCTCCTCTCGAACGGCTTCGGTGGGCCCGGTTTCAAGAACAACGGGCGGTTCGGCTACCGGCTCTATACGCCGGACCAGTTCTTCTCCGAGACCGTGAACCAAGACATCAACCGCTTCATCACCAGCGGGCAGCTCAACTGGCGGCCGACGAATTGGCTGGCTGGCCGTGTGATCGCGGGGCTCGACTACGTTGGCCGGGTGGATGCCGACCTGTGCCGCCGTGACCAGTGCGCGCCGATCGACTCCGTGGCGATCACCGGCAACAAGACCGACAACCGGACGTTTTTCTTCGATTACACGTTGAATGCCGACGCAACCGCGACGTTTCAGCTGAGCCCCACCGTCGAGTCCAAGACCTCCGTAGGAGCTCAGTACTTCAAGAACATCTTCGATCGCAATGGCGCGTTTTCCTACAACTTGCCGCCGGGTGCGACCCAGGTCGGCGCGGGGGCAACGCCGTTGGCCAGTTCATCTCGCACCGAGGCGAAGACGCTCGGCGCCTTCGTTCAGGAACAAGTCGGGTTCAAGGACCGGTTGTTCGTGACCGCTGCGTTGCGCGGCGATGACAACAGTGCCTTCGGATCGAACTACAAGGCGGTCTACTACCCCAAGGCGAGCGTCTCGTGGGTTGTCTCCGAGGAGCCGTTCTTCCCGAAGTGGTCCTGGCTGAATAGCCTGCGGTTGCGCGGCGCGGTTGGGTTCTCGGGGAATCACCCAGGCACCACCGATGCGTTGAAGTTCTTTGCGCCGAAAGCGGCCAACGTGGATCTCGCGGACGTGGCGAGCCTCGTCGACAGCTCCGTCGGCAACCCGAATCTGAAGCCGGAGCGGGCGCGCGAGATCGAGATCGGCGGGGAGGCGACCTTGCTCGCGAGCCGGTTGCACCTCGACTTCACCTATTACAACAAGCGCACCAAGGATGCCCTGATCGCGGCCACGGTGGCCCCCTCCGTGGGGTCGGGGAACGTCACCCAGTTCGAGAACCTGGGGGCGGTCGTGAACCGCGGGGTCGAGTTCCTCGTGTCGGGGCAACTCATCGACAAGCCCTCGTTCGCCTGGGACGCCAGGCTGAGCGGATCGTACAACACCAATTTCATCGCCGACATGGGCGGCGTACCGCCGATCATCGGGACCACGATCCAGCAGCGCGTAGGTTACCCGATCGACGGCTATTGGCAACGTCCCTACACGTATCGGGATGTGGACGGCAATGGCATTATCACGGCCTGCACGGTTGTCCCCGCCAGCGCGTGCACGGTACCCAATGAAGTGTTCGTGGGGGACACCGCCGTGTTCGTCGGCTACAGCCAGCCACGGTGGGAGGTGACGTTGACGAACGGGATCGACCTCTTCAACCGGAAGGTGCACATCGTTGGAATGTTCGACCTGAAAGCGGGATACTATCTGCTCGACGGCACCGATCGCATCCGTTGCCAATCCCGCAACAACTGTCGGGGGTTGGTCGATCCCACGGCACCGCTGTCGGACCAGGCGGCGGTCGTCGCGCTCCGTGAGTCCGGGACCACGACCCAGTGGGGGTTCATGGACAAGGCGGATTTCATCCGCCTGCGCGAGGCGTCCATCACGTACGACCTCCCGGTCCAGTGGGCGCGCGCGATGCGGGCGAGCACGGCGAGCGTCACCCTCGCCGGTCGCAACCTGTGGAAGTCGAGCAACTATGCGGGCGTCGATCCGGAGAGCAATTACATCACGAACACGGCGTCCTCGGGCACCGTGAACGATTTCCAGACCCAGCCGCCGCCCAGCTACTGGACGTTCCGGCTGAACGTCACCTTCTAGGCTCAGGCCCACGCATGAGGAGGCATCACACCATGGCACGACATCACTTGCCGCGGTACCTGCGCGCCCTGAGCCTCGTCGGGCTCGCGGCGCTGGCGCCGCTCTACGGATGCAGCTCTGGAATTCTCGATGTCACGAATCCGGACATTATCCCGACCGTCAATTCGGCCTCGGGGGCGCTCTCGCTGAAGAACGGCGTCGTCCTGCGGCTGGCCCAGGTGACCGCCGGACTCGGCGGTAATGGGCCCGACAACCTCTTCATCTACGGAGGGCTGCTGGCGGACGAATACCGCTCGGGCGACACTTTCGTGCAGCGCAATGACATGGACCAGCGGCGCTGGGATCCCACCAACACGTTCCTCGCCGGCCCCTTCCGCTCGCTCAACCGCGTGCGCGTGGGGGGGACGGGCGCCATCAGCGCGCTCCGCACCTACGCGCCGACGCCGACCTCCAATATCGGATTGATGTTCGGCTTCATTGCGTTCGTGGACAATCTGGCCGGCGAATACTATTGCAACGGGATTCCGTTGAGCACGGTGGTCGGAACCGCGATCGTGTACGGCGACCCGGTGCCCTATGATTCCCTGTTCGGGCTGGCGATCGCCAACGCCGATTCGGCGCTCGCGAATCTCCCCGGTGTAGACAGTGCCCGGGTGCGGCAGCTGGCGTCGATCGTCAAAGGTCGAGCCCTGTTGAACCGGGGGCAGTTTGCCGCGGCCGCCGCCGCCGTCGCGCAGGTATCTACCACCTTCCGCTATGAGACGGACTACTCCTCGAGCGCCGGCCAGAACGAGATCTGGAACCTCAACACCAGCATCAAGCGCTACACCGTTGCCGATACCGAAGCCAATGTCGGCCTTCCGTTCGTCAGCGCGAACGATCCCCGGGTCCCGCGCGTCAGCGGGGGGTCGGTGTTCGACAGCGGGTTCCCGATCACGTCCAACCGGCAGGGCATCTGGGGTCAGTACAGCCCCGTGGCGATCGCGACGGGGATCGAAGCGCGGCTGATCGAGGCAGAGGCCGCCCTCCAGGCCGGGGCCACGACGACCTGGCTCAATGACCTCAATGTGCTGCGCACCAATACGGCGTTGTACCCACCGATCCAATCCGGCTTCACCCGTGGGCCGACCCTCGGCAACCTGGCGGACCCGGGGACGTTCGACGGCCGGGTGAGCGTGATGTTTTATGAGCGCGGCTTCTGGTTGTTCAGTACCGGTCACCGGCTGGGCGACATGCGTCGGCTGATTCGGCCAACGACGCAAGGCGGATACGGCAGAGGCGTCAGCACCGTGTACCCCACGGGGATCTTCATCAAGGGTGGCCTGTACGGCGATGCGACTATGCTACCCATTCCGTTCGACGAGGAGAACAATCCGAAATTCTCGCAGTGTACCGACCGGAACCCGTGACACGACGGGCGAGTGACGACGGGGGGCGCCCAGAAACACGCAGGGGGCGCAGCACCCTGCGCCCCCCGTCACCACGATCGACCGCTGGCCCGTCAGTCCACGATGGCATCCGGCATGACGTATTTCATCGGATCCACCGGCTTGTGGTTCACCCACACCTCATAGTGCAGGTGCGGTCCCGTGGAGAGCCCCGTCGAGCCGACCCTCGCGATCACCTGCCCACGCTTCACGCGCTGGCCCCGCACGACGAGAATCTTCGAGCAGTGGGCGAAGCGCGTCACGAGCCCGAAGCCGTGATCCATCGTGACGATGTTGCCGTACCCCTCTTCCCACCGCACCTCGGTCACGATGCCCGCCGCGGGCGCTTCGATTTCCGCCCCCATCGGCGCCGTCACGTCGATCCCCTCGTGCGGGCGCGCCAAGTGAAGGATCGGGTGGATGCGCTCCCGCATGAACGCGCTCGTGAGCCAACCCTTGGTGGGCATGATCGACGGCGTCGCGGCGAGGCGCGCCCGGTTCTTGGACAGCGAGTCGTACGCTTCGTTCAGCGACCGCACCAGAATGTTGGCGCGCCGGGCGAGCGCATCGACATCGGCTCGGGCCGCGAGCGCCTGCTGGCCGCCAGGGCCGAGCGCCTTGAGGCTGTCGCGCTCCGACCAGGTCCCCGCCGGACCGCCGATGCCCGCCTGCTGCACGGTCGTGTCGGTCGGCGTGAGCCCGGCGAGCAACCGTAGCTCCTGTTCCCGTTGCCCGAACCGCTGTAGCGTGTCCCGCAACCCCGTCATGCGCTCGCGCATCCGCTGGATCTCGTCCGCGAGCAGGCGGTTCTCGTTCTCGAGCGCGCGGCTATGCGTGATGTTCACGCCGCGCGAAATGGCGGCGACGCCCAGCACCAGGAACGTCAGCGCGACGACGCTGCCGATACCGACGAGCGCTTTGACGAAGGTCTGTGACACCTCCACGGCGCGGGACGACCCCGAGCCGTGCGGCACCACCATGACCGTCCAACGCCGTTCCGCCTTCTTGCGCATCCGCTCGCCGCGACCTCGCATCAAAACCGTTAGCCCCGGCACAGACAAAGCGCCGGTCCATCAGGACCTGCCAAAGGGAGAACCCGGACAGGGCGTGGGGTCCGGTTCCCAAGTGTGGAGGTCTAAAGTACGGCTGGATTCGAAAGGCGTCAACATAACCGATGGTGACGCAAATCACACTCGTTCGGGGACTTATGCGGGGGCGAGCCGGGGCTTGGGGAACAGGATAGGAGGCTTCTGGACCTGCCGCCCCGCGAGATCCAGCGCCGCCAGGTCCCCCAGCCGGACGCGCTCCAGGGGACCGGGGGGAGGCGATCCCACCGTTGCCCAGACGGTTTCCGCCGTAGCGGGGAGGAACGGCCGCGCGAGCACGGCGATCCGGGCGACCGTACGGGCCAGGTTCGCGAGCACCGAGTCGAGCTCGGCCGCCTTCTCCGGCTGCTTCGCGAGCTTGTAGGGCGCCGTCTCCTCGACGTAGCGGTTCGCGGCGCTCGCGAGCGTCACGCACTGCGCGGCGCCCTCCTGCAGGCGGTTCGCGTCCATGGCGCGCGCGTACGCCGCGAGCGCGCCCCGGGCCGCACGTTCGAGCGGCGTGTCGTAGTTCTTGGGGTCGCGTGGTACCGTGCCCGCGCGGTAGTTCACGATCATCGTGAGCGCGCGCGAGACGAGGTTGCCGATGGTGTCGGCCAGCTCCGAGGTGTAGCGCGCGTCGAAGCGCTCCCACGTGAAGTCGCCGTCGTTGTCGAAGCCGACCTCGCGGAGCAGGAAGTAGCGCAGCGCATCGGCGCCGTGTCGTTCGATCGCTTCGCCGAGGGTGACGGCCGTGCCGGCGGTCTTGCTCATCTTGGCGCCCGACCATTGCACGTAGCCGTGTGCCCACACCGCGCGCGGGGGCGGGAGCTCGGCGGCGAGCAGCATCGCGGGCCAGATGACGCAATGAAAGCGCGTGATCCCCTTGCCGACGACGTGCAGATCGGCGGGCCACAGCCGGTCGTAGCCGGGCGCGGGGAAGCCGGCCGCCGAGAGGTAGTTGATGAGCGCGTCGAACCAGACGTACACCGTCTGCTCCGGGTCGCCGGGGAAGGGAATGCCCCAGCTCGACCGGTGGCGGGACACGGAGATGTCCTGCAGCCCGTCCTCCAGCAGGCGGACGACCTCGTTCCGCCGGATCGCCGGCTCGACGCGAAACTCGCCGCTCCGGATCCGCTCCAGTACCGCGTCCCGGTACCGACTCAGGCGGAAGAAGTGATTCCGCTCCTTCGTCGGGATCAGCTCGAGGCTGGGATGCTCGATGCAGTGGCCGTTCACGATCTGGGCGGGCTGCTTGAACTCCTCGCAGCCGGTGCAATACAATCCCTCGTAGTCGGCCACGTACAGGTCGTCCGGGTTGCGCTGCTGGATCCGCCGGAGGAGTTCGGTGACGGCCTCACG
>Ga0070694_100002052_pt1 | contig 11948 bp, 5 predicted proteins | sample KBSK1251metaG_FD_65470 | JGI IMG/M metagenome (GOLD analysis project Ga0070694, IMG submission 65470) | Corn, switchgrass and miscanthus rhizosphere microbial communities from Kellogg Biological Station, Michigan, USA - KBS K1-25-1 metaG | ecosystem: Host-associated > Plants > Roots >... | reverse complement strand
CGTCCGGGTGCTGCTCGCGAAGTCCCGACAATTCAGCGCTGTGATAGTAATCGTGTTGGTTCCGGGGAACAACAAATCATTGATGCGCACTGGTCCGAAAGCACCGCCGCTACTTGACACTAAACGACTGGACAAGAGGTCAAGCGGTTTTGCACTACTGCCGCCGGGCCCGGTGACCGTGAGGATCGCTGCTTGAAGCGGAGCTGAGGCGGGCGTGCTGATCGTACCCTGTAGCATGAACTCGTTAAGCGAGACAGTTTCTCCGCTGGCTGGCTGAAGGAGCGTCACCACCGGGGCTGTCGTGGTAGGCGGACAAGTTGGCCCAGGCCCGGCCGTGTCAAACTCGACATCATCAATAGCCAATCCGTTGGTGAAGATCGTGCCAGGTGAAAAACTGACCGTCGCGCGGACGATGTTCTCACTACTTGAGGTGATTTCGAGCGCCGTGCGGATAGGTTGCGAGCTGAAGCTGGCCGGGAGCGTGGCTGTCGCGCGAGCGACTTCTGCGCCGCCTGCGTCGAAGCCGCTTAAAAGCCCTGTGCGTGCCTCATTCAATGACCCTCGGTAGCCTGCCCAGACTTTGACGCGCCGCTGCGGGGCGGTGAAAGTCATTTCGATGGGTTTGAAGCAAAACTCCTGGCTGTAGCATTGCTCAATGGCGATATTGCCCGAATGCGCGAAGCCGGGAATAGGCAAGCCTTTCGAGTAGTCAAGCGCGACCGGGCCGTTAAAGGTGATGCCCTGGCTTCTATATTGACTGTTCACCGTCACTGTCGCAGTGGTGCCTGACCCACCGGCTGGCAGGTTGTCGAAGTTGATGACGACAGGAGTTTGAGCGGCAGCTTGGGCCGGGTGACTGACCGGTGACTGCCTCAGCGACAACACTGCCAATCCGATCAACAATCCAAGGCCAAATGTGATCCATCTCGTGCGAGTCATGGCTTTATGCCCTCCCATAAATGTGTGATTTATGCGTTCTGCACAGTCGCGCTTACTGCTGCGATTCTCCCTTTAGAAGACCGCCAGCGTGAAGGAGCTATTGGTGAGCGCCGAGCCGCCCACGGTTGCACCGCCAAAGGTCCAGGTCCGCACCCGCACCTGATTGGGTTGTGGAAAGTCATAGCTGGCCGTCACGCCGACCGAGCCGCTTGATTGCGGCGTGACCACGATAAAGCGGTCACTGACGGTGAAAGGGAAAGTGATGATCACTTCACCGTTCTGCGGAGTGACGCGCGTAAAACCCACACAGGAATTGGCGGTTGCTCCGCTTGCTGCCTCATCGCCACGGAAGCACCTATCCAGATTGACCGTTGCGCTGGTCGTGGAGTAGCGATAGAGCGCCTTGACCCAGCCACCTCTGTCGCGTGATTGTCGCGCGTTGCCGAGCGCCTGCATGGCGAAGCCCGCGCTGCTGCTGCCGGAGATCGCCGTGCCAGCCTCCGCCGCGCCATAAACGCCATAGCCCTCGTTGTCACCGTCGTGGTGAGCGTAGAGCGCCGATTTGGCCGCGCCGACCGCACTGGCTTCGATTGCGTCGTCGCTGCCGGTGTTGCGCGTGGTCAGGATGGGTGAGCCACTGGCGCTGCTGAGCGTGAGCGGAACCGCAACACTGAGCGGCGCGGCACTCGTGCCGCTGCCGGTGAGCGTCGCGTTATGCGCGACCGACGACAAACCGCCAGAGGTTGAAGCAATGGTCAACGTATTGCCTGACGGAGTGAGCGTAATATTGGCGCCTGCAGCCAGCGTCACATCATCAAATTTTCCATTCAGGCTCTTGACCACTTGCCCCGCAGCGATCTTCGGTGCAGTGATGCTGCCCGCAGCCAGTTGTGCATTGCCCACGGCCGACGTGGCGAGCTTCTGGTTAGTCACTGCCGCGTCGGCGAGTTGGGCGGTGTTCACGCCGCCGTTTGCAATGGCGAGCGTCACACTGCCGCTCGTGCCGCCGCCCGTCAATCCGGTTCCGGCTGTCACGCTGGTAATGTCGCCGCTGTTGGTCGCCGCAATCGTCACGGTATTGCCTACTTGTGCGAGCGCGATGTTGGCCCCCGCCGCCAGCGTGACGTTGTCAAAGAGCGGCGGCTGCCCTTGCGCGCCCAGGCTCTTGACGACTTGTCCGGCGGCGATCTTCGGCCCGGTGACCGCGTTATTAGCAAGCTGATTGGTATTGACCGCGCCATCGGCCAGCCGCGCAGTGTCTACTGCGTTCAGAGCAATCTGCGCAGTCGCCACCGCTCCGGCGGCAATGTGCTCATTAATGACTGCGGCGGGAGCGATCTTCGGAGAGGTCACTGCACTGCTCGCGAGCTTGACGCTATTAACTGCGCCATCAGCCAGCATCGAGTTCACAATGCCGCCTGCGGCCACATCGAGCGTGACATTGCCGCTTGTGCCGCCGCCAGTCAGACCTTCTCCCGCCGTCACGCCGGTCAGTGTTCCCTCCGCCGCCGTCGTCTGAATCGTTCCATCAGGGAACTTGATGCCGCCTGTCGGTCCCAACGACTCGATCATCCCGGCCACCATCAGCGGTGAGCGATCCACGATCAGCGACATGGCCGCGGAATCGGTATGACGGCCCTTCATTCTCTGCGCAGAGAAGAGAGAAAAGCTTTGACTGAAGTCACCAATCAAGACGTTGCCGCTGTTGGTCACCGAGAAGACTTCCGTGGAAGCGGTCGGGCTGCCAGAGAACAAGGCTAGGCGGTGAGTGAAGCTATTGGTGACGATGTTGCGGAAGGCGAAGTTCGTGCTGAATGCTTCAGTCCCTGTCCAGCCTGAGCCTTGAAGGATGAGATCAATCGAGTTGACGCCGGGGATCGTGGAGGTCGCTTGTTCGTTGGCCTCCGTGCCAAAGATATATGGCCCACTGTTGATCGTCGTGCCCGCAAGCACAAAATCCGACGCGCGTGATTTTTGCTGCTGACGGAAGTCGAGATTGAGGCGGTAATTCGAGTAGCCACTGGCGAGAGGCCGAAGCGGGTTACCGGGCCACATCCGAAACTTGTTGTTCGAGCTCCGATTCGCGAAACGACGGAAGAAGTCGGTCATCAGGAGGTTCGGCGAACGCTTGAGGCTGGCGGCGCTGTTCGGGCCAGCGTCAGTGTCAAGCGCCTCGCTAACCGGCCTGACTAGGCCTTCCGTGGTCGGCTTCAATTCTTGCGCTTGACCGGCGAGCGGAAAAGCGCACGCTAAGGCGCTGGCCAAAGCCAAGAGGCGCACGCGGGCAAGAAGATGATTTTTGAGTTTATTCATTTGAAGCCTCCTCGATTTTGTTCACTCTGTTGCGGTCATTTGAGACGGCGCTTGAAGCGGCTCAACTGGCCTCCGCACGCATAAGCGAGATCTGCGGCCACCCCGTATCATCCTCGTCAGATTTGAACCCTGGGGTTTCAGACCTCGAAGCTTGTATTGCTCCGATCCGCATCTTGCCCTAGAATCATCGCCAGGCTTGGGCAGTCGAACGAGCCGCATTATCCGAACGCGCATTATCAAGATTTCTGAGCCGGTTATTTCAGTCGCCGCTACGGCTCACTACGCTACCAGTCATACTTTGAGGGCCGCTTAAAAGTCCTTTGCCGCCCCCTTAATCTTTCTTGCTTTTTCTGAGCGCGGTGATGAGTCAGCCTGTTCCACAGATCTATGAGTTCGGCCCTTTCCGCCTTGATGCGGTCAAGCGCCTGCTGCGGCGCGACGGCCAAGTCGTGCCGCTTAAGTCGAAGGCCTTCGAGACGCTGCTGGTGTTAGTCGAATGCCGGGGAGAGGTGCTGAGTAAAGAAGACCTGATGCGGCGGGTTTGGCCCGGGAGCTTCGTTGAGGAAGGCAATCTCAGCGTCAACATCTTTGCGCTGCGGCGTGCGCTCGGCGAGACTCCCAGCGAACATCGCTACATCGTGACCGTGCCGGGACGCGGCTATAGCTTTGTCGCCAGTGTGCGGGAGTTGGTTGACGAAGGCGCAGAGATCATCGCGCCAACTCACACTGGAAGCATCGCCACTAAAGCAGGGAAAGATGCCAGTTCACGGGACAAAGCTCCACACAGCGCGCCGCACTCGCCGCTGGATCCACCCAACGCTTTGCCACTGGCCTTGCCCCCGCCCTTCATTACGCCGCGAGAAAAGTATGAACCGGTGGGCGGCGCGGTTCCGCTGGATTCGCCGTTTTACATCGCGCGCTCGGCTGACGAAGAGTTTTGGGCGGCAGTCGCGCGGCAAGACAGCATCGTGCTGGTCAAAGGCGCGCGGCAGGTGGGCAAGACCAGCTTGCTCGCGCGCAGCTTGCAACGGGCGCGCGCGGCGGGCGCTCGGGTCGTCCTGACCGATTTCCAATTGCTCAATGCGGCGCATCTGGCCTCGGTCGAAGCGTTCCTCCTGCTGCTCGCCAAATCCATCGCCGAGCAGCTCGACTTGGCGGTCTCGCCCACTCAGGTTTGGGATGCCGATCTGGGCGCGAGCATGAACTTCACGCGTTACGTGCGCCGCGAGGCGCTGGGGCAAAATCCGGCTCCGCTCGTGTGGGGCTTGGACGAAGTTGACCGGCTCTTTACTTGCGCTTTCGGGAGCGAAGTCTTCGGCCTCTTCCGCTCGTGGCATAACGCGCGGTCGCTCGACCCGCAGGGGCCGTGGCAACGGCTCACGTTGGCGATGGCCTATGCGACCGAGGCGCACCTGTTCATCACCGATCTGCATCAATCGCCGTTCAATGTCGGCACGCGGCTTCAACTCGAAGATTTCACGCGCGAACAAGTCACCGAACTGAATCGCCGCCACGGCTCGCCGCTGCACGACACAGCCGAGCTTGAACGCTACTTCCAACTCGTCGGCGGTCATCCATATCTGGTGCGCTGCGGTTTGCACGAAATAGCGGCACGCAGCCTGAGCCTGGCTGATTTGGAAGCGCGCGCCGACCGTGATGCCGGGCCGTTCGGCGATCATCTGCGGCGTTTGTTGATTTCACTCAACCAGGATGCCGCGCTTTGCGAAGTAATGCGCGGCGTGCTTGCCGGGCAGCCGTGCCCGACGGCGGAAAGTTTCTATCGTTTGCGCGCTGCCGGTCTGCTCGCGGGCGAAGCGCCCGACACCGCCGTGCCGCGCTGCCGATTGTACGCCAATTATCTGAAGAAGCATCTGTCATGAGTGCTGCCTGGCTCAACATCGAATCCGACTTCTACGTCATCGGCGGTACGCTGCGACGCGACGCGCCGTGCTATGTCGAACGGCAAGCCGATGGCGAACTCTTCCGCCACCTGCGGCAGGGAAGATTCTGCTATGTGCTGACGGCGCGGCAGATGGGAAAATCCAGTCTCATGGTGCGCACGGCCGCGCGTTTGCGCGAAGCGGGCGTCGGAGTGGTGACGCTCGACCTGACGGCGGTCGGGCAGAATCTGACCGCCGAGCAGTGGTATCGCGGCTTGCTCGATTGTCTCGGGCAGCAACTGGAACTCGAAGACGAACTCGTCGCTTTCTGGCGCGCACGGAAAGAACTTAGCCCTATTCAGCGCTGGATGGGCGCACTGCGCGAAGTCGTTCTGCCGCGCTATCCAGGCCAGGTGGTGATCTTCGTTGACGAGATTGATGCGGTGCTCAATCTGCCTTTCTCGACCGATGAATTCTTCGCCGCGCTGCGCGAGTTTTACAACCGGCGCACGGCCGACGCAGAGCTGGAACGCTTGAGCTTCTGTCTCCTCGGCGTGGCTTCGCCTTCGGATCTGATCCACGATACACGCACCACGCCCTTCAATATCGGCGAGCGCATCGAGCTGCGCGATTTCACGGAAAGCGAAACGTCCGCGCTCGCTGAAGGTTTGCAGCGTGAGCGCAAAGTTGCGGCGACGTTGCTCAAGCGGATCTTCTACTGGACGGGTGGACACCCATATCTAACGCAACGTCTTTGCCAGATTGTCGCCGCTGATGCGGGCGCGCAAAACGCCGCGAGCGTTGATCGTTGGTGCGAAGAATTGTTCTTTTCGATACGCGCCAAAGAGCGTGATGACAATCTGCTCTTTGTGCGCGAGCGCCTGCTGCGCAGCGAAGTCGAGTTGGCCGGTCTACTGCATCTTTATGAGCAAGTGTATCGCGGCAAGCGAGTGCGGGATGACGAGGCCGATGCACTGGTGAACGTGTTGCGGCTCTCAGGCATTGCGCGCGTCGAAGCGGGCCGCTTGCGTCAGCGGAATCGGATCTACAGGCAGGTCTTCGGCCGGGACTGGATCAATGCGAATATGCCTGACGCCGAGCGGCGACGTCAGCAAGCAGCTTTTCGGCGCGGCTTATTGCGTGCAGCGACAGTCGCTACCGTGATTATTGTCGCGATGGCTGTCCTGGTGTTTTTGGCTATCGCGGCGCGCCGCGCGGCGGAGCAGGCAAGAGCTGAGGCTCTGTCCCGCGAGTTGGCAGCAAACGCCATCGTGCAGCTCACGATTGATCCGGAACTGAGTCTGCTGTTGGCGACCGAAGCCGAACGGATCACTCATACAACAGAAGCAGAGTATGCACTTAGACAGGCGCTGCTTGAATCACGTGTGCAGGCTGTCCTGCGCGGGCACAAAGCAAACCTTTTGGTGGAGATGGCTACGTTCAGCCCTGATGGCAAGTGGGTGCTCACTGCGAGTCGTGACGGCGCTGCACGGTTGTGGGAGACCGAGACATGGCGCAGCTTGAAAGAACTACGCGGACACACGAATTGGGTGGTTCGTTCGGCATTTAGCCCAGATAGCAAATTGGTGGCCACCGCGAGCTTTGATCATACGGCCCGGGTGTGGGAGGTGAGCACCGGACATACCTTGGCTGAATTGCGCGGCCACACAGATGTCGTGCGGTGCGCTGTATTCAGCCCTGACGGCAAGTTGGTGGTCACCACGAGTGCTGATAAAACTGCGCGAGCTTGGGAGACCCAGACGGGTAAAGAAGTAGCGGCTCTGCGCGGGCACCTGGATAACGTTTCTCACGCAGCATTCAGCCCCGATGGGCGGCTCTTGGTCACGGTCAGCGCCGACCGGACGGCGCTGGTGTGGAAGGTGGATGGATGGCAAAAGGTGGCTCAACTGCGCGGCCATACCGATGCGGTGAATTACATAGCATTCAGCCCTGATGGGAGGTCCATGCTCACTTCCAGTAATGACGGCACGGCGCGGGTGTGGCAGACAGGTACGTGGCAAAGCTTGGCTGAACTGCGCGGGCATACAAATCGCGTGTGGAACGCCCTCTTCAGTCCCGATAGTAAGTCTGTGATCACGGCGAGTTGGGATGGCACGGCGCGCGTATGGGAGGCGAGCACCGGGCGCAGCTTGCAGGAACTCCGTGGACACACAAGCACTGTCTGTGGCGCAGCATTTAGCCCCAACGGCAAGCTGGTCGTGACGGCGAGTACAGACGGCACCGGGAAGATTTGGGAAGTAAGCACAGGGCAAAGCGTGGCAGTGCTGCGTGGGCACACACACGCGGTGCCCAGCGCATCCTTCAGCCCTGACGGCAAGTATGTAGTGACGGCGAGCGATGATGGCACGGCGCGCGCATGGGCTGTCAGCCGTAGTAAGCTGGCGACCGAATTACGCGGGCACACCGAGGGTCTGTTCAGTGCGGCGTTCAGCCCCGACGGTAAGTTTGTTGCCACGGGGAGCCGGGATAAAACTGCGCGTGTGTGGGCTGTAGATTCCGGGCAGGTTTTGCAAGAGCTGCGTGGGCACACACATACGGTATCGAGCGTGGCCTTCAGTCCTGATGGCCGTTTCATGGGGACAGCTAGTGATGACAAGACCGCGCGAATATGGGAGGTAGGCACCGGGCAAAGCCTGCGAGAGTTGCGTGGGCATACGAAAAGAGTGCATAGCGTGGCCTTCAGCCCGGACGGCAAACTGATAGTCACCGCGAGCGAAGACAGTACGGCAAGGGTGTGGGAAGCGAGCACCGGGCGCGGCATCACAGAACTGCGTGGGCACGCGGATCGTGTTAACCGTGCCGTGTTCAGCCGCGACGGCAAGTTTATCGTGACAGGAAGCCATGATCGGACGGCACGCGTGTGGGCGACAGACACCTGGCGCAGCCTGATGGTTTTAGCCGGGCACGAGGAAGAGGTCTCAAGCGCGGCGTTTAGCCCTGACGGCAAACTGGTGATTACCGGAAGCTATGACGGCACGGCGCGAATTTGGGAGACGAGCACTGGACACACTATCAGAGAATTACGCGGGCATTTGAACGATGTGGCTGGCGTCGCCTTCAGCCCTGACGGCCAGTTTGTGGCAACGGCGAGTTGGGATGGCACGGTGCGGATCTGGGAGGCGAGCACAGGTCAAAGTGTGGCCGTCATTCGCGGACACACAGATCAGCTCTGGAGCGTAGCGTTCAGTCCTGATGGTCAGTTTGTGGTGACGGCCAGCACTGACAAAACAGCGCGGATTTTCGTCTGTGAAGTGTGTCGCCCCTTAAGTGGTTTGCTCGCTCTTGCCCGCACGCGCGTCACACGGAGCTTGATGCCGGAGGAGCGGGAAAAATATCTGCATGAGTCGTCGCGCAAATGAGGCAGAGACCTCGCTCCTCAAGCCACCCGTTTCGTTCGCTTCAAGGTGGGTCCAGTTTTCGATAGACTGTCTGCTGACTTGAAGTTTGGAGCTGCTGCGCCGTGAATTGATTGAAAGCCGGAGTAAGCTGTCGGAATCCGCTTGGATTGATCCAGTCTCGCGCCAGATTCGCTCAATTAGGTTTGACCACCTGCGCGAACACCAAAGCCAGAATGATCCCTCCCACAACCAAACGATAGCCGATGAAGATGTAGGTCGAGTGACGCCGCAGGTAATAAAGCAGGAAGGCGATGCTCGCGTAACCCACCACAGCGGAAACCAGTGTCGCGGCGATGAGATTCATAGTTCCTATCCCCGGCAGGAACTCAAGGGCCTGCTTCAATTCAAGCAAGCCGCTTGCGGCAATAGCGGGGATGGAAAGCAGGAACGAGAAGCGCGCCGCGACATCGCGCGTGATGCCGGAAAACAACGCGCCAGTAATCGTTGTGCCCGAACGCGATGAGCCGGGAATCAACGCGAAGACTTGAGCGAACCCGACGATGAGCGCGTCCTTCACTCCCAAGTCTTCCATCTTCTTTCTCCGGCTGCCGACGATTTCAGCCACGAGGAGCAGCAGCGCCCAGACAATCAAACTCGTGCCGATGACGTAAAGGTTCTTGGTCAAACTTCCTTCGATGATCTTCTTGGCTGCCAGGCCCACAGTCGCAATCGGCAACGAGCCGATGATAATCAACCAGCCGAGCCGTGCATCATTGCTCGTGCGCGCGTCACCTTGCCCTTTGAGCATGGCCAGATTGCCACTGATAAAACCGAGGGTGATCCTGATGATGTCGGGGAGAAAATAGATCATCACCGCCGCCAGCGTGCCGAGTTGAATCACCGCGATGAAGGCCGTAAGTTGCTCCGGCGTCAATTGGTGATCCACCCCCATCAACTTCCCGACGAGAATCAAATGCCCCGTGCTGCTGATCGGAATAAATTCGGTCAGACCTTGAACGATGCCGAGGATGATGGCTTGAAGTAAGTTCATAATGAGTGATGAGTGATGAGTGATGAGTGATGAGTGAGTGATGGTTTGCTACCGTCACTCATCACTCATCACTCACCACTCATCACTATTTCAGCCTGCTGATCAAATAACCTTCGAGTTGCTCGATAGCCACGCGCTCCTGCTGCATTGAGTCGCGGTCGCGAACGGTGACGGTCTGATCCTGCAGCGATTGAAAATCAACCGTGATGCAAAAGGGCGTGCCGATCTCGTCCTGCCGCCGGTAGAGTTTGCCGATGCCGGCCGTGTCGTCGTAAATGGTGCGCATCGTGGGTTGCAAATCGCGCTTGATGCGTTTGGCCAACTCGACGATGGGCGGCTCGTTCTTCTTGAGCGGAAAGACGGCGACTTTGATCGGCGCCAGTTGCGGATGTAGTTTGAGCACAACGCGCGTGTGCTCGTCGCAGAGTTTAGCTGTGGTCTGCCGCACTTTCTTGAGCAATTCCACACGGTCGCCGCCGGGCAGGTTGCAAGCATCTTCAACTTCGATGAGCGTGCGCGGCAGCCCTTCGTCGGCTGTGGCGAGCGCAGCGGCGAGGGCGCGCAGTTGATCGGCGGTCGGGCCATCGCTCTTCGCTTCACCTTTCTGCGCGGCTTTTTCCGCTTCGGCAATCTTTTTGTCGAGGCTCTTGCGCGCAGCGGTGATGCTTTCACGCAGTGGAGCCAGGTCAGCGTCCTTGAATTCTTCAGGCTTGGTGACCAACTCTTCGTTGTAGGCTTCGCACAAGAAGGCGAGCGTGGCGCGCGTAGCACCCGCCGAAGGTTCGATCACGTAAGGGATGTAACGCGCGCCCTTCTTGCCCGTCGCTGGATCGGCGTATTGCTCGTCGAAGTAATCGAGCTTCTGCGTGCTATCCGTGTTCTTGGTCAGCTTGAGCCGCGCCAGATCTTCGTCGGGAATATCGCGGCTGTGCGCCGAAAGATCGTAATCTTGCCGGTTGGCTATGCCTTCAAGCTCACTAAATCCAAGCGAGCCAGGGAACAAGTATTCAATATCAACCGTGGCTTTGGCGTAATGCGCCAGTTCCGCTGCTTCCTGATGGCGCTTCTGCAACCGATTCGGATCAAGGCCGAGTTTGATGTACCAGTTGAAGCGCTGCTCGACCCATTCCTCGTGCAACTCGACATCGTTCTTCTCGCCGGGCTGGAGATATTGCGGCGGTTTGCAGAAGTATTCGATCTCCATCTGCTCGAACTCGCGCGTGCGGAAGGTGAAGTTGCCGGGCGTGATTTCGTTGCGGAACGCTTTGCCGATTTGCGCCACACCAAAGGGCAGCTTGCGCCGCGTCGTCTGCTGGACATTAGAGAAGTTGACGAAGATTCCTTGCGCGGTTTCGGGGCGCAGGTAAGCGATGTTCTCATCGCTTTCAACCGGCCCGACCGTGGTTTTGAACATCAGGTTAAAGCTGCGCGGTTCAGTTAGATTGGCCGAGCCACAATTCGGGCACTTGCCCTCTTTGAGATGATCGGCGCGGCAGCGCGTCTTGCATTCGCGGCAGTCTACCAGCGGATCAGAGAACGTCGCTTCGTGGCCCGAATACCGCCACACCAGGCGATTCATCAAAATCGCAGCATCAAGTCCTTCCATATCGTCGCGGTCGTAAACCACCGCGCGCCACCAGGCGCGCATGACGTTGTTTTTGAGTTCGACGCCGAGCGGGCCGTAATCCCAGGTCGAGCCGATGCCGCCGTAAACTTCGGAGTTGGCAAAGATGAAGCCGCGCCGTTTACAGAGGCTGACAATCTTATCCATGCTAGGTGCTGCCATGAGCTTCTTACCTTTCAGAACTTAAGGGGCGAAAAATTGAAGGCTGGATATTAACAGACCACGCGCCACGCGGTCTAGCCAATGTCCTGCAAAACTTTCCATTTAATCAACTTGACCTCTTCTGATAAATGACGGACAATCCATTCATAACTTTGCATTCATCGCTCAGCTTTTCTGGGTAGCTGGCGATGAAAGGATTAACTCTAAGAAGACCAAAGCGTTCTTACCCTTTTAAGCTTGCGCTGTTACTGAACAGGTTTTGAAAGGCAGAATCCTATGAAAAAAGCAGTTCGTTTCCCGATCATCAGTTGGATGTTGGCCCTAGCGTCTGTGATTCCGGCTTCGCTTTCATACTTGGCCCCTAGTGTGGTTGCCGGATCTCCCGCGCTCGCCTCAATCGCTGGCACGGTGAAAGACGAAAATGGCACGCCGCTAGCCGGAGCGGCCGTGGCGCTATTTGAACCAAGCCTCATCGGCAAAATGGTCAAGAGCATCAAGACCGATGGGCAAGGTAAGTTTATCGCGGAAGTGACGCCCGGCAGTTATCGCTTGCGCGCCGAAGCCGTGGGCTTCAAACCATACCTTATTCCGCGGATCAATCTCGATGCGGCGGTGCAGTT
>Ga0070694_100002051_pt1 | contig 11948 bp, 10 predicted proteins | sample KBSK1251metaG_FD_65470 | JGI IMG/M metagenome (GOLD analysis project Ga0070694, IMG submission 65470) | Corn, switchgrass and miscanthus rhizosphere microbial communities from Kellogg Biological Station, Michigan, USA - KBS K1-25-1 metaG | ecosystem: Host-associated > Plants > Roots >... | reverse complement strand
GTGCGCACTGAATTTCATCGCTTAATTGCGTTGTACTTCCTCAGAATCTCCAGTGTGCGGTCGATTGGCAGAGCCTCAACCGTATGACCGCGACCGCTGATGCTCGTCGCCCGAAACAGTGAATTGTAGATTGCTTCTTCAGTCGCTTCGATTACGGCGAGAAACAAGGGTGACATTGCATCGTTCGCCAGGAGTTGGGTCGCTTGCAGAGCACGATTGGCATTTGGGCGCAGGCGAACACTTTCGGCGGTTGAGAAGGCAATTGCGTAGTCGCCACTCCCGTTCGAGCCTGACGCTCCCGTCCGCGCCAGTCCCGACATGGATCGCCCAGCCAGTCTTTGCAGGTTTCGATGATCTATCGGCGCGTCGGTCGCAATCACAATGATGATCGAGCCGTCAGGATTATTCGGAGCGGTCACTGGACCGCTCTTTTCCAACTCGTCTTTCAAATAATACCGGCCCAATTCACGACCCACCGGGGCTCCATTAATCGTCAAAATTCCGCCGAAATTCGTCTGCACCAGCACGCCTACGGTGTACCCGCCCAACGAGGCCGGCAGTTTGCGCGAGGACGTGCCGATTCCTCCTTTGAACCCAAAGGCTACTGTGCCGGTGCCTGCACCGACGCAGCCCTCTTCCACCGATGCGCCGCGCGCATTCTTAATCGCCGCAAAGACTTCATCGCGACCGACGTGACGCCCGCGAATGTCGTTGAGATAGCCGTCGTTTGTCTCGCCCACCAGCGGATTGATGGACTGTACGGCTTCGTTTCCGGACAGCGCGAGCATGTAATCAATGGTCGCGTCGGCCACTCGCGGCACATTCAGAGTTGAAGTCAGCATAATTGGCGTTTCGATCTCGCCCAACTCATTCACCTGAGTCGATCCGGCCAGCTTGCCAAAAGCATTGCCGATGAAAACCGCTCCGGGAACTTTTTCGCGAAAGAGATTACCGCCGTGCGGCAGGACGGCAGTCACTCCGGTTCGCACGTTATCACCGCGAATGATTGTGCTGTGACCGATGCTTACTCCGGCCACGTCTGTGATGGCATTGAGCGGCCCCGTTGGCAGGACGCCCACGATCACGCCGGCATCGCGCGCACGCGGCCGCTTTGCGTCTTGTGCCTGCAACACTGTTTGTCCCATTAAGAGGAAAAGTAGCAAGAGGAACCCGAAAGCCGATCGTTTCATGATTTCACTTTTCACGAAAAAGAATGTGAAGGTTCTCATTCACACCCGGCTGAAGGCGTCTGTCGGGAAAAAAGCATTCCCCTGCAAGGGTGTGGCCCTCTGTGTCGACAGTGTCAGAACCACGAGCGGTAGCGACTGGATCAAAAGGCAATTGAGTCGAACAACAAACGTCTTAAAGTGTATCGCTTGATCCGGTCGCTACCGCTCGCGGTTCTGATACGATCGCGGAAAACGCCAGCGCCACGAATTTTCCGACAGACGCTTGCAGCCGGGTGATCGGCGCGTCTGGCGCGGTTCACCCGGCTAAAAGCCAGCTGTGAACGAGACCGCTTGGTCCGAACGGACTCAGTAGACTCACCGCCCGATTGGTTTTTTGCGCAAAACCTCATGGCTTCGCCGGGAAGCGACGCCTTCAATTCGTCGCGAACAACGCCACCAACGCCGGGACGGCCAGCCACAGGAGCCCCTTCACCAGAAAGAAAATGAAGCCCCAAAATCCCAGTCGCTTGATCCAGGTTTTCATCACACTTGGTAGTTTCGATCACGCCGCGCGCACGATGATCTCGGCGCTTTCAGTTTCGCGTACGGCGGGTGGCAGCAACGATCTCACAAAGATATAGATCACCCAGCACTCAACCGCAAATGGCGGAAAGCCCAAAAAGCCGAGCACGGGCATCTCGAAGATTTTCACGTTGCCCAGATAGGGTACGGTGTAGGTCCATTTCGAGATGGCCCAGTAGTTGAAAAACTCCCAAAGGAATCCGCACAACAGTCCTGCGGCCAGCAGTGACCAGAGCCGCCGCCAATCGCCACGCGCCAAATCGCCCGCAATCGAAGGCCACCCGCGCAGCGCGTTGATTGGATCAATCAGAAAAATGAACGAAAGCCAGATGACCGGCGCCAACCAGGCCGAAGGATAAATCAGCGGCCAGACTACACCGACAACTCCCAGCATAATGAAGATGAGTAGGATGCCCTTGGAAGAGCTGAGCCTTAGGCCGGCATTTGATCGTTTGAAAATCGTAACCGTAAACAGTTCGGCGGTAATGAACAGCAGCGGAAAGATTGTGGCAAAGGCCCAATCATAACCGGCGCGTCGCAGCATCAGGTTCGGCTCGAGGTTGTGATAGTGCCACCAGAGTTCCAAATCCGATTTCCAAAATCGCGGCGCGTTGTAAAACTCGCAAAGCCACCAGGCGCCGATCGAGACGACCACAATGACGAGCAACTCCAGCCGGTCAGTCATCAAAAGCGAACGCGCGCGCACTGCGTAAACCAGCCCATCCACAAAAAGGATGTAGCCAGTCCAAACGATCGGCGTAAACCAACGGCCGACGATTTGGTTGCCGCTGAACAACAGCGCTTCCGCAACTACGATTATCAGAAATCCAAGATAACCATAGAGCGGGAATTTTTTTAGCGTGACTGATTTGCTGCTGGCAGTGACCATGGTTCATGGGTATTATGAGGCGGCATTAACTCCAGCAGCAATTAGAATTCGCAATCGGGGCTGACACTTTTTCTAATAAGTCATCGGCACGAAAGGATTACACAATGACATCCAGAGCCAAATTAATCACCTTCGCATTCATGATAACGGCTGCATTCTCTGCCTGTGTAAAAGGACCTGAGGGCGACGGCACTAAGCGGGTTAAGGGCACGGGCCCGGTGCGTATCGGCTTCTCAATGGACACTTTGAAGGAGGAGCGTTGGCAGCGAGACAAGGCTCTGGTCGAGCAACGTTGTCAGGAAGTCGGCGCGCAGTGTGAAGTTCAGGTCGCCAACGGCGACGATGCCGTGCAAACCAAGCAGTGCGACAACCTGCTCACCAAGGGTGTGGATGTTTTGATTGTCGCGCCGCACAACGGTCAGATCGCCGCCTCGATTGTTGAGGCCGCGCACCGGCAGGGCGTTCCGGTAATCAGTTACGATCGCCTGATTCGTAATTCTGATGTCGATCTCTACGTCTCGCACCAGGTCGTAAAGATTGGCCAGATGCAGGCGCAGTACGCTCTCGACCACGCGCCCAAGGGCAACTATGTATTGATCGGAGGTTCGCAGACGGACAACAACGCAGTGCTCCTGATGGAAGGCCAGATGAGCGTGCTGCAACCGGCCGTTGATAAAGGACAGATCAAGATCGTCACCAAACAATACGCGCGGGAATGGCTGGCTAGCGAAGCGCTGCGAATCATGGAAGATGCGCTCACCAAAAACAGCAACGACATCCAGGCCGTGGTCGCTTCAAACGATGGCACCGCGGGCGGGGCCATTTCGGCCTTGCCGCCGCAACTGGTCGGCAAAGTCCTGGTGACCGGACAGGACGCAGCGCTTGACGCGGTTCAGCGGGTGGTCGAAGGCAAACAGACGATGACGATCTACAAACCCATTGAACCGCTGGCATTCAGCGCCGTCGACTCAGCGATGAAGCTCGCCAAAGGCGAAAAGGTCGACGCCAAAGACAAAATCAACAACGGCAAAAAGGACGTTCCGGCGCTGCTCTTTGAACCAATGGTTTTGGATAAGAACAACGTCACGCAGACCGTTATCAAAGACGGCTATCACAAACTGGAAGATGTGTATAAGAACGTGCCGAAAGACCAGTGGCCGAAGCCGGTAAAATAAGAGTCGAAGGTCCAATGTCCAAGGTCCAACGCCATCGCTTTTCCACCCTGAACCCTACCAAGGAGGAATCTATGGCAAAGATCAAGAAGTTTGAGGACATCGAGTCCTGGAAACGGGCTCGCAAGTTGACTAAAGACATCTACACGGTCACGGCACAAGACAAATTCCGACGCGACTTTGGCCTCAAGGATCAGATACGCCGCGCGGCTGTATCCATTCTCTCAAATATCGCGGAAGGCTTTGAACGGGGTGGCGATAAAGAGTTTCTTCAGTTTCTTGCCATCGCAAAAGGATCCAGCGGCGAAGTTAGAGCCCAGCTCTACGTTGCTCTTGACCTCGAGTACATTTCATTGGCGCAGTTTGATGCGTTGGCGCAAGCGGCAACTGAAGTGAGCCAACTTCTATCAGGATTCATGAAGTACCTTCGAGACTCGACTCTGCGCGGAAGCAGATACCGATAAACAACGGGCGTTGGACTTTGACATTGGACTTTGGACATGGGCGGCACCCTTCTGGAAATGCGTAACATAACGAAATCCTTTCCCGGGGTGAAAGCCCTGGACGGAGTTAGTTTTGATTTGACCGAGGGTGAGGTCCACGCCCTTGTCGGTGAAAATGGCGCCGGAAAATCCACCCTGATCAAGGTTCTCGCCGGCGTCTATCCTCATCCTGAATACGGTGGCGAGATCGTGCTCGACGGATCGGAGCGTCGCTTCGCAAATGTGCGCGAATCTGAACACGCCGGCATCGCGATCATCTTTCAGGAATTGTCTCTGGTCAAAGAGCTGAGCGTCGCTGAGAATATTTTTCTGGGCCGCGAGCCACGCCGCTTCGGGATCATCAAATGGGAAGAACTCTACAGCCGGGCCCAAAAGCTGCTCGACGAACTTCATCTGCAAATTGATCCGAGAACGCCGGTCGTCAACCTTGGAATTGGTCAGCAACAACTTGTCGAAATCGCGAAGGCCCTGTCGCAAAACGCGCGCATCCTGGTGCTCGATGAGCCGACGGCGGCCCTGACCGACGCGGAAGTCGAAACGCTCTTCGGCATTCTGAACGATCTGCGCGCGCGCGGCGTCGCGATGATTTACATTTCGCATAAGCTCGATGAAGTATTTCGCCTCAGCGATCGCATTACGGTCCTGCGCGACGGCCAGACGATCGACACCAGCGCGACCAGCGCCACTGACGAAGCGGGAGTCATCAGCAAAATGGTTGGCCGCGCAGTCGATCAGATATTTCCTGAAGCCAGGCACGATCGGGGCGAAGTAGTTTTCGAAGCGCGAAATGTGACCGTTGAAGATCCTTCCGTGCCGGGGAAACTGCTGGTCGAAAGTGTCGCTTTCCGCGCGCACAAGGGCGAGGTGCTCGGCATCGCGGGCCTCATGGGTTCGGGTCGCAGCGAGTTGTTGATGGCCGTCTTTGGCGCTCACGCCGGTCGCAAATCCGCTGAGATTTTTGTCGACGGCAAACACGTTCAGATCTTTAGCCCCTCAGATGCAATCCGCCACGGCATCGGATTCGTCACTGAAGATCGCAAGCGCTACGGATTGATTCTCGATCAGACGATCTTGAGAAACATGACGCTGGCGTGTTTGCCCAGGGTATCGGGCCGATTCATAACTAACGAAGACACTGAGGCTGCGGCAGGAGAACGCGCCGCCGGCGATCTGCGAATTAAGGCAAACTCAGTTTTCACTGTGGCCGGAACTTTGTCCGGCGGAAATCAGCAGAAGGTCGTGCTCGCGAAATGGTTGCTGACGAATCCGCGCGTGCTGTTTCTTGACGAGCCGACGCGCGGAATCGATGTGGGCGCTAAGCAGGAAATCTATGCCCAAATCAATCGACTCGCGGAGAGTGGGCTCGCGATCATTCTGGTTTCTTCCGAACTTCCGGAAGTTCTGGGCCTTTCGGATCGCGTGATCGTTTTGCACGAAGGCCGTATCACCGGCGAATTCACGCGGGCCGAAGCGACACCCGAAGCCGTGATGTCGTGCGCCACCGGACACATCCGGCGCGCGGCGTAGTCAGGTGTCAGAACCGGGAGCGGTAGCGACCGGGTCGACCTCAAACATGATTTTGAGATCCCGTCGCTACCGCTCCGGGTTCTGACACGATCGACGACATCGAATGGACCCCTATGTCTGAAGCTACATCCAGGACAGGCAGGCTGAAATTACGGACCTCGGCGCTGCGCGCCTACACGATGCTTTTGGCGCTGATCGTGATCTGGCTTTTCTTTCAGTGGGCCACAATCGATCAGGACCATCCTTATGGCCTGTTCCTCGGCGCCATCAATTTTTCGAAACTCTTGCAGCAGACCGCGGTGACCGGGGTGCTCGCCGTCGGGATGTTGATGGTGATCGTCAGCGGCAACATCGATCTGTCGATCGGCGCCGTGGTAGGTCTGGCCGGGGGCATCGCCGCGATGACCCAGGGCTGGGGCCTGGTGCCCTGTCTGGTTGCAGCGATTCTTATCGGCCTCGTGATCGGCGCCATCCAGGGATCGCTGGTCGCTTACGTGAACATTCCTTCTTTCATAGTCACGCTGGGCGGATTGCAAGCATGGCGCGGCGTGATTCTGAAGCTAACGAAAGGCGCGACTATTCCGGTCGAGCATCCGTTCTTCCGTTCGTTGGGTCGTGACTTCCTTGATCGGAAAATTGGAATCGCGCTGGCAGCGTTAAGCATTGCCGCGATCGCCTGGACCAACATTCGCCGCAATCGGGCGCGACAACGTCACGGGCTAAAAACTCTGAGCGCTTCGGCGATCATCATTCGGATTGCTATCCCGTCGATCGTCATCGTTGCCTTCATCATCCTGATGAACCAGGCCGGAGGCGTTCCCATCCCGGTGATATTTTTGCTCGCGGTGGCGCTGGCCGGCGCCTTTCTTACGGCAAACACGACGTTCGGCCGTTACCTCTATGCGATTGGTGGTAACCCGGACGCGGCGCGGCTGTCGGGAATCAATCTGAAGCGATACATCCTGGCGGCGTTCTGTCTGATGGGCGCACTCGCGGGACTCGCCTCAATCCTGCACACAGCGCGGGTCGGCAGCGCTTCACCGGATGCCGGCACGTTGATGGAGCTGGACGCGATCGCCTCGTGTGTGATTGGCGGCACAAGTTTGATGGGTGGCCGCGGCACGGTTTTCGGCGCCGTGCTGGGCGCCTTGATTCTCGCGAGCCTCGATAACGGCATGTCGCTGTTGAACGTCGAGAACTGGGCCCAGTACGTCGTCAAAGGCGGAGTCCTGGTGGCCGCAGTCGGGTTTGACATGTTCGGCCGAAGGAAGAATTAACTCAGAAATTATTAGCGACGAAAAGGCACAAAAGCACAAAAAGACAGCTCGCCAACCTCTTGAAGACCATCTCTCTTTTGTGCCTTTTCGTGGCTCTATGTTTTGATTGACTAATGCCCGCGCTCATCATTCACGGTCACTTCTATCAACCGCCGCGTGAAAATCCCTGGACCGGGATCATCGAACGGCAACCGAGCGCCGCGCCTTTTCACGACTGGAACGAGCGGATTCACCTTGAGTGCTACAAACCCAACGCGTTCGTCGAACTGCCCGATCGCACGATCAATAACTACGCAAATATCAGCTTCAACTTCGGGCCGACGCTTTTGAGTTGGCTCGCACGAAATCACCCGGAAACACTCCAGCGGATTATTGAAGCCGATCGCGACAGCGCTTTAAAGCGCAACGGCCACGGGAACGCAATCGCTCAGGCCTACGGTCACGCGATTCTGCCGCTTTGTAACGAGCGGGATTTGCGCACGCAGATTCGCTGGGGCCTCGCCGATTTTCGTTATCGCTTTGGCAGAGAGGCCGAGGCGATGTGGCTGCCCGAGACGGCGTGCAACGACAACGTCATGGACGCGCTGATCGAGGAGGGCTTGCGCTTTGTGATCCTCGCGCCCAATCAAGCCGCCCGCGTTCGCGCTGAAGTCAGTGCCGGGAGCGATCCTCTCCTCTCCCGCCGGGAGAGGTTGGGTGAGGGTGCGAAGCATAGCGACCGGGTCAACGATCGGCATGAGGCTAGCGAGCAAACCATCGACACAAGCATCCCCTACCTCCGCTTTCACCGAGACGGATCAGATCGATCGATCGCAGTTTTCTTTTACGACGGCCCAACCTCGCGCGCGATTGCTTTTGAAAAACTCCTGACTTCCAGCTCGCAATTCGTTAACCGACTTGCACTCGCCGCGACCGGCCGGGAAATGATCAACGTCGCAACCGACGGCGAAACCTACGGTCATCACTTCAAGTTTGGCGATCTTTGCCTGGCGCATGCGCTGGCAGAAGAAGCTCCGGTCAGGGAACTTTTGATTACGAACTACGCCGCGTATCTCGACGAACATCCGCCCGCGTTCGAAGTAGAAATCAACAACGGTCCTGACGGCGAAGGGACTTCCTGGAGTTGCGCGCACGGAGTGGGGCGTTGGATTAGCAACTGCGGCTGCGAAACGGGTGGCGAACCCGGATGGAATCAGAAATGGCGCGGGCCGCTCCGGCAAGCGCTTGATTATTTGCGAGATGAAAACGTCGCGCATTTTGAAGCCACGCGCGGCAATCTTTTCACTTATCCGTGGCTGGCCCGCGATGAAAGCATCGCCATGATTCTGGATGACCAAGCCTCGCGCGAAGAGTTTGTTTTCCAACATGCCGGTCGTTGGCTCTCTGCCGACGAGCAGCATCGCGCCCTTACTTATCTGGAACTTCAGCGTATGCTGCTGCTGATGTATTCAAGTTGCGGCTGGTTCTTCAACGACATTTCGGGCATCGAGACAATTCAGATCCTGAGATACGCGGGCCGCGCGATCGACTTGATGGACCAGTTGGGGCTGCCCTCGCCACTCGGACGATTTTTGGAAATACTGTCCGCAGCGAAGAGCAACAGGTCTGCGTTGGGAACGGGTGCGGACATCTACTGGAAATTTGTCGAGGGACCGCGGCTTCCGGTCGCGAATGAATTGTCTGTAGCGAAGTAGGCGCCGTGAGGCGCGGAATCGTCGCGTAGCGACGAATGAATTTAGCCCGGTCTTTTAAGGCCGGGATAGCGGGAGCCACAACGATCGGACGTCGCGTAGCGACGATTGAAAAAAAGCCCGCGGCTCTGGGTTTCATTGCGTCGCTAATGCGACGCACGCAAATGTTTAGACGACTTGATCCCGGCCTTGAAGTGAGTGTCAGAACCGCGAGCGGTAGCGACCGGATCAGGAAGAGCCGCGAAATTCATCTCGGCCTGGCTCGCTGCAATTCTTTTCTGCGAGGTTCGTTTTTGATTTAAGGAGACTTCGTGATCCGGTCGCTACCGCTCGCGGTTCTGACACACCCTGTGAAAGGCCGGGCTGAATTCAATCGCCGCTCCGCGGCGGCCTAACGCCGTTTTCTATTCACGATGAATCGCAAAAAACCTCAGGAGAACGGCGGGAGTCCGAACTCAACTTCGCGCAAACGCCCAGTGAGTCGAGCTACCGGAAGCCCGCCGGAATTCTCGCCCACTCTCGGCGAAATCGATCTTCATCTGTTCGGCGAAGGCCGGCACGAACGGATCTATGAAAAGCTCGGCGCCCACTGCCTCACTCATGAAGGGAAACGTGGCGTCTCGTTCGCGGTTTGGGCGCCCAATGCGAATCGTGTCAGCGTAGTCGGCAACTTCAACCGCTGGGACAGTTCGCAGCACCAGATGCGGCCGCTGGGAAGTTCAGGCGTCTGGGAAACTTTCATACCGGGCTTGCGCGCGGGCGAACTCTACAAGTACGCAATCCGCAGCGGCCGCCACGAATTTTTCAAAGCCGACCCTTATGCCTCGCTGATGGAAGCGCCGCCCGAGACTTCTTCGATCGTATTCAAATCCAAACACAAGTTTAGGGATCGCGCCTGGATGGCCAAACGTCAGCAGCGGAAAGCCTGGCAGGAACCGTTCTCGATCTACGAAGTGCATTTGGGATCATGGCGGCGGGTGACCGAGGAAGATGGCCGGCCGCTGACGTACCGCGAGATCGCGCCACAGTTGGCCGAATACGTTTTGCAAAACGGATTTACGCACGTCGAATTTCTGCCGCTGAAAGAACATCCTTATGGACCTTCCTGGGGATACCAGGTGAGCGCGTACTTTGCGCCATCTTCACGTTACGGAACGCCGGATGACTTTCGGTTTCTGGTCGATCATCTGCATCAAAACGGGATCGGCGTGATCATGGATTGGGTGCCGGCGCATTTCCCCAAAGACGCTTTTGCGCTGGCCCGATTTGACGGCACCGCGCTGTATGAACATGCAGATCCGCGCAAGGGCGAGCATCCCGATTGGGGGACTTACATTTTTAATTACGGCCGCAACGAAGTGCGCAATTTCCTAATTGCGAACGCGCTGTTCTGGCTGCGCGAGTTTCATCTCGATGGATTACGTGTGGATGCGGTGGCGTCAATGCTCTATCTCGATTACAGCCGCAAAGAGGGCGAGTGGATTCCCAACGAGTTTGGCGGACGTGAAAACCTCGAGGCGATTTCTTTGCTGAAAGAGTTGAACGAAGTAACCCATCGCGAATGTCCCGGGGCGTTGATGATTGCCGAAGAATCGACCGCCTGGCCTGCGGTCAGTCGTCCCGTCTATGCCGGCGGGTTAGGTTTTGACTTCAAGTGGAACATGGGCTGGATGCACGACACGCTCAAGTACTTTCAGACTGATCCACTGTTTCGCGGCGGCAATCACAACGCGCTGACATTCGGTTTGCTCTACGCCTGGAGCGAGAACTTCATTCTTCCCTTCTCTCACGATGAAGTCGTGCACATGAAGGGCGCACTGCTCAACAAAATGCCCGGCGACGAATGGCAGAAGTTCGCGAACCTGCGCGCAATGTTTGGATACATGTGGGCCCATCCAGGCAAGAAGCTCTTGTTCATGGGCGGCGAGTTTGGCCAATGGCGCGAATGGAATGAAACTGAAAGTCTGGATTGGCATCTGCTGGAATCGCCGAATCACAAAGGCGTGCTCACCCTTATTCACGATCTGAACCAGCTTTATCACGAACATCCTGAGTTGTGGGAATCCGACAGCGACGCCAGCGGCTTTAGCTGGATCGAAGTTGATAACGCCGCCGAGAACATAATCGCGTTTCGTCGCATCGCGCCCTCAGACGGAAAAGAAATAATCTTCGTCGGAAACTTTTCACCCGTCGTGCGCGAAGGTCACCGGATCGGTCTGCCGCGCAAAGGGATCTACAAACAAATTCTGAACACGGATGCTGAGAAGTATTGCGGCGCTGGAGTTGGCGTGGTGAAGAGCATCAAAGCCGAAAAGGTTCCATGGAACGGCTTCGATTATTCGGCGGCGATCACTCTGCCGCCGTTGGGGTCGATGTGGTTTGAGGGGCCCAAAAAGGGATAAAATTTCGCGCTTAAGTCATTACCTTTCACTTGACGCCGACTCATCGTTGATCATCTTCCTGAGAGAATAATGTATTCGTCGGTCTCAAGCAGCAATCTGGTTCCCACCTCGGCCATCTGCTCAAACAGTCGTATCCGCTCGCTCGCGCGCTTGGGCAATGGAGCATGAACAATTACGCCGTATTCCGGCCTGACGGTCACACTAGTTTTTCCGCGCGCGGGAGGATAGATTTCATGAAGAGCAGCGATGTACTTCTTTGTGGGATCAACCGACCCGTTGGTCGCCTTAATGAATTGTCTACTTGTGTCGTATCTCATGCGTGTCTTCCAAAGCTATTCAAGTCCATCGGTATTCGGCCAATACCTGCCGGCAACACTTTTAGACGCATGATCAATCGGCGATTTAACTCTGCCTGCACCTAATCCATGACCCCACTCATTATCCCGCGCTCGCAACTCTGTCAGCTTGATCAGCGCGGCGATGCTAGCCTGAAAGACTGCATAATAAGCGAGACTGGCGCAAACGTTGTGCTTCTTTCGCTTAAAGGCCAGTAAAGCCACTTCAAGGTTTTCGTTGGCTTTCAACCAATATTCGCGCCACTCCACAGCGTTCCTGTAGTCTCCGAACGATTAACCGTCAAGATCTTCAATAAAGGGGTAGCGTCGGCAGGTCACTTCAAATCCATATGCTTGACCTTCACCAATCGGTGACCAAGCATGTCGACTCCGGCTTGACT